>Ga0116186_1000027_pt1 | contig 164976 bp, 139 predicted proteins | sample AD_JPNNA4_MetaG_FD_89806 | JGI IMG/M metagenome (GOLD analysis project Ga0116186, IMG submission 89806) | Active sludge microbial communities of municipal wastewater-treating anaerobic digesters from Japan - AD_JPNNA4_MetaG | ecosystem: Engineered > Bioreactor > Anaerobic > Digestate | place...
CTTCGGAAAGGAACTGGTCGAAGGGGGCGGCGGCGGAGGTGCCAAGGGCAGCCTTCAGGGCGGCGTAGGCCGGGTTGTAGGTGACCGGATTGGGGGTGAAATTGGGCTTGCGGATCGAGATGTCTGCATAGAGCAGGGTCAGACCGATGCCAGCGGAGAGCTGATCGCTCAGTTTGTAGGCGAAAGTCGGCTGCAGTGCCAGCACCTTGAGGTTATCTTCCCACTCGAAGGTGGGATAGTTGTTGTTGTAAACGCTGGTGTTGAGCAGATCCCATTTGGCCCCGAGACCGAAGGGAGCCCAGAACCCGATGCCATAGGCCATCTTCTCGTTGCTGCTGTAAATGCCAAAGGCCGGCATCACAAAGGTCTTGTCCTCGTTGTTGACCTCAGAAGCGGACATGCCGCTGAACAGAGCGCCGTTGATGGCTGTGGAAGTGTAACCCGATAACGGTTTGATGAACTCGAGGCTGACGCCAGCCTTGAGGCCTTTGCTCCAGACCAGTCCGGCCGGATTCCAGAACATGCCGCTCCAGTCGTTGCTGATTGCGCGGTAATTGCCGCCCATGCTGGTGCTGCGCACACCGACGCCGGTCAGATCCACACCGGCGGCAAAAAGGCTGCTGGCAACAAGCATCAGGGTGACGATCACGGTACATACTCTTTTCATGCTTCCCTCCTCAGGAAAGTTGACGGTTCGAATCGGTGTCATTCGACGGATTTGCAGACGAAAAATGAATTTACTTCATATAGTTTACTTAAAAAAAGAAATATTGTCAATAGAAAAGTGAATATCATTCACTTTATTCGCAAAGCGCAATAATCTGATTGATTTTGCAGGCTTTTTTATCTATATTAAATGAATTTATCAAATGGCTCTGCCACGGCTGGGCCGGGGCTGAAGTGAGGTCAGAGATGAACACGGGTAAACGAGAAAGAATCCTGCAGGCCGCTATCAGCGTTTTCGCCGAGCGCGGTTTTTATAACGCTAAAATGGAGGATATCGCCCGCGCGGCCGGCGTGGCGGTGGGCACAACCTACCTCTATTTTGAGAACAAGGATGACTTGATGATCTCGATCTTCGAAGAGGAGATGGCCCCGATCATCAAGCGCATGCGGGAGGCCATGGCCGCCCAGTCGACCGCGACAGAAAAACTGGCCGCCTTCATCCGGTCCCATCTCCAGTTCGTTGAGCGCAATCCCGACATGGCCCATCTGCTGGAGGTGGAGGTGCGTTTCTGCAGCAAGTTTATCCTCGGGTATCAGGGCAGCAGTTTCAAGGAATATCTCGATCTCATTGCGGCTGCCCTGGTCGAAGGGCAAATCACCGGGGAGTTCGATCCGGCGATTCACCCAACGGTTTTCAAGCAGCTGGTCTTCGGGGCTGTCGATCAGATGGCCACGGCCTATACCATTTCACGGAGCAAGGGGTTCCGCCTTTCCAGTCATGCCGAAGAGATTACGGCGGTGTTCCTCAACGGCATCCGCAAAAAATGAATATGATTCAAAAATCTGTTGCATTTGTCCCGCCTTTTTCTAAATTAATAAGGCGTGAAGGGACCGACCGGCACAACGCCGGTCGTTTTTTATATGTGCCCGTTGACCCAAGCGCCCGCTGCAGAGTGCATCAGGGCGTACCGGGCCATGACGAAAGGAGAAGCAGAAGGTGAAGATCCTGGTGCTCATCAAGCAGGTGCCGGATACCGAAGCCCTGATCAAACCCGCCGCCGATGGCAAAAGTATTGCCGAGACCGGCATCAAGTATATCCTCAATCCCTATGACGAATACGCCCTGGAAGAGGCCCTGCGCATCAAGGAGGCTTATCCCGGCACCACGGTGCTTGCAGTCACCCTTGGACCCGCCCGCAGCGCCGAGGCCTTGCGCAGCGCTGCCGCCATGGGTGCCGACGAGGTGCTGCTCCTCAAGGCGGACAGTGTGCCCTCCGATGGCCTGGCCACCGCCCGGGCGCTCGCAACCGCACTGGCCAGTCATTCCCCTGATCTGATCCTGACGGGCAAGGAGGCCATCGATGACGGAAACATGCAGGTCGGCCCGATGGTGGCCGAACTCCTCAACCTTCCTTGTCTTACCGTAGTCACGCGGTTAACCCTGACGGGCGGCATGCTGACCGCCGAGTGTGAAGCCGACACGGGAACCATGGTCTTTCAGGCACCTTTGCCTGCGGTGATCACCTGCCAAAAGGGGCTGAACGAACCCCGTTACCCCTCGATCCGCGGCAAGATGGCCGCCATGAAAATGGTGATACCCGAACGATCAATTACGCTGGAATCCGGCCAGATACGCATCACCCGTCTGCTTCAGCCGCCGGTGCGTTCCGGAGGGAAAAAGGTTGGCGAAGGCCCTGCCGTCGTGCCGGAGCTGGTCCGCCTGCTCCATTCCGAAGCCAAGGTACTTTAAACGGGAGCCTCACGATGTCGATGATTTTAGCCGTAGCTGAAATACAGGAGGGGCATCTGCGCAAGGTGAGCCGCGAGGTTGTCACCCAGGCGCGGCTGCTCGCAGACGCTGCAAAGGGTAAGGTAACCGCCCTGGTGATTGCCGCCCCTGGGGCTGCCGGAGAGGCTGCCACCCTGGGCAGCTTCGGCGCCGACCAGGTGCTGCTGGCAGAGGAAGAGCGGCTGGAAGCCTATAACGGAACGATATACCGCAACCTCGTGGTGGCGGCGATCAAGCAGACTTCTGCGGCGGTGGTACTCTTTCCTGCCACCTCGATCGGACGCGATCTCTCGCCGCGGGTCGCTGCCGCTACAGGCGCGGCCCTGGCGAGTGACTGCACTGGACTGGCATGGCAGGAGGGTGGCGTCGAGGTGCAAAAACCGCTCTATGCCGGCAAGGTTATCGCGGAGATGGCGCTTTCTGGGCCGCTCCAGATGGTCACGCTGCGCCCCAACCTCTTTCCGGCGCAGGAAGTTCGTCCCGGGCAGAGCGCCGTTGTGGTGCCGCTCGTCCTGCCAGACTGGTCCAGCCCGGTGGCCCTTCAGGAGGTGCGCAAGCGCGACACCAGCCGCCTGGATGTCAGCGATGCGGCGATCGTTCTGACCGGGGGACGCGGTATGCGCGGCCCTGAGCATTTCAAAATCCTCGAAGAGATCGCCGGCATGCTGGATGGGGCGGTTGGGGCCACGCGCGCGGTGGTCGATGCAGGTTGGCGGCCTCACAGTGAACAGGTGGGGCAGACCGGTAAGGTGGTCTCGCCTGATCTGTATCTTATGTGCGGCGCTTCCGGTTCGATCCAGCACTGGGCGGGAATGTCCGGTTCAAAATGCATCGTCGCCATCAACAAGGATCCCAATGCCCCGATCATGCAGCGCGCCGATTACAGCGTCGTCGGGGATCTTTTCGAGATCCTTCCCCTTTTAAAGGAAGAACTCGCCCGGCTGCGCGGCTGAGGCGGCAGCGGTACGCTCATGGCTGGGGGGTTGCACTTTTCGGCATTCTACGCGTGGGAGGTAATCGTGCTCAACTGGAGCGGCAGAATCGCGTTGGTCCTCCTCATTCTGGCGGCGCTGGCCTGGTTCCTGTGGCAAATTGCGCTGAGGATTCGTCTGGTCCGTCTCGGCCGCCGGGAGCCGGTGCGCTGGGACCACCCCCTCGAGCGGCTGTTGTGGATGGCTGGACGGGTGGTGGTGCAAATCTGCGCGGTCAAGGATCGCCCCTTGACGGGCGTGCTGCACGCGCTGATTTTCTGGGGATTCCTCTTTTTCACCGTGGCTACCATCAATCATGTCGGCCAGGCCTTCACTCCCGGTTTTTCGATCCTCGGCCACAACTGGTTTGCCGACGCGTGGTTTCTTGGTGTGGACCTTGCCGCCCTCCTCACCCTGGCGGGTGTCCTGGGGCTGGCGGTTCGCCGTTATCTGCTCCGGCCCGCCGGCATCACCCTGCCCCAACCGATCTCGCGTTCCCCGCATAGCGCCATCGTTCTCTCCCTGATCGCGGGGCTGATGATCACTTACCTGCTTAATCAGGCCGCCGAGCAGCTCCTCAACGGGGCACCCCCTTTTGCCTGGATGCCGGTTTCCACCCGATTAGCCCCCCTGTTCGCCGGCTTGTCGGCCGACGCCCTTGGCGTGTGGAACAGCCTTTTGTGGTGGTCGCACCTCCTTATGGTGCTCGGCTTTCTGGTCTTCATCCCGGGGTCCAAGCATCTACACCTCCTCTCCGGACCGGTCAACCTCTTTTTCCGCAGCCGTGAGCCAATCGGCACCCTGCAGCCCATCGATTTCGAAAAGAGCGAACAATTCGGTGCTGCAACCCTGCCGCACTATCCCTGGAAGAACATCAGCGACTTTTTCTCCTGCATCGACTGCGGCCGCTGCCAGGATGTCTGCCCGGCTTTTGCCACTGGAAAGGCGCTCTCACCAAAGGTGGTGATGATGAGCCAGCGAAAATACGCCCTCACCGAGGCGCAGCGCTTGCTGGCAGGCGTGGAGCCCTCCGCACCGATACTGGGGAGCGCACTCAGCGATGCGGAGATCTGGGCCTGTACCACGTGCGGGGCCTGCATGGAGGTCTGCCCGGTGCGCAACGAACACATCCCCGCCCTTGTCGATCTTCGCCGCAACCGGGTGATGATGGAAAGCACCTTTCCCCAAGAGTTGCAGACGGCCTTCCGCGGCCTCGAAACCAACGGTAATCCCTGGAACGCCGGAAGCGGCAGCCGCATGGAGTGGGCCGAGGGATTGAATGTGCCGGTGATGGCCGCCGCGGGGGAGGTCGACTATCTCTGGTTTGTCGGCTGCGCCGGTGCCTTCGATGAGCGGGCCAGGGCGGTTTCGCGCAGCTTGGCAGCCGTTCTGAACCATGCCGGCGTCCGTTATGGGGTGCTCGGCCTGGAGGAAAAATGCTGCGGTGATCCGGCCCGGCGCGCTGGTAATGAGTATCTCTTCCAGACCATGGCCATGGAGAACATTCAGATCTTGCAGCAGTACCAATTCAAGATCCTTCTGACCTCCTGTCCGCATGGGATGCATCTTTTTGGCGAGGAGTATGCCCGGCTGGGCGCGCGGTATGAGGTGGTGCACCACACCACCCTCATCCAGCAGCTGCTGACGGAGGGTAGAATCCGCTTGAATGGGGAAAGCGGCCAGTCCGTTACCTGGCATGACTCGTGCTACCTCGGCCGCTATCATGCCCTATACGACGCGCCGCGTGCGGTCTTGGCCCGGCTGAACGGGGCGCCGCCCGTGGAGATGGCGCACAGCCGAGCGCAGAGTTTTTGCTGCGGCGGCGGTGGTGCGCGGATGTTCATGGAGGAGAGCGAAGGGACGCGCATCAACCACCACCGTATTGGGGAGGCCGCTGAAAACGGCGCCGCTATCGTCGCGAGCGGCTGCCCCTTCTGCCTGGCGATGCTGGATGACGGGATCAAGGAGAAGGGATGGACTGAAAAACTGCTGGCGCGTGATCTCGCCCAGCTGGTGGCTGAACGCCTAGCTGATTAAACCGGAGAACCCGAAAAGGGCTGTCGCTTGAGGCAGCCCTTTTGTTATGGATGGCCTGTTTTTTGCACGCTTTCCACCACAATCCTGCTGACGGCCTAGCCGGCTGCGGCAAATCTTATCATCCGGCGCGGAAACAGGAGCCCCGCGCCCCATCCTGTGGCACCGCTGCCACACCAGAGAGGAGCTTATGAAGTCCTTGGCCTGCCAGCTTGCTTACCTTTGTCTCATTACCGCCGTGAGCGGGCTGCAAGCCCAGCCCGCCGATCATCACCGCCTGTTCTATGCGCATCCCCTCACTTCAGCGACGCCGCGCGACAAAGAGACGATCCGCAATCTGGACGGTGTGTTCGATGCGGAACGCGGCTGGCATGCAACGCAAACGACCAGTCAGTTGCAGATCCTGCTCTCTCAATCCCTTCCCCTCGAGGGCACCCTGGCGGTAAAGGTGACCAATTTTAACCCGGCGATCCAGTGGGTGGATGACTTGAAACTGCATGTCATCAACCTTTATTCCCGCCTCTATCCCAACAACAAAGACATTTTTGACACCGACGGTGCCTGGATCCAGATTCGCACCGGCAGCGGCTATTCGGCCGGCAGCGGCATGGCCGGTTTCAAGGTGCTCGCGGCGGCGCGCGGTATCAGCTCCCGTAATGAATTCACTTGCCTCGAGGACTACATCTGGAAGCTGGGACGCATCTATGAGTTTCGCATCGCATGGACGCGCTCGAAGGTCTATGTAGCCCTCGACAATGCCTGGCTGACCACCCTGAACTTTTCAGGGCAGATCGAACCCTTTAACTATATTCTGCTGGGAAGAGATAATCTCATTTACGGATACTGCGCGCAGGTCGACCCCTGGTATTTTGATTTGCGCGTCTATGAGAAGGGGGAGGAACCGGATACGATGCCGCCCGCGGCGCCGCTCCGTGTCAGGGTGCAGCCACTCGCGGGCGTGCCAATTTAGGAGGGAGGAGTCAACAACCTCCGCGGCCGTTTTCAAATCCGACGATGAAGCGTTCTTCGAATAGATAATGGGCGTAATCGATTACGATCGATCCATACATGCGGGCGATCTGGGCGATGCGGTCATCCCAGGTGATGGTCGCCTCAGCCACCCGCAGCTCATTCACGGCGCCCTCTTTTTTCTTTTCAACCTCGACCAGGCTGAGTTTCGGACCACCTCAACCAAAGCCTCCGATGATAAGCTGATAAAGACGCGGCTTCTCCGCTGTTAGTTTGCCCATCGCCTTCTCAGCTTGCTCAGTGAGTCTAACCATTTCCTGCTTCTCTCTCATTTCGTCACTATTTACGGGATAATCGTTTAATTTTAACGAAAAAACCTCTCTTAAGCAAGTAGTTTTACCTTCTTTTCTCGTCCCGCCAATAAGATTCGGCGAAAAAAAAGAAAAAGTACTTGATATAATCATCTGCATTCTTTAAAATGAATCATCCCCACATCTCTGGTTTGAATGGACCTGGCGATCCTTTGAAGAGGAGCTGGCTGTTGAAAGTTCAAACGACGTGCCCCTTTTGCGGATGTGGTTGTGGAATGCTCCTGGAAGTTAATCAAGGCGTGGTTCTCGCCTCTGCGCCGCAAAAGTCCCATCCTGTCAGCCGTGGAACCCTATGCATTAAAGGGTGGAACGGTCACCAAATCATCCATCACCCCCGACGTCTCACCCAACCCCTGATCAAGAACAACGGCAGGCTCGCACCGGTCTCCTGGAAAAAAGCCCTCGCTTTCGCAGTCCAAAAGATCGCTGCGCTCCAGGATACGCACGGTCGTGCGAGCCTGGGCGTGGTGGGATCAGTCAAGACGACCAATGAAGCCGCCTATCTGCTGGGCAGGTTGGCCCGCTCGGTATTGCAGACCCCCCATCTGGATATCCCGGTACGGTACGATCATGCGCCTTCCTTGCGCGTCCTGAAAGAGCAAAGCGGCTATGGCTGTGCCACCGCAGCGCTGGCCGACATCGACAAGGCGGGGGCAATCCTGGTGATTGGCGCCGATGCTAAGGCGCAGCAGGCGCGTGCCGGCTCCCTGTTGCTGCAGGCGGCAAAACGCGGCGTTCCCGTAGTGGAGATCGATCCACGCCGCCACGAGCACAGCCGGTTTTTCCGCCTTTACCTCCAGCTGCACCCGGGTACCGACCTCGCGCTCATCAATGGAGTGATCCGCGTCATCCTCGCGGAGGGTTGGCAAGCCCCCGGTATCACCGGATTGGCCCGGCTTCGCGAGGACGGCCTCGAGCGATTCACACCGGACTATGTCGAGAGCGTCTGCGGTATCCCCCACGACAAAGTGATGGAGGCCGCTGCAGTGATCGGGAAAGCGTCTTCGCTGCTGATCCTCTTCGGCAGCGGCATTACGCAGCAGGCCAACGGCACAGCCAACATCCGCGCCCTCTGGAACCTCGCTCTCCTGACCGGCAGCCTTGGCCGTGAAGGGGGTGGAATCCTGCCGCTTCTGGGCAGTAACAACAGCCAGGGTGCAGTTGATAGCGGTCTGATGAGCGAGTGGGGACCAGGTCAACGGGATCTGCGGGAGCCGGCCGCCCGGCGAGCGCTCGAATCCGCCTGGGGTGCCCCGCTGCCCACCGGGCCGGGGCTGACGCTCCAAGAGATGCTGAATCATGCCGGCGGAGCGATCCGCGGTCTCTATGTGACCGGCGAGAACCTTTTATGGAGCGCACCCGACAGTCACGCTGCCGCAGCCGCTTTAGACAAGCTCGATTTTCTTATGGTGCAGGATTGTTTCCTGACCGAAACCGCCGCCCAGGCGGATGTCGTGCTACCAGCCGCCACCTTCGCCGAACAGGAGGGCACCTATACGAGCCTTGAACGGCGCATTCAGCGGGTTCGTCCGGCCATCGCCCCGCTGGGCAACTCCCGAACCGATCTGGAGATCACCCAGATGCTGGCTGACGCCCTGGGCGCTACCTGGCCGGTCCAGACTCCGGAAGAGGTGTTTATGGAGATGCAGACGCTCATTCCCTGCTACGGAGGCATCTCCTGGAACGCACTTGGCCAACCCGGGGGTCTCATCTGGCCGGCGCACAAGGACGATGAAAACTGCCGGCTCTATCGCAAATTGCTGGGCGAACGGCAGGGCGCCTTCACCGAAGTAACCGCCGGCGCACCCTTCGGGGAAGAACCCGATGACGACTTTCCCTTCACTCTCTTCACCGGGCGCCCACTCTTCCACCGCCGCAGCGGCACTCTCGTCACCCGCAGCTTCACCCTGGACAAGGAGGATCCAGTAGCGACGGTGGAAGTGAACACGGATGATGCCAAGGACTTTAAATTGCGCAGCGGCTGGACTGTGCGAATTAAAACCCGCCGCGGTGAGGTGCGCCGCAGTGTCGTCGTCACCCGCGACGTGCCGCGCCACACGCTCTTTTTGCCGATTCACCACAAGGATGGTCTGACCCAATCCCTGATGCCTTCCACGCTGGAACCGGAATCCGGTATTCCGCAGATGAAGTTATGCGCCGCAAAATTGGAGATGGTTTGATGCAGGATGGAACCCGGGTAGTCGTCAGCAAACAAGCCTTTCTCGAAATCCTTTCGCAATGCATGAAAAAAAAGACCGTCATCGGCCCGACCAAATTAGCCGATGGCAGCGTGACGTTCGAACCGTTGCGCTCACTCAGGAAGTTGACCTTCGACTACGTCAATGACCTGGATCCCCTCAAACGATTCTTCATGCCCCAGCGTGAGGAACTCTTCGCTTACGACCTCACCGATGACAAACCGCGCCTGATGCCGCCACCGGCCGTCAAGCCGCGCATTCTATTCGGCATCCGCTCCTGCGACGTGCAGGGGCTGGCCCACATGGACGGCTTCTTCCGCGGGGCTTTTGACGATACCCTTTACAGTGCACGGCGCCAGAACACTCTGATCATCAGCCTGGCCTGCAACCAGCCGAACGAGAGCTGTTTCTGCATTTGCTGCAACGGCGGCCCCTGGTTGGAGAGCGGGTTTGACCTGCAGCTGACCGATCTGGGCAGCGAGTTTTTCATCGATATCGGCTCTCCGGCTGGCCGCAGCTTCCTCCAGGAGTGGGCGATGCCTGCCAGCAAAGCGCAAAGACGGCATGAGGACCGGCGACGGGAGCTGATGGAGGCCTGCGACCGGCAGATGCTGCCCACAGCCTATCTCGCCAAGGCCTGCATCCAGATCACCAACAACCGCGTTCGCGAGGAGCTGTGGGAAGAGATGGGCGCTGAGTGTTTCAGCTGCGGCGGATGTACCCACGTCTGTCCATGCTGCACCTGCTTCGATGTCGTGGATTGCCCACAGAATGCCCGACAGGGCACGCGCATCCGCTGCTGGGATTCGTGCCAATATGCCGGTTTCACCCGGGAGGCATCGGGGCATAATCCCCGTCTCCGGGCCAAGGAACGGGTCAAACGCCGTTTTTACCACAAACTGAGCTACCCTTACATTCAACAGGATGGTCACCCTGGTTGTGTCGGCTGCGGCCGCTGTATCACCGTCTGCGAGGCTTTCGGCCTCCTCGATATCAGTGCGGTGGTGAAACGGCTGCGAAGGGATGGACAGTAAGACTATGGAAAATATCTATCTGCCAGATCTCGCTGTTGTCGACAAAATCACCGATGAGACCAGCGACATCAAGACCTTTACCCTTTCCTTCGCCTCCCGGACGCTGAAACATTCTTTCAGCTTCAAACCGGGCCAATTTGTCGAGGCTTCCATCTTTGGGGCGGGGGAAGCCCCCTTCGGCTTTGCCTCAAATCCCAATCGGCCGCAGCAGTTCGACATCACCGTGCGCGCTATTGGCGCCGTAACCCGGGCCATGCATCAGCTCACGCCAGGCGCCTATCTGGGCATCCGCGGCCCGCTCGGGAACTGCTTCCCCCTCGAAGAGGTAAAGGGACAGGACATTCTCTTCGTTGCTGGCGGCATCGGCTTGCCGCCGCTCAAGTCGCTGATCGAGCCGATGCTCGACTGTCGTAAAGAGTTCGGCCAGTTCTTCATTCTTTACGGCGCGCGCACCCCCGCGGATCGGGTCTACAAGCCCTTGCTGCAGGCGTGGAGCGAAAGGCAGGATATCACCTTCCTGCAGACGGTCGATACACCCGATCCGGGATGGAACGGCCCGGTCGGTGTAGTCACAACTCTTTTTGAGAAAATCCATCTGGATGTCAACCGGACGGTCGCCTTCACCTGCGGGCCGCCGGTGATGATCCGCTTCGTCATTCAGGAGCTTTTAGCCAAGGGATTTGCCGAAGACCGCATCATCTCGACCCTCGAGCGCTATATGAAATGCGGCGTGGGCAAGTGCGGACATTGTGCTATTGGTCACAAGTACATTTGCGTGGATGGCCCTGTCTTTTCATGGCGTCAGATCAAACGGTTGCCCGAACGATGAAGCCGCTGCGGCACAACCGCGACGCCTTGCGGGCACTTCGGAACCTGATCTTTGAAGCCGGAGACGGGCCGATGGTAGTCCTAGGCATCGGCAATCCGCACTATGGCGACGACGCCCTTGGCTGCGAGACTGCCAGGCTGCTGCAAGTGCTGGGTGCGCCGTATGCCCTGATTTGCAATGAAATGCCGGAGAATTACACCCTCGAGGTCAAGGCGTGCTATCCCGGGAGAATCCTTCTGGTCGATGCGGTCGATTTTTTCGCACCTCCCGGAGATTTGATCTATTTGCGCCGGCAGGAGTTACGTAGCGACCGTTTCAATACGCACAAGCCGGATCTCGGCCTGTTGATGCGTTATCTTGAATCTGAGACGGGCGCAAAAACGGCCCTGATCGGCATCCAGCCTAAGAATCGGGCTCTGCATGCACCGATCAGCCCGGAAGTGCATGAAAGTCTCAGCCATCTGGCCGCCTTGCTCGCAACGGCCGCACGCCTCGCGAACTCTGCGGAATCCCAGGCCGCTGGCGCGGCGGCCGCTCTGGACGGAAACCCCCTGGCCGCTCCATCAGAGAAGGAAAAAGCCTAATGCCCTGTGTGATCCTCTTGTTTCTGATGCCGCTTCTCGGCGCCATATTTTGCGCGCTCCTGCCCAAGAAACATGCAGACAGGATTGCAGTGGTTGCGGTCAGCGGCATGCTGCTCAGCCTGATCGGGTTACTGCTCGTCCGTCCGGCGGGAGTCTGGAATGTCATGCCCCTTCACTGGCGATGGCTCGAACCCTGGCTGAACAGCGGTGTATTCGGTTTCCTGCTGGATCCCCTCGCCTTGCTGCTTCTGCTGATCGTCGTGGTGCTCGGCTTTCTGGTCGTCCTGTACGGCACCGCCTATATCAGCCCCGGTAACCGGGAGCATGCCGGGGTAGAGGGCAAGATGCGGCATCATGCCTGGCTGCTGCTCTTCATTGCCGCCATGATCGGGGTCGCGCTCTCTCCGAATCTGCTTCAGCTCTATTTTTTCTGGGAGATGACGACCCTTTGTTCCTGGGCTTTGATTTCGCACTACCGTAATCCCGAATCGCTGCGAGCGGGCTTCAAGGCGCTGCTGATGACCTTCTCCGGCGGGCTCTTTTTCGCCCTGGGATTGATTCTGCTCTATGTCCATACCGGCAGCTTTGATTTCGATGCGCTCTCGGATCTCGCGCCCGGTATGCGGCTCTGGGTCTTTCTCTGTTTCGCCGTAGCCGCCTGGGCTAAATCGGCCCAATTTCCCTTTTTCACCTGGCTTCCCGATGCCATGGCGGCCCCGACCACGGTGAGCATGTTTCTGCATGCCGCGGCGATGGTCAAGGCGGGCGTTTTTCTCCTCGTCCGTCTTGCCCTGGCCAATCCCGATCTGCCCGGGCTGGCCGGCCTGATCGTCGCGGTGATGGCGGTGGTGACCATGCTCCTGGCGCTGTGGCTCTTTTTCTTCCAGGATGATCTCAAAAAGCTGCTCGCCTATTCGACCATCGCCCATCTCTCTTATGTATTGCTCGGGGTGGGGCTGGCCATCATGGGCAGCCGGCTGGGTGGTTACGCAGGCGCCATGCACATCATGAACCACAGTGTCGGCAAGGGGCTTTTGTTTCTCTGCGTTGGCGTGCTCAGCTACACCACAGGCAGCCGTAAAATTTCCGAATTGAGCGGCATCGCCAGGCAGCAGCCGCTGGTGGCGCTGGCCTTCATGGCCGGCATGCTGGCGATCCTCGGGATCCCGCCCTTTTCCGGATTCTGGAGCAAGTTCTATCTTTTGGTGGCAGCCATCAAGCTGGGGAGCGCTGTGGGCTGGCTGCTGCTGGTGCCTTTTCTGCTCGAAATCATCGTTGCTTTTGCCTGGTTCCTACACGTCGGTCATAAGGTATTCTTCGGGCCGGCTTCCAGCCGGGCGACGGCGGCGAGTGGTCTTCCCTGGCCCATGGCCGCTGCCCTGATCGTTCTGATGCTTCTCACCCTGATCGCTCCCTGGGTGGCCATGCAGCTGATGGGAGCCATGGGGCTCTGAGCCCGTCCGTCCCGTACTCGAATGCGAGGACCCGTCTCATGAATGTTTTCTTCTCCGCTCAAGGAATCTATTTGCTGGGGGCTGTAGCAGTCCTGTTGCTGGGCGGAAACCGCAAGCTCGCTGGGTGGTTGGCCTTCGGTGCCGCTGCCGCGGCCACTGTGCTGATCCTCGAGACGGTCGTCGCCGTCTTTCGCGACGGACCGCTCTCTAGCAGCCTGCCGCTGCTGCAGGTGCCGGGTTTGGGCGCAGCCCTCATTTTCCAGATCGATTATCTCGGTGCACTTTTTCTCGCCATCATTTCCATCGTCAGCCTCCTGGTCACACTCTATGCCCAACGCTTTATGCAGCTGGCCTGCTATAGTGCCCATTCCCTCAGGACCTTTTATGCCGTTTTGCTGTTGTTCTTTGCGGCGGTGCTGAGCGTTGTCGCGGTGGCCGATCTCTTTTTCTTCTTCGTCTTCTGGGAGATCATGACGCTGACCTCCTATCTGCTGGTCATTTACAGAAACGAGGACCGCACCCGACTGCGCGCAGGCTACAAGTATTTTCTCATTACCCACGTGGCGACGGCCTTCCTTTTTATCGGCGGCATAGTGCTGTACCGTTACTCTGGCTCTTTCTCCTTTTCGTTCCTCAGGATCGCCCTTGGGGAGATGCAGCTCAACCATCCCGGTCTGCTTCATTTTGTTCTGGCCTGTTTTTTCCTGGGTTTCGCCACCAAGGCCGGCATCTTGCCGATGGGTGACTGGCTTCCGGATGCCTATCCGGCTGCACCCGCTCCCGCCAGCGCCGCCTTCGCCGGATCGATGACCAAGCTGGGGATCTACGGCCTGGTACGGATTTTTTGCGGTTTGCTGCCCCTCTCCGGCCATACCCGGATCTGGGGGCTCATCATCGCCTGCTTTGGCGCCCTTTCCATTTTTGTCGGAACCATGACCGCCCTGGTGCAGGAGGATAGCAAACGGCTGCTCTCCTTCCATGTCATCGGTCAAATGGGCTATATGTTCCTCGCCATTGGCACCGGCCTCTTTTTCATCCAGAGCCAGCCGGTCATCGGCATGATCGGTCTGGGAGCCGGCATTTTTCATCTCATCAATCATGTCAGTTACAAGGCTTGCCTCTTTTTCAACGCCGGAGCGGTTTTTTACAAAACGGGCACCCGGGACATCAACTGCATCGGCGGCCTGGCGCGCATTCTGCCATTAACGGCGGCGGCCACGATCATCGCCTCTTTATCCATCGCCGGGATTCCGCCGTTCAGCGGCTTTGCCAGCAAATGGCTAATTTACCAGGCGACTCTTCGCGGCGGCTTCACCACGCCCATCTTCATTCTCCTGGGCCTGGTCGCCCTCTTCATCTCGGCGGTTACCTTGGCATCGTTCGTCAAGTTCTTCGGCGGGATCTTTTTCGGCAAATACGCCGATAACGGCAGCAAGGCTGCGGCCGGGGATGTGCCTTGGGCCATGCGCCTGCCCCAGCTCTTTCTCGCCGTACTCTGCATCCTTTTCGGTGTGCTGCCGCAGCTTCCGGTGGGTTGGGTCTATCGCTGCCTTGCCTTTCTCTTTCCACTCGGATCGGTGCCGACCGCCGCGCAGCTTTACGGCAGTGACCTTTTCAGCGGATTGACCTTACACGCCGCCGGCAGCGCCGCGGGATGGAATGCACTGCTGATGGTGATAGTCTTTGGTTTCTGCGCGTTACTCTCATGGGGGCTCTTCCGCGCCGGCGGAGCCAGGCAGCGCAAGACCGAGACCTGGTACTGCGGCGAGAAGATGGAGGAGGAGGAGAGCCGCTACCGCGCCCACAGTTTCTATCTGCCTTTCAAACAGGTATTCCGCATCCGTATCGGTAAATATGAAAGGCCCGGCGTCTATCCGACCTTCACCTGGCCCCGCAATCTGCTGGATAAGGGTGCAGGGCTCAACCGCTTGGCCGACCTCGACCGCTGGTTGTACCGGCCGTTGACCCGGCGCATCAATGATCTGTTTTTCCGTTTCAGCGCGAGCCACAGCGGTATCCCCCACGTCTATCTGCTCTGGCTGCTCGTGGGCGTAGCCTTGGCGGTGCTGATTCTTTTCAAGCTTTCACCCGGTATGTAGCGATAAGGAGGCCCTTTTGTCCATGACCGCAAGCGAAATGACCCGCCATCTCAAGACACAGTTTGGCAGCAGGATTCGCCGCGCTGAAACCCCCGTCCCCGATATGGTGCTGCTCCATGTGGATCGTACCGACAGTGTCGAGATCAACCGCTTTCTTTTCCACGAACTCTCCGGGCGGTTCGTCGTCGCTGTGGGAACCGATTATCGCGAAGGGACCGGCGGATATCTGGTAGACTATGTCTATTCGCTGGCACCGCACCACCTTTTCGTGACCCTCCGGCTGAGCTTGCCGGAAAAGGATCTATGGCTTGAGGCGATCACCGGGGAGGCGGACATCCCGGCCGCCAACTGGGCGGAGCGCGAGGTGCAGGACCTGCTGGGTATTCCGCTGCGCAATCATCCTGATCCCCGCCGTCTGGTCCTGGCCGATGACTGGCCGGCCGATCTGCACCCTTTGCGCCGGGATATGCCGCTGCAGACCTACCCGGACAAGGCGGAAGGTCAAACGCCTTCCTACGCGACGCCTCCGGCAGGGGCAACCGTGGTGCCCATCGGCCCCTTTTTCCCTGTGCTTGAAGAACCGGCCCAATTCCGTCTCTTCGTTGAGGGGGAGCGGGTAGTGGGCGGCGATTACCGCGGCTTTTACAACCACCGCGGTGTGGAAAAGATCGCTGACAGCCAGCTCAATTATAACCAGGTGCCGTTCCTCGCGGAACGGATCTGCGGTATATGAGGGTCGGTTCACAGTACGGCGTACTGTCAAGCAGTAGAAAAAGCAGCAGAAATTGAAGTACCGGCCCGCGGGCGTTTCATCCGCACCATCCTCCTCGAGCTGGAGCGCATCCAGAGCCATCTTCTCTGGCTCGGCATCGCCGGCCACATCATCGGTTTCGACACCGTGCTGATGCAAGCCTGGCGGATCCGCGAGCCGGTGATGTGGCTCTGTGAAAAGATCACCGGCAACCGCAAGCTGCTGGGGATGAATCTGATTGGCGGGGTCCGCCGGGATATCCCGCATGCGCTCCATGCCGAACTGCTCGAAATCCTCGCCCGCGTGGAAAAGGAGAGCGTTCGGGTACTGCAGGCGATTGCCGACGATACGACACTCAAAGCACGCTGCGAGCGAGTCGGCGTCATAAAGGCCAGGGATGTCATCGCCTTTTCCCTGCTAGGCCCGACGGCACGCGCCTCGGGCGTCGGCATCGACATCCGCGTTGACCATCCCTACGCCGCCTATCCGGAGCTGGGCTGCGAGGTGATGATCGAGGAGGGGTGCGATATCTGGTCGCGGGTGCTTGTGCGGTTGCGGGAAACGCTCGAAGCGATCCGCATCGTCCGCGATGCCCTGCGCATGATGCCGGAAGGACCGATTATCGCCGATATGCGTGAGCCGATCCCCCCGGGCCGCATCGGTCTTTCTTCAGTAGAGGCCCCGCGCGGCGAGACCCACCATTTCGTTATCACCGGAGAGGACCAGCGCCCCTACCGCTGGAAGGCGCGTGCGCCCACCTTCCAGAACCTTCAGGGAATACCCGTAATGGTGACGGGAGAATTCATCGCCGATGTGCCCATCGGCCTCGCCAGCATGGATCCCTGCTTCTCCTGCACGGAGCGGCTTGAAACGGTCGATATCCGCAGCGGCGAAGTTCGGACCTGGAGCAGGGAGGAACTGCGGACGCTGTACCGTCTGCGGCATGGCGTCAAGGAGCCGCTATGAATCTCTATCTGATGGCTTTGATTCAAGTTCTGCTGGTATTGCTGCTCGCTCCCTTGTTCGAAGGGGTAATGCGCAAACTGGTGGCGGTGGTCCATTCACGCATCGGACCGCCGCTGCATCAACCCTATCTGGATCTTCTCAAACTGCTGGGCAAGGAGGAACTGGTCACCTCGCCGCATGCCCTCTATCGCTATAGTGCTGTGCTGGGACTGGCGGCCATCCTGACAGCGGCGGTGCTCATCCCCGTCGGTATGCCGCCGCCCCTGCAAAATGCAGGCGATCTCGTCGTTTTCATATACCTTATCACCTTGGCAGCTGTGATGGTCGTGGTGAGCGGCCTGGCATCGGACAGCCCCTACGCCTCCATTGGTGCATCGCGCGAGGTAATGATGCTGCTCACGGTGGAGCCGGTCATCCTGATTGCCTTGATCAGCATGGCGGTCAAGGCGCAGTCAACCCAGTTCAGCGATATCATGGCCTGGCAGGCTTCGCATCCACCGGCGCTCTCAACCCTGCTCGCCGGCCTCACCCTCTTCATCGCCATCATTGCTCAGCTGGCGCGTTTGCCGTTTGATATCGTCGAAGCGGATCAGGAGATCATGGAGGGCCCCTTCATTGAACAAAGCGGCCCCAAGCTGGCCCTCTTCAAATGGATGTTTTATGCCAAGCAGTTCATCTTCGCTGCCGTCCTGATTTCGCTGTTTCTCCCCTGGCCGGTATTTTCATCGGCGCCGCTGAATCTGCTCCTGACGCTACTCAAGATGGTTGTCCTGCTGATCATCGTGGCGGTGGTTCATGTCGTCAATCCCCGTCTGCGTATCGACCAGGCGGTGCGTTTCTTTCTCATCCTCATCGTCATTGAACTGGCGGGTCTGGCTCTGGCGGTGGCTGGCTCCTAGGATCAAATCAAGGATTGAAGAGCATCTATGTTCAAATCCAAAATCAAGGAAGCCCAGATCTGCTTCGGCAATCTGCGCGTAACACTGCCCTATCCGTTCGGACCAGGGGCCGAGACCGGGGAGGGATTTCGCGGCAAGATCGACGTCGACGCCTCCCGATGTATCGGCTGCGGGGGCTGCGCCAACGTCTGCCCTTCGCGCCTGATCCGTTGTCATGATGAGGGCGATCAGACGCGGATGGAGTTTATCCTCGACCGTTGCACCTACTGTGGCCGTTGCGCGGAGGTCTGTCCCGAAGGAGCTATCACCATGACGCCGCTCTTTGAATCGGCCACTGATGACAAGACCGATCTTTACATCGAGCAGCAGCTCTTCATGCTCACCTGCAAACGCTGCGGTCGCTGTTTCGAAACCGAGAATGCCATCGACCGCATTCCGACGCGGCGGATGCGCCAGGGGCGTAATTATGTTGGCACCTCGATGCCGCATGGCGCCCCGGGGCGGAAGGAGGCCCCATGATCGCCGGTCAGACTCTGGTCACCTTGACCATGGCCATTCTTATGGCCTCGGTAGCGGCAGTGGAAATCCGCAAGCTGCGAATCGCGGCATGGGCCTATCTGACCCAGTCCCTGCTGATCTGCCTGCTCCTGATCACTTATGCCTGGCTGACTGCGAACGGGAGCCTCTATCTCTGGGCGGCGACCTGTCTGTTGACCAAGGGGATCATTATCCCCTGGCTGCTGCTGCGATATATCAAGCGGGTGCCGCAGATCGAACATAAACCCTTGCTGGGTTTCGCACTTTCCGTCATCCTGCTCGGTCTGATGATGGTCGCCCTTTACCGGATTTTCTACCGCACCATCTTTATCATGGCGCCTGTCCCGGCCCTCCTGGAAACGCAAGTGCGCAGTCTGCTGGCCGGCGCCTGCGTCGTTTTTTGCCTTGGCCTCTGGACCCTGCTCTCGCGCCGCGATGTGATCAAGACCGTCATCGGCCTGGGGTTGATGGAAAATGCCGTCCATCTCATCCTGCTCGCTCTGGCGCCGCAGCTCAAGGAGACCACGATGATCGGGATCCTGACCAACGTGGTGGCGGCGATATTCATCCTGCTCTACCTCAGCGCCGATATCTACCGGCTTTTTGGCTCCACCGACTCTGCACGGCTCTCCGAGCTCAAGCGATAATGAGGTGATCATGGCCCAGTCTGAATCCCTGCTTCCCCTGTTTCTGATTCTCTGGCCGTTATTCGGCGCGATCCTCATCCAGTTGTTCGGCCAGGAAAGACGCCAGCTGACCCGGGAGGGCATCGCCATCGCGGTGATGGGTGTGCAGCTGGCAGCCGCCATCGCCCAAAGCTGGTCTGTATTCAGTGGACTCCTTCTCATAACGGCGGGCAGCGGACTGCGGGTCGATGCGCTCAGCGCCTTGATGGGACTGCTCATCAACGGCATCACCCTTCTGGTCCTTATCCAGTCGGTGCGCTATATGCAAAAGGAGGAGGAGCACGGTTTCACCAGTCCGCGGCGATTGCGCCTCTACTATGCCCTGATCCTCATTTTCGCAGGCGCGATGAACTGGACGGTTACCACCAGCCATCTCATTCTGCTCTATGTGGCCATGGAGGCTTCTACCCTGGCGACCGCTCTGCTGGTCGCCTTTTACCGCAAGAAGGCTTCCCTAGAGGCTGGCTACAAATATGTGCTGCTGGTGATGGTCGGAATGACCTTTTCTCTGCTCGGCATGGTGATCCTCTTTGCTGCGGCGCAGCCCCTGCTCGGGAGCAAAGCCTTGCTCCTGAACCATATGGGCGAAGTGGCGCGGCTTATTCCCCGGAAGGCAGCGCTGCTCGGAGTGGCCTTCATGACCGTGGGTTTCGCCACCAAGGCAGGCCTGGTACCCTTCCACGCCTGGTTGCCGGACGCCCATTCCGAAGCGCCCTCTCCGGTCAGTGCCCTGCTCTCCGGGCTGATCATCAAACTGGGCGCTTATGCGCTCGCCCGCACCGTAACGATCTTTGCACCCGCATGGCACGGGATTCCCCTTTTCATCGCCATTCTGGCTTCCGCCAGTATGCTCATCGGCATCATCATGGCCCTGGTGCAGGACGATCTCAAACGCATGCTCGCTTTTTCAAGCGTCAGCCAGATCAGTTATGTCTTCATGGGACTGGGGTTGGGAAGTTATCTGGGCATCTACGGCGGGCTTTTTCATCTGGTCAATCACACCTTGATCAAGGCTCTGCTCTTCCTGAGCACCGGGGCGGTGATGTATGCAACCGGCGGCGTCCGGCGTATCTCGCAGCTGGGCGGGCTGGCAAAGACCATGCCGGTGACCTCCTTCTGCTTCTTCCTTGGCGCCCTGGCACTGGGCGGTTTGCCGCCGCTGAACGCCTTTTTAAGCAAGTTCACGCTGTTCATCGCCCTGGGTGAGGCCCGACTTTGGTGGGCTCTGGTCATCGCGATTCTGACAGGTTTGCTCACCCTGGCGTGCCTGGTGCGCGCCGCTTATATGGTCTTTTGGGCGCCGGCGGCTCTGCCGGAAGAGGCCGGGGGCCTTACGGCGCATGAGGTGCCCTTTCTGATGTATGTGAGCATGGCGGTGCTAGCAGGACTGTCGCTGCTGATCGGCCTCTTTCCGAACGTGCTCTACCCGCTTCTGGACAGCGCCACCAGAGCCGTGCTGGCCGTCTGGATAAATTGACCGGGTGAGCGCAAGATAGGCAGAGTTGCTTGACAGCGCCACCAGAACAGTACCGGCCGGCTGGATGAATTGAAACGGGAGTTGTATCATGCTGAAAAAACTGGCTGCCAAGGCTTTTCCCCGGGCGTTGTGGGTCTACCACACCAACTGTGCAGCCTGCAATGGCTGTGATATCGAGATCATCAATGTCCTCACGCCCTACTATGACGCCGAACGCTTCGGCATCAAGCTGGTGGGCTCGCCACGCCACGCCGATGTCCTGTTGGTGACCGGCGGGGTATCCCGGCAGGTCGCTCCCGCGCTGACGCGGCTGTATGAAGCCACGCCGGATCCCAAGCTGGTCTTCGCCATAGGTTCGTGCGCCTGCGGGGGGGATGTCTTTTACGACAGCTACAACATGTACGGTGGTGTGGACAAGGTTATCCCGGTCCAGTTTTATGTCTCGGGCTGCCCACCACGACCTGAAGCGATACTCTATGGCGTCGCTGTGGCCTTGGGACTGGCACCCAAAAAGGTGGCGAAAAAGGTGAGCAGCGATCTGCCCGATTCCGCGGATTTCAACCCGCCGATGCTCGACCTGCGCAAATAAGTTTGCGTTCCTTGTTCTTTTTCGTTAATTTAGCGGCAGAGACTCGCGATTGGCGGACACCCAGTATACCCGATCCGGTGGACGTAGAGGGCAGGACGAGTTTACGGCACCGCAACCATGGGTACCCGATGGATCCCATCGTAACCACCATAGAGAACCGCTGCAAGCGCTGCTATTTGTGCGTTCGCCGCTGTCCGGCCAAGGCCATCCGCGTCGAAAATGGCCAGGCCAAGGTGATGGCGGAACGCTGCATCACCTGTGGCTACTGTGCGCGGGTTTGTCCGCAGGGGGCCAAGCGCATCCGCGATGGGACAGTGCACACACGGGAACTCTTGGCGAGCGGCCGCGAGACCATCGCCCTGCTGGCGCCTTCCTTTCCCGCCGCCTTCACCGATGGGCGTCCTTTGCAGGTGGTGGCGGGTTTGCGCCAGATCGGCTTTTCACGGGTTTATGAGGTGGCGCTAGGGGCGGATCTGGTGGGCGCCGAGTATGCCCGCCTCAGGGAAACCGGCATCATGCCCATCATCATCACCTCGCCCTGCCCCGCAGTCGTTAATTTTATCGAAAAGTACTATCCCGAGCTGCTGCTGATCCTGGCGCCTGTGGTTTCGCCGATGATCGCCCTGGCGCGGCTCATCCGCACCCAGTGGCATCCTGATGCCCACATCGTCTTCATTGGCCCCTGCATCGCGAAAAAGCGCGAGATGGAGGACCCCAAAACCGGCGGCGTCATCCAGGAGGTCCTCACCTTTCAGGAACTGGCGGCGCTGTTCCGTGACGGGCAAATCGTGCTTAACAAGCTGCCGGATAGCCCCCTGGATGGCCCGGAGGCGGGTATTGGCCGGGCCTTTGCCATCTCCGGCGGCCTGCTGGATACAGCCGGAATCCCCGGTGGCACCCTGCAGAACAAGGTCATCGTCACCGAAGGCCGCGATCGCGTGCTCGAAGCGATCCGCAAGGTCGCTGATGGGAACATCGAAGCGCAGTTTCTCGACTTGCTCTTCTGCGAGGGCTGCATCAACGGACCGCAAATGGACAACGAGCTTTCGGTCTTCATCCGCAAGGACCGGGTGGTTCACTTCCTCCATCACTCGGAGGAGAATGAACCCTTCGAAAAACGCGAGCACTGGAGCAAAAAGATCAAGCCCGTCGATCTGAGCCGCGATTTCACCTGGGAGGAGATCTCGCTGCCCCTGCCCTCGGAGGAGGAACTGGCCGAAATTTTGGCGATCACCGGCAAACTTACACCGGAGGATGAACTGAACTGCGGCGCCTGCGGCTATCCAAGCTGCCGGGAAAAGGCCATCGCCGTCTATCAAGGCATCGCCGAGGCGGGGATGTGCCTCCCCTATCTGATCGACCAGCTGCAAAAGACCGAGAGCGAGCTGACCGCCTCCAATGTGGAGCTCAAACATTCACTCGAGACCCTGCGTAAGACCCAGGCCCAGCTGCTTCAGTCGGAAAAGATGGCCTCGGTCGGCCAGCTTGCCGCGGGTGTGGCGCATGAGCTCAACAATCCTCTCGGCGGTATCCTCATCTATACGAGCCTACTGCTCGAGAAGAGCGCCCGGGATGCCCAGGAGACCCAGGACCTTGAACTGATTCGCGCCGAGACCGAGCGCTGCAAGAAGATCGTCCGCGGCCTGCTCGACTTTTCGCGGCAGACGCGCATCGAGGCCGCTATCGTCGACCTCAACCAGATCCTCGGCAGCACCCTCGCACTGGTGACCCAGCAAGCGATCTTTCACAATATCAAGGTTGAGAAGGAACTTGATCCCTCTCTGCCCAAGGTGTTTGTCGACGTCGGCCAGATCCAGCAGGTGCTGCTCAATATCATCCTCAACGCCGTTGAGGCAATGCAGGATCGTGGCACCCTGACCATCAAAACCCTGCATGATGCGGAGAGGAAGCAGGTTCTGCTGCGCATTCGCGATACCGGCTCGGGAATGACGCCCCAAGTCCGCGAAAAAATCTTCGAGCCCTTTTTCACCACCAAGCCGCGCGGCGTCGGGACGGGGCTGGGGCTCTCGATCGCCTACGGCATCATGCAACGCCACAAGGGGGATATTCTGGTACAGAGCGCTCCGGGGGAGGGCAGTGAGTTCACGCTGGTCCTGCCGGAGGGGGAGGAGATGGTGCTGGCGGATGCGGAACTGGCCGGTATAACGCAATCGTGAAACTGGTAAGGAGAGAGCTGTCATGGCGGAACAGGGAAAAATATTACTGGTCGACGATGATCCCGATTTTAATATGATCAACCGAACCATTCTCGAAAGCGATGGCTATACGGTCGAGGAGGCGCGGGATCCGGAGAGCGCCTGGGAGAAGATTAAAAGCTGGCAACCGGATCTGATCTGCCTCGATGTCATGATGCCCACCGGCACCGAGGGCTTCCATTTCGCCTACCGGGTGCGGCGCGACCCGGCCACCGCGCACATCCCCATCATCATGATCACCGCCATCCATCAGCACAGTGACTTCCGGTTCTCCACCGAGGATGGCGAATATCTGCCGGTGGACGAATTCGTCGAAAAGCCGATCAAGCGCGAGGTTTTGCTCGCCCGGGTCAAGGCCTTGCTCGCTGCAGCCCGTCCCCAGCTCCCCCGGCCGGCTGATGACAAGGGCATCGGCTTGAAAAAGGAATCCTAACCGGGACCCTCTGCATGAAAGAAAAAAAGCGCATACTCCTGGTCGATGACGATCCCGACTTTGTCGAGATCAACCGGATGATCCTCGAGGCGGCAGAGTATGAGGTCGATGCGGCCGATTCTGTCGCTCGCGCATTGCAAATGCTCAATGAGGCGGACTATGACGTCCTCGTCATTGATCTGATGATGGAAGAGCGCGATTCGGGATTCACCCTCACCTATGCCGTTCGCAACGATGAACGGCTGCGCCATCTACCGATCCTGATGCTGACCTCGGCCCAGGAGAAGACCGGCTTCAGTTTCCAGTTCAGCGAGGATAAGGAGTGGATGAAGGTGGATGATTTCGCCTCCAAACCGCTCAAACCCGCCGATCTGGTGGCGCGTATCGGCAGACTGATCACGAAAGGCGTCGCGCATGATCCAGAGCCGTGACGCCCGTATTCTGGTCGTGGATGATGAGGAGATCATCCGCATCGGCTGCCAGCGCATCCTGCAAAGCCCCAATTTCAAGGTCGATCTGGCGGAGAATGGCCGCATCGGTTGGGAGATGATCCAGAAGAGCCCCTACGACATGATTTTGGTCGATCTGATGATGCCCGAGATGGGCGGTCTAGAGGTGCTGGAAAAGGTCCAGGGATATGACGATCAGATCATCACCATCATCATCACCGGTTTTGCCACCATCGAGACTGCTGTCGACGCCATGCGCAAAGGGGCCTACGATTACCTCCCCAAGCCTTTCTCGCCGGATGAGCTGCGTACCAAAATCCGGCGTGGCCTGGAGAAACGCTGGCTCCTGCTCGAAGCGGAGGCCTTGAGGCAGGAACGTGACCGCAACCTGCTCGAACTCTCCAATGAAAAGTCCCGCACCATGACCCTAATCAACTGCATGAGTGAAGGACTGATTGCCACCAATCGTGCCGGAAAGATCGTTTTGATGAATCCCGCCGCGCAGCAGCTTCTCAACCTTAACATGGAAAATTCCGTGGGCCTGACCGTGGAGGGCTTGCTGGGGAATCCGGAACTGGAAAAGCTCATAGCCGGCGAACTGGAAAGGGTGACCCGCACCGCCTCCATGACCCGCGCCGAATTCGCTGCCGCCGAAGGACGTTTCCTGCAAGCCAATACCGCCCCCCTGCACGATGACAAGGGCGAACTCTGGGGCACGGTGACCGTGCTGGTCGACATTACCGAAGATAAAAAACTGGAGCAGCTCAAGAGCGATTTCGTCAACCTGGTCAGCCACGAGCTCAAGTCCCCGGTGGCGGCCATCGCTGGTTACCTCAATCTCATCCTCGACGGCCTCACCGCCGGCCATCCGGAGAAGGAGAAAGAGATTATTACGCGCTCACGCGACAAAGCCGAGAGCCTGCTGCTGCTGATCAATGACCTTTTGGAGATGTCGCGGGCCGAGCGCCACGCCGCCGCCAAGGTCATGGAACCGGTTCAGCTTGGCCCCATTCTGGAGGAGACCCTGCAGTTCTATCAGAATGAGGCCACAGCGAAATCACTAACGGTCACTCTTGAGGGCGTGGAGGGGCTGCCGGAGGTGGTCGGTAATCGGGATGACCTGGCGCGGCTTTTCGCCAATCTCATCAGCAACGCCATCAAGTATACACCGCCGCAGGGACAGGTCAAGGTGTCCGGGCGCCACCGAGACGGCCATATCGAGATCGCGGTCACCGATACCGGCATCGGCATGTCCAAAGAGGATTTGCAAAAGATCTTTGGCGAGTTTTTCCGCGGCCGAAACGCTCTGGCGCGCAAGATCTCCGGCACCGGCCTTGGATTGGCCATCTGCCGGCGGATTATCGATGACCATCACGGACAGATCACCGTCGAGAGTGAACTCGACAGAGGCTCCACGTTTAGCGTCATCCTGCCGGCGCGATCCGGTCAGTAGGCTTTTGCCGGACTGATCCTTTGCAGAAGGAAGAGAACCATGCAGCTCAGCCAGATCATCCAGGAACTGGATTGCAGAATACTCAGCGGCGATCCCGGGCAGCCGCTTGAGGTGAGCACTGCCTGCATCTCAGATATGCTCAGCGATGTGATGGCCAAGGCGGTCAAGGGCTCGCTCTGGATCACCAGCCAGACGCATATGAATGTCATCGCTATCTGCTTTTTTAAAACCCTGGCAGGCGTCATCTTGCCGGACGATCTCATCCCCGACGACACCGTCCTTGCCAAGGCGCGAGAAAAGGAGATCCTTGTGCTCTCCACCTCCGCCACCGCTTTTGATACCGCAGGCAAACTGTATGCCCTCGGCTTGCGCGGCAAATAGGGTACAAGCAGCCGCAACCTGAAGGAGAAAAGAGAATGGCCAATCTTTTCCTTGCCCATGAAATCATCACCATGAATATAACTGAGGAGCACAACGGCGCCGCCTTCTATGCCGCGCTTGCCCAGAGTGCCGAAAGCCCGGCCCTGCGCAACACCGCCGCGGCCATCGCTCAGCAGGAAAAAGTACACGAAGAGCGCTTTGCCCGCCTCGCCGAAACCCTCGAACCGCCGGCGGCGGCCGAAAGCTACGCCGGAGAATATGAAGCCTATATCGAACAGCTCTGGCAGCACAAGATGTTCAGCGACGAGCAGGACGCGATCGATACCGCGGCTAACTTTGATGATCTGACTGCGGTCGAGTTCGCCATGCAGACCGAAGAAGCCACCCTGGCCTTGCTACGCCAGCTCATCCAGCACGTCGATCCGAAGGAGCAACAGGTGGTGCAGGAGACCATCACCGAGGAAGAAGGCCATATTGACCAGCTCCGTCTCGTGCTCCACCAGCTGCGGACCTGAAGCCAGCGCTGTACGCGGCCTGGATGCGAACACCTCTCCAGTCCGCCTCGGGCTTTTCGAATCCGGCCCAATAGATTGATCCTGCAGGATTCCTCCCGCGGCCGCGAAAAAGATTTGCCCCCTTGCCAAATTTTTCCTATCTTTCACTCTGACAGTCTGCATACCTTTCCCCCCCTGGAGGCCTTGATGAAACCATTCCGCAGCCTTGTGCTCGGCATGATGCTGTGCACTCTCGCCGGTTCGGCCCAATCCCCGGTTGACCAGCTCTGCGCCCGGCTCGAGCAGCACGCTCTGTTTTCTGTAGCAGACTGGAAATTTATTCCAAAAGTGACCGCCGATGGTATGCAGCCCGGCTGCGACGACAGCGCTTGGCCCGCCATCATCTTCAACCAGCGTTTGACGGCCGATTCGGCCTGGATGCGCGCCACTTATACCGTCCCCCCGCAGATCATGGGCCAGCCGCCCCGGGGCAAGCTTGAAATCGCCTTGGAGGTCGATGACGCGGGCGTTTTCTTTGTCGATGGCCAGAACAAGGGACGTTTTACCTGGAACGGCCGATTCACCCTTGGCGAGAATATAGCCTCCGGACAGCGCTTCAGCCTGGCGATCAAGGCGATCAATACCGGCGGCCCGATGCGGCTGCTCTCGGCCCGACTCTACTACCAGGAGATGGCGCCATACACTCAGACGATCGAGAACTATATCCTCAGCCTGCGCATCGGCCAAAAGCTCGTCAGCGGCGACACTTACCTCCAGGTCGGCCGCACCCGCCGCGATGAGGGGATTGACCACAGCATTACACCGGCCGCACGGCGCGCCACTTTACGACAGCAGCTGGATCAGGCCGCAAGCCTGGTCGATACCGCCGCGCTCGAAGCCGGCCGTTTCGTTGATTTTAATGCCTCGTTACAAAAGTCCCGCAAAGCCCTGCAGCCGGTGGCGAAATTCGCCAAGGAGTTTACCCTCGTCCTCGACGCCAACGCTCATATCGACTGCGCCTGGCTCTGGCGCTATCCCGAGACCATCCAGGTGACGCGCAATACCTTTACCTCCGTCCTCGACATGATGGTCGCCCGCCCCGATTTCACCTATACCCAAAGCCAGGCCCACCTCTTCTGGTGGATGGAAAATCTCTATCCCGACCTCTTCGCCCGCATTCAGTCCCGGGTGCAGGAGAAACGCTGGGAGATCATCGGCGGGATGTGGGTCGAGCCCGACTGCAACCTGATCTCCGGCGAATCCTGGGCGCGCCAGCTCCTGTACGGTAAAGCTTATTTCCGCAAGAAATTCGGTGTCGATGTCACCACAGGCTGGAATCCCGACTCCTTCGGCTATAACTGGAATATGCCCCAGTTCTACCGTGAGGCGGGGATCCAAGCTTTTATCACCCAGAAAATCGGCTGGAACGATACCAATATGTTTCCATACCGGCTCTTCTGGTGGGAAGGACCGGATGGCAGCCGCCTGCTCACCTATTTCCCCTACGATTACACCAACGCCCTGACCGATGCCTACCAGCTCGCCGACTGGCTGCGCCAGTTTGACGCCAACACCGGCCTGAAAAGGATGCTCGTCCTCTACGGTGTCGGCGATCACGGCGGGGGACCCACCCCCGAGATGCTGGACCAGGCCGAGTATTTTAAAAAGCTCGATATTTTCCCCACGGTGGTTTATGGCACCGCTCAAACCTACGTCGACTGGTTGTACAGCCATGATCTCAGCCAATTGCCAGTCTGGAAGGACGAGCTCTACCTGGAGTACCACCGCGGCACCGCCACCACACAGGCGGCAACCAAAAAGAACAACCGCGAGAGCGAGATCCTCTTCGGCGAGGCCGAACAGCTCGCTGCGGTCGCCGCCCTTCAGGGGCAAAGCTATCCGCGCCGCGACCTGCGCGAGGGCTGGCGCGGACTCCTCTTCAACCAGTTTCACGATATCCTGCCGGGCTCGAGCATACACGGCGTCTACCGCGATGCGGCGGAACTCTATGCCGCCTGCAAGGAGATCGGCCGGCACACCCTGGAACAGTCGCTCGATTTCTTCGCGGCCAAGGCAGCCGCGCCGGACGCCCGGAACACCATCCTGGTCTATAATCCCCTCGCCTGGGAGCGCAGCGACCTAGTGACCCTGGATCTCCCGCCCTCGGCACCGGAGAATCCAGCGGTCTTTGATGCCCGCGGCAGCGAGCTCCCTTCGCAGTTCATCCCCGCCGGGGAGGAGATCCCCGGCCAGCAGGCCGGCTCCGGACGCTATCTGCGCCGCCTGATCTTCATCGCCCGGAATGTCCCGGCCGTCGGCTACGCCCTCTTCACCCTGCGGCCACGTGCCACCGCCGCTTATGCCACCTCGCTCAAGGCCGCGGAGCACATCCTCGAGAGCAACCGTTATCTCCTCGAAATGGATGATCATACCGGCTTTATCAAGCGAATCTACGACAAGTCCCTGAGCCGCGAGGTGTTGCGCGGAGCTGGCAATGAGCTCCAGCTTTTCAAGGATACCCCTGCGCAATGGGATGCCTGGGAGATCGCCTTGGGCGAGCGCTATGCCCCGGCGTTCCGTAGCATGAAGGTTATCGAGAGCGGGCCGGTGCGCATGGTTTTGCGCGCCGAGCATGATTTTCTCAAGCCCGGGGTGGTCAAGGAGATGCCCACGCCGGATAATCCTGACAGCTATTTCACCCAGGATATCATCCTTTACGACAGCCTCTACCGTATCGATTTCGTCACCCAAGCCGACTGGTGGGAGGAGCACGTCGCCCTCAAGGTGGCTTTTGCCGTCAATGCCGACGATACCGCCGCTACCTTCGAGATTCCCTTCGGTACCATCCGCCGGCCGGCGACGCGCCGCACCGACTGGGAAAAAGCGCGGCATGAGGTCAATATGCAGAAATGGTTTGACCTCTCCGATCCGGCAAATGACTACGGTGTGACCTTGCTTAACCGCGCCAAATACGGTGGTGATGTCAGGGACAATATCATGCGCCTGACCCTGCTGCGCGCGCCGATCTGGCCGGATCCCCTCGCCGATCGCGGCAAGCACCGCATCGAATACGCTCTGCTGCCGCACCGGGGCGGCTGGCGGGAGGGCGGCAGCATGCGCCAGGGCTACGAGTACAATTATCCCCTGCTGGCGCGCGTGGTCTCCGGCGGCACCGGCGAGCTTCCCGCTGCCCTCTCCTTCGCCAGCGTCGACGCCCCGAATGTAATGTTGCATACCATCAAGTGCCATGAGCCGATCGACGGCCCCGATTCGGCGGCGGACAAGATCTGGATTCTGCGCCTGTTTGAATTCGCCGGCAAACCCACAGACGCGGTCATCCGCCTGCCCCGGACAGTTAAAACCGCCTGCCTATCCAATTTTATGGAGGAGCAAGGCCCGGCCTTGACCGCCACCGGTGACAGGGTGCGCATCCATCTCGCGCCGAACCGTATCGCCACGCTGCGCGTGGAGTTTGAATAAACGATTCATCTTGTGAAAGAATACCACATGCACTTCTGCAAAAGAATCATCGCAACCCTGCTGCTGGGTGCCACCCTCCTCTTCGGTCAGGATCTGCTCCTGCAGGACCAGGAGGTCGTCGTGACCCTGGGCAACAGCATCACCGAACTGGGCGAGAATCCCGCCGGGTATGTGAATCTGATGCGCAAGAGCCTGGCCGTGCTCTATCCCGAGCGCCGGATCTACCTGGTCAACGCCGGCATCAGCGGCCATAAATCGACGGATATGGCGGAGCGCTTTCAGCGCGATGTCCTCGATTTCAAACCCGCCTGGGTGACCATCAGCGTCGGCGTCAACGATGTCTGGCATGGCTTTCTGGCCAGGGAGCGGGGTTGGACCCAGCTTTCCGCTGTTCCACTGGCGGTGTACAAGGAGAAGGTGGTGGAGATGGTGCGGCGCGCCCAGGCGCAAAACATCAAGGTCGCCCTCTTCACCACCACGGTGATCAAGGAAAACCTCGATTCGCCAGAAAACCGCGCACTTGTCCCTTACAATCAGGCTTTGCGGGAGATCGCCAAAAAAGAAAAGTGCCTGCTCGTCGATCAGGATGCCGCATTCCGCAGGGTACTCCAGCCCCTGCAGAAACCGGGAATGAGTGACCGCGGCATCCTGACCTATGATGGCGTCCATATGCTCCCCGCCGGGGATGGGCTCATGGCCCGAACCGCCCTGCTGGCTTTCGGCGTGTCCGCCATCCGCCTCGATCAGGGCAAGGGGCTGATCGAACCGGCCGTGAGGTCCGAACAAGAAGCCCTCAAACAATCCCTCGCTCGCTATGCGGAGACCAATGCCGAGGCCGGACTGCCGCGGCCGGCGGAAAAGCGGGTGGTGTTTTACGGTTCCTCCTCGGTCGATAACTGGAATCTGGCCCAGGATTTCCCGGGTGTGCCTATCCTCAACCGCGGCATCGGCGGCGAGAGCACCCATCAATTCTGGCTGCGATACCGCCAGGATGTGGCCCAGCTCAAACCGGCTGCCATGATCCTCTTTTGTGGCAGCCTCAACGACCTCTGGCCGGACAAGCGGATGAACCTGGACGAGAGCCGCGCCAATATCGCCCGCCTTTGCCGCATGGCGGCCTCCCAGAACATTCAGGTCGCGGTCGGCGCGATCATGCCGGTCAATGATTACCTCTCCGGCAAGGAAGCCGCCTTGGCCACCCACCCCATCGGGCAAATCCAGGCGCTCAACCGCTGGATTCAAATGCTCTGCGAAAGGGAGGGGTACCAGTATCTTGATTTCTACACCACCGTGGCGGACAGCACCGGCAAGCTGCGCCGGGAACTGAGCGACGACGGCATGCACTGTAATGCCGCGGGTTACACCCTGTGGAAGCCCCTGGTGGCGACCACGCTCAAGAGCTGGCAAATCACCCCTAAACCTGGAGAACTATGAAAAGCAAATTCCCGGCGACATTCTGGACCGCCAATACCGTCGAACTCTTTGAACGCGGCGCCTACTACGCCGTGGCCTCGTTCGTTGTCATCTATCTCAACGAAACCCTGGGCATGGCCCCGACTAAATCGACCTTTCTCAACGGTACTCTGCTCTGGGGATTGATCTATTTTCTGCCGATTCTCAGCGGCACGCTCGCTGACCGCTTCGGCTTTAAAAAATCCCTGGTGCTTGCTTTCCTGCTGATATCCTTGGGCTACCTGACCATGGGCTCTCTACAAAGAACTTGGCCGGCGTTGATTGGCGGCGACCCGAGCCGGATCGATTATACCCTGCCGGCTGTGGCTGGCATCCTCCTGATCGGCATCGGCGGCAGCATCGTCAAACCCTGCATCTCCGGTACGGTGCAAAAAACCTCTGGCAGCAATACCACCTTTGGCTTTGCCATTTTTTACATGGTGATCAACATCGGCTCAATGCTCGGCCGCACGGTTTCCTACTTCGTGCGCACCCATTATGGCATACCGGCTATCTTTTCCTCAGTGGCCACCACCTTTGCGCTCATCGGCCTGCTGATCGTCCTCTTTATTTACCGCGAGCCGTTGTATCAGCAGCCCCAGGCGGCTTCCGCGGTTCAAAAACCCAAAAGCGCCGGCGAAGCCCTCAAGGAGATGGTCATCGTCCTGGGCAAACTGCGTTTTGTATTTTTTCTCGTCGTCATCAGCTTTTTCTGGTTCATTTATGTCCAGATCTATAATCTGATCCCGCTTTATCTGCGCTTTATCGACAAGGAGGCTCCGGTCGAGCTCTACACCCTGATGAATCCGGTGATGATCGTCTGCTTTCAGCTGTTGTTGACGCGATTCTCCAAAGCCTGGAGCCCACTCAAGTCGATCATGGCGGGTGTCGGTGTCACCGTCGTCGGCATGCTGCTCAATATCATTCCGAGCCTGACGAGCGGCGGTGCCCTGCAGCCCATAGCGATCGGCTCGTTTGCAATGCCACTGGCTGGCCTCTTCATTCTCATCTCCATTGCTTCGATGGCCGTCGGCGAAATGTTCGCCTCGCCGCGTATCTACCAGTATATCGGTGCCATTGCCCCGAGAGGGCAGGAGGGACTCTACCTAGGATACGCCAACCTTCCTATGGCTCTGGGGACTATCGTTGGCGCCCCGCTGGGCGGCTATCTGTTTGAATCTCTGATCAGGAATCCCGCCGACCAGGGGCTGGCCACCCGCGCTCCGCTGATGTGGACCGTTGTGGCCTTGATGGGGATCGTCTGCATGGCCGGTCTATGGTTGTATGATCGCATTATGTTAAAGAAATAGCACAAGAGGAGATGTATGAAAAAGCATGTACTGATCGGGATTGTGGGCCTTTTCCTCTCCTTGCCCGCCATCCTTCCGGCTGCTGCAACCCTGGACCTCATGCCGCTGCCCGAAAGGGTGACCCTGGCCGAAGGCCAGTTCCGCCTCGATGCCGCCTTCACCACCGTGGTAACCGGGCCGGCTGAACCGCGGCTCTACAGCGCTGCGACCCGCATGCTACGCCGCCTTTCCGGACGGACCGGTCTTTTCATGACCCAGGATGTCATCACCGCCAGCACGCGAGTGGAGCAGCCCTCACTGACGATCACCTGCCAGCGGCCCGGCAAGGTCGCTCTCGGCGAAGACGAATCCTACTCCCTGACCATCTCCCCGCAAAAGATCGAACTGCATTGCGTCACCGATCTCGGCGGCCTGCGCGGTCTCGAGACTCTCCTGCAGCTGTTGCAGGCTGATGCGCAGGGATTCTACTTTCCGGCCCTCACCATCCAGGACAAGCCGCGCTTCCCCTGGCGCGGTCTGATGATCGATGTCTGCCGTCACTGGCTGCCCCTGGAGGTGATCAAACGCAATCTCGACGGCATGGCAGCGGTCAAAATGAATGTGCTCCATCTCCATCTGTCGGAAGATCAGGGATTCCGGATCGAGAGCAAACTCTACCCGGAACTCACACGGCTGGGCTCGGATGGCTTTTTTTTCACACAGACGCAGATGAAGGAGATCATTGATTATGCCGATGAACGCGGCATCCGTGTGATTCCAGAATTCGACATGCCCGGCCACACCACCGCCTGGTTTGTCAGCCATCCCGAGTTGGCCAGCGCTCCCGGCCCCTACACCATCGAACGGCGCTGGGGTGTCTTCGATCCCACCATGGATCCAACCAAAGAGAGCACCTACAAGCTGCTCGAACGTTTCCTCGGCGAAATGGCGTCGCTTTTCCCCGACCCCTATCTGCATATCGGCGGCGACGAGAACAATGGCAAACAGTGGAACGCCAGTCCGGCCATTCAGGCCTGGATGAAGCGGAACGGCATCAAGGACAACCATTCGCTGCAGGCCTATTTCAACAGCCGTTTGCTTAAGATTCTCAGCCGACATGGCAAGAAGATGGTCGGCTGGGACGAAATCCTTCATCCGCAGATGCCCAAGACGATCGTCATCCAGTCCTGGCGTGGACCGCAGTTCCTAGTCAAGTCCGCCCGTCAGGGCTATCAGGGCATTCTCTCGAATGGCTATTACATCGACCTCATCCAGCCGGCCTCTTTTCATTATCTCAACGATCCGGTGCCGGCTGATTCCGCTCTAACTCCGGACGAGGCGGCACGCATTCTTGGCGGCGAAGCCACCAGCTGGGCTGAGCTGGTCACCCCGGAAACGGTCGATTCGCGCATCTGGCCGCGTACCGCTGTCATCGCCGAACGTCTCTGGTCGCCCGCTTCGGTGCGCGATGTCGATGACATGTACCGCCGGATGGAGATCCTCTCCCCCCGGATGGAGGAGCTGGGACTGACCCATATCAAAAATTATGAGATGATGCTGCGCCGCTTGACTAACCAGCAGGAGACCAGTGCATTGCGGACCTTCACGGATGTGGTCGAGCCGCTCAAGCTCTATGCGCGCCACAGCCAGGGCGTGACCTATTTGCAGCACTCCCCTTATACCCGGGTTGTCGATGCAGCCCGGCCGGAATCGATGACCGCCCGGGCCTTCGCGAGCCATGTTGCCGCGTTTCTCGCCACGCCTTCAAGCCCGGAGGGGGACACTGTGATGAATCAGCTCGCCGTCTGGCAGGAAAACCATGCGCGGCTGCTACAGATCATGGAAAGGGCGCCGGCGATCCGCGAGATCGAGAGTCTCTCCCAGGATCTCGCCGATCTGGCGGCGGCGGGCCTGCAGGCCGCCGAGGCGATCCAGGAGGGCCGGAAACTCGGTTCTGATTGGGCTTTTTCAAAGCAGATCGTAGTTGACCGGGCCAAAAAGTCACGCGGCCAGGTTGAGTTGATGGTCGTCGCGCCCATCGCCCGGCTGATCCAGGCGGCAGAATAGATCGGAGTCGGCCCGGGCACTCGCTCCTGCCCGGGCCCGCAGAGCCGGTTCCTCCGGGTGGAAGATGCCCGGAAAAATACGAGACCAGCGGAAAGGAGAAACCATGTCCCCTGATTTTGCCAAACTGCAAAAACTCAATGAAGGCAAGACCAAGATCATCTATGCCAATCCGGATGACCCGGCCACTGTCTTCATGCTCTTCAAGGATGACATCACGGCCGGCGACGGCGTCAAGCATGATGTCATCACGGGCAAGGCGATGGTCGACTGGCAGACCAACCGCGATATTTTTGAGTATCTCAATCGTTGCGGAGTCCGCACCCATTATCTCGCTACGCCCGGCGAAAAGGTCGCACTGGTCAAAAAACTCGATTTCAAGATCAATCTCGAGGTGGTCAGCCGCCGCGTTGCCGCCGGCTCGATCGTCCAATGGGGCAAGATTGCACAGGGCACCCGCTTTGACCCGGTCGTCACCCAATTCCACTATAAGGATGATCCTCTTCACGACCCCATGCTCGATCCCGGCTATGTCGATTACCTGATCAACGACAAGGGGGCGTCGGAATACCGGCAAATGCAAGAGATCAATGCCCAGGTTTTTCTCCATCTCGAAAAGGCCTTTGCCCATTTTAAAATCCAGTTGATTGACTTCAAACTCGAATATGGTTTGATCGGGGGCGTCGTCTATCTGATCGATGAGATCACCGGAGGCTCTTTCCGGTTGTGGCCGTATGCCAAGGAGCACCCCGATCTCAACAAGGCCAATGTTCTGAGCGAACTCGATCCGGCAGGACGCCTCGACAAGGACACTTATCGTATGGGCGGCGCAACCGACACCGTCCTAGCCAAATTCCAGCAAATTGCCGCCATCACATCGCGTTTTAAGGAGTTACCGTTTTGAGCCGGATCTCGTTTGTGATCAGTATCGTGCTATCCTCCTTGGGCGCTGGGAGCACAGCGTCCGCCGCTTCCTCCCAGGATAGTACGGCGCACTTCGACGGTGCCAGGGCCCTGAGCTATATTCAGGAGCTTTGCCAGCCCGGTTATGCCGGCCGTTACACCGGTACCGTCGCGGCGACTCGAGCGGCCGAATGGATCGGCAGTCGTTTCGCCGCCTGGGGCTTGACGCCGGCCGGCGATGACCGCGACTGGCTGCAATTCTATCCCATGATCGTCACGAAGCAGCTGGAAAGGGCTCAACTGATTTTGCGGGATGGTGAATATGGTGCGGTGGTGTACCAGGAGGGGAATGATTTTACGGTTTATATGAATTCCGGCTCGGGGCAGGTGACTGCGCCGGTTCTGTTCATAGGCTTCGGTATCAGCGAGCCCGCACTGGGCCGCGATGACTATGCCGGCATAGACGCCCGCGGCAAGATTCTCCTGATTTACCGTGGTTTGCCGGCCGGCGACCAGGATTGGGAATTCACCAACGAGCGCGACTACAAGATGCGCGTGGCCGCATCCCACGGCGCAGCAGGAGTGCTGATGCTCGACCACGGCGACTGGCCCATCCGCGGCGGCACCATCCACGAGGAGGGCTATTTCGCCAACCTGCCGGCCTTCAATATTTCTAAAAAGGTCGCCCGCGACCTCTTTGCCGGCAGCTTTCATGACCTCGATGCCGTCATCCGGGATCTACCGCAAAGGGCCAATTCATTCCTCCTGCCGCGCACCTTGCAGCTACGATTGCGGATGAGGCGGATCGAGCCGGGACGCGGCGAGAATGTCGTCGCTCTGCTGCCTGGCGCCGACCCGGTCCTGCGCGAGGAGTATATCGTCCTCGGCGCCCACATGGATCACATTGGCGCGGGTCGGGATGGCCATCTCTACTTAGGTGCCGACGACAACGCCTCCGGAACCGCTGTGGTGATGGAACTGGCGCGCGTCTTCGCCGCCCAGCCGGAACGGCCTGCACGCTCCATCCTCTTTGTCACTTTTGGCGGCGAGGAACAGGGATTGCGCGGCTCCCGCTATTTTGCGGCCCATCTGCCAGTCCCGCCGGACCGTATCGCCGTCATGCTCAACTTTGATATGGAAGGGGCGGGTGACGGCGGAGTGTCGATGGGCGGCCGGAACTATCTGCCCGCAGTATTTCGCGAATTGACCCGTTCCTGGAGCGACTCGCTGCTCGGCAAAACCCGCTTCGGCCGCGGTTGGGGAGGCAGCGGCTCGGACCACTACCACTTCATCGAGCAGGGCATCCCGGCCATCTATTTCAGTTCCACCGGCGGTCATCCCTGGTATCACGAGTTCGAGGACCAGCCGCACATGCTCAACGTGGCCTCGTTGCAGAGCGTCGGCGATCGGGCCAGCGCCTTGATCCGCACCCTGGCCGGCTGGCCCGAGCCCCTCACCCTCGACAGCACCGTCAGCGGCCGGTTTTTCCTGCGCCATGGCGACCAGTTCGACCTCAAGGGAAGCGCAATCGGCGGGACGGCCGCAGCACTGAATGATAAAGTATTCGCCGCTCAGGAGGCTGGCATTCATTTCACAACGCAAACTCTGGCTGCCAGCGAAGATCCCTGTTCGCTCTACAGCCGCCTCGACAGTCTCGATCAGTGGATCCAGGCTCACCCGCGGGAACTGATTCGATTTGAGAATGCCGGATCGGTGGACCGCGCCGCAGGACAAGGCCGGTTGGCCGTAGCCCTCGCTCTGCATGGTACGGCGGCCCTCAAGGGCTCAGCTGCCACCCTGCGTCAGCTTGGCCGGCTGGGTCTCAACCTGTTGATCCTCGATGATCCGACCGATCCGGTTTTTTCAGGCCACGATCTCGGGCCAGTTGGAAAGACCTTACTTCCAGCGGCCCAGGCCGCCAACATCCTGGTGCAACTTGACCTCGCCGATACCACTTTAGTCGATGCGGTCATGAAAGGCTCTAACGGCCGCCTTCTCTGGTCCCTCGACCTGGATCAGGCCGCAGCCATGCAGCCGGCCCTCATCCGGAGGTTGAACAGTGATAAAATGATTTTGGTCCTGAGGAGCGCCGCGGAGGATGATCCACAGCAGCTGCTCGATCTCGCTATGGCGCTGCCGGCCGATCGGCTGTACGTGTCCTTAGTAGACAGCGCAAGCCCGGAAGCCTGGCGCGAACTGCCCCGTTTTGTAATGACCTTTCACAAGCTCTTGGCCGCGAGGGTGGGAGGAGAGCAGAGCTATAAGCGGATGGAAAAGTGGTTTGGGCGCAACCTGAAGAAGCTGTTACCGCAGGATGCTGCAGGACGGTTTTGATGGAGGAGGGCCGATCTCGTCGCGGCGACGCGCGATGTGGCAGGGGGTTCCTTCTGACCCTGCTCAAAGCGCCGCTGGAGGACCACCGGACTGGGGAAAATATGGAGGTTCAACCATGACGGAGCTGCCCGCATTTGTCAAGGGCTCAGAGTACGCCCGGCACTGGCGGCTCCGCGCCGATGTCGCCTATCTCAATCATGGTTCGTTCGGAGCTTGCCCCAAGGCCGTTCTTGAGGTCCAGGACAGCTTTCGCTGGAAACTCGAGTCGAGCCCCTGGCGCTATCAGGTGATCGAGATGGCCTCGCATCATGCAACGGCGCGCGCAGCGCTGGCACAGTTCCTGCATTCTCGACCCGAGGATCTGGTTTTTGTGCCGAACGCCACGCATGGGGTCAGCACGGTGCTGCGCTCGCTCGCTTTCAAACGCGGTGACGAGTTGTTGACCACCGACCATGACTATTTCGCCTGCCGCAATGCCATGGCCTTTACCGCCAAACGCGATGGTATCCGCCTGGTGACAGCGCATATTCCTTTTCCCCTTGAATTCCCGGAGCAGGTCATCGACGCCGTCCTCGCTGCAGTGACGCCGCGTACGCGTCTGGCTTTGATTGATCATGTCACGAGTCCGACGGGGATGGTCATGCCGGTGCATGAGCTGGTACAAGAGCTGCGGCGGCGCCATATCATCACCCTGGTGGATGGGGCGCATGCTCCCGGGATGGTCCCACTCGATCTCCCCGCAATCGCAGCCGATTATTATACCGGAAACTGTCACAAATGGATGTGCGCCCCCAAAGGTGCGGCTTTTTTGTACGTGCGCCGCGAGCTGCAGGAGAGCATTCATCCCCTGGCCATCAGCCATGTGGCCGCCGAGGTGGCACCTCCGCTCAATCCTTTCCAGCACGAATTCTTCTGGGCCGGCACGCAGGATACCAGCGCCTGCCTCAGCATCGCCGCCGCCTTGAAATTCATGGGGAATCTGGTACAGGGCGGCTGGCCTGAAATTATGCGCCGCAACCGTCAGATGGCTCTGGACGCACGCAGTGTGCTCTGCGAAGCCTTGCACATCCGGCCGCCCTGCCCTGAGGAGATGATCGGCTCCATGGCCTCGCTGCCTGTTCCCCGGGTCTCAAGCTGGCCCGATCCCCTGCCGCCCTATTATGTCGATCCGCTCCAGGAGGAGCTGTTCCAGAAATGGCAGATTGACGTGCCGGTGATGTATTACCCCCACCCACCGGAACGCCTCCTGCGGATTTCGGCGCAAATCTATAATACCCCGGCCCAGTATGAACGCCTGGCCGAGGTGCTCCGGCATATCCTTTAGACGAGCCCAAGCCCCCTGATCCGCTTCATGGCTGCAAAAGCAGCCCTCAGCAAATGAAGGTGGGATTTCCGGTCCATATTCGCTCCGTATCGCTTAGACGAACAAGATAGATCCCCGGAGACAATTCCTCTGCCGCAATCGAAACCTCCTGCCATCCGCTCGTCACTTCTATCTTTTTTGCAGATCTGACTTCACGGCTCAGATAATCACCCCTAACATGAGTCCGTTTCTCATTTCAGCCGCATGTTCGAGTACCGGGACGTCGGAGTATCAGGGAAAAAGGGTTTTCAACAGACTGCCGCATCCGGGCTTGAGGTCTTCCCACTTCGCAATGGCCAGCCGGAGGGCGATCACACCGCCGGTTGGCTGGTGGCCGGTGTAGTCGTGCGCCAGCGTCGCGGCCAGGGCTTCCAGCCCAGGGCAATGTCCGACCAGCAGTAGGGAATCGCAGTCCTCCTGCAGGTGGCGGAGTAGAAGACCAAGTTCATCGGCCTCTCCTCCATAGATCACTTCTGAGGTCTTGATTTGCGCCGGGTCCATTCCCAGCTCGCCAGCGGCTGTGCGGGCGGTCTCGAGGGCGCGGACTGCAGGACTGGAGAGGATGACCTCAGGCCGCATCCCTTTTTTGACCATTTTGCGGGCCATCCGGGCCACCTCCTCGATGCCGCGTGGCAGCAGCGGCCGCTCCTTGTCAGTGAGCATGCCCACCGGGCGGTCGGCCTTGCCATGCCGCAGCAAATAGAGTGTCTTCATAAAGTCTCCTATACTGCACAGGGTCTGGCGGACTGACGGATGCCATATTCTGGCATGCAGATTGCATAAGAGGGTAAAAAGGGCCCTTTCCCGGCTTTTCCAGCATGATTACTGATCACTTTGTGGCGCTGGAGGGCATGTTGTGTGGCAAATTAGTCCCCACCGGCGCCGAGGACCCGCTTACCTGCTCGGGAGTATGTATGAACATCGGTGACGATTATTTCAAAAGTCTGCCGGACCATTCGGAGGAGGATGCTGCCGCGATTCTGGATCACTTTATCCGCCAATGGAGCCGGAGCGCTACCTTCCGCTCACTGGAAGATCGACGCCGCAGCGAGCTGATTACCTGCCTGGCTGGCCTCCTTCACACCATGAGCAATTCGGCAGAGTTCCGCCCCCTTTGTGAAAAAATCCTGGATGCCTGCATTGAAACCGTACCCGCCGATCGCGCCTTGCTCCTCCTGCGCAACACCCAGGGAAAACTAGCGGTGGCGATTGCCCGCGGCGGCGAGGTCTCGGATGCAGTGCTGCAGGATAATCAGGATGTAATCCAACGCGTCTTGCGCAGCCGCCGGCCGCAGACGATGCTGCAGGATGAACAGCACCAGGAACCGGCCGGACGACAGCGCTGCTTCTTTCCGGTCGTCTGCAACCGCAGCCTGAGCGGAGTGCTCTTTCTGGAGGGCGTCATCGGTTGCGAAGAAGGCGAGGTGCCCGTTATAGCCCAGATCTGGAGCGAACTCCTTGCTCTGCTGGTCCACCATGCCCATCTGCAAAACGGCAAGGAATTGTTGAACGGCTATCTACGCAATATGCAGGAGAAGGTGATATGGTTCGATAAAATTGCCGGACAGGGCCGGATGGCCGCTACAGCGGGACATGAGCTGAACAATTTGCTGTCGGTGCTCGCCGGCAATCTGGAACTGGCCAAAAACTGGCTGCACAAGGGGGAAAGATCGGAGCGTATCCGCGAACGCCTCGATCTGCTGCAGAACGTGGTACAGAATGCCATGCTGATCAGCCAGTGTTTGGTCTCGAGCGAGCCTCTGGAAAGTCAGATGCAGCGGCACTCGCTCAATGCGCTGGTAGCCGAGACCGTCGATCTCCTCAAACCCCTTGTCAGCCGCCAGGGTGTCCGCTTTACGCTGACGCCGGCTGCCGATCTGCCGGATGTACTCGTTGATGCCACGCAGATCCGCCAGGTCGTCCGCAATCTGCTGCTCAATGCCATCGAAGCCAAAAGCGACGTCCAGATCGAGATCCAACTCGAGCATGATGCAGAAGCGCAGCGGGTCAAGCTGCGCATTCACGACAACGGTCCGGGCATCGCTGCGAAGCAGCTTACCGCCCTATTCTCTGCAATGCCGGCAGGAGGGGACAAATCGTTGAGCCTGCTGATCAGCAAGGAGATCATCGAACGCCATGAAGGCTCATTGCGGATCGAAAGTGAAGCGGGCAACGGCAGTCTGTGCACCATCAGCCTGCCCCAGTACGGGGCTGAAACCCAGCTCTGCTGGCGTAAAAAGATTAACCGCAACGAGTAGCGGCGCGCGGTCAGATGGGCTTGCGCCTTCCCCTACGGCCAGGACGACCAAAGGCGATGAAAGTGGATCCGCGCAGGTCCCGTCTAGCGGAGCGGCGCGTATAACAAATCGGCCGTGTAATTCACCAGCTTGATTCCGTTCTCTTTCACCTCGAGCAAAATCCTGCGGAGACGGACTCGGGCCTTGAAATGAGCGCCGCTGGCTTCGATCGCCATTTCAGATTCTGGAATAGTCTCCGGATTGGTGCTGCCGTAGCGGGCATAAAGTTTTTCGGCCAGAAGCTGCACATTAAACCTCAATTGCTCCGGCGCTTGGTTTTCAGCGGTCAGGGTGAGGGTGAGGTGCTGCATCCCCGCAGCCGGCTCGATGCGTACCCCGGAGGCCTCCGGCTCGATAATCGTTGCCTCGCCGATGAATTGCCCGGCAATCATCCGATCATATCCGGCGATCTCGATTACATTGCGCTCACGGCCGCTGAGCGTGCGCTCACGGCCCATCCCCCCCCGTACCCCGCTCAGGTAGTCAAATCCGAGCATCCCGGTCACCTCCGACGGGGCCAGGCGAACCGTTCTGCCCTCCGACTCCTTCACCAGTTTGTCCTTAAACCAGGGTTGAATACTGTCATACCCGTGCATCTCGCGCAAATAGCTGATAATCGAGCTGATCTGCAGGGCGGCTCCCTCCGGCACCGTGGTCGTTGCTTTGTGGATCTGTCCCGCTTCCAGCAGGCTGTTTGCCGCGAGCAGATGCTCCAGCCGGTTCTTCTGGCTGCGTTCCGAGATCTGAAAGGCGCTCCAAGGGCCAAAGCTGGCAAAGAGGGCGAAAAGCGCCAGCAATCCCGGTATGACTTTGATGTTTTTAACCTTGCTCAGATTGAAATAGAGTACCAGAAGAGTCAGATAGAGCGCAAGCAGGATCAGAAGATAGCGGCTTTCGGTTACGCCATATTCCGAGACCCGGCGCCATACCGCCAGGGGCAACATGATGACCACCGGGATCATGACGATGAAGAACCGGTGCCAGACGAGCCGACCCCAGAGATTCTCCTCCTGCGCGCGAACCGGCCAAAGCAACAGCAAGGTCGCCAGGCCGGTAACGCTGAATCCAAGAATCAGAGCGCTCACCCACCCCTTGGGCCAAGCCCAGTTCAGGATGATCTTGGCGATGTAAGCATAGAGGATCACCAGGTAGACCAGCAGCACCGCCGAGAGGATGTACTGCGCAAAGATTTTCAGGACTCGAGGATAATCTTTCTCCTCTTCGAGCTTGTCTAGCTCCTCCGGGATGCCGGCCATGAAATAAGAAGTGCTGAAGAGGCCGACAATCAGGATCCACAACTCGCCATACCGACGTCCGGGAATTTCAATTCCAAAAAGCTTATCCAGGGCGAGTAGGGCGAGGGAGAAGCCGGCCTGAAGAACACCGGCGAAAACCAGGACGGTAACAGCGCGTACCACGAGGATTTTGCAGTAGTGCCAGAAGCCGTTCTGTTCGCGAGAACCACCGAAGGGCCCAACGGCCAGAAAAAGGATCAGGGCGACCGCCAGCATGGCAAACCGCGCTATATGCAGGGCCGGCGCCCCCTCCATGAAATGAGGCAGGGAGAGGCCGTAAGCGGCGACTAGCACGACGCCGGCAGCTTGGGAGCCTCCACGCCAGGCCATGGACCAGCGATGTTTTTCGGCCGCCACCGCCAGCCCCAGCACGAGGGGAAAACCCAGGGTGCACGCCATGAGGATGTTGACGAGGACAGTCGGACGATCCGGGGCCTCCTGTTCAGCAAGGAGCAGCGCTACAATGGTGCCGACCAATACATCGATGAGAACCAGCGGGAAGCGCAAGCAAATCGATTGGATATCCTGGCTTATTTGCCGCAGCGAAGGCAGCTTCATAAAGGATTCCCTTCTTTAATCCTACCCGCAGCGATCCACTAGACCCAGAATTGGGCTGGAATTAAAGTTTGATGAAAATCTTCCTTTTGTAGAACCAGGCCAAAATCCCCAGCCAGATCAGAATATAGAGCAGGGGATGGACCAGCGAGGCGCCCCAGTTGCCAAAAAGAGGCAGCAGGATGCTGTCATAGAATAATGCTTTGATGGAAGTCCGGGTTCCGTCCGCGCGGGTTACCTGCCAGATGTAGAGGCTCTTGGCCATGATTCCCGAGCCGAAAAAGGCGAGAATGGCATTGCTGCCGTAGATGACGAAGGGTTTGGTGAACCGGGCATAGCCCTTGATATCGATCAGCCAGTAACTGATAGCGAGAAAATTCAAAGCGATTCCGGCGGTGTAGAGAACATAGCTGCTGGTCCAGAGCTGTTTGTTGATCGGCATGAAAAGTGACCAACCAAGGCCGATGACAATTAAAAGGTTGCCGGCGATGAACATGCCGTTGGTCTTGGCGAGCGGCTCGGATTTGCCGCGCAGCCATTGCCCGGTGAAATATCCGAGCATCACCTGGGCGATCGCCGGGATAGTGCTCAACAGCCCCTCTGGGTCAAAACCGATATCCTGCTTGTAGAGATGGCCCTTGAGGAGGATGCCGTCAAGGTATTGGGCCAGGTTGCTGTTCAGGGCCCAGACATCGGCGGTACGGCCGGGGAAGGGGATGAAGGCCATGGCCAGCCAGTAGCCGATGAGCAGGATGGCGGTCCAGATCATCTGGCCGCGCCGACCGGTATGAAGGATGATCAACGAGGCGAAAAAGTAGCAGAGACCGATGCGTTGCAGCACGCCGGGAAACCGCAGGGTGGTCAGGTTCCAGCGTAGGTACCAGGCCATGAAGAGACCTAGGAAGATCAATAGAAAGGTGCGCTTGAAGATCTGCCCATAAACCGGCAGACGTGATGCGTTCTCCTCGAGACGACGGGCGAACGAGAAGGCCATGGCGGTCCCCATGATGAACAGAAAGAAGGGAAAGACCAGGTCTGTGGGGGTGCAGCCGTGCCATGCGGCGTGCGCCAGCGGAGGAAAGACGTACTGCCAGCTGCCCGGATTGTTCACCAGAATCATCAGCATGATGGTGAAGCCGCGGAAAGCATCGAGGGAGATGAGACGCGCAGGTTTCGACATAGGCTTCCTCATGATATGGATTGCGAAGACCGATTAAATTTAGTTTAAGCTTATTCGCACAGAATGTCAAGCGAATTTTGTCCCTGCAGCCGCCGGGCAGGTCGCCGGCATCGAAACGCTAGGTACAACGTGCAGGCTGCTGCACCCCCACGTTTATGCCGGCTAGTCCCCTGTCAAGCAGATCCAGGATCCGCAGCGGCAGCCGTCAGGACGGGGCTTGATACATTGATAAAAAATCGCGAAATTACGGTTGTTCTTGACATGAGGAGAAAAGTATGGATGCACTGGAGATGCTGTTCAACCGCAAGAGTGTCCGCCATTTTACAGGTGCCGCGGTGAGCCGGGAAGCACTCGAAACCCTGCTACGGGCGGGCATGGCGGCCCCCTCGGCGGTCAACAAACAGCCCTGGGCTTTCATCGCCGTAACGCGGCGGGATATTCTGGACCGCCTGGCCGAGGGGTTGCCTTATGCCAAAATGCTCGACAAGGCCGGGGCAGCCATCGTCGTCTGCGGACTGGAAGAAAAAGCCAATGCCGGCATGAGGGAGTATGTCATCATCGACTGCTCGGCAGCAACGGAGAATATTCTTCTCGCCGCTGAAGCCCTGGGGCTCGGTGCGGTCTGGACGGCTGCATATCCTCGTCCGGAACGCGAAGCCTGGGTGAGAACCGTCCTTGGACTGCCCGAAAACGTGGTGCCCCTCTGCGTCATTCCGGTCGGCCACCCGACCGGTGAAGATCGGCCCAAGGATAAATTCAATCCCGCCAACATCCATTGGGAACGGTGGTGAACCGCCCCGGGCGGATTACAACGTGATCATCGCCTTGATAACCCCGTCAGCGCGCGCGGCGACCAGCTTGAAGGCATCCGCGCTTTTTTCGAGAGGGAAATGATGGGTTGCCATGGCCTCCATGTCTACCTGACGCTGTGCTAGGAGTTCGATGGCTTTCTCGGTGCAATAGGCCTGACGGCGTATGTTGAGGATATCGATCTCCTTGCGCCGCAGCTCATGGATCGGCAGGACGACCTCGTCTTCGTCCGGAATGCCGATGAGGACCAGACGTCCACCCGGCTTGAGCAAGTGGATACCCTGGTGGATGGCCTCCAGGGTACCGCTGCATTCAAAGACGGCATCCAGCTGTAGGGGAGCCAACTGGCGGATCGTCCCCTCGATATCCTCCTGGTCTGGATTGCCGGCCCACTGCGGCTGCAACCTGCTCGCATAAGTCAGACGCGCCGCGATCTTTTCGGTGACATAGAGCGGTCCAGTTCCCCTGGCGCGCAGCACGTGCAGCACCGCGAGTCCGACAGGGCCTGCACCGAGGACAGCAGCATGCGCACCGGCTGACAGACCAGCCCGCTCCACCGCATAGACCCCCACCGCCAGCGGCTCGGAAAGGGTCGCCTGCTCGAAGCTCATCCCTTCCGGCACCGGGTAACATTGCAGTTCCTGAAGCACGACTAATTCGCAGAGGCAGCCGGGGAGCTGATCCGGTGCGCCAAGAAAGCGCAGGATGCGGCAGGTGTTCTCGCGGTGGTTCAGGCATTGATCGCATCGGCCGCAGGAGCGCGCCGGATCGATCGCGATCCTCTGCCCAGGTCGGACGCGGGTGACGCCGGCGCCAACCGCCTCCACCATTCCGGCTGCTTCGTGGCCGATGACAAAGGGAAATTTCACGAGCGATGTGCCGATTCGGCCGGAGGTGAAATAATGGATATCCGAGCCGCACACGCCCACCATGCGGATGCGCACCAGGACCTCATCATCCTGCTGGATTTGCGGCGCAGGCAACTCCTGCAGGGCAAATTGCCCGATGCCGGTCAGCAAGGCAGCGCGCATCTTGCTAATTGCCATAGCTCTTATCGAGAAAATGATAGCGAGCTTCCAGCTGCGAAGGAATGGACGCGGAATGGACATCAATGACCATCACCGCGGGATCCGGATCCCCTGCCCTCACCTCCGGCCATTCCACCAGGCCGCTGCCATTGGGATTCCCTGTCTTGATAAAATCGGCGAAATAAGCCATCATGACCGCAGAAACCGTATAGTCCTCCGGAGTCCAGGCAAAGTCGTCAATCAGACGCAGATTGCCCAGGCAGTATTCGATCTCACAGGCATGCGGCGCACCGACCGCCTCCGGCATCCTGGGGCTGTTATCCGTTTTTGGTGAAGTGCCGCCAGCCAGGCCGGGGGTGAGGTTCTCTGCCAGTGGCGGCCGCAGCTTGCTGAAAAGGTAGCGGTAGACCGGCTGGGTACTGTGCTGACGATGGAGGTCGAGCCATTTCCAGGTGCTGTAGGCGATGAAGCGGTCGGAAGCAAGGGCGGTGGCCGAGAGCTCGATCTCCTTTTCGGAACCATGCGGATAGAGCCGCGCGGCTTCCTCCCAGGTTTGGGGATAGGCCTCTTTCAGTTTGCCAAGGTAAGCCTCTTCTGTGTAGGGCCCCTCGGTGAAGGCATAACCTGGAATCTCCGCCGAATTCCAGCCCGCCAGAAGTGGCACCTGGGCCTGCTCTCCGGCCCGGAAAATCTCGGGAAGCGTTTTGGGCAAGAAATAGCCATCGATCACCAGAGGAAAACCAAAGCGTCCGGATTTCAGATAGGCATCAAAGATCGTTTTGGTGCTCAGGGCGCGCATCTTGTCGATCGATTTGAAACCCGCTTGTCGCGCGAATTCCAGACCCTGTTTCTCAGCCTCAGCTAGCGACACCGGCGCCAGGGTGGGATGGATCGCGGCACCGCTCTCACCAATGGCGCCGGCGATCAGGTTCCGGGAGAGGGGGGAGGCCATCTGGGCGCTCACCGAGATAGAACCGGCCGACTCCCCAGCGATGGTCACCCGTTTCGGATCGCCGCCAAAGGCCTTGATATTACGCTGCACCCACTGCAGGGCGGCGTTCTGATCGAGCAAGCCGTAATTGCCTGATGCCTTCCAGGGCGACTCGGCGCTCAGCTCGGGATGGGCATAAAACCCAAAGATGTTGAGGCGGTAATTGACCGTCAGGGCGACAATGCCCTGCTGCGCCATGGCAGCTCCGTCATAGCGCCGCTCGGAGCCGTCACCTGCGACGAAACCGCCGCCATAGAAATAAACCAGGACTGGCAGAAGAGTATTCGATTTTTGCGCCGGCCTCCAGACATTGAGATAGAGGCAGTCCTCGCTCAGGCTGTCTGCGCGTAATTTCATATCGCCCCAAATGGCCGTCTGCATCGGGCTTGGGCCGAATTTTTTGGCGGCGCGCACCCCCCGCCATTTTTCGGCGGGTTGCGGGGCTTTCCAGCGCAGCGGGCCGAGCGGGGGTTTGGCATAGGGAATGCCAAGGTACAACTGCACGCCGGCCTGGATGTCGGAGATCCCTTCAAGGGTGCCGGTCTCGACCTTGATCCGCGGCGGTGCGGTTTTGCTGCCTCCAGCGGCGATCGGCAGATTCAGGACCATAAGGGCCAGAATGATGTAACACCAAGTTTTCATGATCGCTCCGGGTTAATCGGTGATGAAGCGGCGTGCTATGTTAACAAATTAGTGCCACTTTCACAAGAAAAAAGAGCGAATTAAATCGCAAGCTTCCGACGTTATGTCTCTGTCCGGCAAGGCGGCCGGCGGAAGCATCCATTTTGCGAAAATAAAGAACGGGAGATGGATATGGATCATCTGCAACAGGAGGACAGTTGCATTGAGAAACTCTTCAAACTGCGCGAACCTCCGTCCTGTGCGTTGCCAGAGAAAGCTGTAGTGGAGAGCTTCGCCGGCGAGTTGCTGGCGGTGCTTTTCCCCCACTTTGCAAGGAAACCGCTGTATACCCCCGAGGATCTCGAAGTGGAGTTCGAGCTGCTGAAACGCAACCTCTACCATATCCTCCGTCCACTTGAGTGCGGGCTTCCGGAACACTCCAGGGAACATGCAGAGCGGTTTTTTTACAGTGATTCCGGAGATCCACCCTATGTTGTGGCTGGATGCGACCGCCATTGCAGAGGGCGATCCTGCGGCCAAAAATATTGATGAAGTGATCCTGACTTATCCAGGATTTCTCACCATCGCCAACTAATGAATCGCATGCGCAAGGAACTGGCCATGGTGGCTGCTGTGAAGGGCTATCCCCTGGTCCTGGTGATGGCTGTCCAGTCCGAACTTTCGCCGGTGCTGGGAGGCGGCCAGCCTGGTCCGCATCCCCTCCAGGGGATCGGCGCCGGTTTCATGCCCGCCATCCTCGACCGGTCGCTGATCGATGAGGCTATCCCGATCAGCAAGGAGGAGGCGTTCCGTTACACCGCCCTGGCTGCGCAGAAGGAGGGACTCTTTGCGGGCATTTCCACCGGCGCCTCGTTGGCAGCGGTTGCCAAAAAGCTGCCCGGCATGGCGCCTGGCAGCCGGATCCTCACGTTTTGCTACGATACCGGCGAACGCTATATTTCGGTGGACGGCTTTTTCACTTGACGCGCTGCCGACGAGCGGCAGGATGAGTGCAGCGGTGATGCCGCAGTGGCTATGATCAGCCGAAAAAGCACTTGTTTTATTGCCCGCATCTGACTAAACTATGGCACCCATCAGTAAGCCGGAGTGCTGCGGAGTTTGCCATGATGCAAGAAAATGCTGCCCTCGCCAGCCGCGCCCGCGTCGCCTCGATCGATGCCCTGCGCGGCTTGACCATCGCCTTGATGATCTTTGTCATCGCTGTGGCCGCCGGCAATTATCCCGATCTGCCGCAGCAGGCTTCGTGGTTTGGCAGCCTGCCGGTCTCCACCTGGAACCACGCGGATACCGGCTGGGAGCGGATGGTCGAGCACCAGAAGGCCGCGGGCCTGACCCCGGCGGAAATCGCAGCCCTGCCTGAGGCACGGCTGAAGAATATTGGGCTGACCGCAACGGATCTGGTCGCGCCTTTCTTCATCTTCGTCGTCGGGCTGGTCCTGCCGTTGAGCAAAATCCGCCGCGACGGTGACTGGTGGCGTCATGTGCTGCGCCGTACCGCCGGCTTGATCCTGGCCGGTGTGATCTATATCAGTCTGATCCTGGGTTTGTCCTGGTGGTGGGGCATTCTCCAGACCATCGGCATCGCCTACCTCATGGGAGCCGCCTCGCTGAAGCTCAAGCCGGCACTGCGCTGGGCGGCTATTTTCGCTGTGCTCGGGTTGCACCTGCTGCTCTCGCAGTATGCCGGCTGGTGGCTGCAGTTTGGTCATACAACGGCGCCCTTCTGGACTCTTGGCAACCCCTCCGGCAACTGGGCGCGGCCTCTGACCGTTCACTGCCTGCCCTGGGTCTCGATTTCCTATGGCGCAATGACTATGACCGGAGTCTTGCTCGGCGAGGCGATCGCCACCGGTGAGCGGCACCGGATCATCAGGCGAAGCCTGCTGATCGCAGGGCTCTTTATGGCGCTCGGCCTCGGCCTGCATCAGCTTGGCTTTATCACCGGCAACCTGAAACTCTGCTTCAATAAACCCGATGTCACTGCCAGCTATGCCCTCTTTACTTCCGGGCTTGCCGCCCTTTTTTTTCTGCTGCTTTATGCCGTCATCGATGTACTCGGATATAAAAAATGGGCCTGGCCCTTCATAGAATTTGGCAAAAATGCGCTGCTGGCCTATTTCCTCCAGATCATCGTGCGCCTGGGATTCAGAGCGCTGCAGATCGAGCCTTTTTTTGCGGGAGCCCCGAACAGCACCACCCGGGCCTGGGCCGGACTGCTCGGTTCTCCCTTTGACCGGCTGCTGCTCGACAAGTCGGGATACCATGGCGTCTTCTGGGGTATGCTCTGGACTTTTTGTCTCTGGCTGGTGGTGAATTGGTGCAACCAAAGGAATTGGTACTGGAAACTCTGACCCCCACCCTCCATTTAGAGAGAAAGACTCGTTGACCCAGTCCATGAAAGGGCATTTGGCCCCCGGCGAGGCGGCCATACTCGCGGTATTCGGCGCCCTGTGGGGATTGATGGAAATTACCCTCGGCACCGCGCTGAAAAGCGCGCGGCTGCCCTTCTCCGGGGCGATCCTCGCCTGCCTAGCTGCCGTCATCGCCCTTACGGGCCGATCGTTTGTACACCGCCGCGGCGCCATCCTGATGATGGGCGGCGTGGCCGCCCTGCTCAAAATCTTTTCGGTGGGTACCGTGATCGCCGGGCCCTTTTTCGCCATCCTCATCGAGGCGCTGCTGGCGGATCTGACGGTCTCCCTGCTCGGTGTCACCCGGCCGGGATGCATCCTGGCCGGAATGGCCATGGTCACCTATACCGTACTGCACCCCCTCATAACCCAGGGCCTTTTCCTGGGCGGGCGAATCTATGAGGTTTACTGGGCCACCGCCCGGCAGGTGGGCCAGTGGCTCCATCTGGAGGTTGCACATCTCGCCCTTTTCATCGTCCTTTATCTCGGAGTGCATGCCACTGCCGGTGGGCTGGCCGGCTGGCTGGCGTATCAGGTCAGCTGGTCGGCGAGACGGGAGCTGGAAGATCTGGAGCGCTCCGAATGAAGGCCGCCCTCTTTGGTCTTGCCGCCGGTATCGCGTCTGCTCTTCTATTGCGGGAATCCACCCACGTTTTTCTCTTTCCCGCAACCCTTGCTGTGTTGGCAGCAATCGATCTGCACGCCTTTCGGATTTTCCGCCGCTGGAAGTTATGGCTCTTCTTCATTCTAATTGTCGCTTTCCCGGTGCTGCTGGTGGGAACCAGGGATGCCCGTTGTCTTGGTGTGCCATACAACAGTTCCATGTTCCGCCTCAACCTCATTATGGTCGAACGCAGCATTCTCCTGATGCTTGCAATCAAGGCCTTCACCAACCGCCTTTCGCCGGAGATGCTCTCGCGCGGACTGGCAATGCTGCATCTGCATCAGTTCGACCAGGTCTTCCGCCTCTCCCAAAGCATGTTGCCGGAGCTGCGCTCCATTGTGACCACGGAGCTGCAGAAGATTCAGTGGCGAAAGCTGGTCTGGCACCCGGCACAGCTAATCGCGTTGCTTGGGCGTTTGGTGGCGCGGCTGGTCTTCACCGCGCGCAGCAGGGAGGAAGGCGCATGACTGGCGGCCGAATTGGTTTGATCGTCGGAAGGCCGGACAGCGGCAAGACAACCTATCTGGATCAAGTAGTTCGTCGTGCACGAACCCGCGGTATTTGCGTCGGTGGCCTCCTGAGTCATGGACTCTGGGAGGAGGGGCTGAAAAAGGGATTTGTGTTGGAGGATGCCGCTAGTGGCGCACGGCGCATCCTGGCGGGCTGTCGGCCTGAAGGAGACTGTACCCTCCTTTACGGGCGTTTTTATTTTTCACCGGCCGCTTTCGCCTGGGGGAACGCCATCTTGGCGGAAAGCGCAGGTATAGGGCTGGTGGTTGTCGACGAGTACGGCCCACTCGAGCAGCAAGGCGTCGGCTTATGGCCGGGAATTCAGGCTTTGCTCAATCGCCACACCGGCCCGTTACTACTCACGGTCCGGCCGGCATTGCGGCCGGGATTGCATCAACGAATTCTTGCTTACGCTGGTCTTTAGCGGCATGTATAAAGAGATCACCGGGATCATTTTGGCCGGAGGGGCAAGTGCACGGTTTGGCCGGGACAAGGCGTTGGTGCGGATCGGCCATCATTCCGCCATCGGGATTGCCGTAGAACTCATGCAAAGCATTTTTAAACAGGTATGGATCAGTGCCCGCCGGGCAGAAGATTATTCATTTCTGAATTTGCCGGTAATCCCTGATCTCTATCCTGGGGCGGGTCCGCTCGCCGGCCTCCACGCCGCATTGAAGCAGAGCACCACGGATAAAAATATCGTGATTTCCTGCGATCTGCCGCTGATGAATCGAGAGGTCATCGATGCACTCATCACCAGCAGTCCCGGGCACCAGATCGTCGTCGTCCAGGCTGCGGAGAGACTCCAGTTCTTCCCCGGATTCTACCATCGCAGCCTGCTGCCGCTGATAGAAGAGAGGTTGGCATGCACGCCACCCGGGACGGGACGGAACCGGTCATATTCCCTTTATGCGTTGATACAGCAGGCTGATACTGCTGTGCTCGACGCGGCGTCATTTCCTTTCATCAAGGAAACGTATTTCCTGAACATGAACACACCGGAGGATTTCGAGAAGATCCAGCGGATTGCGGAGCTGGGGAGATCGCCGAAAAAAAATGAGTAGATGCTGATTCGTGACTTTTTGCTTGATATTCCTGTCTCCAGTAACTAACTTTTCAATCGTGGCAGGGAGAGTCGCATCACAACTATGGAGAAATGATGGATTCCATTTCCAGACGCAAGTTTTTAAAGATCAGCGGAGCCACCATGGCCGCCTCCGCTGCCGCCGGAAGCGTCATGAGCAGGGCGGGAGAGAGGCTGAACAACAAAGCCCCACGGGGTATCCAGAAGATACCAACTTTTTGCGATATCTGTTTTTGGAAATGCGGGGCGATCGCCTATGTGGAGGATGGCCGGCTGTGGAAGGTGGAGGGTAATCCCCTCGATCCCCTCAGCCAGGGGCGGCTCTGTCCGCGCGGCAGCGGGGGTGTCGGAGCGCATTATGATCCCGACCGGCTTAAATACCCCTTGATGCGCAAAACGGCGCGCGGCAAGGAGGAATGGGTACAGGTCACGTGGGACGAAGCCCTGACCTTTATTGCGGAGAAGATGAAAAAGATCAAGGCCGAACATGGCCCCGAAGCCATGGCCCTCTTCAGCCACGGCATCGGCGGTAATTTCTTAAAACATTTGTTCAAAGCCTATGGCTCGGCCAACATCGGCGCTCCCTCCTTCGCGCAGTGCCGTGGTCCGCGCGACGTGGGCTTCAGGCTCACTTTCGGAGAGGATGTCGCCTCACCGGAACGGACCGATATTAAAAATGCCCAATGTCTGGTTCTGCTTGGCTCACACCTGGGCGAGAACATGCATAACAGCCAGGTACAGGAGTTCAGCGAAGCCCTGGCGAAAGGGGCCAGCCTCATTGTCGTCGATCCCCGGATTTCGGTGGCTGCAGGCAAGGCGAAATACTACTTGCCCATTAAGCCCGGCACCGACCTCGCGCTGTTGCTGGCCTGGATGAACGTCCTGATCAGCGAAAATCTTTACCACCGGGATTACGTCGAGAAGTACGGATTTGGTTTCGCAAATTTCGCTGCCGAGATTGAGCCGTACACGGCTGAATGGGCCTATCCCGAGACCGGGATTGAACCCGAACTTATCCGCGCAACCGCTCGCGAAATGGCACGTTATAAGCCGGCCACTCTGATCCACCCCGGACGCCATGTCACCTGGTATGGCGATGATGCCCAACGCTCGCGTGCCATCGCCCTGCTGAATGCCTTGATGGGAAACTGGGGTGTCAAGGGCGGATTTTATTACCCGGTCAGCATGGATGTGCCCGCTTACCCATATCCCGCCTACCCGCATTCAGAAAAACCCAAGGTCGACAATCCCGGTAACCAGTATCCCTTTGCACACGAAGTCAATACCAACGGCATCCGCAAAGCGACCATCAGCGGAATGCCATACCCGGTTAAGGGATGGTTTGTCTATGCGACGAACCTGATCCATGCCCTGCCGGACGAACAGGAGACCATCCGGGCGATTCAGAACCTCGATCTGTTGGTGGTTATCGATGTCATCCCCGCCGAGATCGCCGGCTGGGCGGACGTCGTCCTGCCCGAATCGGTTTATCTTGAGCGCTTTGACGATCTCAATGTCGAGTGGTTCCGCGAACCCTTCATCGCCCTGCGCCAGCCGGTTGTCGATGCCCCTCATGATCAAAAGCCCAACTGGTGGATCGCCAAAAAACTGGCCGAAAAGCTCGGTCTCGGCCACTATTTCCCCTGGAAGGATATCGAGGAGTATTTCGAGTATCGCCTCAACGCCGCTGGGCTGGATTATAGCCGGCTGAAGAGAGAAGGCATCATCCGCGGCGAAAAGCAGCCTGTCTATTTCGCGGAAGGGGTCCCCGATGTTTTCCCGACGCCCTCCGGCAAGATCGAATTCTATTCATTGCAGCTGGCCCAGGCTGGATTCGACCCGGTTCCCAAATACACCCAGCCGGCACCTCCACCGGACGGTTATTTCCGCTTGCTCTATGGCCGGGCCCCGGTGCACTCGTTCAGCCGCACCCAGTCCAATCGGGTGCTGATGGATATGCTGGACGAAAATGAAGTTTGGATCAATCAGGACATCGCCACCCGCTGGGGTCTCAAAACCGGGGATTACATTCGTCTCAAGAACCAGGATGGTGTAATCAGCAACCGGATCAAGATCAAGGCCACCGAGCGGATTCGCGCCGATTGCGTTTATATCATCCACGGCTTCGGCCACAATGCACGGCAGCTCACGTATGCGTATCAGAAGGGAGCCAGCGACGCGCAGCTCATCACCCGATACAAAACGGATCCCATCATGGGCGGCACTGCGATGAATGTCAATTTTGTGACCTTTGAGCTGGAGGCGTGAGATGGCCCGATTTGCGATGGTCATTGATACCAAAAAGTGTGTGGGCTGCATGGACTGTGTTGTCGCCTGCAAGACCGAGAACAGGGTTCCTGAAGGCTTCAACCGCGATTGGATTACCACCGAAGCCAGAGGCAAGTTCCCCTCCGTCCAGATGGAGATCCGCTCCGAGCGCTGCAATCATTGTGACAATCCCCCGTGTGTCCATTGCTGCCCGACCGGAGCCAGTCATGTGCACACACTGGGTGGCGTGGTACTGGTGCATCACGAGCTCTGCATCGGCTGCAAGGCCTGCCTGGCTTCCTGCCCTTACGATGCCCGCTTCATCCATCCCGAGGGCTATGCCGACAAGTGCACCTTTTGCATCCATCGGGTCGAGAAGGGGATGGACCCCGCTTGTGTGGCCGTCTGCCCGACCCATTGCATGTATTTCGGCGATCTCGAAGATCCCCACAGCCCGGTCAGCCGGCTGTTGACCGCGCGGCGCTACCATGCCATAGCCCCTGAGGCGGGAACCGATCCGCAGATATTCTATTTGATCTAATGCTCACCGAGGCGAAGATGAATGAATTGACGACGACGCGTCACAATGAACTGATCGATCCCTTCGTTCATGTCTGGGGCTGGGAGATCCCGGTCTATCTTTTTCTGGGCGGCCTGGTTGCGGGAATGATGATCATCGCCGGTTACTTTTTCATCAAGGGCCGGGACGAGGGACACAAGTGCATCTGCTACCAGATTCCGTTGCTCGCCATGGTACTGCTCAGCCTGGGCATGTTCGCCCTCTTTCTCGACCTCGAACATAAAGCCTACGTTTGGCGCGTCTATACCACCTTTGAGATCAAGTCGCCGATGTCCTGGGGCTCCTGGATACTGCTGCTGGTTTATCCGGCCCTGCTGGTCAATTTCCTTCTCCATGTACCGGCCTGGATCGGAGATCGTCTGCCCTTCCTCAATCACGGGTCGCGAATGATCCGCTCGATCAAAAATATCAAACGCCATGTCGGCAAAGTCAACCTGGTGCTGGGCATCATGCTCGGAACCTACACCGGCATCCTGCTCAGCGCCCTGGGAGCGCGTCCCCTCTGGAACAGCGCCATTCTAGGAATCCTCTTCCTGGTTTCCGGTCTTTCGACGGCTTCCGCGCTGGTGCACATGATCGCACGGGAGCGGGAGGAGAGCGAGATGCTGGCGCGGGCGGACAACCTGTTTCTGACCATCGAGCTTTTCATTATTGCTCTTTTCTTTATCGGCCTGCTGAGTTCTACCGAGGTGCAAATCAGGTCCGCCATGCTCCTGTTGACCGGCCCGTATGCAGCGGTATTCTGGGTGTTCGTTATCCTGATGGGGATCGTGGTCCCCCTGTTCATCCAGAACCTTTCGGTCAGCCATCGCATCAAGCACACCCCGGTTGCACCTGTCATGGTCATCCTTGGCGGATTTATTCTGCGTTTCGTGCTGGTCCAGGCGGGACAGTACAGCCATTATCTTAACGCGCATTTTATCAAATGACCCGGTCCTGGGCGGGCGGCAAGGATCGTTCCGCCTCCAGGATGCATTGTGTCCTAAAGATTGGAGAAAATAACCATGTCCTCACCGCATCAGGCGGATTACTTTGCACCCAAGCCCTACTGGAACCCTTACCTTTCGGGAATCGGTCTGGGACTCGTGCTGCTGGCCTCCTTTGTGATCATGGGCCGGGGCCTGGGCGCTTCGGGCGCCTTCTCTTCGGTCGTCGCCTACGGTATGCACCAGGCCGCTCCGGAGCACACCAGCGCGAATGCTTTTTACGCCGAATACCTCGGCGACGGCACTACCCATCCTCTCAAGGACTGGCTGGTCTTCGAGGTTATCGGTGTCTTTATCGGAGGGTTCATTTCCGGCAAATTGGGGAACCGCATCAAGGGCAAGATTGAAAAGGGACCGCGCATCAGCAACCGCGGCCGGCTGCTCTATGCTTTCCTCGGCGGGGGATTGATGGCGATCGGAGCCAAACTGGCGCGCGGCTGCACCAGCGGTCAAGCCCTCACCGGCGGCGCTCTGCTGAATTTCGGCAGCTGGGCCTTCATGATCTCCGTTTTCATCGGCGGATACGCCTTTGCTTACTTCATGAGGAGACAATGGCTATGAGTGCACCCTTTTTCAAATATGGCCTCTTCAATGACGAGGTCAGCCTGGTTGTTGCGGTTTTTATCGGGATTGGATTCGGCTTCTTTCTTGAGCGGGCCGGATTTGGCAACGGCCGCAAACTGGCCGCCCAGTTCTATTTCACAGACATGACCGTGCTCAAGGTCATGTTTACCGCCATCGTGACAGCCATGATCGGCGTCTACTATCTTTCGGTCCTCGGCGTACTCGATCTCTCTCTGGTCTATATCAATCCGACCTATCTGGCGCCGCAGATCGTCGGCGGATTGATCCTCGGCATCGGATTCGTCATTGGCGGCTACTGTCCTGGCACCGCGTGCGTTTCCGCCTCTACCGGCCGTTACGACGGTTGGGCCTATGTGGGCGGACTCTTCGCCGGCATTCTCTTCTTCGGTGAGGTATTCAAGCTGGTCGAAAAATTCTATGTCTCCACCGCTATGGGTAAGGTGACCCTGCCGCAGCTGCTGCATCTGCCGTACGGTTTGATGGTCTTTTTGGTCTGTGTCATGGCCCTGGGCGCCTTCGCCGCCGCCGAGTGGGGCGAAAAAAAGATGGCTGCGAAGAAGGAGGGCGAATAAGATGAATGTGGCAGAAGCGTTGAAAAAGATGAGTCTGAACGCCAGGTTGGCCGCCCTGCTGTTGCTCTTTGGCTTCATCGCCATTTTTGCCGGCGATCCCTACGGTGGGGCCAAAACGGAAATTGATGCCCAGGAACTGGCGCTCATCGTGGACCGGCAGGTCGATCATGTGGCCGCCGAGGAGCTGGCGGACTGGATCATCCAGAACCGCAGCGACTACCGGCTGATTGATCTGCGTACCGAGAAAGAATATGACGAATATCATATCCCGACATCCGAAAATATCACCCTGGCCGGATTGATGGATGCGGGCCTGCAGCGCAACGAGAAGATCGTACTCTATTCGGAGGGAGGCATCCATTCAGCCCAGGCCTGGTTCTTGTTGAAGGCCCGGGGCTACAAAGCCGTTTACATGCTCTTCGGCGGACTCGAGGAATGGAAGGACAAGGTGCTCTTTCCGGCGGTGCCGGAGAACCCTACTCCCGAACAGCGGGTGGCTTTTGCCAAAATCAAAGAGGTGAGCACCTATTTCGGGGGCACGCCGCAGAGCAACGCGGCAGCCGTCACAGCCCAGCCGCAGACCGCATTGCCCAAACTGAGCCTGCCTGCCGGAGGCACTGGCCCCAAGCCCCAAGGCAAAAAGAAAAAAGAGGGTTGTTGATTACTGCTACCTATATGGAGAAATGCCATGCCTCTTCTCTATAAAACCGACATCGCTGCGGATGCCGACCTCAAGATATGTTTCACTGAGATCCGCTCCGAAGCCGATCTGGTCGCCTTTGAGTCCTCCAGCGCCTGGGAGGCCACAGAGCCCCAGATCTGGTGCTATACAGAGATCCGCAGCGACGCTGCCAAGGCGATTTTCATCACCGACTCTTCTTATGAGGCTGAACTGCTCGTCTTCCGGACCGATATCCAGTCCGATGCCGGCTGGCAGAACAGCGGCAAAGCGGGACTGCTGTAAGTACTTGAACCAGCCTTTTTGCTATTCAATTTATCTTTGCCTCCCCATAAAAAAGCCTTCGATTCCGAAGGCTTTTTTTTACGGAGTAATGAGGAGCGATCAGCGTATCAACAGCATCCGGTGCACAGTCGCTGCATCGCCGGTGCTGACTCGGCAAAAATAGAGACCGCTGGTGACGGGATGGCCTAAATTGTCGCGGGCATCCCAGAGGTAGCGCTGCTCGCCCGTGCCCTGACCACCCAACGCTGCCGAACGCACCAACTGTCCGGTGCTGTTGTAGATGGCCAGCTCCACCATCCCGGGCTCCTCGAGCTGGTAGACGATGGTGGTAGTGGGATTGGCAGGATTGGGATAGTTGCCCACGCGGATGGATTTAGCGCCCTCCCGGGCCGAATCGCCCCCCTGACGCTCGCCGCCTTTGCGGCCGTTCTGGCCCTGGCTTTCGCCAACGGGGCCGCTCTCCATCGGCGAGGAGATGATTTCGTCGAGCGCTTCCTGGGAAATATACTGGGCACCGTAACTGCCCCCGGTGGCAACGATCAGGCGGTAAAACGAGCGCATATGATTTCGCGACCCCTTGGTCAGATTCTCATAGACCAGCCGGATGTCCTGGTTATCGATTTTTTCAAGCAAGGTGACCAGATCATGGATGTCCAGATCTTCGATGGTTGCCCCTGTTTTCAGGGCGTCAAGCTGGGAAACGGATCCCCGTTCGACTAGAGCGCTGTAAAGTTCCTGAAGATGCACCTCGGTGAAAAGACCGGGCTGATCAATGAAAGGATCTTTCAAACCATAGCGGTCAAGCAGCATCTTGATCCGGTCGGCGTGCCGCTGTTCGCTCGCGGCGATGTTTTGAAATACCGGCAGGTTCCACCTGGCGTAAAGCGCCTGATAGACGTCGCGCGCCAGTTTTTCCTCTTCGCGCATGAGGTAAAGGCTCTTTTCCTCGTCGGCTGAAAGCGGCTCGACTGGCAGATTATCAATCGACCGGGAGCTGCTGCCCCGTTGGTCTCTTCCGGGTTGTGCCAGCAGCGGCAGGGCCAGAACAAAAAGCAGTAATGCAAGAACTCTGGTTTTCATGTTGAACCTCCAATGGGTTAGTGTTCATCCATTGCCTGTACAACTACCGTGCCAGAGTGGACGATGCTGTAAATCATTTGATTACGAATGGTAAAAAGAGAGACCAGCCGTGTGGGTTCGACCATATGGTCGAGCGTATGGCGGTGTTGGTCGAGATCGTGTTCGCAGCCGGTAAAAGAGATGAAATTCGCCAACATACACGCACAGAAATATTTTCCACGGGCTGTGTTTGGCTTGCTATTTGCATCGCTTATGCAGTACCGGCCGTTTTCTCATTGGCCAAAGGGCAGCCGAAACTGGGGCATACAGAAGCTGGCCGGCGCAATCTCATTTCCGCAAACACGATTTCAATGGTATACTTGCAGACGGCAGGAATCCTATGAAAATTCTTTCCATTCTCGGTACGCGGCCGGAGGCGATCAAGATGGCCCCGGTTATCAAGGAACTGGAAAAATATCCGCAGGAAGTGGATAGCCTGATCTGCGTCACCGGCCAGCACCGGCAGATGCTCGATCAGGTGCTTGAGCTTTTCGATATCCATCCCGATATGGACCTTCATCTCATGCAGCCCAATCAGCGGCTTGCGGTTCTCACCGCCCGCCTCTTCGAAACCCTGGATGGCGTACTGGAGGAAACTAGACCCGACTGGATCCTCGCCCAGGGGGACACTACCACGGTCTTTGTCTCCGCGGTGATGGCCTATTATCATGATATCCGTTTCGGCCATGTCGAAGCGGGCCTTCGCACACTGGACAAGCGCCGTCCCTTCCCGGAGGAGATGAACCGCCGCCTGGCGGATGCCGCAACCGATGCCTGGTTTGCACCTACCGAACGGGCGCGGCGGGCTCTGCTGGCAGAGGGATTTCCGGAAGCGGACATCCATGTCACCGGCAATACCATCGTCGATGCTCTGCTGGAGATTTCACAACGTCCATTCGATTGGCAGAAAAGTGCCCTTTGTGCGATTCCGCAGGAGGGGCGCATGGTCCTGATCACCGCTCACAGGCGGGAGAGCTTTGGCGAGCCGTTTCGCGAACTCTGCCAGGCCATCCGCGAACTGGCCGGTTCGTTTCCCGACACACGCTTTATCTATCCGGTGCATCTGAACCCCAATGTACGTCGTCCGGTTGGGGAAATCCTCCATGGGCTGGGGAATGTCCATCTCATCGAGCCGGTTGACTATCTCACCCTGGTCCACCTCATGAAGAGGTCGGCTCTGGTTCTCACCGATTCGGGAGGGATTCAGGAGGAGGCGCCGACTTTCGCTGTGCCGGTGCTGGTGATGCGCGATACCACCGAGCGGCCGGAAGGGGTGGAGGCGGGCGTCGCTCGGCTGGTGGGGACGAGCCGGGAACGGATCGTTCTTGGAGCGGCCAAGGTCCTGGAAGAGGGATCATGGATTAGCCCGACACGCTCCTTTATCAATCCCTACGGGGATGGCCGCGCAGCCCGGCGTATCGTGGAAATCGTTTTGGGTGCAAAGGTGTCGTAAGGTTTACCAGCTTCGAAAAACCTTGCATTTTCCTGAGGCAGTCAAAACCCTGCGCGCAGCAACGCGGGACGAACTGGAACGCATCGTCGAATTTTGGCAGCTCCCCCAGGTCGAGATTGTGGCGCGCTCGGCGTCTTCTCCCGAACCGTATACAGTGAGCAGCGAGAGGAAGGGGGCTATCCTCGAAACCATCGCCCTCCGGCCGTGTACCGTTGAGGATCTCGTCTGAATCCTCGGGATTCATATCATCGAGGTGAATCAATACCTCGCCATTCTGGAAAAAGAGGGGAAAATCCACAGCCGACGCGCTGGTTCGCTGCTCTTTTTTAGAACCAGAGAGCAGAAATAGACGTCCAGCGGCCAAATGGGTCAGGTTAACAGGGATGCTGAAGAGAATAGGCAAGACGGAGTAGGAATGGGAAGGAAGTCGCAGATCGTGCGCTGGATCTCTAGAGAGGAACTGAAAGAGCTTAAGGAGTGGTTCGCCGCTTATGTCCGCTCCTTTTGCAGCATGGAGCGCTTGCAACAGCGCAATTTCCTCCTAAAGGAGGAGCATACCCTGAGGGTCTGCGAAGAGATCAGGGCCATCGGCCGGGAGGTCGGATGTGATGAGGAAGAACTCGTTCTGGCCGAGGCTGTAGCTTTGTTGCATGACATCGGCCGTTTTGAGCAATATGCTCGCTACCGCACCTTCGTCGACCTGCGCTCCGAAAATCATGCGGTATTGGGATTAAAGGTCCTGGCCGATAAAGCCCTCCTCGACGGTTTTGATCCGCAGGTTCAGCAGATTATAAATGAAGCAATACGCCATCACAACCGCGCCTCTCTGCCGATGGAAGAAGCGGAATGGCTCTTCTATGTCCGACTGTTACGCGACGCGGACAAGTTGGATATCTGGCAAGTGGTGACAGAATATTATCAGCATGCGCAGCAAGAACGCAATGAGGCTATCGAGCTTGATCTCCCCGATATACCGGAAATCTCGGAACCGGTCCTACAGGATCTGGCCCAAAAAAAAATCGTGCAGGTGCGGCACCTCAAGAGCCTCAACGACTTTAAACTCCTGCAGATGGGCTGGATATTCGATATCAATTACCTTCCGACCTACCGGGCTATCAGAGAACGGCGATATCTTGAGAAGATCAGGCGGGTTCTGCCCCCGGATGTCCGTATCGATGAAATCCATGCCGTCATGCAGCACCATCTGGAGATGAGAATAGCGTGCTCAAGTGGCAGAGCCGGTTCTACTTAATCAGTGATCGCAGGTGTTTACTCCACTCTGCAAGCTGCCAGCCAGGTACTCCCGGGCCAACTCTTCGGGGCTGGCAGTCGGTGCACCGACGATGACCTGAATCTTGTGATCGGTGAAGAGCATCTGGGCCCTCTGCCCCATACCTCCGGCAATGATAACTTGGGCATCGCGCTCTGCAAGCCAGCCCGGCAGCAGGCCCGGTTCATGAGGTGGGGGAATGACATCCTCCCGCCCCAGGATGGTCCTGGTCTCCGCGTCGACGGTGATCAAGGCGAACTGCTCGCAGTGGCCGAAGTGGGCACAGAGCATACTGTTGGCGATGGGAATAGCGATTTTCATACGGGACTCTCCGAGGAAGGGATTAGACTGACGGACTCAGATCGGCGATGGGCTGAATGACCTTTTGCATGATCTTCGCCGTGGCCGAACTGGCGTAGGCGTTGATGAAGGCCACCCCCTGGTCGCAGGCCTGGGCGATCTGCGGATCGATAGGGATAGAGCCGAGGAACGGCACCTCCATCTCTTTTGCCATATGGGCACCGCCGCCGGATCTCAGGATTTCGGTACTCCTTCCGCAATGGGGACAGACAAATCCGCTCATATTCTCCACCACCCCGAGCACCGGAACCTTGAGCTGACGGCAGAATGCGATCGACTTACGCACATCCACCGCCGCTACCTTTTGCGGTGTGGTAACAATGACTGCCCCTGTGAGATCGCCGATGATCTGGCAAACCGAAAGGGGCTCATCTCCGGTCCCCGGAGGCGAGTCGATGATCAGATAATCGAGCTGGCCCCAGGCCACATCCTTGATGAACTGCTTGATAGCACCCATCTTAAGGGGGCCGCGCCAGATCACTGCCTCATCCTGATGATGCAGGAAGAATCCCAGCGACATCACTTTCAGATTGCCCACCTCGGCGGGAAAAAGCTCGCCCTCGTAACCTTGAATGGTCGTGCCCTCGAGGCCGAGCATGGTGGGGATGCTCGGGCCGTGGATATCCACGTCGAGCAGACCGACCTGATGGCCCGCCAGGGCCAGGGATGCAGCCAGATTGACGGCCACCGTACTCTTGCCCACGCCCCCCTTGCCGGAGAGGACGATGATCTTGTGTTGGATACGGCAAAGGCGTTCCTGAATCTGCTGACGTTCGGCAAATTCCTGGTCGGACTCATCCGCCTTTTTATGAAGCGCCGTGCACTCGCTGTTACTGCAGCCGCTGCAGCCCTCCTCCTCGTTCATTTGCTGTTGGTCATCCTGGTCATAATTCACTAGTGCTTCCTTTCCATCTGTTATCGCAGCATTTGCCAGATCCGGCGAATGTCCTCCGCCGCCGGGGCATCGGTTTCAACCACACTTTTAGCCTGCATCATCGCCCGGGTGACGCCGGGATCGTAGCGGATGTGGCCGACAATTTGCGCACCGCTCAGACGGGCCTTGCTCTCGATGCGTTCGGTCATCTCCGGGTTTAGGTCCCATTTGTTGACGCAGACTGCCGCAGGAAGGTCGAAATGGCGCGCTAGTCCCAGTACGCGTCCGAGGTCGTGCTCTCCGGATACGGTGGGTTCGGTAACCACCAATACCTGGCTGGCGCCGGTCAATGAGGCGATCACTGGACAGCCAATCCCCGGTGGGCCATCGGTGATGATCAGGCCATAACCCTCTTTTTCAGCGAACTCGCGTGCCTGCTTGCGCACCAGAGAGACGAGTTTGCCTGAATTCTCGGCTGCCACATCGAGACGGGCATGGACCATGGGACCGATGCGCGTATTTGCAATCATCCATTCGCCACGAAGTCGCTCTGGAAAATCGATCGCCCCGGTCGGGCAGAAATGAACACAGAGACCGCAGCCCTCGCAGGCGGCAGGATCGATCGAAAATAGGGTGGGGCCGGAGGCGCTCCCGACCATGCGCACCGCATCGAAACGGCAATAGGTAAGGCAGAGCCCGCAGCCGATGCAGTCGGCCGGTCTGATAACCGCCTCATGTCCACTGTAAAAGGGCTGCTTGTCACCGTTGCGGGGTGGAAAGAGAAGGTGCAGGTCGGCCGCGTCCACATCACAATCGGCCATGACGACACGTCCGGCGAGAACCGCCAGAGAGGCGGTGAGGCTGGTCTTGCCTGTGCCCCCTTTGCCGCTGATGATTACCAGCTCCCGGATCATGACCGCTTCCCCGCTGCATGGAGCACAGCCAGCTTCTCGAGACGCTCCTTGAGGACGAGAAGACGGGGACGGAACTCGGGCACCGCTTCGCCGGCCAGCTGACCGCGGGAGTAGGCCTCGGCTATGCGCCGGTCGTCCGGGATTTCCAGCAGGAGTTCGATCTTTTCCCGCCCACAAAATTCCTGAACCCGGCTGTCTCCGATACCCATGCGGTTGACTACCACTCCGAAGTTAAGCCCCAAACTGCGCACCATCTCCACGGCCAGCGTCAGATCGTGCAGCCCGAAAGGGGTGGGTTCGGTCACCAAAATGACATAGTCGGCTCCCCGCACGGCGGTGATTACCGGACAGGAGGTGCCGGGGGGAGCATCGATGAGGGTGGGCAGGGCCGGGTTCACCCACTTTCTGATCGCGCGGATGAGCGGCGGCACGGCGGAAACCCCCACATCAATCAGCCCCTGGATGAGTTGGACGCTTCCTGTGCGGCTACGACGTATGACGCCAATGCGCTGATCCCTCTCCTTGATGGCCTTCTGCGGACAGACCAGCAGGCAGCCGCCGCAGCTGTGACACAATTCAGGAACGACCAGCGCCACCCGCTTGGGGACGATAATAGCGTTGTATGCACAGAATTCACTGCAGGCGCGGCAGCCGTCGCAGAGGGTTTCATCCACAACCGGTATGGGGACGGCAATGACCTCCTCCTCGATCGACCCGGCGGGCAGAAAGAGATAGAGATTGGGCTCCTCCACATCGCAATCCAGCAGTTGAAGCGGCTCTGCAAAGGTCTGCGCAAGGTTGACAGCGAGGGTGGTTTTTCCGGTTCCTCCCTTGCCAGAGGCAACGGCGATGATCATCGCACTTCCTTTATTAAATCCAGTGCTCCTCTGCATTGGCTTCATCGGCGGGCTGGAGCTTCCCGGCCTTGTAGGCAGCTAGGGCTTCGTGTACGTTGGTAGCGGTAGTAGTATAGATCGCCACCCCGGCTGCGGAGAGGACCCGGAAGGCTTTGGGCCCACAGTGCCCGGTCACCAGGGCATCCGCCCCGGCGCGTAGAAGGGTCTCGGCGGCTTGAATGCCGGCACCCTGCGCGGCACTCAGGTTCTGAGCGTTGTCGATGATTTCAAAACAACCACTCTCCATATTGTAGAGCAAAAAGCTGGGTGCGCGACCAAAATGAGGGTCCAGTGGTGCGTCCAGAGTTGTACCGGAAGTGGTAAAGGCAATTTTCAAACCGATCTCCTTGTCCAACAGGGAGGGCTGAAAGGAAAAGCGAGCGCCTTTCCCCCCTGTTCAGTCATTCTTCCACAGGTTTCTCAATGGTTTCCAGCCGCTGCTTGATGGCATCCAGCTCCGCCTGGAGGGCCTCGGCCTCACTCTGCAAGGTTTGCCTCTCGCTTTCCGTACTGTAGGCGCCGGGGGGCGCAGCGGGATAGCCGTAGGGGCGCCAGCCGGGCCGTCCGGTGGCAAAATAGCGGTTCCGCCATCCGCGTCCTCCCCCGCCGCGACGCCAAAAGCCACGGTCGAAGCCGACCACCCGGCCGCGAAAACCGCCGCCGCTGACAAATCCCAGGGCATCATACCCTGCGCAATAGCCGGCACCGCGGCTGGTTCCAGGGCCCCAACCAAGGGGTCCGGTACGATCTCCACCTGGCATGGTTATATCCTCCTTATCATCATGTTAGGCGCGGGTCATCGCTGCACCGCACTTGGGACACAATTTCTGTGCGCAAGGCCTGCCGCGCTCATGGGCTTCACGATGGCCGCAGGCCGGGCACAGGCAATCACCGGCCGGACCGGCGGCCTTTTGGCCCCCAATGCGGCCGCGTCCCCCCATCCCTTTGTTGCCACCGCCCTGTCCTCCTCCTCCTCCGTTTCCGCTTCCTCTGCTGAACATAGTGGCCTCCTCTCGATGGCTGTTCATTTCTAACCTGTGGCGTCCGTAACTTCGTATGCACCCCTGCATGGCAAAGCCGCTACTGCACAGCAGCTTGCCCTGCAGCCAGGCTTCAATTACCTGGTGCAGTTCACCGGCCACAAAAGGGATCACCTCGATGCCATAGGCCACGACCATCGCCTGCAGATGTTGCGAAATGGCGCCACAGACCAAGACATCCACATGCAGTTCTGCCAGGGTGAGTGCGATCTGCGCCGGAGATTCGGCATGCAGCAAAGCCTCACTCTCTTTGCTGATCTCCACGCCATCCCAATGGACGAGATGCAGTTTATGGGCCACATCAAAGACCGGTGCAATGCGGCTGTTCCATGTGGCGAAAGCAGCGATCATGCTCCTCCTGCAATACGATTCTGTTTCTTGTATTACAAGAATCGTACCATTGTTGAAGGAACGCTGACATGATGGTAAATAAATTAAATACAATGAATAAATAGGGCGGCCAGATCGGGTGGATGATGGGAAAAGTAGCAGTTATGCAACTTCAACAAAATACAAGAAGCATTATTGCAACTTGGCTCGGAGTGAATCGCGACCGGCTGGAGTCGATTCGGGGGAGCGGTTGCCCCTCCGGTCGGGCAGGACAAGCCCAAGCCTCTTGATCTTGCGGAAGAGGGTTGTCTTGTGAATGCCGAGCCGTCTGGCTGCGGCAAGACGGTTGTACCCGCTCTCCTCGAGGGCCGCCTGAATGGTGCGGGCTTCTAAAAGCTCTCTCGCCGTCCTCATCCCTAAACCGGCCGCAGAGTGAGCGTCAGGGCGGGTGAACTGATCGGGCAGGTGGGTGATGCCGATCTCCCCTTCGCGGCAAAGCACAAAGGCGCGCTCAATGACATTTTCCAGCTCGCGCACATTGCCCGGCCAGTCATAGGCCATGAGCAGGGAGAGAACCTCTGGGGCAAGGACGGTGATGTTTTTGTCCTGCAGATTGTTGAAGCGGCTGATGAACTGGGCGGCGAGCAGGGGGATATCCTCCTTGCGCCGCCGCAGGGGAGGAAGCTCGAGGCGCACCACGTTGATGCGGTAATAGAGATCCTCACGGAAGCGGCCCTGACGGGTCTCCTCTGTCAGATCGCTGTTGGTGGCGGCGATGATGCGGACATCAGCTATCTCGGATCGGGTGGCGCCAAGCGGCTCATAGACACGTTCCTGCAGCACCCGCAGCAGGCGGACCTGCAAGGCGGGACTGATCTGGCCGATTTCATCAAGGAAGAGGGTGCCCCCTTTGGCAAGAGCGAAACGCCCCGGCTTGTTCCGCGTCGCGCCGGTAAAGGCCCCCGTCTTGTAGCCGAAGAGTTCCGATTCCAGCAGGGTGTCGGGCAGGGCGCCGCAGTTGATTGCGACGAAGGGAGCTTTGCTGCGCGGACTAAGTGCGTGAATCGTCCGTGCCAGCAGCTCCTTGCCTGTGCCGGTCTCTCCGAGAATGAGGACGGTGCTGGGACTGGCGGCGATGGCGGGCAGCACCTCGAAAAGGCGCTGCATCAAGGGACTGCGGCTGATCAATTCGCCGGCACGAAAACGGCCGTCCAGTTGCTGACGCAGTGCCTCCAACTCACTCAGATCCCGGAAGGTTTCCGCGCCGCCGATAATTTTCCCCGCTGCATCGCGGAGCACCGCCGTTGAAACGCTGATCGATATCCTTTCCCCTCGCGCATTGATAATATAGCCGCTCTTGCCGATGATCGGCTTGCCGTTGCGCAGGGTTCGCCGCAGTGCGCACTCGCTTTCGCACATGCTACAACGAAAGACTTCCGAGCAAAGCTGGCCGATGGCCACCCGGCGGGGGGTGCCGGTGATCGACTCCGCCGCGCGGTTGAAAGAGGTGATGCGCCATTCCCGGTCGACCGTGAAGACCCCGTCGGAGATGCTCTCGAGGATAGCTTCCGTCGAGGTGGTGGGTAATATTATGGTGTCGACGGCCTGCTTTTGGGTCATGTCCCGTTTTTTTTGTTTATTGATTTGTATTGTGCCCTAGAAAGTATAGAAAAATCAGCCCAAAATCAAGCGGCAACTTTATTGCAAACGGGTTTCCGCATCCCGGCGTACACGGTCAGTTTTTACTTGTCTTTTCGCTGATAGCTCTAAACTGTGGTTGCGAAAAATCGTCTGGAGCGGTGGTGCCAAGGTAACGGTTCCTCGAGTTCCCTGCAATAAACTCCCTGTCGCCACAGAAAACTCATAGCCTATCCGCAAAGCTGAATGGCGCCGCCTTCTGCGCAGGCTCGGTGGCAGCAATCTGCTCTCATTTTAAATGGCTGATGCGCAGCCGGGCGATCTCCTTGCCGGCGGTTATGACGCATTGATAAACCCCTGAGGCAGCCGCTTCCCCGGACGTCATGCTGCCGTCCCAATGCAAGCTGTGGCTCCCCGCCTGCTGTACCCCGCGCCAAAGCTCGCGTACTTTTTCTCCGCGTATATTGTATATCGTCGCGACCACTTCACCCGCCGTCGGTAAATCGTAGCGGATGAACGTGCCGGCGTTGAAAGGGTTGGGATAGTTGCCATGCAAGGTTAACCGTCCCGGAAGATTTTGTACCACTTGCACGGCCGGGAAGTACCGGGACTGCCCGTCGCGGTCGACCTGCTTGAGCCGGTAATAGAGCTGATCCCAGGCGGAAAGCGCGTCGAACCAGCTGTACTCCTTTTGCTGGGCGGTTGTGCCGCTTCCCGGGACGAATCCCGCTGTTTCAAAGGCGTGCCCGTCGAAGGAGCGCTGCACTTCGAAACCGAGATTATCGCTCTCGCTGGCAGTGCGCCAGGTGAGTAGCACACCGTCCGACTGTACTGCAGCGGTAAAGGAGACCAGTTCCACGTCCAGGATTCTGCTGTTGCCCTCGAAGAGACGGAGGTAACTGTCGGTGGAAGCTGCGGCCACATCGGCGATGCCGTTGAGATTGACATCGCCGATAGCGGCGAGACTGGAGATGCCGCCGGTGGCTGTATAGCTCCAGAGCTTCTGCCCCTTGGTTGCGCCTCCGCCGCTGATGCAGAACACCTCATCGGCATCGGAACCAAAGACCGCTTCGGGATAGCCGTCGTTGTTGATATCGCCAATCGCTGCTGTCGACAATACCGTCGAGCCGAATTTCACCCGCCAGATCTGCTGGCCGGTGGCGCCGGAGAGAGCGTAGCCATAGTCATCGGACGATCCGGCCAGCACATCCATCTTGCCGTCGCCGTTGAGATCTCCGATCGCTGTGACGCAGAGGGCATCCGCGCCGGTGGAAAAGCTCCAGATATTTTTGCCTGTCGCTCCGGAGAGGCATTCGACCCGGTCCATGTTGCTGCCGAGCAGCAGGTCGGCCTTCCCGTCGCCATTCACATCTGCAATGGGCGCAATCGACCAGACCCGTGCACCGGCATCGTAGGGGGCGACCCAGAGCGCTTTGGCCGCTAAACCACTCTGCTGACCCTGGGTGACGCCCGCACCCGAGAAGCAGTAGATATAATTGTCGCACGAGCCGGCGCATTCCTTCTTGCCGTCGCCATTGAGGTCGGGCATGGCGATGACGTTCCAGAAATCGGCGTCGCTGCCATACTGCCAGAGGATCTTGCCCTGCTGTGCGGCCGCTCCGGAGATGCAGAGCATGTTGTTCATGGCGGTGCCCACCACTACATCCCCGATCTGGTCGCCGTTGACATCCCCCAGTGCGGCGACCGAATGGATGGTCGCCGAATCGGCGCGCGTCCAGAGTTCCAGGCCGCCGTCGGAAGGCCTTCCTGAAATGCAATAAACCAGATTATCCCGCGACCCCGCAACAGCGTCGGGGTAGCCGTCCCCATTGACATCGCCAATGGTTTCTACATCGGTGATGGCGTCCAGGGCCCGGCAGGACCAGATCTCCCGCGCATAGTCCGGCCCGCCGCCGGAGAGGCAGTAGACCAGGTTGTCGGTGGAACCGGCCAGCAGATCGGGCCGACCATCGCCGTTGACATCGGGAAAGGGGGCGACCACGGTCACCGGGCCACCCGTCGAATATTCCCAGAGCAGCTGTGCCGGGATGGTCTGGGCTGTCGCAAGGCCGACGACCAGTAAAGTCAGCAAAAAGAAGATGCTCATTTTATTTTGCATAGATCTCCTCCTTAATCTCCCCAACCATACCAGAAAAAAAGACCGATACGCAGATCCTGGTAATTCCGTTCATAGGGATTTTCGTAGCGGCCGGTGCGCGGATAGTATTGCCCCCACAGATATTCCACACGGATATTGAGATCAATGTCGTTCCAGGGGGTGAAGCGGATGCCCGGCGCGGCAGCGGCATGGTTGTTCCAAAAGTCGGCGTTGCGGTCATAATAGGCGTAGACGACGCTGTAGAGGTCAAGACGCGTTTTATGCAGGCGCAGCAGCTGCAGCCCCAGCTTGCTTTCGATATAGCCGATGATGTTCTGATCGTCCTTCTCAAAATAGTTGATGTCGGCGTAGGTTTCGCTCCAGGGGGTGAAGGGGAGCGTACTCCTGGGCGCCCAGCCTCCGGGATCCCAGCCGTGCCAGAAGATCAGACCCCCGCGCCAGTCTTCATAGGAGGGGGCGTAGGGCATGGCCTCCTGGTCGTAGGCAATGTACTCTCCGCGGACATACTCCCCATAGAGCGCGAGGTAGACCTTTTCAAAAAAGCGCAGCCGGGTGCCGAGCATCGCTTCGACGCGATTGTTCCAGAAATCCTTGTTGGCATCGCTGCCGTAACGGATCTTGAGATAGGTGTCCCACACCCCAAGACCAGAGAGGGGGTAGCGCAGCCCCTCGTAGAGCTGGGCCATGGTGACCATGTTGCGCCCCTCGCGACGCTGATAGATGGTTTCGTCATAGGCCTCGGCAAAGAAACGCAGCCCGGTCTCCTGTGCGGTCGATTCCTTGAACATACCAGAGAACAGGATCGTCCACAACAAGACGAGAACGAATGCTGAGCGCCCGGCTGCGCGGGCCGGATCAGGATGAAATCGCTCCATATCCCGTGCGCAGAGTCTCATCCGGCTGCTGCTCCCTCTTCCGCCGTTTCCTCTACCTTGAAGCGCTCGGTTTTGTCCCACACCCCGACGCGGTGACGGCGGGCATCGAGGATGAGGGCTTTGAAGACGATGTAGAGCCAGAGCTGGCAGTAAGTGAAGTACATCGCGACTGTGAGCAGGATGTTGACGAGGGAATCCTCTCCCTCATAACTGAGAACCACAAAGATCTCCAATGTGAAGAGGGCAAAGGCTGAGACCCAGACCGCGAAGTAGGGACCCGGCACATTGAGGGCGATCAGTCCGGTGCTGCTGGCGAAGAAGAGAAGCAGCGAGATAACAGTCGCCGCCAGAAAGAGATAGTAGAGCGCGAAGAGGTAGATGAACTCGGTGACCAGGAACCGACTTCGGGTTTTGAGCATCGGGCCGGTGAATTTACGAATGACATAGTTGTTGCCGCGCACCCAGCGGGTGCGCTGGCGGCTCCAGACCCGCAGGATTTCGGGCTCCTGCTCCCAGGTGACGCTGAGGGGCATGAACTTGATCTGCCAGCCCGCTTGGTAGATGCGCATACTCAGTTCAGAATCCTCGGTGATGGCGCGATCGTCCCAGCCGCCGACCGCCGCAATCACCGATTTTCTGATGATATAGTTGGTGCCGGGCAAGATGGTCACGCGCGAAAGATGGAAGCGGCCCGCCTGCAGGATCCACTGGAAGGCGATGGTTTCGATGTTGACGAAGCGGGTCAGCCAGGTGCGACGGCGGTTGACGCAGCGGAATTTGCCGATCACCGCCGCCAGTTTGGCATCCGCCTGAAGATGGAGGGCGAGGTGACGCAGAGCGGAAGGTTCGGGCATATTGTCGGCATCATAGATGGCAATGAGCTCGTGGCTGCAGTGCTTGAGCCCTTCGTTGAGGGCATAGGCCTTGCCGTGTCCGGTTTCACCAGCCGGCAGACGGACCAGCTTGATGCGGGGATCCGTTTGCGCGTGCGCCAGGATGATCTCCGCAGTGCGGTCTGTGGAGCCGTCGTCGATGATCACCAGCTCGAGTTTATCCGCCGGATAGTCGAGAGCGAGGATGGTGCGCATGGTCTTGGCGATGACCACCTCCTCGTTGCGCGCCGGGATCATAATGGAGACCGGCGCTGGGTCACTACCTTTTGCCAGCAGCTCCGTGTGTTCCTGCTGAATATGGTGGCGATAGCGATAGCCCGCCAAGGTGAGCACCAGCTGGTAGACGATCATCCCCCAGATGATGACGACGCTGCCAAGGAAGAGCAGATCGAGTGCAGGGTGCATGAGGGGCAGCACAGGTTACCTCCAATTCAGGGCGAAGAGATTCAGTGAGACGGCCGAGCCAGAGGAACTGGATTCATCGGGTGAGGTGCGCTGCACCCGATCTACAAGCTAGTATCAAACGGCTGTCTTGCGGTGGCGCCCGGCGTTTTTTAGATAAAGAAAACCGAGAACGATCCCGAAGAGAAGACCGCCGCCGGCGATGAGGCCGGAGAGGGCCAGCGAGATCTGTTTTACCAGCTGTGTGGTCCGGCTGGTGGTATAGATTTCCGCCCGGTGCTCCCCGGCGGGCAGGGCGAATGCGTAGCCGAGTTCTCCGCGCATCACGGCCGGTCTTTTTTCCTGGCCATCGACCTCGATTGCATGCGGTTTTTCACTTAAAACCATCCAGTTGGCCGTCTCCGAACGGTAACGCAGGCGGATGCCGCGGACGATCCGCTGCAGTTCAAGCAGTTCGCCAGAAAGGGCGATCAGGCGGCCTTCCGCCCAAAAGTCCTTGAAGAAAGAACTGGTGCGGTCAAGGGGCTCAATGGTATGACGGCCGGCGGGGAGAATCAGGTGACCGCGATGATAGGCCGGCCATACCGAACCATCCACCAGCACATCCGGGTGCTGTTTGGGATCGAGCAGCAGGCTTACGGTGGTGGCAGCGTCTATTCGCCACTGCGCAACGGAGAGGGATTCCCGCGTCGCCGCGGCTAAAGCCAGCGGTAGGTAACCGCTGTCCACTTCGTAGAGGCTGGCCTCCGAGTTGAGCGGGAGACGGGCGCCCCGGGCTTGACCCTCTTGCAAGGTGCGATAGAGTTCCAGTCCGGTGATCTGAGGGGTCACCAAGCCGGGTCGCTGCGGCCGGTCAACAAGGTTGAGGGTGGCCAGCGGAATCCGGCCGCGGCTGCTGGCCGCCCCGTGATCGATCATCGCCATGTAATCTTCCGGTCCGGCGGGATTGGCCTGGGGCGGCTCCTCGAGCTGCAGGGTGAAGGGGAACTCGTCGGCGAGGGCGGCGATGGCAGCGGTGTTGACGCCCACAGCCGCCGCAGTCGACGGCGCCATGGCGGCGTCCAGGGTGGTCACGATGATCTCCCAGGAGGTCTTTTTCTCCGCCTCTACCTGCCGAAACAGGGTGACAAAGCGGCGGATTTGATCATTCACCATCTCCTCGCGCAGGAGATATATTGCCTGCAGAGCCCGGGAGTCGCGCTGCCAGTAGCGTCTGGAGGAGGGATCGAAGAGGAGCCGGGGGTCGTAGCCGTGGCGCTGCGAAAAAAACTCGCGAAAGTCCTGGTTCATCGGCGTAAACCAGCGTGGTTCCGCCGGGCCGGCCGCCGATTCATAGTAGAGTTCGGCCAGGTTGACGCCATCCCATGGGTGCGCCAACAGCATATTCCGCAATTCCGCCATTACCGCATCGCGGCAGGCGGTTATATTGAGCGCCATCGGACGCCGCCAATGCGCCCCCGAAGTGTCGGCATCCGCCCCGAGGGCGTTCTTCTCCCGCCACTCCGGATGATCGAGCCAAAACTTGTCCGAGACGTGAGGCAGTTCGAGCCAGAGATAGACGCGTATGGCGTTCTGGTGCGCCAGCGCGATCAGGCGGCCATAATCGTAGGTATAGTCACGGTAACTGTGCCAGCCGGCGGCATAGATGGTGCGCACCCCGTTCTTGCGCCACATCTTGATCAGATCCTCGATGCTGATCTCCTCGCGTGAGCCGGGATCGAAAAAGATCTCGACGGCCTCGCGGCGGACCAGGGGTTTGAGGCCGAACTGGTAGCGCAGCATCTCCGGCAGGAAGGGATAACGACCGTAACCGCCTCGGGTCTCGGGGTCGAAGAGGGTCCCCCAGTAGAGAAAGCGGCCTTCGCCGTATTCGCTGCCGATCACCGCCGGCCATCCTGAAACGGGATCGGTAGCATAGGTGATGTAGTCATACTCGGTCTCAAAGGCAGCCAGCGTGTCCGCAGCCGCCCAGGTGATCCGGACAGTCGGATAGTATTCATCGGTAACGGCTTTTACCAACCGGCTCTCCTCATGCCGCTGGATGCCCAAAGCGCTGCTGAGGGCTGAAGGGCACTCGAGAATCAGATTGGCGCCGTTTTGGACGCTGCGAACCAGCAGGAGGATCTGCTGCTGATCGAGAACGGATGCCGCTGCGGCCGGGACGACGATGAGGTTGATTCCCTCAGGCACGGTGAAAAACTGCCCCACATCCAGCCTCATGCCGTCGATGCCCACACTGCCCAGCGCCTGCTCCCAATTATCCTGGTCGCGCAGCAGCCGCGCTGGGGCATCGCTATGGTACAGCATCACCATGCGCGCGGGAGGTTCATCGGGCACGACCAGTGGTTTGACAGCGCCGATGTACCCCTTCAGCCTCGGCACACGTCCAGCAATGTCGGCGGCCAGAATGGCCAGAGCACCTTTGGGTCGTGTCGGCGCCGCCGCGGCCACATAGATCCATCCCTCCGGCACAACCACCTCCTTGCGCACAGTGTCGCTGTGAAGGGCCTCGGAATAGTGCTCATCGCGGATGGAACCGTGCTCATCGATGTAAAATTCGCGCAAATAAGCGGAGGTGAGGGGCAGCTCGACCCGGCCGCTGCCGGTCACGACCCGGAAACCGGGTCCGCGGACCTGCTGGCAGGTATGGCGGGGATCTGTGAAGCGATAGCCCATCTTTTTCAGGCCGGGTATGATCTCCTTGAGCACCGTGATGTCGCAGAAGGGATGGAAAAAGAAGCTCGCGACACCGTCGCGCAGGGCGAGATTATTGCGCGCTGCTTCGAGCAGCGGTCCGGAACGCTGATCGCTGAGCGGGATATAGCCGAGGTTTTCCGGGATGATTTTGCCACCCGCAGTGTGCTCGTAGATCAGCCAGGGGAGTAGCTGATCAGAACCGTGCAGATCGATGGTCTGGCGGCGCTCGTAGGCGGAACTGAAATAGGTGTTGATGACCGAGTAGGCAAGCTGTGAGGCGCCATAGTGGGGCGTCTCCCAGGTAACCGGCCAAAGTTCGTTGCGGGCCATCTCTTTCAGACCGGTTTCGATCCGCTCGCGGACATACTCACGGGAATCGGAAAAGAGCGGCTCATTGTGCATCATGTCCCAGAATTCGTAATCGGCCGTGGTCTCGCCGCGGTATTGGTGGGTATTGCCGTGCATCACGATAACCCCGCCCTTACGCACCATATAGCGGATGGCCGCCACCAGTTCGGGCTGATCAGAGAGGGATGCGGCGGTGTTGCTGGCCGGGTCGAGATAAAAGGGGACCAGCGAGATGGCAAAGGGCACCTCTTCGCCGTGAAGATAATCAGCGATGCGGCGCAAAGAGGCGGCGTCGGAAAGGGGGGAGAGGTCCTCTATGCGCACCATAGCCAGGCGGCGGGTCTGGTGCGGCTGCCGGAGGATATCATGCAGCAGGTCGGCGAAGACGATATAACTGCCTCCCTCCCGCACAAAGGCGGTGGTGAGGTCAGCGAAGTACCAGAGGTTGCGGCTGTGGAGGGCATAGGGCAGACGCTCCGCGCCTTTTTCCATCCAGGCCAGAATCTGGACGCGAGCGCTGTCGGTCAGGGCGATCCGGTCGAAATCGGGATCCTCTCGGGGTAGCAGCGCCTGCTTGTAGCGCACACGGTTCCATGCCGAATCGGCCGCGCTGCTCAGGTAGCGGATGCCGTGATCCGGCAGGCCGGGCTGCTCGAGATACTGGCCGAGGCCGAGATGGATCCAGGCCAGGCTGCCCTTGAAGCCGGCGGCCTCCTGGAGAAAAGCCTTGGGGAGGATGAATTTGGGATCGACGCCAATATAAAAGAGCAAATCCTTGCCGGCCAGCCGGCCCGGCGTGTAGGGCTTGTCTGCATCGAGGAGGAGTATTTCGGTCTCCACCTTGAAATGGCTGAGCAGGCTGGCCACCTGCCGGGCGTCGTTTTCACCAATGGGATCGCTCACCACTAGAATGCGGCGAGCCGGTTGCCAGGCGAAACCCGCCGCTACGTCGGGCCAGGCCTCGTCGCGTTCGATCTGGTGGGTGTCGTAGAGGTCGATATCGGGCAGCTCCGCCCGCTTGGCGGCTCGCATGCTTTCCTGCAGCATGCCGCTATCGACCCTCTGCTGGCCGAAGGGAGTAAGTTCGAGGTGAACCAGCAAGCGACTGCGCTCTGCGACCTGTTCCCGGAGGGCCGCGGCGGCGCCCTCCACCCAGGCCGGATTGAAACGGGCCGGATTTCGATGAAGATCGGCCCATTGCTGCCACATCAACTCCAGACTGACCCAGTCGGGTTTTTGAGGCGCTTCGAGGAGGGCCTCAAGATCGAAACCGGTATAGCCGCGCTGTTCAGCCGGGGTGAAAAGTCTGCCGTCAACTTTGGGGCTGACCACCGAGGTGACGCAGGCGAGTTTGCGAAAGTCGTGGATGGCTTCAATGCTGGCGAGCAAGGTTTTGGACAGTCCAAGGGCGGAGGCATCGCCAAAACCCAACTCCCTGATCTGTTGCTGACAGAAGGCGCAACCGCAGTAGGCACTCTGCCAGCGCACCACCGGCTCACCGATGTCGATGCCCGCCAGTCCATTGTAGTGTTCGAGCAGATCGCGGATCAGCCCCACCCACCAGGAGCGCACTTCGGGGTTGGCTGCGCAAAGGGGGTAGCTCTCTTCGTTCAGGCGATAATCGCTGCCGTCCGGATTCTTGACGCGCCATTCAGGGTGTTGTTCCCAGGCGGGCTTGTGCTGAAAGGCTGGGAGCCAGGCCATAACCTGGATCTCTCTCTCGCCACAGGCCTCCAGAACATAGTTTAGCAGATTTTGGCGGCCGTAATCGGCCATTTCGTTCAGTTCATAACTGGTCTTGTACTTGGCGCCATGAACTGGATCGTAGGCTTTGTAAAAGACAACATTGACTCCATGGGTCTGCCACTGCTCCGCAAGCCGCTGGGCCAGTACATTGGCGCGCACAGGAGCGTTGTAATAATAGGATGGATCAAAACGCACCGCATTGACCGACTCCGGAACAGGGTCGAGACGAAGAGCATCGGGTGCAGCCGCTTCTGTTAAGGCGGATAGTGTGATAACATCTATTAAAACAAATATAAATATTAAGCTTTTTTTCACCGCGTTCTCCTAGTCTTCCTGTTCTCACCAAATCCGTTCTCTTTACAACAATCATACCAGAGTCGACGAAATGCTATGACTCTTCTAACGGTGCGTGCGTCGCCAAACATTCTGGATTTTTCTTGTGATTCCTGAAAAATCTCGTAGATTATAACGATGTCGTCGGGTGGTTGCGCAATTTTATCGCAGTTTATAAACAGGTTGACCGTATATGTTGACGAATGCTGCCTTTCATTCAAGATGGGTCGCGCTGCTGGCTCTGGCTCTGGGGTTGATGCTAATGATATCGGCCCTGGTCGAATTGCGCAGCACCCGCCAGGAACTGACCGCCGCGCTGCAAGAGCAAGGCCGAACGGTTCTGGCACTGGCTCAACGCGGGCTCGAAAATGCCGCACTTTCCTGGGAGGTTGTGGAGGCCGCACTCGAGCAACGTCTGCTGGACAATGCGCGCCTGCTCGCGCAGTTGGACCACGCCGGACACCTGGATGAGAAAATCCTGCAACGAATTGCGCAAGAAAATGGACTCTTCCGTATCAATCTCTTTGACAGCCATGGGCGCCTGACACTTTCAAGTCATGCCACAACCGGCCAGCCTCCGCTCAATGCGCCGCGCCGCTTGTTGCAGCCCGTCCTGGGCGACAGCAGCAGTGAACTGGTGCTGGGCTTTCGGCAGCGGCTCTTTGGGATCGGGACAAATTTCGCGGTGGCCAAACACCGCAGCAACGGCGGCGCCATCGTCGTCAATGCTGACGCTGCCGAGATTCTATCCTTCCGACGAACCATCGGCGCCGGCTCCTTCATCAAACTGATCGGCGAGAGCGGCGATGTCCGCTACGCGGTGGTCCAGGATTCGAACGGAATTTTGTTGGCATCTCCCGGTGTGCGGCAAATGAGCGCTCCCGATTCCGATATATTTCTGAAGCAACTGCAAATGCATGAGACACCCCTCTCCCGGTTTACGCCCTACCAGGGTGAAGAAGTGTTCGAAATTGGAGCGCCCGTACGAATGACCGAAAGCGGCACTGCCTTCATCCGTATCGGTCTCTCAGCGGCCTCGCTGCACCGTGCTTACCAGGCAGCCTTGTGGCGCACTGGACTCTCGACCCTGTTACTGCTGCTGACCGGTCTCCTGACCGCCGGAGTGCTGCTGCGGGATCTGCACGAACGCCGCCGTGCTGAAGAGCAGCGTCAACGCCAGGAGCGGCTCATGGCCCTCAGCCATCTGGCATCGGGGGTCGCTCATGAAATCCGCAACCCGCTCAATGCTGTCAGTATGGTGGCCCAGCGGCTCCAACGTGAATTTACTCCTGCCCAGGATACCGTTGAGTATCAGCAGCTCACCGGGATGCTGGTCACGGAGAGCCGGCGTATCAACGAGATCATTAACCAGTTTCTCCAGTTCGCCCGTCCTGCTCCACTCAACAAGATCCCCACCCGCCTTGATGCGCTGGTGAACCACGTTGCCGCTCTGATGCAGAGCGAAGCAGCGCATTCCGGCATCACCCTCTCCAGCCACTGCCGCGAGGTTCGCGAAATGCAAGCCGACCCTGACAAACTGACTCAAGCGCTCCTTAACCTGGTTCGCAATAGCCTGGCGGCTTGTGAGAACGGCGGGCATATTACCCTCTCCTGCGAGGCGCAGGGGGAGCGGATTGTCATCCATATCGAGGATGATGGCAGCGGTATCGCACCGGAGCACCTCGGGAAGATTTTCAATCTCTATTTCACCACCCGTGAAGAGGGCAGCGGCCTTGGCCTCAGTATTGTCCAGCAGATCGTCGCCCAGCACGAGGGAACCATTGAAGTGAAGAGCGAGCCTGGTCAAGGCACCCGCTTCACCATCAGCTTGCCGGCGCGATGAGCCGGTGATGCCATTTTTCAAGTTGACCGATCTCTAAAACAAGGAAACGAGGATGCCTGTCACCATCCTGATCGTCGACGACGAAGCGGTTCAGCGCAACACCCTAGCCGGCTTTCTGGCAAAAAAGGGTTATACCACACTGCAGGCAGAATCCGGTGCAACAGCCCTGAACGCCGTCCGGCTCCAGACAGTCGATCTGGTGCTCACAGACCTGCGCATGCCCGGTATGGATGGCGCCCAATTGCTGACTGAACTAAAAAACCTCAATCCTGAACTGGAGGTGATCATGATGACCGCCTTTGGCACGATGGAGGAAGCTGTACAATCGATGAAAAACGGCGCTCTCGATTTTATCACCAAGCCGATCGATCTCGGGCAACTGGAACTCACCATTGCCAGGGCTGTGGAGCGTAAACAGCTGATCAGTGAAAACCAGCGCCTACAGCAGTTGGTGGCGGAACGCTTGAGCTTCAGTGGCATCCTCACCCGCTCCGAAGCCATGCAAAAGGCCCTGAGTATCGCTGCCCGCGCTGCCGTGAGCCGGATTACTGTACTGATTCTGGGTGAAAGCGGCACGGGCAAGGAACTGGTCGCCAAGGCGATTCATCTGGCCTCGCCGCGCGCAGCAAAACCTTTTGTCGCGGTTAATCTGGCCGCCCTGCCTGATACTCTGGTTGAAAGCGAGCTCTTTGGCCATGAAAAGGGGGCCTTCACCGGCGCCGATCGGATGCGCATGGGCCGTTTCGAAGCCGCAAATACCGGTACCCTCTTCATTGATGAGGTTGGCGACATGCCCCTTCCGATCCAGGCCAAGCTGCTGAGAGTGCTCCAGGAACAGGCGTTCGAGCGCCTTGGCAGCTCAAGCCCAGTCAGGGTGGACGTGCGCTTGATCGCTGCAACCAATCGCTCTCTGGACGATCTGGTCAGAACCAGACTTTTTCGCGAAGATCTCTACTATCGCCTCAACGTGGTGCGTATCGAATTGCCCCCCTTGCGCGAACGCAAAACGGATATTCCCCTGCTAGCCGAGCACTTTTTACGCCGGTTTGCAGCAGAGAACAACCGCCCCATGCAGGGGTATACCCGTGAGGCCATGGATTTGCTGATGAAATATCCTTTTCCCGGAAATGTACGCGAGCTGCAGCATCTTATCGAGCAGGCTGTCGTTCTGAGCCGTGATCAATGGATAGGCGCGGAGGATCTTGGCCTGCCAACCGCCACTGCTGCAGCTGCTGATATCTCTGGCGGCACCTTCACCGAAAGGGTGGAGGCCTTTGAAAGGGGACTCATCCAAGCTGCGCTCCAGGAAGCAACTGGAGTGCAAAGCCGGGCGGCGCGCGCCCTCGGTATCAGTGAACGCCATCTGCGCTATAAATTGCAGAAATATGGGATGAAATAAATCACCATCCCCAGGAGAAATTCACTCCGCTATATTGACTTGTATAGTTGTAATATAGATCGTTCGAATGGTTATTCAGCCACGAAAAATTGACCGTGAGCAGCAGGGGCATCCACTCTGCTTTCATTAGAACGGATTTTTGCCACTCCACCGCCAGCAGGGTCCGCTGGTCCTGACGCAAACGGCCATCAGGAAAGGGCTCCCCGAGTAGATTGGCCGCCTGGCGGTCATCGAAGTTCCGTTCTTCACGACGAGCGCTGAATGTCAGGCGCATCTCCCAGGGCAGCGTGTGCCGGTAGGTAAGCAGAACAGCGGCTCCGTGAAAAGCAAAATGATCCTCGAACAGTTCCTCGTCCGTATAATAAAAGCCTTCAGTATTTCGCAAGTAGCGCGTACTGCTGGCGAGGTTGTGGCGCAGCTGAAACTCGGCGCTCAAGCCGATCCTGGGCGTTACACCCTGGGCAGCCCGCAGGAGAAGAAGCAGCTGTTGGCTTTTACCATCGCCGACCGTTGCGACTTCTGCAAAATCGGCCTGCTCCAGCTGTGTCGAACTGGTATAGGACTTGTGCAGCCAATCCGCTTCGGCGATGAATGTCGTGCCGGTCGAAAAGAACCAGCTGCTGCGACCATAGAGCAATGCACGGGAATGGGAAAAAGGAGAGAGCTCGGGGAAACGGCGCAAATTCCAGGAGCCTCCGGCATAGAGAAACCACTGTGGCTGGAGATGATATTTCATGGAGCCGTATAGTTGCAGTTGTTCCTGCTCATAGAGTTGATAATTGGAACGGTGAAACTGCTTGCTGATACTGACACCGGCGTCTAGGCGATGTTGTCGTTCTCCCAGCAAGGTGTACCAGGCAGTCCCGAGGGTGTGGCTGTGGTTGTCGCGGTCCCCATAGGTTTTGAAAGCTGTATAGCTGCCATCATAATAGAGGCGTATGCCATTTTTTTCACAAAGCCAGTCCCGGGTGAGTCCGGCGTTGAAGGTAGAATGATAGTCAGGTAATGCAGCGAAGTTGGCGTATGCATTGGAACTGTAGCCGCTCTCGGATTCCAGGGAGAAGCCGATCTGGCCATCGGCCGCTGTAAACCGTAGGAAGAAGAGCAGCAGAAGCAGACGTGTACGCATGAGAGTCCTCGGGTGAATAAGGGTAGCGGCATCTTAGATACCGCCACCCGATTCGTTGACTGCAGGGTATGACAAATGGGCCTGGCTGCCGCTACAGCACATTATCGGCCTTTATTTCCGGCAGAGCCATGCCCCCCCTGGTTCCCAGGACCCTTTCCGCCGGGGGTGCTGGGATTTCCAGTGGTTTGACCGGGAGTGCCCTTGCCGAATCCCCGGCCGCCGCGAGCGCCCTGGCCCGCTTTGGCGCCGGTGCCGTCCATCGGCCGTACCCAGTCGCTGTCCTTGCAGTTGGCGATGCCGTCTCCATCCGCGTCGCGGAGGTTGTCGTTGATCCCGTCACCGTCCTCATCGACAAAGCCGTGGAAGCGGCTGCCCCGGCCCCGGCCTCGGGTCAGTCCGGTGCTGTCGTTCTTACCCTTTCCAGCGCTGATGCCCGTGCCATCGGCCGGCCTTTGGTAATCGGGATCCTGACCATTGGGAATGCCGTCCCCGTCCGCATCCGGTGCGTTGTCATTGAGGCCGTCGCCATTCTCGTCGACAAAACCCTTGGTGCCGACGCGGTTGCCGCGGCCGCTGCCCGGTCGGGTGGTGTCGCTTTTGGCCTGGCCTTTGCCGGCGCCGCTGCCCGTGCCATCGGCTGGTTTCTGGTAATCGGGATCCTGCCCGTTGGGGATGCCGTCCCCATCCGCATCGGGGGCGTTGTCGTTGAAGCCATCGCCGTTTTCGTCGACGAAGTGGTTGCCGTGCTGGAGCGGCGGCGTTGTGGTTTGTGCCTGGGCGAAGGCGAAGAGCAGCAGCACAGCCGCTGTCATAAAGGGGACGATGAATCTCGTTTTCATGATAACCTCCGTGATACGATGATGAGTATGCGGGTTTGTGATCGAACGTTCGGTTTCTCGCCAGGCTACTGCAAACGGCATGCCAGAAAGCTGATATAATTATATGTATAGTAATATCAATCAGAAAAAGGCCTTGACTCTGCCGGCAGTGCTATGCGGAGGGTGTCTCTATCGACGATTTGGTCGAACCATCGACCATACTGTCGATATTTGACGGGGCGCTGCTGGCGATTCATTGGCCATCATTTCCCTTGATTATCATCCAAAAAATTGCTAAGCTTTTTGAAAGGTTTGCCCAAGCAAAGGAGAGCACAAATCCTATGAATCCGACCAAGAGCGCCATCTCACGCCGCCGTTTTCTTATGGGCAGCGCCGCAGCCGCCACTGCCCTGACCATGGCCCCCAGCGAGGTTTTCGCCAAAGAGAAGAAAAAATCACCCAGCGACAAACTGAACATCGCCTGCATCGGGGTGGGCGGCAAGGGCAGCTCAGACATTACGGATGCGGCCACCGAAAACATTATCGCCCTCTGTGACGTTGACGACGAAAAATATGCCGATCTTTTCAATCACTGTAAGGAGAACCGGCCCGAAGCCCTCCCGATGCTCGAGAAAGCCAAGCGCTACAAGGATTATCGGGTTATGCTCGAGGAGAACGAAAAAATTATCGACGCAGTCACGGTCAGTACGCCGGACCATTCGCACGCCCCGGCCGCCATGATCGCCCTCAAGATGAAAAAACACGTATGGGTGCAAAAGCCCCTGACCCACACCGTGCATGAAGCGCGGCTGTTGGCCGAAGAGGCTGCACGCCAGGGCGTGACGACCCAGATGGGGAACCAGGGGCACGCCTCCGAGGATGCTCGGTTGATGAATGAATGGATCTGGGACGGCGCCATCGGTGACGTCCGTGAGGTTCATGTCTGGTCCAACCGGCCAATCTGGCCCCAGGGCGTGGAGGCGCCGACGGCGATCCCCTCGGTACCGCCCTCTCTTGACTGGAACCTTTGGCTTGGCCCGGCCGCCTGGCGCCCTTATCATCCGGACCTCTGCCATTTTGTCTGGCGCGGCTGGTACGATTTCGGCACCGGCGCCATCGGCGATATGGGCGCCCATATCATTGACCATCCCTTCTGGGCCCTCAATCTCGGGCGTCCACAATTCGTGCATGCCTCCTCCACTGAATTGAAATCGACCTCCTATCCGGCCGCCGAGATCATCACCTACTATTTCCCGGAGCGCCCTGGCCATCCCGAGGCGGAAAGCTATGGCATCCAGCCCAAAATCGGCTTTCCTCCGGTCAAGATGATCTGGTACGATGGCGGATTGACCCCGCCGCGCTTCAAGGAACTCGAAGCCGGGCGCAAATTGGGCTCGGGCAAAGGCGGCGTGATTTATTACGGCGACAAAGGCATTCTGATGAGCAGCGAGTACGGTTCCAGTCCGCGATTGATCCCTGAAACCCGGATGCAGGAATACACCCGGCCGGAAAAGAAGATCCCGCGCGTCAAGGGGCACATGGAAGACTGGATCGAATCCTGTAAGGCCGGCAAAAAGTCCTTCACCGATTTCAGCTACGCCGGCCCCCTCACCGAAACCATGTTGCTGGGTTGCGTGGCGGTGCGCTGCAAGGAGGCCAACTTGCTGCTCGAATATGACGCCGTCAACGGCCAATTCATCAATTATGCCGATGCCAACCCACTGCTCACCAAGAGCTATCGCGAAGGCTGGACGCTGTAAAGGGCTCCATCCATGAAAGAAGAAAGCACCAAGAACGAAACGACCCCCTCCGAAGCGAAAGCGGGAAAAAAGATCGGCCGCAGGGATTTCCTTCAGGGTCTGGCGGGGGTCCCGGTCCTCGGGGCCTTTGCTCTGGCGGCGCTGCGACAGGAATCCTTCCGCCGGGCGGCGAGGGCCCGCAAGGCCGCGGCCGTCGCCGGCGGGGAGGCCCCCGCAGAGCTGAACGTCGCCCTGCTGGGAGTCGGCGCGCAGGGAAGCGTCCTGCTGAACTCCATGCTCAAAATCCCCGGACTGCGATTCCGGGCGGTCTGCGACATCTGGGCCGAGTACAATCTCAAGCGCGCCGGCAACCTCCTGAAAAAATATGGCCACGAACCGGCCCTTTACCAGGATTACCGCGAAATGCTCGACAAGGAGAAGGTGCTGGATGCAGTTGTCATCGCCACTCCCGATTTCTGGCATGCCGATCATACCATTGCCTGTCTCCAGGCCGGTCTTCATGTCTACTGCGAAAAGGAGATGTCCAATACGCTCGAAGGCGCCCGGCGTATGGTCCTGGCCGCCCGCCAAACCGGAAAGTTGCTGCAGATCGGCCACCAGCGCCGCAGCAATCCGCGTTATCTGTTTTGCCACGACATTCTTCTGCAGAAATGCGGGCTCCTCGGCCGGCCGGCGACCGCCTATGCGCAGTGGAACCGTTCCGCCGCACCCGATCTGGGATGGCCGAAAAAATACGAAATCCCGCAAGCCCTGTTGCGCCAATACGGTTTTGACTCCATGGCGCAGTTCTGCAACTGGCGCTGGTATAAAAAACTGGGCGGCGGCCCGATCGTCGATCTCGGCTCGCACCAGATCGATATCTTTTCCTGGTTCCTCGGCGCCAATCCCCGGTCCGTCATGGCCAGCGGCGGCACCGATTATTATCCCAAAGAGACCCACGAGTGGTATGACACTGTGCTGGCGACCTACGAGTATGACACCCCCCGAGGGATCGTCCGCGCCCATTACAAGACCACGACCACCAACGGCAGTCTCGGCTATTTCGAGCAGTTTATGGGCGATCAGGGCACCTTGGTGATCTCCGAATCGGCCGGTCAGGGCGCCGTCTACCGTGAAAAGACCAATGCGCCCTCTTGGGATGAATGGGTACGCCTGGGCTACCTCACCGAACCACGGCTGCTCGAGGTGAAAGCGGAGCAGGAGAGCGAGAGCCTGGATGTCCGCGAGACCATCTCGCCGGACGAGCACAAGATCCCGGTCATCTTCAGCGATCCCTACCACAAACCCCATCTTGAAAATTTCTTCAATGCCGTGCGCGGCAAGGACACCCTCAACTGCCCCCCCGAGGTGGCCTATGAATCCGCCGTCGCCGTGCTCAAGGTCAATGAAGCGGTGGAGGCCAAAAGGACGCTCGAATTCAGCCCGGAGGAATTCAAAATCTGATGAATGAGACCCGCCTGTCCACTTTTCAGTGGATCACCCTGACGGTGATGCGCATGGTCATCGGCTGGCATTTCCTCTATGAAGGACTGGCCAAGCTCCTCAAAGGCAACTGGTCGGCCTATGGCTTTCTGATGGAATCCAAGTGGATATTCGCCGGTTTATTTCACGCCCTGGCCCGGAACGCCGCGCTACTCTCCGTCGTTAATACGCTGAACATCTGGGGCCTTATTCTGATCGGCCTCGGCTTGATCATGGGATGCTTTACCAGGCTGGCTGCGATCGGCGGTATTGCGCTCATCCTGCTCTATTACGCCTGCAATCCGCCCTTCATCGGGCTCTTTTACAGTATTCCCATGGAGGGCCATTACCTGATCATCAACAAGAATCTGGTGGAACTGGCGGCGCTGCTGGTCCTGATCGCCATCCCGACACAGCAGATCACAGGAATAGACCGGATTTTCTTCAAGTTGAGGAAGAAGTAGCTTATCCAACCGGAGAAAGAGGCAATGAAGTCCGTGAAAATATACCGTTTCATCGTTGGCATCCTGGTTTTCATCCTGGCGACGGCTGCGATGGCCCAGGATCTCAAGCCCGTCACCATCAAACTACCCAAACCCAAATTCATCGGCACGCCGCAAAACCTCAAGGTGCCAAACCTCGAGAAGCCCCTCGGCCGTCCGCGCGAACCATTCCTCGCTCCTGCCGGGACGATCAATGTGGCCCTCAATAAGCCCGTCACCTCGAGCGACATGCAGCCGGTGATCGGTGAACTGGCAATGATCACCGATGGCGACAAGGAGGCCGAAGACGGCAGCTATGTGGAGCTCGGCCCCTTCGTACAGCAGGTGACCATCGATCTCAAGGCCAGACATACGATCTATGCGGTCGTCCTCTGGCACTATCACAAACAGCCCAGCGTATATTTCGACGTGGTCGTTCAGGTTTCGGATGATCCGGCTTTCAAATCCGGCGTTCAAACTATCTTCAATAACGACCACGACAACACCGCCAAGCTGGGCGCCGGCAACGACAAGAACTATATCGAGACCGCGGAAGGCAAGCTGATCGATGCCAAGGGGATTATCGGGCGCTATGTGCGCTGCTACAGCAACGGCAACACCGGCAATGACCTGAACCATTATACCGAGGTGGAGATCTACGGTCTGCCGGTCAAGTAGCGTTGCAGGGCAATTCAGCTCATAGCAGAGTCAACCTTTCAAAATGCCCTCCCAGAAAAGGGGAGGGCATTTGCATTGGAAGAGTATGCGGAAAAACTCAACATTTATTGCATCATGGTGTTTTATCCTCCTGCTGGCAGCCGTGCTGCGCCTGCCGCGGCTGCAGCACCGGCCTATGCACACCGATGAAGCCGTGCATGCGGTCAAATTCGCAGTCCTGCTGCAGGAGGGGAGCTACACCTACGACGCCCAGGAATACCATGGCCCCACCCTCTATTATTTCACCCTGATTCCAGCCTGGCTGCGCGGCCAGTCCTCCCTGGAGGAGTTGGATGAGGCCACCCTGCGCCTTGTGGCTGTTAGTTTCGGTCTCAGCCTCGTCCTCCTGCCCCTGCTGCTTGCTCCCTTGATCAGCCGGCCAGCCGCCCTCGCTGCCGGTTTTTGGATCGCCCTTTCACCAATGCAGGTCTTCTACAGCCGCTATTATATCCAGGAAGTCCTGTTCGTTTTTTTCGGTATGCTCGCTTTGATTTGCGCCGGCCGCTATCTGCAGCAGCGGCATTGGGCCTGGGCTTTGGGCGCTGGCGGGGCGCTGGGACTTCTGCACGCCACCAAGGAGACCGATATCGTGCTCATCGTGGCTGCCGCGTCAGCGGCAATGGTTGTCTGGCTGCGGGAGCGCCCGCACGTCTCCCTGCACGGGCGCGACCTCCTGCTCGCTTTGGCCGCTGCCCTCCTGGTTTCTGCTCTTTTTTTTACCGCAGGATTCACTCATCCACAGGGTCTGTTGGACAGCTTTCGCGCTTACAACGGATATCTACACCGTGGTGCCGGCCAAACCCTGCACACCCAGCCTTGGTATTATTATTTCAATCTGCTGTTTTGGCATCACGAACCGGGCCATCCCTGGTGGAGCGAGATCTGGATCGCGCCCTTCCTGGCCGCTGGGCTCTGGTCGGCTAGAGATTCGCGGGGACAAAATTCGGCAAGATCGATAACAACAAGGTTCATCTGCAGTTTTACCTTAATTCTCTGTATTCTCTATTCCCTGCTCCCCTACAAAACCCCCTGGAATGCCCTGGCGTTTTATTATTGTTTTCTGATCATTGCCGGTTTGGGATGGAGGCAATGGCTTGAACAGACGAAGAAATGGCAAGTTGCGCTCTATCTTTCAGTTATCATCTGCAGCCTGTTAATCAGCCGCCAGGCCGTGCTTCTCAACCAACGGCAGGACAGCGATCCGGGAAATCCCTGGGTCTACGCCCACCCTGGCCCTGATCTGGCGCGGATCACCTCCGCGGTCAAAACGGCGGCCGCAGCGGCCCCGGAGGGGCTCCGAACCCCGGTGCAGGTGGCTGTGACGGGCGACGAATATTGGCCCCTGCCCTGGACCTTGCGCCGTATGCCGAATATAGGATGGTACGACCGGCTGGACGAGAGCCTGTCGCCAGCGCCCCTCATCCTGATCTCGCCTGAGCAGGAGCCACTCCTGCAGCACCTGCTCTATGAAATACCGCCCCCGGGTCAGCGCAATCTCTATCTGCCTCTCTGGCGCGGATACGCCGAACTCCGGCCCGGGCAGGAACTGCATGGCTATATCCGCAAGGATCTCCACGATCTCCTTGATCCGTCCGCTGGTACTCAGCCCCTGACAGAGGGAATTGAAGCAAAATAAGGCCGGCCCTGCTATGGACAACAAATTTCTCCATTTCTCCAGCAAGGCGATGGCGACCGAATTCGTCCTATGCATGCACCATAGGGATGCCATATATGCCGGGCAAGCGGCTTGGGAAGCCTTCCGTTTGCTCGAACAGATCGAAGCGGAGCTGAGCCGCTATGATCCCAACAGCGATATTGCGCGCCTTAACGCCCTGGCGCTGGGAGAAGCCCTGCCGCTCGGCGAGCACACTTTCGCATGCCTCAGTCAGGCCAATGACCTTTGTGCTGCCTCCCGCGGAGCCTTCGATGTCACCGTGGGGGTGCTCAAGGATCTGTGGCTTCCGGAGTTCACCATAAGGGGAAAAATCGGCCGCAGAATAAAAGCGCTGTTGATGCCGACAGGGATGAATCACCTCCATCTCTCTGAAACAGGGATGACCGTGCGCAAAGATGCAATGGTTCAGGTTGATCTTGGCGCCATCGGCAAAGGGTATGCTGTCGATCGGATGGTCGAGCGTCTGCAAGAGTGGGAGATAAGGAATTTTCTTCTTCACGGCGGGACCAGTTCGGTGGCAGCTCGCGGTCATGCGCCGGGACGTTCCGGTTGGCCGGTGACTCTGCATCATCCCCTGAACCGGGTGAAGGTTCTGGCGCAGTTCGACCTCATTGATAGAGCGATGGGAGCTTCAGGCGTCGAAAAGGGACGGCATATCTTCGACCCCCGCACGAGAAAGCCGGCCACTGGCACCCTGGCTGCCTGGGTGACTGCCCCTGCTGCGGCAGTTGCCGATGCCTTCTCCACGGCCTTTATGGTAATGGCCCATGCTACTGCCCTGAAGTGTATCGCCAATACCTCTGGCATCGGCCTGTTGTTGCTCTCCCGCACGGACGACGGCCGAAGTGTCATCCGGCATAATTTCCCATTAGAATCCTGATATTTTACTTGTTTTTTATTTAGTCGTTCGCTATAATGTTTTTATAGGGTGGTAAGGGAAGGGATTCTATTGAAAAAACAGGCTTAAATTGATTCATCCGAATTAATTTAGGCCTTTTTTTATTCTGTGTTACGATTGATGATAGCAGGGATAGTTGATTAATACGTACAGCGTTGATGCGCATTATCGATCACTGCCGCGGTTTTGCCTCTCCATGGACTGCACCCACTGTCGCCCCTACTTTTCTCGCTCTTCTCGGATCTTGCCAGAATAGTCAGCTGTTATTCTAATTATAGGAGGTACATATGCGGATTGGGAAATTGCTCTCCGCCGGCATGTTGTTGGTGATGGTCACTGTACCAACAGGATTTGCACAAATACCTCGACTAATCAGTTACCAAGGCAGGTTGACTGATGCCAATGGCCGGGCCATATCAGATACAACTACTTTTACCTTCACCTTTTATCGCTGCGCAGCAACAAGTACTCCTCTATGGTCTGAATCACAGCAAGTGCTTGTACAAGATGGAATCTTTAATGTGAGTTTGGGGCAGATTGTTCCTCTGGAACTCTCGTTTGATGAGCCCTACTGTCTGGGTATAACAGTGAATGGTGGGTTGGAAATGCAGCCGCTCATTCCCCTTAATGCTGTTGCTTACAGTATGCGATCATTGTATGCGGACAGTTTGGCTGCGGGAGCGGTCACCGGTGATAAAATACAAACGGGAACAGTCGTACGGAGTGTGAATACATTGACCGACCATGTAACCCTCCAAGCTGGAGAGAATATCACAATCACATCGACAGGTGATACATTGAGGATATCGGCCAAGGTCGACGCCGGCCCTGGCGATATTAAATTGCCCTATTCTGGCATGGTGACATCCTCAACTCCTGCGTTCTCCCTTACCAATACGGGGGATGGGCTAGCAGGTGAATTCATCTCCGACAATCCTGGTAGCACCCTTGGCATGCGCATCAGTGCAAGTGGTTCCGGGCATGCTTTGTACGCATTCAATAAAGGGACAGGACATGCAGCCTATTTCAACATTACAAATTTGACTTCGACCAGCACAACGCTTGAGGCGATTAACGATGCATTGGGCAAAGCGGCTTCATTTTCCATCGCCAATGCCGATAATACCAGTCCGGCCTTGGAGTGCAGGACCGAAGGGCAAGGGCCGGCATTTGTAGCCCATCAGGAAGGCCCTTCATCCAGGATTGCCGAATTCAAAGGTGACGGCGCCGTGAGAGCATACATTAATAAGGCTGGTGACCTAGTTACTGCCGGTAACATCAGCTTTACTAGTATTCCGCAAATTTTATTGTCCGGTTCGAGTAGTGCACCCTTAAAGCTCGAAATGTCAGGGACGGGTGAAGCTGATCTATTCGTTGAAGGTAAAATAGGCATCGGCATTTCAGCTCCGTCCGAAAAGCTGCACGTGGCAGGAATGATCTATTCCACTTCCGGCGGATTTAAATTTCCTGACGGTACAGTGCAGACCACTGCTGCGCGGAATAGTTCAGCGGATATTTCGGCCATCAGTGCTGGTAACGGATTGACGGGCGGCGGCCTGAGCGGCGATATCAATCTGGATGTAGGAGCCGGTTTAGGCATTTCCGTGACTGCGGATGCCGTTTCGCTCAATACTTCCTATACGGATGGCTTATATATCAACGAAGGACAAGCCAATTCAGTCACTGGCGCAATGATTCTTGACGGGACTGTTCAAACGACTGACCTTGCATTTATCCCACCGGACGGTTATTCGCTCGATGCGGCTGATGGTTCCCCCGCCAACGCGGTTTATGTTGATAACGGGGGCAATGTCGGCATCGGCACTACCTCACCGGGCAGCAAACTCCATCTCAGTGGCGGTGACTTTTTCCTGGAGAATGGTCTCGGTATCTATTGGAAGACTTCCAGCGGCAGCTTTGCACGGCTTTTCACTCTCACGGGCTCTAATCAAACTATAGTCGGCAGCAATGGCCTTGGTGGAGGATTACAGCTGCTGAGTGGGGATGATATTGATCTGATGAGCGGCACGGCTACATTGATGCACCTTGAAAAAACGAACAACTATGTTGGAATTGGCACCAATTCACCCTCTCAAAGACTGGACATCGCCGGGATGGCGCAAATGACCGGCTTTAAGATGCCGCCAGGGGCTGCACCAGGATACGTCTTGACCGCTGATGCCAATGGGATTGGGAGCTGGCAGGCAGTTCCTGCATCTTCAGGTGATATAACAGCGGTTGGCGCAGGCGCTGGATTGACCGGCGGCGGCCTGAGCGGCGATTCCAATCTGGATGTAGGCGCCGGTGCCGGTATTTTAGTCTCTGCTGATGCCGTCTCATTGAACACTTCCTTCACCGATGGCTTGTATGTGAATGAAGGCCAGAATGCCAGCATTACCAATACCATGATTCAGGATAATGCCATCAATTCAGCCAAGATTGAAAATGGTTCGATTGCCGGTCAAGATATTCTCAGCAGTACGACAATTTCGGTAAAGAAGCTTGAGGGTGGCAGATCAAGCTCGGTTGCTGCCGGCCTTTATGGTTATGCTTCTGGCTACGGCTATGGAGTATATGGTGAGAACAGTAGTGGAAACGGCGGAGCCATCGGCTACGCTAATTATGGCGCGAGCGGCTGGAGCAGCACAGGTACTGGGATTGGGGGCAGTGCTAGCAGCAGTGGCACAGGCGTCTCGGGAACCAGCAACAGCGGCCGCGGTGTCTATGGATCGAGCAATACCGGCACGGCCGTTTATGGTGAAAAAACGGGAGGAGGGGATTATGCCGGCTATTTCAGCGGAAATGTAAATATCACCGGCATATTGACGAAAGGAGGTGGCGCTTTTAAAATCGACCATCCATTGGATCCGGAGAACAGATACTTACAGCACTCCTTTGTGGAGAGTCCGGATATGATGAACATTTACAATGGCATTGTGACACTGGATGAAAATGGTGAAGCCTGGGTGGATTTGCCCGATTATCTTGAAGCATTGAACAAGGATTTTCGTTATCAACTGACTTGCCTTGGCAGCTACGCACCAGTCTATGTGGCAGTAAAAATAAACGGCAACCGTTTCAAAATCGGCGGCGGTACAGCCAAACTTGAAGTTAGCTGGCAGGTTACAGGTATCCGAAATGATGCGTTCGCGCAAGCCCATCGTATTGTGCCAGAAGTAGATAAAAAGGCCAGCGATCGCGGCAAATACCTTTACCCACGAGAATCGGGTAAGACGGAGGAATTAGGGATTGATCACGTCGAGCAGTAATTAAAAAAGACTGAAGAAAGGGCAGTCCTATACCCCCCCAAAAAAATGAGGGATTATTCCATGAAGACTTGTAATGTAATACTGAAAGCGATGCTTCTATTAGTAACAGTTACGTCAACAGCCTTCCCCCAATATAGAATTCACAACAGTGTTTTTGGTAGTGGAGCAGGAAGGATGACTGATGGAAAATATCTTTCGACGGCGACAATTGGACAGGGGCTGAGCGGACAAGAGCAGGATCAATACCATATCCTGCATTCCGGTTTTTGGGCACAAGCTAATATCCGCACACACGTATTGGAGGAAATGGAGCAGCCAAGTGCGTTCAGCCTTGAACAGAATTATCCCAATCCCTTCAATGCCTCCACAACCATTATCTTTGCCATTCCTGTAAGAAGCAAAGTGAATATTAGTGTTTTTGATGTGCTAGGGCGGGATGTAATCCACCTTGTCGAGCAGGATTACCCCGCTGGGGTGTATCGAACCATCTGGGATGCCCGGATGCTGGCGGCGGGCATTTATTTTTATCAGTTGAAAACAGAGCAATTCACCTCTGTGAAAAAAGCCCTGCTACTCAGATAAGACGAATTTTCCTGAAAGACGATGATCCCTTGATAAGGCTTTCTTCTGTAAATTGACTGGAAGTATAAATTATTCAAGCTTTGCCGTTATCCCGAGTTCATGATACCCTTTTTCAACGATCTGATCCTCCCGGAAGAGCGCCCACTGCGGAAAGCGCGGCAGTGCCTTCGCCATCTGGTAGAGCTGCAGGGCACTGTTGGCCGCCAGAAGGGTTACCATGCGCTGTGGATTGTAGGGATTGGACAGCACCACAGCCAAGCCTTCATTCGTGGCCGTGTAGGTCTTGCCTTGCCATTGGAAAAGGCCATTACCTAGCTCCAGCCCGCATCTCTCACCGATCCGTTTAGTACACTCATTGTCGTCAGGCCCGCCCAGCAAAATGACATCATGATCCCTGAAATCTTCCACAGAGAATTCGCAATCCTTGCGCACCGGCAGGGTGGTCTCGGTGATGCGGTCGGCAGCCGCTTTGGCGAAGCGCAGGGCGAGGGTATGGTTGGCCTCGATCTGGCGCGTCGTGCCATAGACGACCAGACTATGGTCCCAGTCGTCGTAGAAATTACTGAAGGTGTAGAAACGGTCGTTTTCCATGGGAAAATCATTGCCGGCGTTGAGGATCACCTCCACAGGCTTCCCGGAAAGCGGCCAATCCCACTCCTGCTGTGCCTCGCGCAACTCGATCTTTTTCCAGAAGGTCTTCCCGGACGTGCGGATACGCACCGTACCGATCAGCAGAAACGGACGGCCTTTTTGCTCCACCCGCAGGGTCAGATGCCAGAGGCTGTCGGTTCCTGTAACCCGGCAGGAGGGCATCAGATCGGGGAGGTCTTCACGCTGGATCCACTGCTCGATCACCTCCACCGCGGCCGGACCGCCCGCTTCCCGGGCCATTTCGATGAACCGGGCGTTGGTGATCTCCTTTTTGGCGTGAGCGTCATGCAGACGGTTCATAAGTGCTGAGAATTTCAGGTTGCCCAACTGTAGACGCAGCTGATGCAGCAAGAACGTCCCGCGGCTGCGCGGAATGTAGTAATATTTGGTTTGATGATAGTTTTCCCGGGCCTGAACCGGCGCCAGGGTCCCTTCGCGCGATTGGGTATAGAGGAGGCGGCAGTTGAGCTCCGCGAGATCGTTGCACAACTGGGTACGCGCCTTGCCGCCATCCTTCGGCAGGGCGTTGAGCATCTGCCAGTAGGCCGCAGTGCCGCTGACAAGCCAGTTCTCGGCCGGCGAAGCGGGATAGACTGTATTGGCCCAGAGCAGATCGGTAGGGAACTGGTAGAAGGAGTCGACTTCAGCCGTTTCCAGGACCGATGGGGCCGGCGCGGGGGCAAGCGGGCGCTGCAGATCCGCGATCATGCGCGTCAGGGTCAAGGGTGCGAAGGTGGTATATCCCAGGCTGAGGCGCGGGATGGCCATCGGTAGATCGGGGATGCGCCCGTTCTCGTTGATGAACTGCTCGCGGTAGGTCACTTTGCCATAATGGGCCATGAACATCATCTTTTCGGCCATCGCCGAGGTGGTGATCTTGCCATCGCAGGCATGGGGCCGGTTGGTGGGGGAGGAGCCGATCAACTCCATGCCGACACGGGCATTGATCCGGCCGCGGTTGGCCTCGTAGAAGCGGAAAAACGCCATATCGCGGTCCCAGGGGCGAAAGCCGAGATCGAAGGGGGCGTTGTCGGGATTGGCGATGTACTCTTTGCGGATGTCGAGAGATTTGGGATTGTTGTCGCTCCAGTACCAGTCCTTCTGTCCATCGTAGAACTCATTCCTGCTGCTGCGCCAGAGTTTGGCGGTGTTGGTGCCAAGGCAGTAGACGGCGATCTCGTCGTTCTTGCAATCGCCAATGAGCCAGTCATTGGTATACATGCCGTTGTTGTGCGTGGTAAGCAGCTTGACCACATCGTCAATCGAACGCGCATATTGCGCGGCCAGGCGGATACGATTGGACTGCGGAGTGCCCTCCGGATTCCATGGCGTTTGGCTGACAGTGGTCTCGCCGATCATGATGCCGCTCTCGTTGATATAAAAGTCGGCGCCGGAATGGATCCCGCCCGGGAAAGTCTCGTAAACCAGCCGCTGCCCTTTTTCCGGCACCAGATCGACGATGAGATCCCATTCCGGCCCCATATAGCCGTTCCACATGAAGAGCTGCCCGAAGACGATGCGGTGGTCCTCGGTCGCCGAACCGTTGGCCAGGAATGAGGAGCACTTGTGAAGCCGTTCCGGAAGATCGAGTTGGTCTTCCGGGCCCTTGAAACGCTGTCCGCTGAGCGCGTGCGGGGTCGTGCGCACGGCATCGTAGGCGTACGAGAGGTCAACATAGGAGTTGATGGTGACGATGTCGAGCAGTTCGATGGGGCGGTCGAACAGCGTCACACCCTCCTTTTTTGCGCCGTCGGCGATGCCCTGCATCTCTTCGAGGAATTCCGTCTTATATTTGCGCAGGAAGAGCAGATCAACCTGGCTGCGCAGATCGCGCCAGGCCATAGCGGGGTTGTCCTTGTTGCGGCTGATGGCCAGCTTGTTGATGAAGGTCTTGATCTCCTGGGCGACGAGCGTGCCGTATTGAAAACCGCGCGGGTAGGCCGCTCCTTCGATATGCAGGAACGTCCATCCCTGCTCTTCGAAGCGGAAGGCTTTGCCATGCCGACGGATGCGTTCGGCGGGGACGAACTCGGTGATATCATCGACCGGCGTAACTTCGATATCGTCGAACCAGGCTGTGCCGCTTGCGCCTCCGCGGTAGCCGAGGTGTAGCTCGATGCGGTCGCTAGCCTGGGAGGCAAAGAAGATGGCCTCACTGCGCTGCCAGCCCTGGTCGCCGCCCACAGGACGGGAGTACGACGTGATCGGCATGGAGGAGATGCGCAGGCAAGCCGGTACCGGCGTCGGATAGTGTTGCGCGGAGTCGGTCAAGGCCCGTTCGGTCCGGATCCAGCCGCTCAGGCGGTAGAGTTTGCCCACCTCGAGACTCAGGGGATCGGAATAGATGGCCGACTGGCGCGGGGTTGCATGGCGGATGCAGAGGCTGCCCGCTCCGCTGTGGCCATTTGCGGACTCGAGGCTGCAAGCCGTCCGTGAGAGCGAATCGGGATGCCATCCGGGGATGCCCTGCGGCAGCGCTTGCTCAAAGCCGGCGTTCTGGGGTGCCAGGTTCTGGACAGCGGCGATTACAGACGGATCGGGCAGGGCGGGTATGATGGACACGGCTGCGGCCAACAAAAGCCACGATGCGGGATGCGTCAGGCGGGCTGGAATCGAAATCATGGAACCTCCGGAAAGTGATGCAGCTTCGGGACAGAGTTGTGAAATGTACGGGTTTCAACGCGGGATTTCAAGATTTTTCTCTCCATGTGGAGATTCATCTTGAAAATCCATGGGATTATCGTTACTTTTAGGGACATTTTGTGAATAGCTAAAAGCAGACAAAAGGAGAGCAGTATGACCGGCAGCACCACCATGGCGCCACTCCCAGGGACGGGAAGCGAACAAAAATACAGCGGTCCTTTCTCGATGATGACCATCCTCTTCTTCATGTGGGGGTTCATGACTGTTTGGAATGACATTCTCATTCCGCGATTCAAGGAGGCCTTCACCCTCAATTATTTCCAGGCCATGCTGGTTCAGTTCGCTTTTTTCGGTGCCTATACCATTGGTGCCCTGATTTACTATACCATTTCGATCACTTCGGGTGATCCGATCAATCGCCTCGGCTATAAAAACGGTGTCGTAATCGGCCTGGTCGTCTCCGCTTTGGGCAGTGCTCTCTTTTATCCCGCCGCGTTGATGCTCTCCTACACCTTTTTCCTGGTCGCCCTTTTCATCGTTGGGCTGGGATTTGCCATGTTGCAGATTGCCGCCAATCCCTATGTGACCATTCTCGGCCCGGAACGCACGGCCTCCAGCCGCCTCAATCTTTCTCAGGGATTCAATTCCCTGGGCACCACCATTGGACCGGTCATCGGCGGCTATCTCATCTTCAAGGTCTTCAATCACCCCGGCATCCATGGCGCCGACGCCGTCAAGACCCCCTATCTCTGCTTTGCGGCGGTTTTCCTTGTGCTGGCGGTTATCTTTAAATTCATCCACCTGCCCAATTTTTCCAACGCCGAGCAGGTTACCCGCGGCGCCGGCGCCCTCCAACACCCGCATACTGTCCTCGGTATGATCGCCATCTTGATGTACGTCGGAGGTGAAGTCGCAGTCGGCAGCGCCATTATCAACTTCCTCGGCACGCCCAGGCTAGGGAGTCTGCCGCATGAGGCCGCCAGCCGCTACCTCTCTTTCTATTGGGGCGGGCTGATGATCGGGCGTTTCATGGGCGCCTTTGCCCTCAGCGACATGGAGAAGCGCAAGAAAAATCTCCTCGTTGCCGGCATCCCCGTCCTTGCCTTTTTCGTGATCCTGGGCCTTTCCGGATGGCATGAAGCCCTGCACTATGGATTGTTTCTTCTCATCCTCATCGGCGCCTTCTATCTGGGCGAGAACAGCGCCCACCGCATGCTGGCCCTTTTCAGCGGGGTGATCATCGTCCTGCTGCTAACCGGCATGACCACCAGCGGTACCACGGCTCAATGGACCATACTCGCTGTTGGCCTCTTCTGCTCGGTGATGTGGTCGAACATTTTTTCGCTGGCCATTGAGGGACTCGGCGCCTTCAAGAGCCAGGCCTCATCCCTGCTGGTGATGATGATTTTGGGGGGAGCGTTGCTGCCGCCGCTGCAGGGCTGGGTCGCGGATCGGGCCGGGATCCAGTTCTCCTTCATCGTGCCGATGGTAGCCTTTTCCTATATCGCCTTTTACGGTTTGTACGGCTGGCGTGCGGGGCGCAACCTCAAGGCTTAGTGCGGCCGGGCTGCAAATTCCCGGTGCAGCCGGATTTTGAGGCGGATGGCATCGCGGAGCAGGCTGAAAGGTTGACGGTGCAGCCGCAGGCGGCTGTCGGGATCAGCGCGCCAGCTCACCGGGAATTCGCGGATAACCAGCCCGACCTGCTGTGCGCGCAGGATGATCTCGGCATCGAAGAGGAATCCATCTGTGCTGCACGCTGCGTAGAGCCAGCGGCCGGTCTCGCCGGCATAGAGTTTGAGCCCCGCCTGCGTGTCGGTCAGGGTACGTGGCAGACCGAGCAGGCGGGCGAGCAGATGACGGAAAAGAAAAGCGCAAACGCGGCGGGGGAGGCTTTGCGGACGGAGAATACGGCTGCCAGGCAGGCGCCGCGAGGCGTGGGCGATACGGCAGGCGCCCGATTCAATGAGGTGGATGCCGCGCTGGATCTCCTCCCAGGCTATGCATCCACCGCTGTCCATGAAGAGTATCAGCCGGCCGCGGGATGCGATCATCCCCTGGCGCACCGCATGCCCCTTGCCACGGTGCGGGGAAAGAGGCAGCACACGCAACTCGCACCCCGCCAGGGGGGCACAGGCCTCGGCGGCCTCAGCCGTACCGTCGTTGCTGCCGTCATCGGCCACCAGGATTTCAGCCCGGCGGCCGTGACGTTGGCAAAACTCTGCGGCCGCGCGGATGTCGCTGCCGATCTTTCGACGTTCGTTCCAGACCGGGATGATGATCGAAAGATCGACGCTGTTGGCGCCATCCGCGTGACCGGACATTAAACCTTCCTGCTATAATTCCTTGACAAAAATATTCCTAAAATGGATCGGCGCGCGGCTGTCGTGGTTCTGCAAACCGATATAGCCTTCCGATGCAAAGGATTTGATCTTGCCGCGCGGCTCGGCCTTCCAGTCATTCACCAGTATGCCGTTAAGCTCGACCGTGATCCGACTGCCAACAAAGCTGATCTTGTAGTGGTTCCACTGGCCGGGCTCCTTGAAGGGCAACGCCTTGGGCGCTTCCGCGTCATAGACCGCACCCGTCTGGTGAATCCCGGTTCCGGCATCGTCGATCTGGATTTCAAAGGAATGGTATATGTAGTCGTCGCTGACCGGCATCTCGGGGACACGTAAAAAGACGCCCGAATTGGTAAAGACCTCGTCGCATTTGTAATCCAGCTCGAGAATAAAATCGCGGTACTTTTTCGCACTGTACCAAAGCAGGCCCATACCACCCTGTCCGGTCAGCTCGCCGCGCTTCTCATCCAGCAGGAAATAGCCGGGCCCATAATGGTTCCAGCCGTGCTTGGAATAGTTGCCCTCCCAGCGAGGCAGCAGCTGCTGATAGTCCTGGAAGTAGGTGATGCTCTTGATATACTCCAACCCCTTGGCGATATTGGGGGAGGGGTTGGCGGATTCGTCCTCGCGCTCATGCTCAATGGAGAGGTAGCCGTCATAATCCTGCAGGGTGAACTCAGCCAGGATGTCGTGGATATTGGCTTTGCCGCTGCCGAAGGGGACGTCCTTGGCTTTTTGGGGATCGTTGAAAAGATCGAGATCCTTGAGGTGGGCATGGACGATGCGTCCGCGCAAGAGCTGCATCGCTTTGATCGGCTCCCAGCCGGAGCGCATCCAGTGCGCGGTGTCCATGCCCGAACCGATGCGCTGGTCGAGTCCCTTGACCTTGGCGAGGACCGTGGTCGGCAGGGCGAAGCGGCTCGGCAGCGGATGGTTGTGGATCGCAACCTTGATATTGTATTCCTGCACCATCCTTTCAAGAGGCTTCCAGTCCTGGAAGTCCGGCTCGGTATTGATCACCTGGATGCCCATCTTGCGGGCAAAATCGAAAACCTGGCGCATGGACTGTTCGGTACTGTCAAAGTGGACCACGCCGTAGGCCACCAGGGTCAAGCTGTTCTTCTCAAGTTCCTTTTTGGCCCAGGCCATCTGCTCATCGGTCATGGTATGTGCAAAGATCGCTTTCTCGGGCAGATCCTTGCTCAAGCGCTGCCCCGGGTAAGCCTCAACGTACCGGATGCCCAGTTCGCGGGTTTTTTCGAGCGCCTCAGCGAAGGTGAACTTGCGGAAGGTGTAGGTCTGCATCGAGATTTTAAATTTTTTGATGCGGACCTCTTTGTAAACGCCGCATTCCTCCTGTGCGAAGAGGGGGAGGGTGACCGATAACAGCAGGGGAAGGAATAGCATCCAGAAAGGTCGTGTCATGATGTTTTTCTCCATTCGTCGATCAAAAGTCCGCTTTTACTTTTTGCCCGGGTTCCATTGGCCGCGGGCGACAGGGGGGATGTATTCACTGATGCCCGGCGGCGGGAAGGGGATGACTTTTTCCTGCTCGGCGCTCATGTAGGCCGTCATCAGCAGCTTGGTCACCTCGAGGCCGTCCTCAAAGGTCTCCTCCGGGCGCTTTCCTGCCAGGAAAGCCTCGACCATGTGGCGGTCCTCGATATCATAGCCGTACTCATTCCCTTCGTTTGCGACCACCGGCATCAGCCCCATCTCGGCGTTCTGTTTCTCGACCAAATCCTCGCCCGATCGGCCCGCTACCTCACGGCTGAAAAAGACTTTGAGGCCGGTATCGAGGGTGTTGACCTGCATGGAGTATTCGGGACCGAGGAGTTCCATTGAGAGGCGCAGGCCGGCGCCGACGAAACACCACGACGTGGTGGTTTCCACGACGACCTGGTGCCCATCCTGATCATGGTATTCGATCAGGGAACGGGCGAAATCCTCGGAAGGCCGGTTGGTATAATCAAGCTTGCCCTGGCTATACTCGGCCAGGTGGCGAGCATAGGGCGGCCGCTGCCATTTGAGACAGTTGGTATAGGCGGTCACTTTTTTGGGGATGAGGACGTTGCGCGGGGCCCCCGGCGGCGTGAGCAGATAGCGGGCGGTCTCGACCGAGTGGCACATCATGTCATTGAGTACGCCGCCGCCTTGCAACTCGCCCTCCCAGAACCAGGGCATGTGTGGTCCGGCATGTTCCTCCGAGGCGCGGGCGAGATACGGACGGCCGGTGGCCGATGCGCCGCGCTTCCAGACGATCTCGCGGCCGCGAATGACCGTGGGCGAAAAGATCTGATTCTCAAGATAACCGTCCAGCAGGCCTGCTTTTTTCGCCAAGTCGACCATCGCCTGAGCCTCGCGCACGTTTCGGCCCAGCGGTTTTTCGCAGGCAACCCCGATCAGCTTGCCGCGGCCGCTGAGGACCGCATGGGCAATCTCCTCCATGATCTCGACCCGGGTGAAGTTGGGGGCGCAGATCCAGATGGCATCGATGCCGGGATCGGCCACCATTTCTGTGATATTCTTGTAGATTTTGCCCTCCCCCAGGTCGAGGGTCCGGATCAGGGCCGCCGCCTGTTCGGCTTCAGCGGTCGTCTTGGCGACGATGCCGTTGATATCGGCGTTGCGCACGCCCACCCAGGAGCGGATGTGAAACTGCGCCACAAATCCGCCACCGATAAAACCAACCCCCAGTGCTTTTTTTACCATGATAGACTCCGGAATTTGTAATTCTTTCAAGCCTCGATCGCTTGCGTTTTCTGCTTGCGGCTGTCCACCTTAAAAAAGGCCAGGAAGGCGATAGCGCAAAGGATGGTCAGGGCGCAGGGCACCAGGAAAACATGGGTCCAGTTGGTCAAGCCTTCGGGGCTCGTGAAGAGGGATTTGATCCAGCCGGCAAAAAGGCTGCCCACATAGTTGCCGAGGCCGTAGGTTACCAGCGTGATGAAGCTCTGAGCCGAATTGCGGATATCACTCGGGGCGATGGTGTCAAAGTAGATAAAAGCAGCGGCGAAGAAAAAAACGAAACAAAAACCATGCAGAGCGAGGGAGGCGATCACCAGCCAGGAGGGCGAACCGATCGCGAAGATGATATAACGCAACGGCCAGGCGAGAATGCCGATGGTCAACACCGTTCGGATGCCGTATTTGGGCAGCGCCCAGGGCAGCATGAAAGCCAGCACCAGAATCTCGGCGGCCTGGGCGATGACCATCACCATGGGCGTATTTTGCTTGGCGACGCCGATGACCGGTGATTCCAGGAAGGGGGCGGTCAAAACATAGTAGAACATCAACTCGGTCGCGACAACGAACGCGATGATGGTGAAGATCAGGACATTGCGGTCCTTGAGCATCTTGAGCGCTTCGAGAAAAGCCCAGGGTTTGGCTGCGTTCTTCTGCGGCGGCGTATGCGGCAGGGTGAAAGACTGAACACCCATGATCAGCGAAAAGATGCCGGCCAGCAGCAAGGTATCTGCACCGGGTGCGCTCCCCAGGTAGCGCCAGCCAGAAAGCAGCAGTCCGGCGAAGATCCAGCCGATGGTCCCCCAGACCCGCACCTGGCCGAATTCCTTCTCGGAGTTTTTCATGTTGATAAAGGCAATGGAGTTGGTCAGGGCCATGGTAGGCGCGTACAGCAGAGAGTAGAGGAAGAACAGCCACATCATGACAGAGTAGTCGGTCAACCGTGAAATGTAGATCAACAACGCACCACCGATCAACTGTAAGATGGCGATGAGCTTTTCGCTCGAAAAATAGCGATCCGCAAACTGCCCGCCGATGAAAGGCGCAATGATGGTCGCCAGCGGCAGCAGACTGTAGATGACGCCGATCTGTATTCCGTTGAAATGAAGGGTTTTCTCCAGATAAGCGGAGAGCACCGGCGACCACGCTCCCCAAATGGCGTACTGCAAAAACATCATGATCCCCAGACGCATCTTGACGCTCATGCATACCTCCCTCTTTAAATGAAATGCACTGCCATAAAGCGATCGATTGGTGCTATCAGGTCAGACCCCGGCCCTCAAACTTAACCGACTGCCGGTTTGATATTAAACCGGGTTTTGGGCCACAGTAGCTTGGAGAGCTCCCGAATCCACAAGACGCTGCTCGAAACCAAGATACAGATCGCCCAATCCTTGAGGCTGAGCGGAACTGTGCCGAAAGCCTTCTGCAAAAAGGGCACATAGAGGACTACAGCCTGTAGCAGGGCCGAAAGAAAAACGGCCCACCAGATCCAGACGTTGCTGAAGAGATCCTTGAAGGCGCTGTCGTAGCCGGACCGGCCGTTGAAGACATTGAAAAGCTGAAAGATGACCAGAACTGTGAAGGCCATGGTTTGGGCATACGTAACATCCCCCGTGCCCTCGATCCAGCCGCCCGGCAGGCAATAATCCATCACCAGCAGAGTGCCGACACCCATGACCACCCCCACTAGCAGGATACCGATCCACATGTCGCGTGTGATGACATGGGTAAGTGGATCGCGTGGAGGCCGCTTCATCAGCCGGCGATCGGCCGGATCGACGCCAAGAGCCAGGGCAGGCGCAGCATCGGTGAGGAGATTGATCCAGAGGATTTGCACTGCCAGCAGGGGGGCGACGACCGACGATCCGGCTTCCGCGTGCAGGCCGATGACGCCGGCGAGAATCACGCCGAAAAACATGACGAAGACCTCACCTATATTGGAAGAGAGCAAATAACGTAAAAATTTCTGGATGTTGGCGAAAATCGCCCGTCCCTCCTCGACCGCAGCGACTATGCTGGCAAAATTGTCATCGGTCAGGATCATGTCGGCGGCCCTCTTGGAGACATCGGTGCCGGTGATCCCCATCGCCAGGCCGATGTCCGCACTCTTGAGAGCCGGGGCGTCGTTTACACCATCTCCGGTCATCGCCACGATCTCGCCGTTGTTCTTGAGGGCGCGGACGATGCGCAGTTTATTATCCGGAGCGACGCGGGCATAGACCGTGACTTGCTGGACCACCTGTTCCAGTTCCGAATCGGTCATCTTTTGCAGCTCGGCACCCGTGACGACACGGCCGCCGGTTTCAAGGATTCCCAGTTCTCCGGCGACAGCGGCAGCCGTGGCCGGATGGTCCCCGGTGATCATGATCGAGCGCACGCCGGCGGCGCGGGCTACCTTGACCGCCTCGGCGGCCTCGGGCCGGGGCGGATCGATCATGCCGATGACGCCGAGAAAGACGAACTGACTCTCCACTTCATCATCGCTCATCTCGCCGGTGACTTCGTCCAGACGCACGGTGCGGAAAGCAACGCCAAGGGTGCGCATGGCCTCACTCGCCAGCTTGTTGACGGCGGCAAGGATCGCAGCGCGCCGCTCCGGCGTCAACGGCTGCGCTTCATTGCCGACCCGCAGGTGCGAGCAGCGCGCCAACAGTACATCCGGCGCCCCCTTGCTTACCACCATATAGCGGTCCTCTTTATCCATATCGCGGTGTGCCGTGCTCATCAGCTTGCGCTCGCTGCTGAACGGGACCTCGCGCACTCGAGGAAAACGCTCGGAAAGCTCGGCCTCATTCCACCCCGCTTTGCGGGCGGCCACCAACAGGGCGCCTTCGGTGGGATCGCCCTGGATGCTCCAGCTGTCCGGACCGATCTTGACCAACCGGGCATTGTTGGCCAGATGGGCCGCGCGCAGGGCATAGCGCACTTCATCCCGGTGCGGTCCCGGTTCCATCGCCTGGCCATCGCACTCGAGGCGGCCTACCGGCGAGTAGCCGACGCCCGTGAGCGATACCTCACCACCGGCCGTCACCACCTTACGCACGGTCATTTCGTTTTTCGTCAAGGTGCCGGTCTTGTCCGAGCAAATGACCGTGGTCGAGCCGAGGGTTTCGACGGCATTGAGCTTGCGGACAATGACATTGCGTTTGGCCATCCGCTCCATGCCGAGCGAAAGGACGATGGTGGTGATGGCGGTGAGGCCCTCCGGCACTGCGGCCACGGCGAGAGAAACTGCCAGCAGCAGCACGTCAACCAGATCGACCCAGGTATGGAGATCCTCGATTGCCAGAATGGTGATGATGATGACCAGGGCAATACCGACAATGACGATGCCGAGCATACGACCAACCCCGGCGAGTTCGCGCTGCAGAGGCGTGCTCTCCTTTTCGGCCTCCTGCAGGGATCCGGCGATCCGGCCGATTTCGGTGTGGCTGCCGGTGCCGATGACCACTGCACGCCCACGGCCGCTGCTGACCGCCGTGCCGCTGAAGAGCATGTTGAACTGATCGCCGATGCCGGTTTCGTTCTCCAGTTGGGCATGGTCCTTGCTGACCGGGGCGCTTTCGCCGGTCAGGGCCGCCTCAGCTACCTTTAGGGCTATTGATTCAAGAACCCGGGCATCGGCGGGGATGGTGTCGCCCTCTTCGATGATGAGGATATCGCCGGGGACCAGTTCCCGCGCAGGGATGATCTGCTGTACGCCGCTGCGAAGGACGCGGGCGGTGGCGGCGGACATAGCGGCGAGCGCGGCGATCGCCTGCTCGGCGCGGGCCTCCTGCAGATAGCCGAGGACCCCATTGAGGAGGACGACAATCAGGATGGTGACAGCCTCGAAGGGAATGACGGTTTCGCGCTCGATCATCCAGGCGATGAAGGAGATTACCGTGGCGACGAGCAGCAACAGCGTCAGAGGGTCACGGAACTGGGCGAGGAACTTTTTCCAGGCCGGTTCGGGGGGCTCTTTTGGAAGTTCATTGGCGCCGAAGCGTTCGCGGCGGCTGTCGGCCTCTCGGCTATCAAGACCCTGCTTGGGATCCACAGCAAGAATGTCAAGGGTATGTGCGCAGGTGAGCTGATAGGGGAGACGTTCGGGAAATAGCAAAGGTTCGGCCATATCTGTTCCAGGGATTTACGAAACGAAGCGGTGCAGCGGGAGAAGAACGACCGGATCCCGTTGTTTAATTTTTATAATATAGCGGTCTTTGGAGCATTTTTCCAAGAAGAATTTTTCAAACAGGAACAGGGGGAGCATTCCAGCCGATCCGAACGGCCCGTGGTCTTGGCGCGATCTGAAGCCTGTCAGGACGGCGAAGACCTCGTGATTTTCAAAAAAACACAAACCCCGAGAAGCCTGGGGTTGCATCCCCGACATTTCTCTTGAAACCTGCCCTGTGAATGGCTATATTGAACCGATTATTCTGCTGTACTCCCCGATGCCATGAACAGGATGGTTTTGTGAAAACAGTTCGTTCCCGCGGATTTCGCCTCGCTGCTTTACTGCTGCCCCTGGCCATTCTGGCACTGCTGGAGGCCGGTCTGCGTTTGGCAGGCCTCTTCCAGCGCGAGCCCCTCTTCGTCGATGCCATCGAGGAGGGGAGGGAGGTGACGCGGCTCTATCCCGACGTCGCCCGACGCTATTTTAATCCTAAAAATGTAGTGGTCCCCAACCTCTATCCTGAGTCCTTCGCCCGCTCCAAGCCGGATGGCGTTTTTCGCATCTTCTGCCTAGGCGGGTCCACCACTGCCGGTTTCCCCTTCGAATATCAAGTTCCCTTCCCGGCCCAGTTGAAAAACCAGCTCTCCAGACAATACCCCGGCCGCCGCTTCGAGGTGATCAATCTGGGGCTCTCGGCTGTCAACAGTTTCACCGTCCTCGATTTTATTCCGGAGGTTCTCGGCAAGCATCCGGATCTCATCCTGCTTTATATGGGGCATAACGAATTTTACGGCGCCTATGGCTCTGCTTCCGCTATCTCTTTTGGCCAGAATGGCATCCTGATCCGGGTTTACCTGCGGCTGCAGCGGCTGCGGCTGGTTCAGATGATGCGCGCAGCCATCATCGCCCTGACGCCGGCGTCCAGAATGGATCCGGAAAACACCACCCTGATGGAGCAGGTGATCGCCGACAAGGAGGTGCCCCTCGAATCCGGCAAGTACCGGAGGACGCTGCGCAATTTCCAGGACAACCTCGGAGCCATCCTCGCGCAATGCCGCCGCGCCCACGTGCCAGTCATCGCCGGCACGCTGGTTTGCAACCTCAAGGACCAACCACCTCTGGGCAGCAGTGGCCGTGATGAGCTGAAGGAAAAGGGGACCGACAGGACCGCCGGACCACTCCGGCACTGCGCCGAGCTGATCCACCAGGGCCGTCTGCAGGAGGCTCTCGCCTTCGTAAACGAAAGAATAGCGAGCGATTCGCTCTCCGCCGACCTTCGTTTTCGCGCCGGCGAGATCCAACTGGCCCTGGGCGACTCTGTGCAGGCACTTGCCAGCTTTTCGGCTGCGCGCGACCGGGATCTGGTCCGTTTCCGAGCCAGTGCGGAGATGAACCAGATCATCGCGAACTCCGCCCGGGAGCAGGGCACACCGCTGGCCGACATAGCAGCGGCCTTTGGCATCGCTTCACCCGGTGGCATTCCAGGGGATGAACTATTTTGTGATCACCTCCATCCCAATCCCGAAGGGTATCAGCTCATGGCGCGCACCTTTGCGGACGCAATCGACCGCGCCAGGATAATTCCCGCTGTCCCGGCCGACGCCAGCGGCCGGATCGCACCCTTTGCGGTGACGGACCTCGACTGGGAGATCGGCCTCCTGCGTATCTTCAAACTCAAACATCGCTGGCCTTTCGCGAACCGGCCGGTAGATTACTCCCGCTACAAACCCCACGGGACACCTGCTGCAGCGCGGGTGGCCTTCGCCTACCTGTTTGATCATCATAATTGGGTCCGGGCGCATTACGCCATGGCTGATTCGTTTGCGAACAAGGGGGAATTGGAGCGCGCCCGGCAGGAATATTGGGCCATCCTCAGTTATTACCCCGAGCGGCCGGAACCCTGGATCAAAGTCGCTGCATCGTATGAAAAGGAGGGGGACTGGACCAGGGCGGAAAAAGCCTGTCTTGCTGCGCCGCACGAAACGGGGAAGGACGGGGAGATTCATTACCGGCTGGCCCGAGTGCAGTGGCGGCTAGGACAAAAAGCCGCCGCGGTTCAGGCTATTCAGGAAGCCATCGTCTCGCCCGATCTGGGCGCCGGCCAGCGCTTGCAGGCCAAACTCGATCTCGCCGGTTTTTTTATCGATTTGCGGAGGATGGACTTTGCCAGAGAGGTACTGGATGACATCCTTCAGGAAAAGCCGGACCTGCAGGCAGCCCGGGAGTTGAAAAACCGTTTTTTTAATCCCTGAGACGCCAGCAGAGGCCGATCTATTTTCCACTTCTGCCGGGAAACCATCAGGTTTTTCAGACCTGCCTCTACAACCGCCCCTGAAAAAACTGTGTAACCGGTGCGGCATGTTTTCCGTACACAGTATAAAAATCCACTCCAAGGGAGAAGACGGCCATGATGTCTGCCCGAAGCATTGCCGCAGGCCACATGCTGGGCCTGTTTGCTGTCACGCTTCTGTTGCGTCCTGTGTTGGTATCCGCACAAAGCCTTGATATACCAAGCGCAACGTGCGGTATCAGTTTCGGTAATTCCCGGGCCTTCACGGGTCTCCGCTTTAATTATCGCGATCACGCGGTGCGCTATGTCCATGGCATCAATGTCACACTCTGGAAGCCGGACAGTACCAACAACAAGGCGGAGATCCGGGGTCTGTCTTTGGGGATGCTGCCGGGAGGTGGCACCCTTGCGGGCCTGCAGGTGGGTGTTCTGGGTATCGCCGCGGATAGACGGGTCTCGGGGCTCTCATTTGGTTTGATCGGCGTGGGCGGCGGGGATGATGTGCGCGGTATATCCTTCGGCGGCCTGGGGATCGGTGCGGGTGAGTCGTTGAGCGGAATCCAGATCGCGGGGTTCGGCGTTGGTGCGGGAGAAGAACTGACCGGCCTGACGGTGGCTGGATTGGGCGCTGGCGCGGGTGGCAGCGTAACCGGCGTTAATATCGCAGGCATCGGTTTCGGTGCTGGTGGCCAGCTCCGCGGCATTACCCTGGCCGGCTTCGGCACCGGGGCGGGAGGGGATGTCACCGGCGTACAAATCGCCGGCATGGGATTGGGCGCAGGGGGACGGCTCTCCGGAATTTCCATCGGCGGCTTCGGCGTTGGTGCCGGCGGGACGATAACGGGCATTACCCTTGGAGGACTGGGTGTGGGCGCAGGCGAATCCATCTGCGGTCTCACCTTCGGCGGACTGGGCGTAGGTGCCGGAAATGAACTTTGCGGCATCACCCTGGCTGGACTCGGGGCCGGCAGCCCGACGGTCAAGGGACTCACCCTGGCCGGTATCACTATCTACGGCAAGGAGTTGAAGGGGATCCAGATCGCTCTGGGAACGGTGCGCGTCCGGAAGGGAGGGCGGATGAGCCTCTTCAGCGCCAGCGCCTTTAACTATATCGAGGGCACACAGACCGGTCTCTCAATCGGGTTGGTCAATTTTGCCCGGAATCTGCGTGGCCTGCAACTGGGCGTGATCAATATCGTCCACGATAATCCCAGATACCTGCGGGTTTTGCCCCTATTCAACGCCGGATTCTAATCCAGCGCAGCAAATCCCTCTTTATCCGGCAAGGCCTCGATGTCTGTGCCACCGCGCAGCGCTTCGATCTTTTGCAGCGGCACCTCCAGCATTCGCCGTCGTGTTGTAACCAGCGCCTCGTAGTCTGCCTGGGCGGCGTTGAGACTTTTGCCCAACCCTTCCATCCGCTTGATAAACTCATCCCATTGCTTGCGAAAATTGCCGAGAAGACGCAGGATTTCCAATGAGGTCCGCTCGAGTGCAAAATTGTCAATGGATTGCCGCACGACCGCAAGGACAGCGAAAAGGGTCATCGGCGAACAGGCAATGACGTGCTGTTTCAGCCCGTCATCAAAGAGCGTATGATCCTGTTCCTGGATGAATCCATAGATCTGTTCGTTGGGGATGAACAGCAGCACATAGTCGACCGTGTTGTCTTCGCTGCTGATATAGTCGCGGGTCGTGATCTCCTTTATGCGCTGTTTGACATCCTTGAGAAAATCTGCCTTGTGACGGGCTTTCTCCACCTCGGTGGTTGCATCCAGGTAGCGCACATAGTTGTCGAGAGGGAATTTGACATCCATATGCAATACCAGATTACGGGGCAGATGGAAGGTGAAATCAGGACGAGATCGTCCTGAGTTGACGGTCTTCTGTTTGCTGTAATTAATGTTCTCGATAAAGCCTGCCATCCGCAGCACATCCTCCGCCATCCGTTCGCCCCATTGGCCGCGGGTCTTGCTGTTGACGAGGGCTTCACGCAGGGTGGCGGTAGCCTGGAGTAGGGCCGTAGTTTGTGCGCTTGAAGCCTGGAGCTGCTGGGCCAGCTCCCCGAATTTTTCTGCCCGGTCGTTCTCTAGGCTTTGCATCAGCGCACCAATCTGCTCGAGTTCGTTGTTCATTGCCAGCAGCTGACGGTCAATCAGCTGCTGTTTTTCTTCCAGGCTTTGACGGGTGTACTCCCGCTCGCTGGTCAAGCGCGTTTGGGCCAGTTTTATAAATTCATTCGTTGATCGCGACAGCGCTTCGAGTGAGAGGCTGCCGAAGGCGCTTTTCATCTGATCATAGATCACTTGCATACGCGCCGCGTTTTGCGCCTCATAGGCCCGGTGGATTTCTTCGGCCAGCTCGCGGGCACTGCGGAGACGCCAGCCTTTGATAAGCACGGCAAGGAGGAAACCCAGGATCAAACCGATGGCCAGCGTAGACCAGGCAAGCGGGGTCATTGTGCTTCCTTTGCGGTATTCAGTTATCTGGCAGGGCAGCTGCTTCAAGAACCGGCCATACTATACCAGGCGCAGTAGCAGCCCTTTGAGATAGCGTCCCTCTTCGTGTGCCAGCAGTACCGGATGGTCGCCTCCAGGTGCGAGCTCCTGAATCAGCTGAACCGTGCGCCCTGCGTCCGCAGCGGCTGCGAGAACGATCCGGGTAAAGAGAGCCTTGTCAACGTGGTTGGAACAGGAGAAGGTTGCCAGCCAGCCGCCGGGCTCCAAATGCCGCATGGCTTGGAGGTTGATCTCTTTATAGCCGCGGCTGGCGCGCTGGATATCCTTCTGGGACTTGGCAAAAGCCGGCGGATCAAGGATGATCAGATCAAAGCGCTGATCCCCTGAACGCAAATAATCGAAAACATCCGCGGTGACCACAGGATGCTGCTCCGGATCGAAGAGATTCAACTTGAGATTGGTGCGGCACATGCCTGCGGCATGTGCCGAGAGCTCCACCGAAGTGACCTGGCGGGCACCGCCGCGGGCCGCATAGAGGCTGAAACCGCCGCTGTAAGCAAAACAATTGAGCACCCGGGCGTCGCGGCTGATCGATTCCACCAGGGAACGGTTGCTGCGCTGGTCGATAAAAAAGCCGGTCTTTTGCCCTTCCACCAGATCGACCAGGAAGCGCAAACCGTTTTCGCGAATCTCCAGTTGCTGCGGCGGAGGCTCGCCCCAGAGCATGCCACTGCGGGTGTCCAGGCCTTCGCGCTGACGCGCGCGGCCTTCGCTGCGTTCATAGATCCCGGCCGGTGTCATTTCGGCAACCAACAGCTCGCACAGCGTTTCACGCAGCCGGTCCAGCAGCAGGGTCGACAGGGAGAGCACCAGCCAGTCGCCATAGCGGTCGACGACCAATCCGGGCAGGCCGTCTCCCTCGGCGTTGATCATGCGGCAGGCGGTGGTTTCCGGTGGGATGATCCTGGTGCGCAGAGCAACAGCGTTGGCGATTCGTGACCGCCAGAAGTCAGCGTCAATTTTGATCTCCGGGTCAAGGCTGATGATGCGCACAGCGATATCGCTGCCATGGTGGTAGGCGCCGAGTGCAATGGTCTTGCCATCCGCCCGGCGGATGGGCAGGATGGCGCCATTGGCGGGTTTGCCCTCGATTCGCGCAATCGCTCCGGAGAAGAGCCAGGGATGACCGCGCAGGATCACATGTTCTTTGGATGGTTTGAGGACGATCGATGCAGCAACCATGATGCTTCCTCTCAGTGATACAGGCTGAAGGGAGGTAATAGGCAGAGCGCGAGGCCTTGAGGAGCCCGGGCACCCTGACTTCAGCAATGTAACCAATTCAGCAATGAAAAGCAAGGCCCGCAAAGCCCGTAAAATAGTTTGGATCACAAGAGGCGATTTTGTAAATTAGATAAATCGACGGCGCCCCCAGCGCCCGTCAGGTCTAACTGGGATCTCTCAAGATATCGGAGTCTCCGATGCGGAAACCTGCCGTTGTTGTTGCTACGCTCGTGCTGTGCTGGATGACAGCTGTTACCGCCCAAACTGAATCCTGGGGCCTGGGCGCCCACCTCCTCGTTTCCCTTCCGCAAAAAGGATTTGATAATCTCTCCAAAGACGGTGAAGGAATCGGCGGCAAGGCTTTTTACCGCTTATCACCCTTTCTCGCCCTGCGCAGTGACCTGGGATACCTCTCATATGGTGAACGGCGCAACAGCGAGTGGTCTTCAGGGGGCTATTATTTCGTCACCCGGCGCAATGAGTCCTTCCAGTTCACGATGGGGCCGCAACTCACCCGCCGGATCGGCCGGGTCACACCGTACGCTGCAGTGCTCGGCGGATTTTATTACTATCATACGGTGACCAGCTATGAAGATTACTACAGTTATTATTATGACTATTACCCCTACACCAACTCAAGCAATGGTCAGAGTAAGTGGGGCTGGAATCTTTCCACCGGCGTGCTGATAGATCTCGGTATCGGCGTGCATCTTGATTTCGGTTACAAGCTGCAGAATATCCATAACGCGGAGACCACGCTGAAGAATATCACCACGAAACAGACTGGTGTCGACTATATTATCACGTTGGGTGCCGTCTTTTTCCGGAATTGAGCGGCTGCGCTCGCGCTCGCGTCCAAAATCTTCGAAATGGTTCCACCAACCATGAGGCTGGCATCGTTATGAATACACAGAATTCCATGAGCAGCGTCACTGCAGAAGAGGTCAACCGCATCTCCCGTAATCTGCATCATGATCCTTTCACCATTCTCGGACCGCATCAAACTCAGGTCGAAGGAGAAAGCATCTGGGTGATTCGCGCCTGGCTGCCGGATGCGCAAAGCGTCTTTGTTCGCGATCCTCAAAGCCGCGTGGAATATCCGATGCAAAGCGTCCATGACCGCCATTTTTTTGAGGTCTTTTTGCCGGACTGGACCTCCTTGCGCAGCTATCAACTGCATGTCGTCGCCGAGAACGGCCATGAACGCTATGTCCATGATCCCTATTTCTTCCTGCCACAGATGGGAGAGATGGACCTGTATCTCTTCGGCATGGGCGATCATCACAAGATTTACGAGAAAATGGGGGCGCACCCCGTGACCGTCGATGGCATTGACGGCGTCTATTTCGCTGTCTGGGCGCCGAATGCCCGTAACGTCAGCATCGTTGGCAATTTCAATCAATGGCATGGCGGCAAGCATCAGATGCGCGTCCTCGGCAGCTCGGGGATCTGGGAACTCTTCATTCCGGATATCGGCGCCGGCGAGGTCTATAAATACGAGATCAAGGACCAGAACGGCAATATCTACCTAAAGGCTGATCCCTATGGATTTCAGCACGAGATCCGGCCTAAAACCGCCTCAGTGGTCGCGGATATCAACCACTTTGAATGGCATGACCAGGAGTGGCTCGAAAACCGCCGTAAAGGGGATATCCTCAAACAGCCGGTTTCCATCTACGAGGTCCATCTCGGCTCATGGCGGCGCAAGGTCGAGGAGGAGTACCGTTTCCTGACCTACCGTGAGCTCGCTCATGAGCTGACGGCGTATTGCCAGGAGATGGGCTACACGCATATCGAGTTGCTGCCCATCTCCGAACACCCCCTTGATGCCTCCTGGGGCTACCAGGTCACCGGCTATTATGCACCCACTTCGCGGTTCGGTACACCGGAAGATTTTCAATATATGATGGACTACTTCCATCAGCACGGTATCGGCGTCATTATCGACTGGGTTCCGGCCCACTTCCCGCGGGATGCCCACGGCCTTGCCTACTTTGACGGCACACAGCTCTATGAACATGCGGATCCTCGCAAAGGGGAACACAAGGACTGGGGCACCTTGATTTTTAATTTTGGACGCAGTGAGGTGCGCAATTTCCTTCTTGCCAATGCTCTCTTCTGGTTCGACAAGTATCACATCGACGGCATCCGCGTCGATGCCGTCGCCTCCATGCTCTATCTCGATTATTCCCGCAAAGCAGGAGAATGGATTCCCAACGCGTTCGGCGGCCGGGAAAATCTCGAGGCGATCGATTTCCTCAAAAAGCTCAACGAGACCATCTTCTCTTATTTTCCCGGCATCATGTCGGTGGCGGAGGAATCCACCGCCTGGCCGGGCGTTTCCCGGCCCACCTATCTCGGCGGTCTCGGATTCAACATGAAATGGAATATGGGATGGATGAATGACTTTCTCACCTACTTCTCCAAGGAACCCATCCATCGCAAATACCATCACAACATGATCACCTTTGCCCTGCTTTATGCGTTTCATGAAAATTTTGTCCTGGTGCTGAGCCATGACGAGGTGGTACATGGCAAACGCTCCCTGCTCGACAAGATGCCTGGCGATTTCTGGCAGCGCTTCGCCAACTTGCGCACACTGCTGGCGTTCATGATGGGCCATCCCGGCAAGAAGCTTCTCTTCATGGGCTCCGATTTTGGCCAGTGGCAGGAGTGGTCCGAGAGCCGCAGCCTCGACTGGCACCTCCTGCAGTATGAGCCGCATCGGAAGCTCCAGGCCATGGTTCGCGACCTCAATCACCTCTACAGACAGGAACCTGCTTTGCACGAAGTCGATTTCGATCCGGCTGGCTTCGAATGGATCGATTTCCAGGATTCCGACAACAGCATCATCACCTTCATGCGAAAGACCGGCCGCCCGGAAGATACCTTGATATTTGTCTGTAATTTTACTCCGGTCTTTCGCGAAGCTTATCGGATTGGCGTGCCCTGGCATGGTTTTTATCGCGAGATCTTTAATTCCGATGCCGCCGATTACTGGGGATCCAACAAGGGTAATTACGGCGGCCTACATACAGAAGAGATCCCCTTCCACGGCCGGCCCTGCTCCATCAACCTAGCACTGCCCCCGCTCGCTACGCTGATCCTCAAACCTGAATTAACCAAAGAGGAGTAGTCCTGATGCGCAAACTGAGCCTGCCAGCTCTGGCCCTTGTCCTTGTCCTGTTCTGGCCCATCCTTTCACTCTCGCAAATCCCCGGCTATGGGACAGATGTGGACAAGCGGGTGGAGGACCTCCTTGCCCGCATGACCCTCGAAGAAAAGATCGGCCAGCTGCAGCAATACAGCGCCAGTAACGACTCCGCCTTCGCCCGGATGGCGAAAAGTGGTAGCGTTGGCTCGTTCCTTAATGTCCGCGGTGCTGCCGCGACCAATGCTCTGCAAAAGCTGGCCGTAGAAAATTCGCGGCTGGGGATCCCCATCCTCTTTGGACTGGATGTCATTCACGGCTATCAGACCATTTTCCCGATCCCGCTGGCCGAGGCTGCCAGCTGGGACCCCGCCTTGGTGGAACAAGCCGCCACTGTAGCGGCCCGGGAGGCACGGGCCGCGGGCATCCACTGGACCTTTGCACCTATGGTCGACATCGCCCGTGACAGCCGCTGGGGTCGCATCGCTGAAGGGTCGGGCGAGGATCCCTTCCTGGGAAGCAGGATGGCCATCGCTCGCGTCCGCGGTTTCCAGGGCGAGCGTCTCCATGCACCTGACCGCGTCGCCGCCTGCCTGAAGCACTATGTCGGCTATGGCGCCGCCGAGGGTGGACGCGACTACAATACCACCGAGATTTCAGACCAAACGCTGCGCAATATCTACCTGCCGCCCTTCGCCGCGGGTGTTCGTGCCGGCGCTGCAACGCTGATGAGTGCATTTAACGACCTCAACGGCATTCCCGCTTCGGCCAATCCCTTCACTCTGGACCACATCCTCCGGCAAGAGTGGGGATTTAGGGGTTTCGTTGTCAGCGACTGGAACTCGATCGGTGAGCTCATCACACATGGTGTGGCCCAAGATTGCGCGGAAGCCACGATCAAAAGCCTGAACGCCGGCGTCGAGATGGATATGGAGAGTCATTGCTACCAGCAAAGCCTGAGGCACTTGGTGGAGAGCGGGCAGATATCCCTCAGGACCATAGACGAGGCCGTGCAGCGTGTTTTACGCATCAAGATCCTCCTCGGCCTCTTTGAGAATCCCTATGCGGATCCGAAACGCGAAAAAGAGGTCATGCTGGCCAAACCCCACCAGGAACTGGCTTTGCAAATGGCCCGCGAATCGATTGTCTTGCTGAAGAATGCGGGCAATCTACTCCCGCTGGGACGACCAAAGACGATCGCCGTAATCGGCCCCCTGGCCAATGCCCGGGCGGATCTGCTCGGGACCTGGTGCTGCGAGGGCGATTCGAATCAGGTCGTCACGGTGCTGGAGGGAATCCGTCGAACACTGGGCTCGCAGACGCGGATTCTAACGGCCTCCGGTTGTGACCTGGATGGCACCAATGGCCGCAATGTGCCCGCGGCGGTAGCGCTGGCGCAGCAGGCCGATGTGATCATTGCAGTGATCGGAGAAAGCGCTTCGATGAGCGGCGAAGCCAGCAGCCGGAGCAGCCTCAATTTGCCGGGATTGCAGGAAGGATTGATCAAGGCCCTCGCTGCGACACAGAAACCGGTGGTCGCCGTGATTTTGGCCGGACGTCCACTGACCATCCCCTGGTTGGCCGAGAACGTGCCCGCCATGGTGATGGCTTGGCATGGCGGTACCCAGGCCGGTCAAGCCATTGCCGACGTCCTTTTTGGCGCCTACAATCCTTCAGGGCGTCTGCCGATCAGCTGGCCGCGTTCCGCCAGTCAATTGCCGCTCTATTACAACCATAAAAATACTGGACGTCCCGCAGCCGATTCCAAATACACCAGCCGCTATATCGATTTGCCCTCCGGATCGCAATATCCCTTTGGCTTTGGACTGAGCTACAGCCGGTTCGAGTACGCCAATCTGAAGCTGGATACCGCGGAAATCGGTCCCGCCGGATTCCTGCAGGTCAGCGCCGAGGTTAAAAATAGCGGTAGCCGTGAGGGAGAAGAAGTAGTCCAGCTCTATATCCATGATCTGGTTGGCAGCCTTACCCGTCCGGTGCGCGAGCTCAAGGGATTCCAACGCATCCATTTGCTGCCCGGCCAATCCCGCAATGTCCATTTCACACTGGGCCCCGATGAACTGGGATTTTATGACGCAGAAAACCGCTTTCTTGTTGAACCCGGCCGGTTCCAACTCTGGATCGGACCCAACTGCACCGAGGGGTTGCAGGGTGAATTCACCGTCCGCTGACCCGCTGACCCGCTACAGCCTCCGGACTAAGCCTATCGCTTCGACGGAGGTTTTTTTTTGCTCCGGGAAAGCTTGCAAAAATAATATATTTTATCTAAATTAAATGCTCTGATTATCGTGGAGCCGGGATGCTTCGGTCGTTGCGAAAAAAAGCGGGGTATTATCAGAGTTCGCGCACGCTGGCCTTTGGTCTGATCTCCATGCTGCCCCTCTTGCTCGGCTATGAGTACCTAACACTCGCAGCCAGCCGGGATCATATGGCGCAGGTCCGCAACGGCGGCGATGTCATCCTTCGCACCCTGCTCTCCCTGGTGGGCATTCACAGCCCCTTTTATCTGGGCATCGGACTGGTGGTGGTCATCGGCGCCGCGATCCTGTTGCGCCGTAAGGGAACCCGGCTGATGCCGCACTACTTCTTTTTCGGCGTGATCGAGAGTGCGGTCTATGCCCTGCTCATGACCCTGATCCTCACCACCGTCACCGATCGTCTGATGCTGGCGCTTGGCGACGGGCGTTCCTTTCATGCCAATTTGATGCTGGCCCTGGGCGCGGGAGTCTATGAGGAGATCTTGTTCAGGGCGTTCCTTTTTGCCGGCTCGGTCTGGATCCTGAAAAACAAGACGCGTATTCATCCCGCCGCGATCTTTATGATGTGCGCAGCCGTCTCTTCCGTGCTTTTTTCCGCCGCTCACTACATGGGCGCCGAGCGCTTTTCGTGGTATGCAGCCCTCTACCGTTTTTTCGCAGGCGTGCTTTTCTGCCTGATTTACCAGTTCCGGGGTTTGGGGATTGCGGGCTGGACCCATGCCCTCTATGACTGTTTTCTGATCCTCTGACTCAAGGACTCCGGTTTCCGGAGGGGATTGCTCATTCAGGAGGGGTATGGAAGCCAAGGTATTACATTTTTCCCTGCGCGGCGTGCTGATTACACTGGCCGTGCTGCTGCTCATGGCTGCGCTCTTCCCGCCGTTGTACATCCTGCATTGGCCTCTCGGCCAGCCGCCACAGGGGCAGACGGCTGATATTAAAATCAAATTTGGCACACCGCCGGATTCGATTGCGGCAATGCTTGAGCGGGCGCAGGTCATCGGCAGCGCCAGTCGGTTTAAGATGGCCCTGAAACTCCTGAACAAGGGGGGCGCTCTGCGAGCCGGTCACTTTCGCATCCCCAGGCCTCTTTCCAACAAACGCGCGATTATCGCCCTGACCGAAGGACCGCAGATCCTTACCAAAGTGACCATCCCTGAAGGATGGACGGCAAAACGCATCGCCGGCCTCTTTCATCGTGAGATGGGTCTCGATTCCGTGCGTTTCCTTCAGCTGACCCGCGACAGCAGCTTCGTCTCCCGATTCGGGATCGGCACACGCGATCTCGAGGGCTATCTGCTGCCCGAGACCTATTTTTTCCCCTACGGCTCCACTGAAACTCAGGTTATCGCCCCTCTTGTCCAGCAGTTCAAGAAAACCGTGTGGGATACCCTTTATGAACGCTCCCAGGAAATGGGCTTCACGACAGGAGAGATGATGACCCTGGCTTCGATCATCCAGGCAGAAGCCAAACTCGAACGCGAGATGAACCTCATCGCGTCTGTATATCATAACCGGCTACGCCTTGGCATCCCCCTGCAAGCCGATCCGACCATACAGTATCTCCTGCCCGATGGGCCGCGCCGGCTGCTCTATCGCGATCTGCAGATCGACTCACCCTATAATACCTACCGCTACCGCGGACTCCCGCCCGGTCCCATCGCCAATCCCGGTAAGGCTGCCATCCTGGCGGCTGTGCATCCGGAAGCGACCGACTATCTGTTTTTTGTCGCCGATACGCGGGGCGGACACACCTTTTCATCCAATTTTCGCAATCACCTCAAGGCCAAGAGTGTTCTCGATCGCGAACGGCAACGTGTCCGGGAAATGAGGCCCTGACATGACCCGAAACGACGGAAAAATGCCGCTGGCACCCCATTGGCTGACAACGGATCTCAATCCGGCCCAGAGTGAGGCCGTCTCCTGGAGCGATGGTCCGGTTCTCATCCTTGCCGGCGCCGGCAGCGGCAAGACCCGGGTCCTGACCTACCGCATCGCCTGGCTGCTGGCCAATGGTCTGGCGGAGCCCCGTGAAATTCTGGCCATGACCTTTACCAACAAGGCTGCTGGCGAAATGCGCGAACGCGTGCGCAAGCTGGTGCCCGATATGATCTCCGGGATGTGGATCGGCACCTTCCATTCGCTTTTTGCCCGGCTACTGCGCCGCGAAGCGGAGCGGTTGAATTATACCAGCAATTTCGCCATCTACGACGAGGATGATCAGCATGCCCTGATCAAGACCATTCTTGCCGAACTGAAAATTCCTGTGACCGAATTCCCGCCGAAACAGATTGCCTACAAGATCAGCAGCGCCAAGAATGCTTTCATCCTCCAGGATCAGTTCGCCCAGATGGCCAGCACCCGGCAGGATCAAATCATCGCGAGCCTTTATTCGGCCTATCAGCGCCGGATGCGCGAGAACAACGCCATGGATTTTGATGACCTCCTCATCAAACCCATCGAGCTTTTTCAGCTTTACCCGCTGGTCCTGGAGTACTATCAGAGCCGGTTCCGGTATATCCTCGTCGACGAGTACCAGGACACCAATCATGCCCAGTATGTGGCGCTGCGGATGCTCGCCGCCCAGCATCGGAATATCTGTGTCGTCGGCGATGACGATCAATCCATCTATCGCTGGCGTGGAGCGGAGATTCGTAACATCCTTGATTTCGAGAAAGATTACCCGGATTGCGCCAAATTCCGCCTCGAACAGAATTACCGTTCCACAAAGAATATCCTGGCGGTAGCCCATTCCGTGGTCCGGAATAACCGCCAGCGCCATGAAAAAATGCTCTGGACTGAAAAACCGGAGGGCGATCCCATCACCTTGCTGGAGGTGGAGGATGACCTGGAGGAAGCGCGCACCGTGGTTAACAAGCTGGCCCTGGAGATGCGCGCCCATCACCTCGATTTCCAGGATTTCGCCGTGCTTTACCGCACCAACGCCCAATCGCGCGTGCTCGAAGAAGCTTTGCGGCGCGAAAACATCCCCTACATCATCGTGGGCGGCGTCAAATTCTATGAACGCAAGGAGGTGAAGGACGTCATCGCCTATCTGCGGGTACTTTGCAATCCGGCGGACTCGATCAGTCTGCGCCGCATCATCAATTACCCCGCCCGCGGTATCGGCGAGACCAGCCTCGGCCGGATCGAGGCCTGGGCCCAGGAACACCAGATCTCGATTTTCGATGCCACCGGTCAGGCCCAGCAGATCCCCGGCCTCTCGGCGCGCACTGCCGAGCAAGTGGCCAGCTTTCATGCCCTGATGAATAAATACAACGCGCTGTGCCTCGAGATCGCTCCCGCCGAGTTGGCCTCTTCGCTGGTCAACGAACTCGGCATACTGCGGGAGTATAAACAGGAGGGGACCATTGAATCCCTGAGCCGCGCCGAGAATATCCGCGAGCTCTTACTGGCCATCGCCGAGTATTCCAACCAGGCGGGGGAGGAGGGAAGCCTTCAGGGCTATCTGGAGAATGTCGCCCTCACCACCGACCTCGACACCTGGGATGACCGCGCCAATGCCGTGACTCTGATGACCCTGCACAGCGCCAAAGGCCTCGAATTCCCGGTCGTCTTCATCACCGGTCTGGAGGAGGGGCTGTTTCCCATCAGCCGCTCCCTCTCCGATCCACCCGCGCTGGAGGAAGAACGCCGCCTTTTCTACGTCGGAGCTACACGCGCCAAGAACAAGCTCTACCTGGCCTGGGCACGAAACCGGCGCAAATTCGGCGAAACCGCTGCTAGCATCGCCTCCCGGTTCCTGCGCGAAGTCGAACCGTCCCTGGTGCAGATCGAGAGTTCCTATCGCACCTCCTCCATGCACCGCCCGCGTGCGAGCGCCGTGCGTCGGCGTGAGGCCGATCCTATGCCCCGCTATGAAGATGAATCCCAGGAGATGCTGGAATTCCGTGTCGGCATGCGCGTTCTGCACCCTACCTTCGGCAAGGGGACCATCCTTCGCCTCGAACCCTCCTCCGCCGGTTCATTGAAACTGCGGGTGCTGTTTGACCAGGAGGGCGAGAAACGCCTGGTCCTGCCTTATGCAAAATTGGAGATCCTATGAAAAGAAAACTGCTCTCCGCGATGTTCACTGCAGCGGCCCTGCTCCTGCTGATCCATACCCTCTCTGCGCAGGAGTCGGTCCTACAGGAGGAGCGGGATTTTCGTTTCGCCGAACAGCTGGCGGAGAAGAAATTATATGACCTAGCCGCACAGCAGTTCAGTCGTTTCGCTGATCTTTGGCCCACCAGCCCGCGTGCCCCCGAGGCGCTTTTCCGTGCAGCGGAGAGTCTTGAAGCCCTTGAAGCCTGGCAGCGCGCGGCGGATACCTATTTGCGCCTGGTGCTGGCTTACCCCGAAGCGGCCAATGCCGATAAAGCGCTCTTCAACCGCGGCAAGCTGCTGGCCCAGCTCGGCGATCCACTGCAGTCCGCACTTACACTCGAACGCATCCGCCTTTTCATGCCTAAAAGCGAGTTGATTCCCCTTGCTCTGGTGTCGGCGGCGGAGCAGTTTCGCTCGGCTGGAGAGACCAGACAAGCCTACAACGCCGCCACCGCCATGCTGGCGCAATACCCCGATTCACCGCACCGTAACCGGGCCCTCTTCCTCCTGGCCAAATTGCAGCGGGATGCCCGCAAGCCGGCCCTCGCCCTGCAAGAAATCAACCGGATCAACACCTCCCGGATTGAGACCGGACAGGATATCGAGATCACCCTGATGCACGGCCGCCTTTTGAATGATCTCGGCCGCTATGCCAAAGCCGACAGTGTCCTTGAAACCCTACTCTCTGTGACCGTGGCCAGCGACTCGCTCGGAGCTGCCGCTTGTGCTCTGGTCCAGTCGCTCTATGGACGCGGCCAGTACATCAAGGCGATCGCTATCGCTGAACGGGCCCTTGGACGCACCTTGACAAACACCGATGCGAACCGTCTCCGCCTCTACCTGGGAGACTGCCATGCCGCCCTCGGCGAAACGGCCCAGGCGCTTCATAGCCTGGCGGCCATCCAGGCGGACTCGCTCTCTCCCGCCGAGTCCTGCAAACTGGCCTTCCGTCGCGGGGTATTGCAGCAACGCGCCGGTGAACCGGCGCTCGCTCTGCCTTGGTTCAGTCAGCTCCTCGCCAAGCCGGATACCCTGCCGGGATTGGAACGGTTGCAGCGCCAGGCCCTGCGACAACAGACCCGAATCTTCATCGAACTCGGCAATCCCGGTGAGGCACTACGCCTGCTGCGGCGCCAGTTCGATACCAATCCAAACCTGCGTGATCTGATTCTGTTGCAGCGCGCGGAAATCGAACGCTCCCTGCTTCGTGATCCCATATCCGCCCGGCAGGACTATCAGTTGCTGAGCCACTTCTACCCAGCCAGTCCCCTGGTGGATGAAGCCGCCCTTGGCGTCGCAGCCTGTCAGGAGTCCGAGGGAGACGTCGCTGCGGCGATCAAATCGTACGCAAATTTCATCGCGCTTTATCCCGCCTCCGAGAGCATCCCGCAAGCCCGCGCACGGCTGCTCTGGCTGCGTGACTATGCTCCTAAAGAGGCCTCCGGACGAGATCAGGTACTTTCGCGGCTGCTGCTCGCCGTAGGAAAACCGGGACCTGCCCTGGATTGGGCGGAAGAACAGATCAAGAGAGATCATGCCTTCGATGCCGGTCTGGTCCTGTTGCGCGGAATCCTTTTGCGTGGCTCGCTGAAAGCGGATGAGGAGGTCCGGCTCTTCTGTCTAGCCGGACTGGCGCATGCGCGCCTTGCCGGTAAACTGGATCTGGAAGGAGCACATGAACGCGCCAAACTGCATGCCGATACCCTTATGCAAGCTGCCGCATGGCTTAGAGGCCACGCCGGCGGCATGGAATGCGGGGAAGAGATCGAGCGGTTGGCCATGCTCGCAAAATACCAGAGTCTGACGGCGCCTCTGGTACGCGCGGCCTATGCGGACACCCTTCTCGCCCGGGTTCCAGCAGGAGATAGCCTGGAAGCACCGCTGCGCATCGGGCAAGCACGCGACTGGTACCGCTTCGCCGTCGACAGCAGCAGCGCTCATTGGCTTAACCGCGCCGTGGCAGCCTGCAGCGAGATGGCCAGGCGTAAGGACCAGCCGGAGTTGCAGATCGAGGCGGCTTTTCTGAGGAGCACAATCTACGCCGCCCGTCAACAACCCGATTCGGCGATTCAGGTCCTGCAGGCGGCCCTGGCAGGCGGCACGGCTTCTCCTGCCGCGTCCGAGGCCGCTCTGAAACTTGCCGCCCGGCTCGAGGAGGCCGGCCGGCTGGACGAGGCGGCCGCACGCTATCAGGAATGGCTCTCTCGCTATTACTATGCCGGACACGCCGACAGCATCCGCAGCCGGCTTTGTCAAATTCACTTCCGGCAACGCCAGTTCGACCAGGCTCGTTCCTGCATGGCGGCTAACGACGATGGAGCGTTGTTCCAGGATTTGGCGCCCTATCTCGAACATCCGCGCGAGGATGACCTGCTCTGGCTCTCCGCCCAGAGCTGGCTGCTGCAGCAGAATTTGCCGGCAGCCATTACCGCTTTCCAGACGTATCTACGCGCCAATCCCGATGGCCGCCATCGCAGCGACGCCATGCTGGCCCTGGCGGATCTCTACCTGCTGGATGGCAATCCGGAAGCCGCCGTCGGCCACCTGGAAGCCCTGATGAGCACCGCACCCGGCGACAGCCTTTACTGCGTTGCGCTTAGCCGTACCGCCGATCTCTATTACGACCGCAAGGAATACGCCAAAGCCGCACCACTTTACGCCCGTCTTAAGGGCACGGCGTCCGGCGATTTGCAGCGCAGTGCTACGGCCCGCGAGGTCCTCTGCGAATACAAACAACAAAATATCGCCCGCGCCCGCCAACTCGCCGATGCTTTTCGTAAAACCTGGAAGGATCGCAAGGCCGAGGCGCAGTTCCTTTACGAGGATGGCATGTTCTGCCTCGCCAACAAGGACTTTAAAGCTGCTGAGATCAATCTCAAGGAACTGGCCACCAGGTACAAGGATTTGCCAGACGCTGCTGATGGAGAGATGGGGTTGGCTCGGATGTATGCAACCCTCAACAACGCCGAAGAAGCCTTGAAAATACTAACCAATATCCCCAATAAATACAGCGATCCACGGATCCTTGCGCTCGCTTATATCAACCTGGGCGAGTTTTATTATGAAAACCGCCAGCTGGAAAACTGCGTTACCGCGGGGCGCAAGGCCCTCGAGTTTACCGTCCAGGGGCCTGAACAAAGACGCGCCTTAGAGCTGCTGATCACCGTCTTTGATGACCTGCGTCTCTGGGAAAATGCGGTCATTTTGCTGCGCCAATACATCGCGGCCTATCCCGACCGGGAGGAGACTTTCAACCGTCGTGTCCAGCTCGGGATATTCCTCATCAATCTCAAGGAATACGATCGCGGGATCGATCAGCTGAAAAGCCTGCTGCCGCTCGCGGACGCCGAGAGTGAAGCTGAAATACAGTACTGGATCGCCAAGGCCTACCATGAGCGCGGCGAAATGACCCAGGCGATCATTGAGTATCTCAAGGTCCGATATACCTGCCGGCCGAGCAAGCTCCCCTGGGGGACCACCGCGCTTTACGAGGCGGGCCAGACCTATGTCAAGCTCGGCAATCTCGCCAATGCCCGCAAGCTGTTTCAGCAGATTGTTCAGGAAAAGGGGATGGGCGACCAGTTCGGACGCGTCGCCAATGAACGGATTCGCGAGATCGATGCCATGCTGGCACAGAAGAAAGGCTGAAGCCATGGAAGAAGAGGTAAAACAGCAAGCCGCGGTGCTCATCAGGATGGCGCTGGCCGAGGATCTGGGGGAGCATGGCGATATCACCAGCGCGGCCATTTCGGAGGTCTGTGCGGCCTGCAAAGGGATCCTGCTCGCCAAAGCGGAAGGAACACTCGCCGGCATCGAGATCGTCCGCATGGTTTTCGATGCAGTGGATCCCGCTCTGGAAAGCCATCCCCTGGCTGCTGACGGACAGCACGTTCATAAAGGCCAGATCCTGATGCAGGTCTGGGGAGAGCCCGACCGCCTACTGATGGCCGAACGGACCGCTCTGAATTTTATCGGGCGGCTTTCGGGGATCGCCACGCTGACGCAACGCTTCGTCGATGCGGTGGCTGGTACAAGGGCGCGCATCCTGGATACTCGCAAAACCACACCGGGATGGCGGTTGCTCGAAAAGTACGCAGTGCGCTGCGGCGGCGGCCTCAATCACCGTATGGGGCTCTATGACCTCTTCCTGATCAAGGACAACCATATCGTTGCCGCTGGCGGTATCACCCCGGCCGTAGAACGCTGCCGGAAGTACGCCCGCAAGCAGGGTTTGACCGCCGGAATTGAGGTGGAGGTCAGGTCCTTGGCCGAAGTCGAGGAGGCGCTGAATCTCGGCGTAGATCGCATCATGCTCGACAATATGCCTCTTACCCTCATGCACCAGGCGGTGGAACGCTGTGCTGGCCGGATCCCCCTCGAAGCCTCAGGCAACGTGAACCTGACAACGGTCGCCGCCATCGCACAGACCGGTGTGGACTACATCAGCAGCGGCAGTCTGACCCACTCGGCGCCGGTCCTTGATATCAGCCTGGATCTCGAGAGCCGCTAAGGCCGGCAGCCGCCGGCAACCTTTCCGGAACAAACAGCGCCGCGCTGATGTTAAAACAACATTAGCGGAACAAAACGCTGTGAAAGGGAAGAACCATGTCTGATTCCAATATACCCACTCCGGACCAACTGCGCCGGGAAGTCAATGATTTCCTCAAGCAAAAATATGGCGACCGCATTGTCGTTCCACCGGAACCCGACCTGAACGGACAAGATCCGCCTGACGATAGAGAGCATAAATCGTTCTCGCATCCCGTCCACTTCAATCTCAAACCTTCGGAACTGGAAGCCTATTTACGGCAGTATGTAGTCGGCCAGGATGAAGCCATCGAGGTGCTGGCAACCAAGATATGCACCCATTTTAATCGCATGCGGCTAGAGACCCGGCCCGACGGCGCCGGTGAACTCGTCGGCAATATCAAAAGCAATGTGCTGATGATCGGCCCCACCGGCGTTGGCAAGACCTATCTGATCAAGCTGATCGCCAAAAAGATCGGTGTTCCCTTTGTCAAGGGCGATGCTACCAAATTCTCCGAAACCGGCTATGTCGGTGGGGATGTGGAGGACCTGGTGCGTGAATTGGTGCGCGAAGCCGACGGCGATATCAAACTGGCGGAATACGGGATCATCTATCTTGATGAGATCGACAAAATTGCCTCTTCCGGCAATATCATCGGACCGGATGTCTCGCGCTCCGGCGTCCAGCGCAACCTCCTCAAACTCATGGAAGAATCCGAGGTGGACCTCAAGACCCCGCATGACCTCGGGGCGCAGATGGAGGCAGCCATGGAAGCCCAACGCACCGGCAAGGTGAGCCGCAAAAAGGTCAATACCCGCAACATCCTCTTCGTCATGAGCGGGGCCTTTGTCGCCCTGCCGGATATCATCCGCCGCCGGCTCAACAAACAACCCATCGGCTTCCGGGGCGTGGAGGAAGAACATGCCGTGGAAGACACGGATATTGAGATTCTGCGCCAGGTCCGCTCTGAAGATCTTATCCGCTTCGGGTTCGAATCGGAATTCGTCGGGCGGCTGCCGGTAACCGTTACCCTCAACGATCTCGATGTCGAGGGACTCTATCGCATCCTCCAGAATCCCAACAGCACCGTCATCCAGGGCAAAAAGCGCGATTTTAAAGCCTATGATATCGAGATCGAGTTCGAGGACGAAGCCCTCCGCCGCATCGCCGAGCTCGCGGCAATGGAACATACCGGCGCCCGGGGGCTGGTAAGCGTGGTCGACCGTATCCTTCTTAAATTCGAAAAGTCACTCCCGGATACCTCCGTCACCCGCTTCAAGGTCACTCGGGCTCTCGTAGAGGATCCCCAGGGCGAACGCGACCGGCTGCTGAACCAACACTATCTCAAGATGTTTCAGAAGCGCTTTCTCGCTTCCAATGGCATTGTCATCACCTTCAGCGAAGAAGCCCTGGAATTGCTGTGCGAAAAGGCGCAGGCGAAGAAGCAAAATCTCGAAGAGGCCTGCAATGACCTCTTGCGTGATTATGAGTACGGTTTGCGCCTACTCGGCTGCGAATCCTTTACCGTCGATGCCGATATCGTACGGGATCCGAAATCGCGTCTCGAAGAGATGATCAAACAGAGCTACAGCAAAACACACCAGGCCTGAGCAGCCCGGAACCAACCTTGATGGCGGAATATGAACGAATCCTTGCCCCAGAGCATTCGCGAAAAACTGAATCTGCTGTCAAAGAAGCCGGGCGTTTATCTTTTCAGAAATAAAAGCGGTGAGCTGATTTACGTCGGCAAAGCCAAGGTGCTCCGCAATCGCGTGCGATCCTATTTCCAGGCGGGCCGGCCGCGTGATGCCAAAACCGCACGACTGGTGAGCCAGATCGCCGATCTCGAGACCATCATCACCGACTCCGAGGTGGAAGCCCTCATCCTTGAATCCAACCTGGTCAAGGAATACAAACCCCGCTACAATATCAATCTCAAGGACGACAAGTCCTTTCCCTATATTCGCGTTACCCATGAGCCCTTTCCGCGCATCTTTCCCACCCGCAAGATCATCCGCGACGGCTCGCGCTATTTCGGCCCGTACACCGATGCTAGCGCCATGAAGGAACTGCTCAAGACCGTCAAACAGCTCTTCCCTTTGCGTTCCTGCAATCTTCTTCTCACAGAAGAGAGCATCCAGCAGCACAAATTCCGCGTTTGCCTCAACTTTCACATTAAAAAGTGCCATGGCCCCTGCGAGGCGCATATTTCGCGTGCGGAGTATCAGAAAACTATCCATTTTATCGTTAGTTTCATCGAAGGCAAGAGTAATGCCGTCGTCGAGGCCATGACCCGCGAAATGGCGGCGGCTGCTGCAGACCGCCGCTTCGAAGAAGCGGCACGTCTGCGCGATCAGCTGCAGGCCGTCCAGGCCTTCCGCCAGCATCAGAAAGTCCTCGATCCCAATCTCCGTGACCGCGACATCATCGCCATCGCCATGGCAGAGGGGGATGCCTGCTGCGTTGTCTTTCAGGTGCGCGAGGGCAAAATCATAGGCCGGCACCATTTCTTCCTGGCTGGCATCAACGAGGACCAGCCCGGGGCGGTAGCCGCAGGGTTCGTCAAGCAATACTACCTGAACCGCGAATACACCCCTGCTGAGATTCTGCTGCCCACCGGACTCGGAGAAGAGACCGCTGCCATTCGCGACTGGCTCACATCCAAACGCGGCTCTACAGTGGAACTGGTCGTACCGCAGCGCGGCGAGAAAGCCCAGATCCTCAAGATGTGCGACCGTAATGCGCGGCTGCTGCTGCAGGAGATGCAATTACAGCGGGAGCAGTCACAGGACTATACCGCTGGTTCGGTGAAGGCACTGCAGCGGGATCTGGCCATGGAAAAACTGCCCCTGCGCATCGAGGCCTTTGATATCTCCAATATCCAGGGCTCTGATCCGGTCGCATCCATGGTCTGTTTCGTCAATGGCAAGGCGCATCGCAGTGATTACCGCCATTTTCGCATCCGTACCAAATCTACACCCGACGATTTTGCCATGATGCGTGAAGCCGTCACCCGCCGCTACCGGCGTCTGCTGCAGGAGGAAAAAGCGCTTCCGGACTTGATCCTCGTCGACGGCGGCAAGGGTCAGCTCAATGCCGCCCTCGAGGCGCTGGGCAGCTTGGGCATCAAAGATCAGGCGATTATCGCGCTCGCCAAGCGTCTCGATGAAGTCTTCGTCCCCGGCGAATCAGAACCGCGTAACATCCGCCGCGACAGCGCGGGATTACGCCTGCTGCAGCGCGTCCGGGATGAAGCGCATCGCTTCGCCATTACCTTCCATCGCAGCCTGCGCAAACGCCGGACCCTGGTGTCGGAGCTGGAAGCCATTCCGGGGGTCGGCAAGGCCCGTCGGGATGCTTTGCTCAAAGCCTTCAAATCGGTAAAAAAAATCAAAGAGGCGGGAGCGCCGGAACTTCGCACCGTCGCGGGAATACCAGCGAAACTGGCTGAAACCATCTGGACTTTTTATCATCCAACAGAGGAGGCGGAAAAGGGGGAAGGGATGCAGGTGTCTCAGGGCAAAGCCAACCTGGAAACCGCGGAATGATCGGTTGCAGCCGGTTTTTTTAATGTCATTTTTTGCAGCAACTCGTCGCTTTTTCCCATAAAGAGGGCGAAGGCCCTTGGATCGGCTTCCAGCCGCCTGCGAATTTCCTGAAACTCAGCCCGCGTCATGCGATTGCGGGAGAGCTGCTCATCAAGGTAAGCGAGCCGGTGCTCATCCCGGGCGGTATCGCTCACGCAAACTGCCATATACTGGGTATAGACACGGATAAACCGCTGCAAGTCAACCTCTGGCAGTGGATCTTTCGGCTGGACGCAGCCCGCCAGGATCAAGAGGCTAGTCAGCGGCAGCCATCTCTCTAATCTCATAGATCTCCTCCGTGTGAGATACCCCAATATAGGCATCTCCTTCTATGATGTCAAACAGTTTTATGCATATCCTTCTCAGAGGAGACCATCCGATGAAAATCTTCATTCCCAAAGAGGGCGATGCGAACGAACCGCGTGTGCCCATGATTCCGACGGATGTGGAAAAGCTGGTTAAACTGGGGGCGGAGGTAACCTGCGAAACCGGGATGGGGGCCGCTTGTCATTATCCGGATGAGCGGTACGCTGGGGCCGGGGCGAAGGTCATCCACGACCGCGCCGCGGGATTCGCTGAAGCCGATCTGGTGCTGCGTCTGCGCAAACCCACAACCGCAGAGGTGGAGCTGCTCAAGCCGGGTACGATTCATATCAGCTATCTCGATCCCTTCAATTCGCCGGAGCTGGTCAAAGCCCTGGCAGCTCGAGGAGTGAAGGCCTTATGCATGGAGATGATCCCGCGCTCGACCATCGCCCAAAAGATGGATGCCCTGAGCTCTCAGGCCAGCCTGGGTGGATACGTTGCGGTGATGCTGGCCGCGAATCGGCTGAAGCGGATCTTCCCGATGATGATGACCCCTGCGGGGACCATCCAGCCGGCGCGCGTCCTGATCATCGGCGCGGGCGTTGCCGGCCTGCAGGCCATCGCCACTGCCAAACGCCTCGGCGCCCGCGTGGAGGCCTTCGATACCCGTCCCGCCGTCGCCGAGCAGGTCCGATCTCTCGGCGCGCGCTTCGTCGAAATTGATCTCGGCGAGACCGGCCAGACCAAAGAGGGGTATGCTCAGGCGCTCAGCGAAGTACAACTGCAGCGGCAGCGCGAAGGCATGGCCCATGTTTGCGCCCAGGCAGACGTCATAATTACCACCGCTCAGGTCTTCGGACGGCGCGCACCGCTTATTGTGACCCGGGAGATGGTCGCCGGAATGAAACCGGGCAGCGTGATCGTCGACATGGCCGTGGAAAGCGGCGGGAATGTCGAAGGCTCGATTCCAGGCCAGGAGGTCATGCTCAACGGGGTGCGGATTATCGGAATAGAGAATCTCCCCGGTCAGGTTGCGGTGGATGCCAGCCAGATGTACTCCGCTAATCTTTTCAACCTGGTGAGCCATTTTTGGGACAAGGAGAGAGGAGGATTCAAACTCGACCTCGATGATGAGATCATTCAAGCCGCACTGGTTACGGCGGAAAATGAGATCCGCAGTACGCTCTTGAGAAATCACTATCAGAGTCAATAATCCGGGTGCAAGCCCTGGGCGAAGCGGTATTCTGGAGGAACCATTCCATGCCTGAACCAGCAACCCCACTCCATATCAATCTGCTAATTTTCCTGATGGCGGCCTTTCTCGGCCTCGGGCTGATCCGGCGGGTATCCAAACTGCTGCATACCCCGCTGATGTCCCTGACCAACGCCATCTCTTCTGTCTCCGTCGTCGCCGCCCTGATCGTGATGGCGGAGCCCAAGAGTAAGATGATCATGATTTTTGCCACGGTGGCTGTGGCTTTGGCTGCCACCAACGTCGTAAGCGGCTTCATGATCACCGAACGCATCTTGCGGATGTTCCGGAAAGAGGAGGGAGGTAAGAAGAAATGACAACCTCCCTGCTTGGTTTCTCGTACATCCTTGCGGCGGTGCTCTTCATCCTCTCTCTCAAATGGATGAGTGAGGTCCGGACATCACGCCGTGGTAACTGGGCCGGCAGCCTGGGCATGCTCATTGCCGTGCTCACCACAATGGTCGCTTACAAGACTCAGCATCTGGATCTGGTCCTGCTGGCCTTCGCCATTGGGACTCTCATCGGCATTCCCATCGCTCTCAAGCTGCCGATGACGGCTGTGCCGCAGCGGACGGCCATGTCGCATGCCTTCGGCTCGCTTGCCGTAGCCCTAGTCGGCACCGCAGAGTATTATCAACGGCTGCCTGGCATCGATACGTTTACCATGATCGTCCTTTCCGCCGAAATGATCCTCGGCTATCTGACCTTCACTGGTTCGACCATCGCCTTTCTCAAATTGCAGGAGGTGATCTCCGGCAAGCCCCTGATCTACAAGGGGCGCAATCTGGTCAGCGGCTTGATCGTGTTGATCGCGATAGGTTCGGCCGCCGGCCTTGTGCTGAATCCCCTGAACTCCATTTTCTTGCCGGTGCTGGTTGCCGCGGCCTTGATCTTTGGTTTTCTCCTCGTAATGGGGATCGGTGGAGCGGACATGCCAACCGTTATCGCCATCCTCAATTCCTATGCCGGGCTCTCGGCTGCGGCGCTGGGTTTCATCCTCGATAACCAGTTGCTGATCGTCGCCGGCACTCTGGACGGCGCCTCAGGATTTATCCTCGCTATTTTGATGTGCAAGGCGATGAATCGGTCCTTCATCAATGTCCTTTTCGGCGGATTCGGGGCGACTACAGCCAATCAGGGCGCAAAGGTCGATGGAGAAATCAAACCGGTATCGGTGGAAGATGCCTACATGATCCTCGAGGCGGCCTCCTCGGTGGTTTTTGTCCCGGGATACGGCCTCGCCGTGTCACAGGCGCAGCAGGCGGTGCGGGAATTGGGTGAGTTATTGCGCAAGCACGGCACCGAGGTGCTTTATGGCATCCATCCCGTCGCAGGACGCATGCCCGGCCACATGAATGTGCTGCTTGCAGAAGCCAATGTGCCCTATGATGAACTCATGGAAGCGGATGCCATCAATCCCAAGATGCCGAACACCGATGTCTGCGTGGTGATCGGCGCCAATGATGTCGTCAATCCGGCGGCTCACGAGGATCCTTCCTCGCCCCTGTGGGGCATGCCGATCATCGAGGTGGACAAATCCCGCACCGTCATCGTGCTCAAACGATCCATGCGCCCGGGTTTCGCCGGTGTGGAGAATCCTCTCTTTTTCAAACCGAATACGCGCATGCTCTTCGGCGACGCCAAGGCCTCCCTTCAGGCCCTGATTGCCGAGTTTTCCCAGGATTAGCAGCGAAGATCAAACAGGGGGGAGGCAATACAGGACGGGCCTGGCAGAGGGCCCGTTTGTTTTCCGGCGCGGCTGCTTCAGCTCCAGAAGGCGACGACCTGCTCCAGCGATTCCCGTTCCCGAAGCACCTCGAAGTGGTCGCCCTCCCCAGTATACCCGACGACCCTGGGGATCTGGCGGCTGTTGTAGCGCGACCACATGCTCAGCGTGTAGGCACCGGTATCATGGATGATTAGAAAATCGCCCTCCTGGACCGGCGGTAGGCGGATCTCTCGGGCGATGAGATCCCCCGCAAAACAGAGCGGTCCTGCAATCGTATAGGGCCTGGGATCCAGCCCGTTTTTAAGCCGGCCGTCTGGTCCTGCAACCGAGATCTCATGATGCCACTCTTCAGGCCGGTAACATTTGCGCAGCAGCAGATCGGCCCCGACATGGATCATCGCGGTGCTCAGTTTTTCATCTCGTTTGACGTACTCCACTCGGCTGATGGTCCAACCGTTGTGGGCGTAGACCCAGCGGCCAAATTCGGTGATCAACTGGAACGTCCCGTCGAATAAGGCTGGAAACCGGTGCCGCAAAAGCGCTGCATAGTCCTGCATCGTCGGGGCTTCCATGCCGGGGTGGTAGGAGACCGGTAGTCCGCCGCCGATGTCGAAGCGCGTAATGCGGCGGCTCTGTCCGGAACGTTCAAGGGCCCGATTGATCTCCAGAGCCAGGTCAAGCACTTTAGCGATGCCTTTGGCGATCAGCTCGAGCTCACAGCCCTGTGAGCCGACGTGGAGATGAATCCCGCTGAGCCAGTCATATTTCAGAAAGCAATCGAACAGTTTTTCGCGCTGCGGCCCGATCGGGACCCCGAATTTGGACCAGGTGCCGGCCACACTGAGCATGGGGATTGCACCGGTGCCGACCTGGGGATTGATACGGAGGCCGATCGTTCCCTTCAGCGGCATGGAGCGGAGCAGTGTGTCAATCCGCTCGAGTTCGGCGATGGAATCCGCATTGATATGCACACCGGTTTGTAAAGCATACTCCAGTTCCGTAACGCTTTTCACAGGCGAATCGTACACAATGCGGTCCGGGGGCACGCCGGCTTGCCGGGCCAGGCAGAGTTCAGGCAGTGAGGCTGCCTCCAACCCCGCTCCCATCTCCTGGATCTGCTCAAGGACCTTGATCAGGGGGTTGGCTTTCACGGCTACGGCATGCAGGGTGGATTCCGGGAAAAGATCGGTCAGTTCCGCGATGCGATGCTTCAGTCCGGTGAGGTCATAGAAGATCAACGCCGAATCCTCCTCGCGAAGGATATGGCGTTCCGCAAGAGCGCTCATCAACGGCCGGCAGCAACGCTCCTTGCTCGATTCCATGCGATTGGCCCTCCTTGATGGGTGCAGAGATTTCCGTTTGCTCTGTCGCGGCCCACCGGCGGGGAGACACGACCGGACTAGAAGCCAATATAGAATATTGAGGGGCTTTTATCAAGCACAATTTTGCAGCAGGAGAGAGCTGTTGGAGTGATTTGCTATTAGTATAATAAAATAAATGATTTATAAAAATGGCTTGACTTTTAGCCTTTATTTTGATACTTTCTAATGCTTTGAAGCATAGGATCCAATCTACGGACGGGCGCAGCGAATGAACAAAAGCCGAAAAGATAAGGTCCATTTTGTCTGCCAGAACTGCGGTACGGTCTCGCCGCGCTGGCTCGGCAAATGTCCCGGCTGCGAGGCCTGGAACAGTTTCATTGAGGAGCGCGCTCCGGCCCATTATCCTCGCGCCGCACAGTCGGTACCGGCCTCCAGAAACCAGGCGCTTCCGCTGGAGCAGATCTCTACCGACCTGATGCCGCGTCTGCAGACCGTCAGCCCCGAGTTCAACCGCGTCCTCGGCGGCGGAATTGTCATGCGCTCGGTGGTGCTGATCGGCGGCGATCCCGGCATCGGCAAGTCCACTCTGATGCTGCAGGAAGCTGCGGGTCTCGGCTGCAGCGATTTCCGGGTCCTCTACGTGACCGGAGAAGAGTCGGCCCAGCAGACCAAGATGCGCGCACAACGGCTGGGCCTGGTCTCCGAAGGGCTTTATGTGCTCGCGGAGACCGAGATCGAAAGCGTCGGGGACGCCATCGCCCAGATCGCTCCGCGCCTGGTGGTAGTGGACTCGATCCAGACCATGTATACGCCGATGTTTGAGAGTGCTCCTGGCAGTGTCAGTCAGGTGCGCGAATGCACGTTGCGCCTGATCCAGGTGGCCAAAAGCGAGCACATCCCTGTATTTCTGGTCGGCCATGTAACCAAAGAGGGGATGCTTGCCGGCCCCAAGGTCCTGGAGCATATGGTGGATGCCCTGCTTCTTTTCGAGGGAGATCGCGATCATTTTTATCGCATTTTACGCGCGTCCAAGAACCGGTTTGGCTCGACCCGCGAGATCGGGGTTTTCGAGATGACCGAAGGCGGGCTCCGCGATGTCCCCAATCCCTCAGCGGTCTTTTTGTCCGAACGTCGCGCCGAGAACAGCGGCTCGGCGGTGATCTGCTGCATGGAGGGAACCCGTCCGATCCTGCTTGAGGTGCAGGCCCTGGTGAGCAGCGCCAACTACGGGCTGCCGCAGCGCACCACGACAGGTCTGGATATCAAACGCGTGCAGATGCTTCTGGCGGTGCTGGACAAACGGCTGGGCTATCATGTCGGCACGATGGATGTTTTTGTCAATGCGGTCGGCGGATTTCGCATCGATGAGACGGCGGCGGATATCGGCATTGTCGCCTGCATCGCCTCGAGCATGCGCAACCGCGTCATTGATCCCGAGGCCATTCTCCTCGGCGAGGTTGGCCTTGGAGGCGAACTGCGCTCGGTGGCCCATGTGGACGCCCGCCTGGCTGAGGCGGAAAAAATGGGCTTTCGTCACGCGGTTATCCCTCGCGGTAACAAGAAAAGTCTGCCTGCCCAACTCGGAATGCATATTTTCGCGGTTAGCCAGGCGCAGGAGGCCCTCGATGCCGTTCTTCAGTAGCCCGTGGAGACGATGAACCGCACGCCCTTTTTCAGGATCGTCCGCAAGGATTCCCGGTCGGGAGCGCGCGCCGGTGTGATGCACACGGCCCATGGAAAGGTGCAAACCCCCATTTTCATGCCCGTCGGTACCCAGGCGACTGTGAAGACCCTCTCTCCGGAGGACCTGCGCCGGATCAAGGCCCAGATCATCCTCAGCAATACCTATCATCTCTATCTGCGTCCGGGCGCGGCTCTGGTGCGAGAGGCAGGAGGCCTGCAAAAATTCTGCGCTTGGAATCGTCCGATGCTGACCGACAGTGGCGGCTACCAGGTTTTCAGCCTCTCCGAGTTGAATAAAATTACGGCAAAGGGTTTTCATTTTCGCTCCCATATCGACGGTTCACGCCATTTTTTCACGCCAGAGAAGGTGGTCGAGATCCAGCGCGATCTCGGCTCGGATATCATGATGGTTCTGGATGAATGCGCCCCCTATCCGTGCGATTACCGCTATGCTCTCAAGGCGAACCAGCTTACCCTCGACTGGGCCCGTCGCAGCCGTAAAGCCTTTGCAGAAATCGGCGAACGACATGGCTACCAGCAGTATCAGTTCGCTATCGTCCAGGGAAGTGTCTTTGGTGACCTGAGGAAACAAAGCGCCGAAGCCTTGATCGAAATGGATTTCCCGGGCTATGCCATCGGCGGTCTTTCGGTCGGCGAACCCAAGGAGGCGATGTTTGAAATGACCGGCCTGGTCACTGCGCTGCTGCCGCAAGATAAACCGCGCTATCTCATGGGGGTCGGCAAGCCAGAAGATCTCCTCGAAGCGATCGAGCGCGGGGTGGATATGTTCGACTGCATCATGCCCACCCGGAATGGCCGCAATGGCGCCGCTTTCACCCTGGACGGTCAGATCATTATCAAGAATGCCAAATTCCGGGACGCTTTTTCGCCCCTGGAGGAGGAGTGCGATTGTTATACCTGCCGGACCTTCACCCGCGCCTATCTGCGCCATCTTTTCAATGCCCAGGAGGTGCTAGCCCTTCGGCTGATCAGTCTGCATAATCTGACCTTTTATCTTCGTTTGGTCAACAAGGCGCGGCAAGCCATCTTGGACGGCGATTTTACCGGTTTCAAGCGGGCGTTCCTCAGCCGCTATACTGCAAGCAAGCTTAAATCATAACGTATGCCCATCGATAGTCACAACCACAGGAGGTCCTTATGAATGCATTACTGCTGGTACTCGCCTCGGCTGCACCCACCGCGGGCGGGCAACAAGGCAGCTCCGGTGCTTTCGGCTTTTTCCTGCCGATTATCCTGATCTTCGTCATTATGTATTTTCTGATGTTCCGCCCCCAGGCCAAAAAGCAGAAGGAGATGGCCCGAATGATCGATGCCTTGCAGAAGGGGGACCGGGTGATCACCATCGGCGGCATTTATGGCGTGGTCCAGGGCATCAAGGAGAAGGAAAATGTGATTGTCCTTAAAATCGCCGATAATGTCAAGATCGAGGTCGCCAAGACGGCGGTCGCACGAAAACTTGCCGAAACCGAAAATGCCGCGCAGTAACAGCAAACGAAGCCGCTTGAAACGACACGTCGCCATGACCTAGTGGAGTCTGGGGGAGGATTCGCTGCAAAGCGGTCTCCCGGCCGGCAGGAGATGGATCCCGATGGCTTTGAAGATCATTTTCATGGGAACACCCGGGTTTGCCCTTCCGAGCCTGGACAAACTGGCGGACTCCGGCCATGAGCTGCTGGCCGTGGTCACTGTGCCCGACAAACCGGCAGGCCGCGGACAGCGTCTGCGCCCTTCGACAGTCAAGGAGCGCGCTCTGCAACGGCAGCTGCCGCTGCTGCAGCCGGAGGATCTGCGTGATCCCGATTTTCTGGCGGCCCTTCAGCGCTTGAACGCCGATCTTTTCGCCGTTGTGGCCTTCCGTATCCTACCCCCGGAGGTCTTTAAACTGCCGCGGCTCGGCACCGTCAATCTCCACGCCTCGCTGCTGCCGCGATACCGGGGCGCTGCCCCGATCAACTGGGCGTTGATCCGCGGAGAGCAGGAGACCGGCGTCACGACCTTTCTCATCGACGAACAGATCGATACCGGCGCCTGGCTGCTGCAATGCCGCGTGCCCATCGGACCGGATACCAATGCCGGCGAACTTCATGACCTGCTGGCAGCAACCGGAGCGGATCTCCTGCTGCAGACGGTCCAGGGTCTGGAATCCGGTCGTCTGCAAAGCAAGCCACAAATCGGCGAGGTCACCCGCGCCCCCAAATTGACCCGTGAAATGGCGCGAATCGACTGGAACCGTTCCGCGCGGGAGATCCACAACCTGGTGCGCGGCCTGTCGCCCTATCCGGCGGCCTGGACCACTTGGAAAGGGCGTACGGTGAAAATTCTGGCGACCCGTCCAGTACCGGCCGGGCCATCTGAAGATCCGGGGCGCCTGATCTCCGGAGGCGGCAGAGAGGCGCTGTTCCTCGCCACCGGCGATGGCGTTCTTGAACTCGTCACCCTCCAGCCGGAAGGAGGGAGGATCATGAGCGCCGCAGAATTCATGCGCGGCCATGCCGTAACTGCGGCAGAAAAGATGGAATAATATGAATTTTATCCAGCGCGATTGGAATAACTGGGCGGGCCTCACCTGGCAGCGCAAGACGCTCTACATTGCTGCAGCGGTTCTGCTTCTCTACGCTCTCTTCGATTGGGCGCTTATGCCGCTTTACACCCGGCAGTATCAGTCCATCCTGGTTCCCGATCTCCTTAACATGCCCTATCCCAGCGCCGAACGCCGGCTTAAGTCCCTCGGATTGCGGGCGGTCAAGGCGGAAGAACAATACGATGAACAGGTGGCGGCCGGTGATGTGCGTTTTCAGATTCCGGAAGCGGGCACCCCGGTCAAGAAGGGACGCCGGGTTTATCTGACCATTAGCAAAGGGCACAAGATCCTGACGATGCCCAAATTGACCGGCCTGTCCGAGCGCGATGCCCAATTCGCGCTAGAAGAGGCCGAGCTGAAATTGGGCGCTGTGGATTACCGTACCGATGAGTTTTATCCCGCGGGTGTAGTTTGTGCACAAAGCGTCGCCGCGGGCGCTGATATTCGCCACGGGACACGGGTGGACATCAGCGTCAGTATCGGCATCGAACCGAGCGAGTATGTTGTCCCGGCCACCGTAGGCCTCTCCCTGGATCAGGCCCTGCAGCTGATTCGCCAGGCCGGTTTGACGCCCGGCACCATCACCGAACAGCGCACCGGGAAACTCTTGCCCAACACCGTCGTCAGCCAGTCGCTCGAAGCCGGCACGGTGGTCAGCAAGGGCGATACCCTCAACCTGATCATCAGTATACTCGACTAATTAAAGGGAAGCGAAAACAATGATCCGGATTGCTCCCTCGATATTGAACGCGGATTTCAGCCGTCTTGCGCAACAGGTCGAGGCCCTCGAGACCGGAGGAGCCGATTGGGTCCATCTCGATATTATGGACGGTCATTTTGTGCCCAATCTGACCTTCGGCCCGATGATCGTCGCAGCCGTCCGCCGGATCACAGCGCTGCCTTTGGACGTCCATCTGATGATCAGCCGGCCGGATGACTATATCGCCCAGTTCGTCGAAGCGGGTGCCGACTACCTGACCGTTCATGTCGAGGCGGCGCCCCACCTCTGGCGTACGCTGGAAAATATTCATGCGCTCGGTGCCAAACCGGGCGTAACCCTCAATCCGGCCACGCCGGTCACAGCACTCGAACCCGTTTTGCCGCTGGTTGATCTGGTGCTGGTCATGTCGGTGGAACCCGGATTCGGCGGACAGCGCTATCTTGCCGCGGCGCAAGATCGTCTCAGGCAGTTGAAACAATGGCGCAGTGAACGCGGACTCAGCTATCTGATCGAGGTTGACGGGGGGATCGATGCGGTTACCGCGGTGGAGGCCTGCAACGCCGGTGCAGAAGTCCTGGTCATCGGCCAGGCGATCTTCCATCAGAAGGATCTCGCCGAAGCGGTCCGCCAGATGCGGAGGGTATTGTCTGGTTGAGCGACGAATCGCTTTCGCTGCCGGCCGCCTTGTCAAAAAGTCGCCTTCTTATGAGAAAAGTCTTGACTAAATAGCGCGTTGTAAGTAAATTATCGCAAAGACAGAGCGTTGCCAGGCGCAGATGCTGGGTAGGCCATGGTAAAAGCCCTCTTTGTTATTTGTCAGGAGGAACACGCAGGATGGCTAGAGGCAAGGTCAAGTGGTTCAATGAAAACAAGGGATTTGGCTTCATTGAACAGGAGAACGGAGAGGATGTGTTCGTCCATTTTTCAGTGATCCAGATGGAGGGATTCAAGACTCTTGCGGAAGGCGCTGAGGTAGAGTTCGAGGCCGTTGCTGGTGAAAAAGGCTTGCAGGCGACCAAGGTCGTCAAGATGTAAAAAGCCGAAGCATGAAAAACCCCGCTTTGTGTGGGGTTTTTTTGTAACCTGACAGGCTATCGTGCGTAAAAAGGAACAAAAAAGGCGACCGCTATGCGACCAGAGTTTAATAAAAGGGACATCGACCGGATTAGCAAGGTGCTTGCTGTTGTCCCCAAAAAAATAGACAATAAATATCGCTTCATCATCGAAAACGCTGAGACCCAGCAGCATATCTCTCTGGAAATCTATCCTGACATTCCCATCGGCGACCATGTAGGCCATTTGATCTCGGTTTATACCCCCACATCGCATCTACAGCTTCATTTTTGCACGGGTTTCATTACCAGTGAGCTGCTTGGCGAGGTCACCTTCATCAGCGAGAGCGGCGGCCGCGTCTCCGGGCTTATCGTCGAAAAGGGCGCCGGGTGTTCCCTCTATGCCAATGTTGAGTCCAAACTTCTCTCCGGAGATTTCAGCACCATGGGACCTGAGGTAATGCTTTCCGGAATCGCCCTCTCCCTTGCGGAGGAGATCCTGCCTTCCGGGTTGCTGGAGCCTTGAACAGCCGATCCGTTCCGCACCCACACACTCCGCCTGCCAGGTGCTGATCATGCCCCTAACCGACTATTTGCATGCCTTCATGGATCACCTGAGCGTGGAACGCCAAGTCTCTCCGAATACCCGTGCAGCCTATGAACACGATTTACTGCGGTATCTGCGCTTTCTGAATGAAAAAAACATCCGGGAACCGGAGGCCATTACCCACACCGATATCGCCGCTTTTCTGCAGCTGATGCATGATCTGGAACTCTGCCCCGCGACCATCTCTCGCAACCTCTCCGCAGTACGCACCTGGCACCGGTTCCTTCTGGCTGAGGAGATATGCCACCAGGATCCAACTGAAAACTATACTGTTCCCAAGCCCTGGATGAGGATTCCCCGGGTGCTCGATCTCGTCGAGGTTGAAAAACTGCTGCTGCAGCCGGATACCTCCACACCGACGGGCATACGCGATCGTGCCATCCTTGAATTTCTCTATGCGACGGGTGTGCGCGTCTCCGAGTTGGTTTCGTTCTCCTGCCGCGACATATTCTGGGATGATCAATTCGTCCGCGTTTTTGGCAAGGGCCGTAAGGAACGTCTTGTGCCGGTGGGCCAGGTAGCCTGCACCTGGCTGCAACACTATCTTCAGGAGGTGCGGCCGCCGCTGGCCAGTCTTGGCGTTGCAGGCGATATCGTTTTTCTCAACCGGTTTGGCAAGAAGCTCAGCCGGCAAACCATCTGGATTCTCATCCAGAAATATCTCCGCACGGCCGGAATCACCCGCAAGGCGGGGCCCCATACCCTCCGCCACTCCTTTGCCACCCACTTGGTCGAAGGCGGCGCGGATCTGCGTGCGGTGCAGGAAATGCTCGGACATGCGGATATTTCAGTCACCCAGATTTATACCCATCTGGACCGCGAGTATCTCAAGGCGGTCCATCATCAATTTCATCCCTTGGAATCGGGAAAGATTACGCCATGAACCTCTTTTTGCCCAGCAAGAATCCGCTTTTCGGCCGGAGAATCCTCCTCCTCGACCAGGTCAGCTCGACCAACGATGTGCTCAAAGAGTCAGCCTTGCAGGGCGCCGAGGAGGGGACTGTCGTCGTTGCCCGTGAGCAGAGCGCGGGGCGGGGTCGCGCCCACCGTTCCTGGGTCTCACCGCGGGATGCCGGACTCTACTGCAGCCTGCTGCTGCGGCCCGCGCTGCTCCCCAGTCAGTGCGGTGTGCTCTCGATTCTGCTGAGCTTGGCAGCTATCCGGGCTGTTCGCCGCGCCATGAGAATCCACGCCGGTCTCAAATGGCCGAATGACATCCTGCTCCAGGGAAAAAAGGCAGGGGGCATCCTGGTCGAATCTCATTTGAGCGGACATCGACTTGCCTTTGCTATAGCCGGCGTCGGCATCAATGTCAATCAGCTTCCAGAGGACTTTCCTCCTGATTTACGACCCAATTCCGCCTCGCTGCGGATGAGCGCTGGACAGATCCTGGACAAGGATGAACTCCTGCTGCACTTTTTGCGTCAGATGAATCTGCTCTATCCCGAACTCACCGATCCCAGGATGCGGAGAAAGTGGATCAATGCCTGGCAGCAGCATTGTGTCCATATGGATCAGTCTGTGGTCATAAGCCGCGGAGCAGAAACCCGCTCCGGACGCTTCAAGGGCATCAGCAGCTGGGGTGCTGCTCTGGTGGAGACGGAGAACGGGCAGATCCAGCACTTCGAATATGGCGACTTTAGCCTCAGGGAGAATTGATCATGCTGCTCGTCGTTGATATCGGAAATACCCAGATCGCCGCTGGAATTTACCAAGAAAAGCACCTGGCAGCAACCTGGCGCCTCTCAAGCCACAGCGAACGCACCGAGGATGAAACCTGGATCCTCATGCAGGCCATCGCCGCCGCCCAGGGATTCAACCTGCTCAAGGTCTCCGGCGTAGCCCTCTCGTCGGTCGTGCCGGACATGACCGTCCATTTTGAAAAAATGGCAACCAAGTATCTGCATCGCCGGCCGATTACGGTATCCAACGAACTGGATCTCGGTATCAAAATCCGCTACCAGAATCCCTCTTTGGTCGGCGCGGACCGTCTCTGCAATGCGGTGGGCGGCATTGCCAAGTTCGGTGCCCCGCTCATTGTCGTGGACCTCGGTACCGCAACGACCTTTGATGTGATCTCGGCTCAGGGCGAATACCTCGGTGGTATCATCGCCCCCGGAATCGAGACCTCCGCCATGATCCTGCACCAACGGGCCGCCAAACTGCCGCGCGTCGCTCTGCGCTTCCCGGAAACCACCATCGGCTATTCCACTGAAAGCAGCATCCAGTCGGGACTGATGTACGGCGCTGTGGAGATGATCGACGGGATGGTTGAACGCATCCGCCGTGAAATGGAGATGCCGGTGCCCACAGTTGCGACCGGCGGACTGGCCAGGGTGATCGTCCCCCAACTGCGCCGGGTTGAAAACGTCGATGAACATTTGACATTGGATGGGCTCAGGATCATTTACGAGCGGGTAACCACGGCCTGACGGCAAGAGGGAGGGGGCATCATACAAGCAAAAACAAAACGGCGCCAGATGGCGCCGTTTTGTTTAGATCGATTCGACTGATGAGATTTCGGGAAGCTGACGTTTCAGTTCCCGCTCGATGCCCATCTTCAGCGTCATCTGGGACATCGGGCAGCCATGGCACGCACCCTGCAATTTGAGTTTGACGATGCCATCCTTGACCTCAACAAGCTGCACATTGCCGCCATCGGCCATCAGAGCCGGACGGATCGTGTCCAGCACATCATTGACTTGTTCGAACAGGGTATCCGACATGATATATCCTCTCTTTTAGGATGTGATTTTTCTAACCAGCTAGATCGGCAGCGAGTACCGCCGCAGATTCCGTATCAAGGGGCACCGTGGTGGTGTGCTCGCCACTGATGACAAAACAGCCCGCCGGTCATTTGTCGCGGGCAGTACAAAGTTCGGTTGAATACAGGATACGAATCTCAGGTAGATGGCCCTGCATCGCCAGTGCTCTTTTGGGCGAAACTTTGGCAATGATGCAGATTTTGCAATCGAAGCAACCAACGCTGCAGACCTCCTTACTTCCCGGCGTGCAATAGTCGGGGAAAACCCGGCCGGCTGCGATCACCTCTTTCAGCCTAAAATGTAATCATCCTCATGCCCATTTGCAAGCCCAAAGTGGCGCCTGTGGAGTCTTTAACCTGCAAAGCAGTCAGGGCATGGCGTCCCGCCTGAGCGGATGGCCTCTTCTGACGGCCCTGCCGATTTTGCCGCTTGACTAACATCAAATAATTGTCTATCTTTTTAATACTTGAAAACCCTCCCACTCCCCAGCACGGCGAACAGGGAATACCCCGGGCGCCTCCTGGGGTCCGGGCCATACCAGCATGCTTGTTTTGATCGGAGGAACGGATGAGCGTCGCCATACAACTCTCCTGGGTGGATTGGTCTATCATCACCCTCTACTTCGTCTTCATCATCGGCATCGGTTTTTACCTCAAACGGTTCACCGGCACAGGCGAAGATTATTTCCTGGCCGGACGCAAAAACAGTTCGTGGGTGGCAGGCCTCGCGTTCCTCAGCGCCAATCTCGGTGCCCTTGAAATCCTCGGCTGGACCGGCGGCACGATGAAATATGGCATGTTTGTCTCCCATTTCTATTGGGTTGGCGCCATCCCCGCCATGCTCTTCCTCGGCCTTTATATGATGCCTTTTTACTATAGCAGCAAAATTCATTCGGTCCCCGGTTATCTCAAGCTGCGCTTCGATGAACGCTCCCGGCTGCTCAACGCCTTCTCTTTCGCTATTATGACCCTGCTGATGTCCGGTATCAATCTCTACCTGATGGCCCTGGTGCTCCGCACCATCCTCGGCTGGGATTGGCATCTCTCGATGTGGATCTCGGCTCTCGCCGTCGGTTGCTATATAATGCTCGGCGGGCTGATGTCGGCCATCTTCACCGAGATCGTCCAGTTCTTCCTGATCTGGTTTGGCCTCTTCCTGGTTGCCATCCTCGGCACTGTGGAGATGGGGGGGATGCACCAGGTTCTCACCGGGCTTCCCGATGCCATGAGCAAATTATGGGCGACCACCGGCAGCGCTTCCAACAATGCGATGGGGGTGACCTGGATCGGCATCATCCTCGGACTCGGTTGGGTGCTCTCATTCGGGTACTGGACCACCGATTTTCTCGTGGTGCAGCGCGCCTTCTCATCGAAGGATTTGCGTTCGGCGCGGATGACCCCGATCATCGCCAGCTTTTTCAAAATGGCGCTGCCCTTCATCATTGTCGTCGCCGGGCTGGTAGCTTACAAGTTGACCAACAATCCCCTCGCCCATTTCGAGCTGCTCAAACATCCCGTCACCGGCGAACCCTGGAACGATACGGCCCTGCCGCTGCTCATCGCCCGCTACTATCCCCAAGGGCTGGTCGGTCTGGGTATCACCGCCCTGCTGGCCGGCTTCATGGCCGGACAGGCCGGCAACGTCTCCGCCTTCAATACAGTGTGGACCTATGATATCTACCGTGTCCTGATCAATAAAAAGGCCAGCGATGCCCATCTGGTCTGGATGGGGCGCATCACCACCCTCGTCGGCATTCTCCTCTCCATCGCCACCGCCTACCTAGCCATGCAGTTCAACACGATCATGGATTACATTCAGGCCATCTTCAGCTGGGTCAACGCCCCTCTCTTCGCCACCATGCTGCTGGGCATGTTCTGGAAACGCACGTCTTCCACCGGCGCCTTCTGGGGCCTCATTCTGGGCATGCTGACTTCGTTCACGATTTTTCTCGGCTTCAAGCTGGGTTTCCTTCCTGCAACGCTGGTTCATCTCATCACCTTCTCCAGTGCGCCGGTCAGCGGGATTTCCGATATGTCCCGCAACCTCTCCCAAGCCGCTTGGGCCTGGTCCATTTGTGCGATTGCGACCGTTTTAATCTCCCTGGTGACTAAACCCAAGCCGGATAGCGAGCTGGTTGGCCTCGTGAAGGGATTCACCCCGATAGAACACGATGGCAAGATCGCCTGGTACAGTCAGCCCAAATACATCGCCCTGATTGCGGTTGCTGTTTTCGCCGCCCTCAATCTCTATTTCTGGTAGACGCCATATGCCGCCGTCCCGCAGCGGCGGCCTTTCTGACAACAAGGAGCCTGTATGTCCAGCACGAAAATGTATTCGATCTGGTTTTTCGTCGGCATGATGCTGACGGTTTTAGGCGTGATCATCTTTGCCATGGGAGTCTATTATCTCTTTGTGCCGCAGACCAGGACCATCCTTGCGAGCCTCAATCCCTCGCTCTGGTGGGGTGCGATCATGCTGGTTTCCGGATTACTTTTCCTCATCCCTTCCTGGATCGCACACCGTAAAGTCTGACCCTTGCAGGCGTAAATGTAAAAAACGCATCGCCGCTCATAAGGACGGCGATGCGTTTCAACCCGCGATTCCAGAGAGAAGGGCTGCCGACGTAATGGAGTTAGCGCAACTGATCCAGATCTTTCAGGACCGATACGGCCGGCGACCACGCGTTTTCCGGGCCCCGGGGCGAGTCAATCTCATCGGCGAGCATACCGATTACAATGATGGTTATGTCTTTCCGATGGCGCTCGATCGCTACACGGCTGCGTCGATCTCACCGAGGCCGGACCGGATGATCCGGCTTTATTCCCTCAACATGCAGGAGGAGATCACCTTCCCGCTGGAGGGCAACACACCCCGCAACCATTGGAGTGATTATGTGGCCGGGGTAGCGGATCAGCTCGAAAAGCGTGGATTTCAGCTTCCCGGCGCCGACCTTATCTTGTGGAGCAATGTGCCGGTGGGCTCCGGCCTCAGCTCCTCCGCCGCCTTAGAAATATCTGCGGCGCTCGCCTTTCTCAGCCTGGTTGACGGCCGGCTCGACAGCCGCCAGCTGGCTTTGCTCGGACAAGCAGCCGAGAATCAGTTCGTCGGGATGAACTGCGGTATCATGGATCAGTTTATTTCTGTCCATGGACGCAAGGACAATGCCCTTTTCCTTGATTGCAGGACGCTGGCGTATCAGATGGTCCCGCTGCCCTCGGATCACACCCGCATAATCGTTTGCAATACCCGGATCAAACATGAGTTGGGTGCCTCAGAATATAACAAACGCCGTCGGGAATGCGAAACGGGGGTGGGTCAAATGAAGAGACGCTGGCCCGGAATTGCGGCCTTGCGTGATCTCTCTATGACTCAATTTGCTGTGAGTGCGCCGGAATTGCCCGAATTGGTCCGCAAGCGCTGCCGTCACGTCATCAGTGAAAATCAGCGCGTCCTTGATTCGATCGAATGTTTGCGCAACGGCGATCTCGTCGGCTTCGGCGAACTCATGAACGCCTCCCATGACAGTCTTCGCTTCGATTATGAGGTGAGCTGTCTGGAATTGGATACGATGGTGGAGATCGCCCGCAGCCTGCCGGGCTGCCTCGGTGCCCGGATGACCGGTGGCGGATTTGGCGGCTGTACGGTCAATCTGGTTGAGAAAGAGCATGTTGAGCGTTTTTGTCAGGAGATCGCCGCGCAATATCATCAGTGCACCGGCCTGGAGCCGGCCCTGTATATTTCGGTGCCCTCGCAGGGCGCGCAGGAGTGGCTCGAACAGTGAACACTCATATAGGATATTTTGCCCAGTCCATATCACAAGGGCGGCCTGCGGAAAAAGTGAGGGTCTATGTCACGTAAAACCTTGATTATTGATGCCCACGTCCATATCTACCCGAACGCCGATCTGGGATTGGCGGTGGCGCGCAGTCTCGCCAATATGGATGCCGCAAACCCGGAAACGGAGACGGCCAAGATTTGGCTGTTGACCGAGCGCACGGACTGTTCGGCTTTCAGCATGCTGCAGTCCAGCGTCCGTATCGGCATGTATCATATCCTGCCTACCCGCGATCCGGAGGCTCTGCGTGTGCAACTGGGGGAGCGCATCGTTCTCTACATTCTAGCCGGACGCCAGGTCATCACGGCTGAAGGCCACGAGTTCGGCTTGCTGAATACTTTGCTCAACCTGCCGGACCGGGAGCTCGATGCAGCGGCGTGCATCGAGACCGCCAGGGAGGCCGGAGCGCTGCTCTCGATTAACTGGGCGCCCGGCAAGTGGAGCGGCCGCCGGAAAAAGGCACTGATCCCGCTTTTAACTGCCCCACCTGAACCACACCTTTTTATTGGCGACAGCGCTATGCGCCCGGTTTTCTGGTCTGAACCGGGATTGATGCGGAGAGCGGGACAGCAGGGCTGGCGGATTCTGGCCGGCTCCGATCCTCTGCCTTTCAAAGGCGAGGAGTATTCGTTTGGACGCTATGGCTCGATGATTACAGGCGAACTGGATCCCGACCGTCCGGCCGATTCGCTGAGACGCCTGCTGCTCTCCCGGGAGACCGCCTTGCTGACCTGGGGCAGCCGCCGCGGCACCTGGGAGTTCACCCGGCGGCAACTGGCCCTGATGCGGATGAAGAACAAGACCAGCCTTCCATCCCGATAAGTGTCCCATGCAGGCCACACTCGGGCGACAGCATGCGGCATCCTCTCCACAAAGACCGGCATAAAGGCGCCCGCGCAATCGGGGGTAGAAGACTGTTTTTTTGGCACACGACTTGCATAAGCCGGAGTGTTCACCGCAATAAATCATCAGCTTTCGGGAGGCGGCATGCGACGGCTTTTCTCAATTCTCGCGATGATAGGATTTCTCTTCTTCCTGAGCTGGAGCGTCAACATGGCCCAGGACGAGTCGTTGCGGTTGAATCGTCAGGAAATGGAGAGCTTGATCGATTCTTTCAATCAGGCCAGTTTCAGGGGAGCCGACATAGAAGGCCTGGCCCCGCTGGCGCAAAAACTGCGCGAGGCCGCCCGGCAGCTGGAACGATATGGCGATTCTCCACGTACCATTGTGCTTCACGTCTCACGGCAGGAGGCCCGTCTCTGCCTGAACATGATCGAAAACGCGACCTTTCAGACCCGCCATGCCGAAATCATCGAGCGGGTTAAAATAAAACTGCTGCACCAGGTCTGACCTGGTCCGCGGAACAGAGTCTGTGTCTCCTCACAGGAGCCGGCTTGTCATAGCGCCATCATGACAGGCCGGTTTTTTTATAAGTAAAATTATTCTTTTTTGATTTTTTTCTTGCTTTTTGGCGCTAAAAGAGATAATATTAAGAGGGATAGAGTGTAACATTCTTATGACAATCTCTCTCCAGTTCGACCTGGCCACCGCCGACAGCACCTGTAAGGCAAACACTCTGATTCGGACTTAATCCATCAGCACCTATTGATCTCGCCACATTGAGGAATGCACCCTATGAGCAATCTTTGGGAGGAGTATCTCGTGCAAGAGGATTTGATCGGCCATTCACCCGCGATCTATCAAATCCGGCGATCCATTCCGATTTTGGCCAAAGGCGATCAGCCCGTTCTCATCACCGGCGAACCGGGCACCGAAAAACTCCTGATCGCGAAACTCATTATCGATAACAGCAGCCGCAAAAAGGCGCCGGTCTTCATCACCGACGCGGCCAAACTCAATAAAACTTTCGATCAGGAACTCCAGTCGCTCATCCAGCAGAGCGACCAGCCGCGCGAAGGAAGTCTGCAGGGGACCCTGATCGTCCAGAATCTCGAATACCTGGACCGGGAAGCCCAGGCGCGACTCATGAGCTTCGCCCAGGGCGGCTATTTACAATTTCTCCACTCGAGCGAACCGATAGCCGCCGATTTTCGCATTATTTCCACTGCCACAGGTAAACTCCAGGAGTATACCAAAGAAGGCCTCTTCAACTCCGAGCTTTACCTCACCCTGAGTGCCATGACCGTGAAACTCCCAGCGCTGCGCGAACGCAAGCAGGATGTCGTCGCTTTTTTTGAATTCTACCTCGATTTCTTCTGCCGCAAGATGGGGCGAACCGTGCCCCCGATGCCCTTTGAAGTTTTTCACCAGATTCTCAAATATACCTGGCCCGGTAACGTGAAAGAGATGGAAAATGCCGTGCGCAGCGTCGTCGTCTCATCACCGGAGGGCACCCTGCTCATGGAAGCACTGCCCTTCGTCGACGAAGCGGAAAAATTTCAACGCGTCGAGCTGCAAAGTCTCAACCGGGCCGTCGCCCAACTCGAGAAGGAGATGATCGAACGCGCTCTGCGACGTTTCGCCGGCAACCAGTCGCGCGCGGCCCAGGTGTTGCACCTCTCCGAACCCAACTTGCGCTTCAAGATGAAAAAACTCGGCATCCGCAAGGAAGAATTTATCATGGGCAGCGAATAATCCGGCGAGCCCTGGCGTGAAAGATAAGGTTCTGTATAAAGTTGTATAATCCTTTTACTGGTGGCCCAGTCTCGCAGTGACGAGACCGGGCCTTTTCTTTTTAACCCCGCCGCTTTTCTCTTTTTTCTTTGCCGAAATTTCCCTATTTTGCTGCGATGATGACGGTACACCCATTCACGGAGAAGGCCATGCGTTTTGTTGCCCGAGCTCTGCTCTTTTTGTTATCCCTCGCCACAGTCAGCGCGGCTGAAGAGGGGATGTACCCGGTTAACGACCTCCAAAAATTCGACCTGAAAAACGCTGGTTTTACCTTGTCAGCCCGGACGATTTTCAATCCCGACAGCATCAGCCTGACCGATGCGGTCGTCAATATCGGCGGCTGTACCGGCTCTTTCATCTCCGCCCAGGGTCTGATCCTGACCAACCACCACTGTGCCTTCTCTGCAATCCAGCGCGCCAGCAGCAAGGAACACGATTATCTACAGCAAGGCTTTTATGCCCGGACGCGAGAGGGCGAGTTCCCTGCGAAAGGGTACACGGTGCGCATTACGGAATCGTGCCGTGAGGTCTCGGAACCGATCCTCAATGCCATGAGTGCTGCCGTAGATTACACAGCCCGGAGCAAGGCGAAAGAGAAAACGTACAAGGAATTGATCGCTGCCGCGGAGAAGGAAAATCCGGGCAAACGCGCGGAGATTGCCGAGATGTTCCCCGGTAAAAGCTACATGCTCTTCCTCTATACCTATCTCACCGATGTCCGCCTCGTCTATGCTCCACCCTTGGGCATCGGCAATTTCGGCGGAGAAGAGGACAACTGGGTTTGGCCGCGTCATACCGGTGACTTTTCCCTCATGCGTGCCTACACCGGTCCGGATGGCAAAACAGCTGAGTATGCCGCAGCAAATGTGCCCTACAAACCGAGGGTGTTCCTCCGCCTGGCGCCGCAGGGACTCCGCGAAGGTGACGCGGCCCTTATCCTCGGCTACCCCGGCCGCACCTTTCGCCATTATCCCGCCCGCTATCTCGAGTTCGAGAGCACACAAAGAATGCCCTGGATCGTGGAGTGGTACGGTTATCAGATCGAGAAGATGGAGGAGATGAGCCGGCTTGATCGCAGCGTGGCCATCACGCTCTCTTCCGCCATCAAGGGCCTCGCCAATACCTGTAAAAACTACCAGGGCAAACTCGAAGGCCTCCGGCGGCTCGACCTGGTCTCCCGCCGCCGGTCCGAGGATGAGGACCTGGCCCGCTTTATTGCCGCCGACTACGCACGACAGCAACGCTACGGCTCCTTGCTTGCCGACATCGAAGCCTACTATGCAGAGAGTTCGGCGCGCTTTGAACGCGACAAGCTGATGGATGCCCTGCTGGGCAGTTCGACGCTGCTCTCGACAGCGTATACCCTTTACCAGTCAGGAACCGAGCTGGCCAAGCCGGATCTTGAGCGCGACACCGCCTTTATGGAACGGAACCTCACCCGCACTAAAGAGCGCCTGCCGCTCGCCCTTGCGGCCTTCTATTTGCCCAAAGACCGCCTCTTCCTCAGCCAGATTCTGCAAAGACTCCAGGCCCTGCCACCGGAAGAGCAACCGGAAGCGGTCCGCAAGCTGCCCAAGGGGAAAAAACTGGAGTCCACGCTCGACCGCTATTTTGCCAGGAGCCGATTACGGGAGAGCGAGCGGATCTTGCCGCTCTTCGGCAAAAATGTAGCGGACTTGCTCAAGACCGGCGATCCCTTCATCTCCTTGGCCGCGGAGCTGCATCCCGATTTGGTCCGCCAGCGCGAATTTCGCCGCGCTCACAGCGCCCGCCTCGAGCGGCTTCTGGCTGATTACACCGATGTCAAGCAAGCTCGCGCCGGCCACGATTTCATCCCCGATGCCAACGGCACCCTGCGCCTGACCTGGGGTCATATACGGGGCTATTCACCCCGGGATGCCGTATATCTTGCCCCCTTTACGACCCTCCATGGCATGGTAGAAAAAAATACCGGCACGGAGCCCTATCAAGCGTTTCCTGCGCTGCTGGCTCTGGCAGGGCAGGGGCCCCAAAGTGCCTATATCAATCCCGATCTCCGAGATGTTCCTGTCGACATGCTCTATGACATGGATACCACCGGAGGAAACTCGGGCAGCCCGGTTCTCAATGGTCACGGCGAGCTGGTGGGACTCAATTTCGACCGCGCCTACGAGGCGACCGTCAATGACTACGCCTGGAGTGCAGCCTACAGCCGCTCCATCGGACTCGATGTCCGCTTTATCCTCTGGGTGCTGGATAAAATATCCGGAGCGCAAGAACTGCTGCGCGAAATCGGCATCCAATAGAAATACCGTACCTCCTGTTTGTAGAAAGGTGAAAATAATGAAAACCTATCTTATCCTGGCGCTCGGCCTTGCGATGGCTATTTGTTCAACATCATGTAAAAAAAGCGCTTATGTTGATCTTGGCAAAAAAGCCGTCGAAGTGGACAGCCTGATCATCAAAGCCCGCGCCGCGGGACACAACAACATGGACAGCCTGCGCGCGGCTCGCAAGGAAAAAGCGCTCGCCTTTATCAACGGCGTTGATCCCTTTCGGATTGATGCCGCCAATTATCATGCCGCTGCTCGCCTCTTTTACGCAGCCGGCAAGCCGGATTCGGCCAGACAGCTGCTGGAAAAATTTGCGCTCTCCCAGAACGATCCGGAACCCTTGAGCCTGCTTTTCAAGCTGTATATGGAAAAGGGTCAGATCGACAGGGCGGAGCAGCTCTTCCTGGAAAAACTGAAGGCCCTCGCCGGCGAGCAGAAGGAAGCGATGTACATGGAACTGATCTATGGCTATGAGGAGCAGAACGCCCTGGACAAGGCGCTTAGCCTGGCAAACGCCGCCATCGCCGAATTTCCTGCGGAAACTTCATCGGGAATCGCACTCGAAAAGGCCGAACTGCTCCACCTCAAGGGGGACAAGGCAGGAGCGCTGGCGCTGCTGAAGAGGCTCAAAGCGGACAAAACGCTGGATCCCCGTTTGGTACGCGCTGTGGACGCCAAATCGAATCTCTACAACCTGATCGGCAGCCCGGCCCCGGAATGGCAGGCCGGGGAGTGGATCGATTCCCGTCCCCTGAAGCTCAAGGAATTGCGCGGCAAGGTTGTCTTCCTCGATTTCTGGGCGCCCTGGTGCGGCCCTTGCCGTGCCATGTTTCCCCATGTTAAGAAGCTCTATGAGGAATATGCCGGCAAAGGTCTGGTTATCATCGGCCTGACCCGCTATTACGGCCGCTTCAATCAACTCGGCCAGAACCTCCGCGACATCAAACCGGCCGAGGAACTGGACTGGATCAAGAAATTTAAGAGCTTCCACCAGATTCCCTTCGCTTATGCCATTGCCGGCGGTGACCAGGCTGCCACCAACGAGTTGAGTTATGGCGTCTATGGCATCCCGCACATGGTCCTCATCGATAAAAAGGGCATTGTGCGCGAGTATGCGATCGGTTCCGGTCCCGCTTCTGAATTAAAGCTGAGCCAGGCTGTGGCCCGTTTGATCGCTGAATGACTGGAAATCGGTCGATCTAGCAAAATCCAGAGAGTGGATACCGAGCTGCAAGGGAAGAGATACCGATGGATCCCTTCTTCATCCCGCACCGGCCGCTGCTGCTCGCCCATCGCGGAGCCTCCGGGCATGCCCCTGAACTTACGATGGCCGCTTTCCGGCTCGCCGCAGCGATGCATGCAGATGGTTGTGAGCTGGATGTCCAACTTTCCGCTGATGGCCACGTCGCTGTCTTCCACGATGAGACACTGCGCCGCACCACCGGCCGACCGGAGCGGCTCGACAGCCTGAACTGGACCGATTTGCAGGAGTTGGATGCAGGCCGCTGGTTCTCCAGCACCTTCACCGGCGAGCGCATCCCCGGTCTCGAGCAAATTCTGCGACTGGAACCCCGTACCTGGCGTCTCAACATCGAGCTGAAAGGAACACCTTCCCCACGGCTCCTTGCTGAGCGGGTCGCGGAACTGGTTCATCATGAGCCGCATCCGGAGCGCTTGATTTTCACCTCTTTTGATCCGGAAGCCCTTAGCCATCTCGCGACCCTGATGCCGAAGGCGCGTCGGGGCCTGATCTTCGCACATCAATGGCCGCAGGATGAAGCCCTCGCGGCGTGGCCAATCTGGAGCGTGGAACAGAGTCTGCTGACACGGACGCGAATCCAGCAGGCGCATGCGCGCGGGATCCGGGTGTGCGCATGGACCGTAAATTCGGTCGAGGCGATGCGCCATCTGATGGCACTCGGCGTGGATGCGATCATCACCAACTATCCCGACCGATATCATCAAGCTTGGTCTATTTTTTCTGCAGAAAACGAGAATTCTCTTGATTTCAATGTAAAAAAATGATAAATTATAATTCTTAATGAATTTCATTGGCCTGTTTTAGCGTCCCCATCGTCTAGGGGTCAGGACTCGGGATTTTCGATCCCGTAACAGGGGTTCGAATCCCCTTGGGGACACGCGCATAGGGCGGCACCGATAGCCGCCCTTTTATTTTATGCTGGAAAAAATGAATACGACTCAGTCTGGCTGCACTATTCCATTGCGAAAGTGCGCCTTTTTTTGTATGTTTAAAATCAAAGCAGCAGATGGACGCGATAAATGGCGCTTGCATGACCCTGAGCATCATCATCGTCAGCTATAATGTCCGCGAATTCCTCGAACAGGCCTTAATCTCGATCGAGCGGGCGACCGCCAATCTCGACTGTGAGATCCTGGTAGCCGATAATAATTCCATGGATGGCAGCGCCGAATTCGTGCGGCGCCGTTTTCCGACCGTTCGGCTCATCGCCAATTCGGAAAACCAGGGCTTTGCCCGCGCCAATAATCAGGCGATTGCACTCAGCCGTGGACGCTATATCTGCCTGATCAATCCCGACACCATTGTTCAGGAAGATACCTTTACTTCACTACTCGCGTTCTTTGAAAGCCATCCCCGGGCCGGATTGTTGGGATGCAAGATCCTAAATCCGGACGGCACACTGCAGCTCGCCTGCCGCCGTAGCTTCCCAACACCCTGGGTCGCTTTCACGAAAATCGTCGGGCTTGCCGCCGTATTCCCGCGCAGCCGCCTCTTCGGCCGCTACAATCTGACCTACCTGGATGAAGAGACTACTTGCGAGGTCGAGGCGATCTCCGGTTCCTTCATGCTCCTCCGCCGCGAGGTCGTCGACCAGGTCGGCCTGCTTGATGACGCCTTTTTCATGTATGGGGAGGACCTCGATTATTGTTTTCGTGTTCACTCCGCCGGCTGGAAGATCTATTACGTCCCTGAGACCCGCATCATTCATTTCAAGGGGGAGAGTTCGAAGCGCAGCCCCTTCGAACAGCGACGCCTCTTCTATGAAGCCATGCGCCTTTTTGTCAATAAGCACTTTGGCTCGAACCGCGCCTGGATGCCTTCCTGGGCACTGATCATCGCCATCCGCATGCGCGCTCTAGCGGCCTTTTGCAGTGCGCTGTTATCGCGGGCGGCCTGGCCGCTGCTCGACCTGGGCCTGATGACCCTCTCCCTGGGCGCTGCAATCTACTTCCGCTTTGCGCCGCGCTTTCCCTGGGACGCCTTTTTGATTGTGCACGCCATCTATAGCGCGTTCTGGCTGGCAGCACTGGCCGCACAAGGCGCCTATGGTGCATGGCGCCTCTCTGTGGCCCGAAGCGGCGTCGCTGTGCTGACCGGACTGGTCATCAACAGCGCGATCACCTTCTTCTTCAAAGAGATCGGCTTTTCGCGCCTGGTGGTCCTCTATGCCGGCGCCTTGAATCTTCTTGCGCTACCAGGCTGGCGTCTTCTGCTCAAGCTTGCGGCCCAGCTCCAGGGCCGTCGCTTTGGACGGAAACTGCAAACCTTGGGCCTGCATCGCTCCGTAATCCTGGCCGGTGACCTCCCCAGCTGTGAGGCCCTCAGCGCACGTCTCCGCCGCCGCATGGATCCGGTCTACGAAATCTGTGCGATGGTGTTGCCCGAGCAGCACGAGGAGGTCGTCGCTCTTCAAGGCATCCCGGTCTACGTCGGCTTATCCCATTTGCGCGAATTGCTGCAGCGCGAAAAGGTCCAAGAGGTCATCTTCGCCACCGACCGCCTGCCCTACCAGGAGATGCTCGCCGTCATTTCGTCCTGCACCGGCTCGGGTGTCAGTTTCAAATTGGTGCCCAGCAGCATGGATGTCATCATCGGCAAGGCTTCGGTGGAATATATCGAGGACATGCCCCTGATGGAGATCCGCTATACGCTGCAAAGCCCTCTCTATCGTCTGATCAAGCGGCTGAGCGACCTTTCCCTTGCCTCGCTCCTTCTGCTGATCACCTGGCCGGTCTGGCTATGGCTGAGGCTGGTCCGGGGGGTGCATCAAAAAGCAGTCCCCTACTTCAACGGCCGGCAGCAGCGGTTGGTGATTCATGAATGGGATGTACCCGCGGATACCCGCAAGTGGTGGCTGCTGTTGCCGTGGATTGCCGCAATCTGGCGGGGCGAAATGAGTTTTGTTGGCCCCCGGCCGGAGCGACAGGCCGCCAGCGTACCGCTCGCCTGGGCTCTGCGTCCGGGTTTGACAAGTCTTGAAGAGGTCGATTATCCACAACCCGCAACCGGGGAGGAGAGAGAGCGTTCACGCCTCTATTATCTGAAGAACTATTCTCCCTTTCTCGATGCGGAGATTCTGATTAAAACCCTGATCCATTATGGGCAAAAAAGAGAGCAGGTTTGGCCATGGCTGGATTGATACTGGAGTTTGAAAAACCTATCGCCGAAATTGAACGGCGCATCGCGGAACTACGCGAATACTCCGCAAGCGAGGATCTCGAGATGCACAAGGAGATCGAACGGCTGGAGGAAAAAGCCCGCCAGCTGCGCGAGGAGGTCTACAGCAATCTGACGCGTTGGCAGCGCGTCCAGCTTGCACGCCATCCTAACCGGCCCTATACGCTCGATTATGTCCGCTGGATGATGCCCGATTTCATGGAACTGCACGGCGATCGCGCTTTTGCCGACGACCCGGCCATAGTATGCGGCATCGGCACACTCGGCACCCGTCCGGTCACGCTGATCGGCCATCAAAAAGCGCGGGACACTCGCGAGAAAATCCGCCGTAATTTCGGCATGCCCAACCCAGAGGGGTACCGCAAGGCGCTGCGGCTGATGCGGATGTCGGCCCGTTTCAAACGTCCGGTAATTTGCCTGGTGGATACCCCTGGTGCGTTTCCCGGGACCGGCGGGGAAGAGCGCGGGCAGGCCGAAGCCATCGCCAGAAATCTGTTCGAGATGGCCCACCTGCCGGTGCCGATTGTCGTGGTCATCATCGGCGAAGGGGCCAGCGGCGGCGCACTCGGAATCGGGGTCGGCGACCGCATCCTGATGCTGGAAAACACCTGGTACTCGGTCATCACCCCGGAAGGATGTGCAGCCATTCTCTACCGCGACAGCGCCAATGCACCCCTGGCGGCGGAAGCAATGAAAGTGGCCCCGGCCGATCTCCTGGAATTGGGCGTAATCGACCGTATTCTCAAGGAACCGCGCGGCGGCGCCCACAACGACCACGAAGGCGCGGCTGCGCTGGTCAAGGAAGCCCTGGTAGAAGAACTGGAAGCACTTGCCGAAATCAAACCCGCGGAGCTGGTGCGTCGGCGTATCGATAAATTTGCCCATATGGGCGTCTGGGACGAATAACTGGAGGAAATGATGGTCAGCAAGGAACTTTTGGAGATTTTGATCTGTCCGTCCTGTCACGGCGAACTGGAGTACGATGCCACCATCGATGCCCTGACCTGCCGGGGACCCCACTGCCCCATTTGCGGCATGCCGGCTGGTGCAGAGGGGCGTTGTAGCAACGGCGACTGCAGCTGGAAAGGGGAGGTTCCGGTGGGGTTACGCTATCGGGTTGAGGAAAATATACCGGTGATGCTCATCGATGAGGCGGAAAGAATACAGATGTAGCCCCTCTGTGGTCCGGGTGGCCCGAGGTGTTGGGCTGGAGCCGGATGGCACCGGTCGGATGAAGAGAAAAAACTTGACTATTTCATTATTTAATCATATATTTTTTAATATTTTTGGGACATCCAGGCCCGGCATACGGCCGGCGTGGGATGACCGGAATGCGGCCGGACTTGGCTAAGCGCCAGATGGATCCTTGTGAGAGGATCGTCCATGCAAAATGTCAAAGTATTGCTTCTCAACCAGAATTACGAGCCGGTGACTGTGGTCAGCGCTCAGAAGGCGATCATCCTGACCTTTCTCGAAAAGGTGGAGATCGTCGAACGCCACGACCGCTGGGTTCATTCGCAACACATGGCCCTCCCCTTGCCGAGCATTGTGCGGCTGCTGCGCTATATCCGAATTCCGCACCAGCACGTTGAACTGTCGCGCCGCAATATTCTGAAGCGGGATAACTTTCGCTGCCAGTATTGCGGCACAACCAAGGGGCCCTTTACCGTGGATCACATTATCCCCAGGGTCAAAGGCGGGGGGGATAGTTGGGAAAATCTGGTTTGTGCCTGCGTACGCTGCAATAACCGCAAGGGAGACCGCACCCCAGAACAGGCCAATCTCAAACTGGTCAAATCGCCGCGACGGCCCAGCCATCTTTTTTTTATCCAGCATCACATGGGCGTCAGCGACGATTGCTGGAAGCCCTACATATTTTTAAATTGATCGAGCCTATCCAGATACAGCGCATCTCCTTTTCTGCTGCCAAGGCCGTGCTTTTAGCGGCCTTCGTCATGTCAGGCGGAAACAATGCTGTCGTCGGTCCTAACGAGCAAATGTGCAGCGCACCAAAAGGCAATCCTGATTCATTATGAGCTATAAGGTCAAACTGGAAAGCTTTGAAGGACCACTGGATCTGCTCCTCTTCCTTATCAAAAAGGAAGAGGTTGATATTTACGATATTCCGATCGCCAAGATCACCCAGCAATATCTGCAATATATCGAAATCATCCAGTTGCTTGATCTAGAGGCGGCCAGCGATTTTATCCTCATGGCGGCCACGCTGATGCGTATAAAGGCTCAGATGCTCCTGCCCAAGCCCGATCTCGGGGAGGAACAGGCCGAGATTTCCGATCCCCGACAGGAACTGGTGCAGCGGCTGTTGGAGTACAAACGTTTTAAGGATGTCGCCGAGGACCTCGGCGAGAAGGAGACACGATCCCTCAAACAGTACAACCGTGGCAGCTATAAGGTCGAGGAAGAGATACTGGGTGAGGAGTTTCAGGCCAGCTCAGAAGTCACTCTGTTCGATCTGGTCGCCGCTTTCAAGAAGATCGTCGATCAATCGCAAAAAAAAGTCACCGTCCATCGCGTTGTCGAGATCAATGTCACCCTCGAGGAGTGCATGGCCCGAATCCTCGACGCCCTGGACAAAACACCGCAAATGGCATTCCGCGAACTCTTCGCTCCCGACACCGACAAGATTGTCCTGGTGGTGACCTTTATCGCGATCCTCGAATTGATCAAGCGCAGCGAGATTCAGGCCGTGCAGGATGAACCCTTTGCTGAAATTATGATCAGAAGGATAGATGGAACAGGAGAAACTCAAATCGGTTCTTGAGGCGCTGATCTTCGCCTCTGATGTTCCGATCTCCCTCAACCAGCTCCAGGTAATCCTTGAAGGGGTGGATAAGTCGGAGATCGAAAAGGCGCTGGCAGCGCTCTCTGACGAACTTAAGAGTCGGGCCTTTTTCTTGAAAAAGGTGGGCGGCGGCTGGCAGTTCGCCACCCGGCCGGAGTATTATCGCTGGATCAAACAGATGTTCGCCGGCCGCGAACGCAATCGCCTCACCCGAGCCGCGCTGGAAACCCTGGCCATCATCGCCTTCAAGCAGCCGATCAGCAGGGTGGAGGTGGCGGCGATTCGCGGCGTTAATTCCGATGGCGTCATGCAAACCCTGCTTGAACGCAAGCTCATTGCCATCACCGGGCGCGATGAGGGGCAGGGACGCGCCTTGCTCTTCAGCACCACCAAGGAGTTCTTGCTGTACTTCGGAATCGACGACATCGCCGATTTGCCCAAGCCCAAGGAGATCGAGGAACTGCTGGCCAGCGGCGAGGGCCAGAAGATCATCCAGGAGATCCCGGAAGAGGAGATCCTCGAGCAGGAGGTTGCAGCGGAGAATTCGCTCGATTCGGAATTCGTTGCTGCGCCTGATCCGGAGTCCGCTGTTGCGGCTGATCAGGCGGCATCTACAGAATCCATCCCGGCCGACGATGCGCATTAACCGCTATCTGGCCGGCTGCGGCGTGGCGTCGAGACGGGCAGCCGAAGGCCTGGTGCTGAAGGGACGTATCACCGTCAACGGGGTGGTGGTTACCAGCCTGGCCACCCAGATCGATGAGGGCAAAGATCAGGTCGCTCTGGACGGACAGCCGATTGCGCCGCAAGCGGAAAAGATCTATGTTCTTTTGAATAAGCCCAAAGGATATATAACAACGGCCAGCGATGAGCGCGGCCGTCGCACTGTCCTCGAACTCGTACCCTTGCCGCAGCGTCTCTTTCCGGTAGGCCGGCTTGACTACAATACCACCGGCGCACTCCTCCTCACCAACGATGGCGAACTGGCCTTCCGGTTGATGCATCCCCGGTATAAGGTTCCCAAACGGTATCATGCCCGGCTTGAGGAGGCTTTCAATCCGGATCATTTCGCCCGGCTGACCGGAGGCCTTTTTCTAGAAGATGGCCCCACGCAACCCTGCGTGGCGCGCTTTTATTCGCCATCGCGGAATGAGGTGGAAATCGAATTGAAAGAGGGACGTCAGCAGCAGGTGCGGCGCATGTTTGCCGCCCTGGGCTATCGCGTCAAGGAGTTGAAGCGGGTGCGCTTCGGCCCGATCCCGCTCGGGCGTCTCGAACGCGGTGACTGGCGCGAACTGGATGCGCAGGAGATCCATGCTCTGCGCAAGATGGTTGGATTGGATTGAGAGCCCCCTCGACGCATGTCTGCTGCTATTAAAAAGGTGACCATCACCATCGACGGGCCCGCTGGGTCCGGCAAGAGCACCACAGCGCGCCGGGTGGCAGCGCGTCTCGGCTACCTGTATCTCGATTCGGGCGCGCTCTATCGCGCAGTTACGCTCGCCGCCCTGCGCCGCCAATGCGACTTTCATGATTCTGAAGCGCTCGCTCAAATCGCCCGCACCTGCCGGATCGAGCTGATCCCCGGGCCGGAAGGCCTGCTGGTGCTGCTGGAGGGAGAGGACGTCAGCACAGCGATCCGGACTCCGGAAGTTGCGGCAGCGATTGGGCCGGTTGCAGCGAATGCCGGAGTTCGCCAGGCCCTGCTGGCGCAGCAGCGCCGGATGGGAGAACGCGGCGGCATTGTCGCTGAAGGGCGAGACATGGGAAGTGTGGTCTTCCCCCGGGCTGAGGTCAAGATCTACCTCGTCGCCTCGATCGAAGAGCGCGCCCGCCGACGGCAGAAGGAATTGGCTGAGCGAGGCCGCTATGTGGAGTTAGATGACCTGGTTCGTTCCATCCGCAAACGCGACGAGGACGACAGCCAACGGGATGTCAGTCCCCTGATCAAACCCGAGGATGCTCTTGAACTCGACACGACCCGGCTCAGCATCGACGAGCAAGTGGACTGGATCGTCGCGATCGCGAAGGAACGGGGCGCTGTAAAATGAAGATTATAATCGACAGACGGGCTGGCTTTTGTCCTGGAGTGAGCAAAGCAGTACGCATGGTGGAAGAAGAGCTGTCTCAGGGCAAGGCGGTGACCGCGCTCGGCGCCCTGATCCACAATCCGCGTGAAATCGCACGTCTCGAGGCGATGGGTTTGCAGACCATCGCCCAGGATTTCGCCGGCGATCCGGAAAAACAGGCAGAGCTGCAGGGCCGGGAGCTTTTCGTACGCACCCATGGCGTCGGCGTAAGGCTCCGTGACCAACTGGAAGCTGCGGCCTTTTGTGTCGTCGATGGCACCTGCGGGACGGTGAGCCGGGTCCAGAAACTGATTGCTGAACATCATGCCCTCGGCGAACAGATCGTGATCATCGGTAAAAAAGGGCATGCGGAAGTTGTCGGGCTTCTGGGTCATTGCGATGAGCAGGGCATCGTCGTCGAGAAGGAAGCGGACGTGGAATCGATTCCGGAGAATCGTCCGACCTTCGTCGTCGCCCAAACGACCATCGGACGCGATCGGTTCACCGTGTTGAGCGGTCTGATCCGCGCCCGTGTGCGGCAAACGCAGGTACTGGATACTACCTGCGGTTATATCGACCGGCGCTATGATCAGATCAGGGAATTTGCTGCGAGTGTGGATGTTATACTTTTCGTCGGCGGCAAGGAGAGCTCGAACTCCAGGGTTCTCTATGAAATCTGCCGTCAGGCCAATCCCAGAAGCTATGCGATCGAATCTCCACAGCAGATCGCACCGGATTGGATAGGTGCCGAGGAGAGGGTTGGTTTGACTGGCGGCGCCTCAACCCCGCTATGGCAGCTCGAGGAGATCCGCGATCTGCTGTTGAAGCGGGAAACCGTACCCAACCAGCAGGACAAAAAAACTTGACCCAGTTGGGCAAGTATTCATACAAAAGGAGAAATAAAACCAATGGACGAACTAACCAACACCAACCCGGCTGAAGAGGCTGGACAGACCCCATCACAACCCGAAACGGAAATGCCGGAACCCACCGTCACTGTTGACGAGCCCCAATCGGCTCCCGCTGTTGCTGAACCCGTCGCTACTGCACCGGTTATCGACCCGATTGAAAAATCACCCACCATCGAAGAACTCGACCAAATGGAGAATGAGTACACCCCCCAGGAACGCGAGAGCATGCTCAAGCTCTATGAAGAGACCCTGGCCGATTTTGTCTCCGGTGTCGTGGTCACTGGCAAGGTACTCGCTATCAATGAGAAGGAAGTCGCCGTCGATATCGGTTTCAAATCGGAAGGCACCATTCCAATTGAAGAGTTTCCCGATCCCAAGGAGATCAACGTCGGTGATAACATCCAGGTTTTCATTGACAACATCGAAGACTCGGATGGGATGCTCATTCTCTCCAAGAAAAAGGCCGATTTCATGCGCGTTTGGGAGATGGTCAACCGCTCCTACGACAAGGGTGAAATCATTCAGGGCCGCTGCGTACGCCGCATCAAGGGCGGCATCGTTGTGGATCTTTCCGGAGTTGATGCCTTCCTTCCGGGCTCGCAAATCGATGTTCGCCCGATCCGTGATTTCGATGCCCTGATCGGACAGACCATGGATTTCAAGATTGTCAAAATCAATAATCTGCGCAAGAATATCGTCGTCTCGCACCGCGTCCTCGTGGAAGAGGAGATGAAGGGCCAGCGCGAAAAGATCCTTGAAGATCTGCAGAAAGGCCAGATCCTCGAAGGCACTGTCAAGAATATCACCGATTTCGGCGTCTTCATCGACCTCGGCGGCGTCGACGGTCTGCTCCATATCAACGACCTCTCCTGGGGCCGTGTGGCCCATCCCTCCGAAGTGGTCGCCCTCGACGAAAAAATCAAGGTCGTCGTCCTTGATTTCAATGAGGACAAGGACCGCATATCCCTCGGTCTGAAACAGCTGCAGCCTCATCCGTGGGAGGATGTCGAGAAAAAGTACCCGGTCGGTTCGGTCATTCGCGGCAAGGTCGTCAGCATCTCCGACTATGGCGCCTTTGTCGAGTTGGAGAAAGGCGTTGAAGGCCTTATCCATATCTCGGAAATGTCCTGGACTCAGCACATCAAACACCCCTCCAAGGTGCTTTCGGTCGGCGAGATGGTCGATGCCAAGGTGCTCAATATCATGAAAGAGGAGCGCAAGATCAGCCTTGGTCTGAAACAGCTGGAGCCCGATCCCTGGCAAACCCTCTCGGAGCGCTATCCGGTCGGCTCGCGCCACAAGGGCAAGGTGCGCAATCTGACCAACTTCGGCGCCTTTGTCGAGTTGGAGGACGGCATCGATGGCCTGATCCATATCTCCGATCTCTCCTGGACCAAAAAGATCCGTCACCCCGGCGAAGTGGTCAAGAAAGGCGACGAAATTGACGTGGTGGTTCTCAACGTTGACCGTGATAACCGCCGCATCTCTCTGGGCTATAAGCAAACCCAGGACAATCCATGGGACTTTTTCGAAGACAAGTATCACCCCGGCGCTCTGGTCGAGGGCAAGGTGGTGCGCCTAATCGAAAAAGGGTTGATCGTCGAACTTCCCGACGCCGTGGACGGTTTTGTGCCCATGTCCCAGCTGGCCAAGGATAATCTCAGCAAGCCGGCTGATGCCTATCAGATCGATGATGCACTCACCCTCTCGGTGATCGAATTCAACAAGGAGAATAAAAAG
>Ga0116186_1000030_pt1 | contig 162340 bp, 131 predicted proteins | sample AD_JPNNA4_MetaG_FD_89806 | JGI IMG/M metagenome (GOLD analysis project Ga0116186, IMG submission 89806) | Active sludge microbial communities of municipal wastewater-treating anaerobic digesters from Japan - AD_JPNNA4_MetaG | ecosystem: Engineered > Bioreactor > Anaerobic > Digestate | place...
AAGGGATATTCCTGTGTTTGGTATATGTCTTGGCAATCAGCTCATGGCCCTGGCTTCCGGAGCAGATACATATAAGCTGAAATACGGACATAGAAGCCATAACCAGCCGGTACTTGAATTGACGACAGGCAGGGCTTACATAACATCACAGAACCATGGTTTCGCTGTTGACAACAGGACACTCGGGAAAGACTGGGATCCTCTTTTCATTAACATCAATGACAAGACCAATGAAGGGATGAAACATAAGACAAAACCTTTCTTTTCAACCCAGTTTCACCCTGAGGCATCAGGAGGGCCAACAGATACTGCTTATCTGTTTGAGGTATTTATAGAGAATATCCGGAAAAGCTAACGTTCCCTTCACTTCGCATATCCCATAAGCTTGTCCGCCATCTCGGCTGCTGATTTGTTTTTAAAAACTTTCAATCTCTCGTTGAATATCTTTGCTATCTCCTCATTGCACAGATTCCCTATGCTTCCTTCATGAACATAATCCTTTATTGCTGTCTTTGAGAATGATGAATTCCTTACCATCTCAGACACCGCTTTATATGCATCCCTGAAAGGGATCCCTTCCTTTACGAGCCTGTTCACCTCTTCAGTGCTGAAGATAGTGTTGTAGAGAGGATTATCGGTGATATTCTTCCTGATCTTTATATTATTCAGCATCAGCAGCATGATCTCAATTGATTCTTTAAGATCGGTAAAAGCATCGAAGATAAGTTGCTTCAGCAGCTGAAGATCGCGGTTGTATCCCGATGGAAGATTCGATGCAAGCATTGCCACCTCGCCGGGCAGCATCTGCAGAATATTTGAACGTCCGCGTATAAGTTCGAAAACATCCGGGTTTCTCTTCTGAGGCATAATACTTGATCCTGTCACATATTCGTCAGGGAAATCGATGAACCGGAATTCTGCACTCATATAAAGACATATATCCATTGAGAATCGTGAGAGAGTCTGAGCCAGAGAGGCAAGTGCTGAGGCAACGGCCATCTCCACTTTTCCCCTGCTCAGGCTCGCATAGGCCGAATTGAAAAGAAGCTCGTCAAATTCCAGCAGTTCAGATGTGAGTTTCCTGTTCAGCGGGAGCGTCGTCCCATAACCTGCAGCCGTACCCAGCGGATTGGTATTGTTGATTGCTCTGGCTCCGCTTAAAAGCAGCAGGTCGTCACACAGACATTCAGCATATGCACCAAACCACAATCCAAATGATGAGACCATGGCAGGTTGCATATGCGTGTATCCCGGCAGAAGTACTTCCTTATACTGGTTGCTCAGCGACTGCAGTTTATTAAAAAGCCTGCTGATAAGTAATGCCAAAGTATCAATCTCTTCTCTTGTATATAGTCTGATGTCAACAAGCACCTGGTCATTCCTGGACCGGCCGGTATGTATTTTTTTACCTGTGGTTCCAAGGATCGAAGCCATTTCCTTTTCAATCTGCGAATGAATATCCTCAACATCCTTCTCTATTACAAGAGTTCCTTCTTCATCCCATACGAAAAGGGAATGGAGGGCTTTTAGCATATCATTTTTTTCGCCGGCTTCTATCAGCCCAACATCATGAAGCATTATGACATGAGCCATTGATCCTATTATATCCCATTTAGTGAGATGAAGATCAGTTTTCCTGTCCCGCCCTGCAGTGAATTCGATTATAGCAGGTTCAGGGTTAATTCCTTTTTCCCAGAGTTTCATATATCCATGATGTTAAAATTGTAAATACTGTTTAATGGTGCAGGTTGCAGGTTGCAAGTTAAGTTCGGAGTGCCTGGAGTGCCTAGAGTTTGTCTCACCCTGACCTTGAACCTTGAACCTTGAACCTTCTTACCTCCCCTTGCTCTCTTCCACAATAGCCCTGTGGGCCATCAGCCTTATAGCATTGATCTTGATAAATCCCTTACTGTCAGTCTGATCAAACCCACCTTCAATATCCATGCTTGAGAGCTTACTGTTATACAATGAAGAAGGTGATTCTCTTCCTTCGATTATCACGTTACCCTTATACAGACACAGATGAACACTTCCATCTATCAGCTCCTGGCTCTTCTGGATGGCTGCCATCAGAAAATCCATTTCAGGACTGAACCAGAAACCATTATAAATTAGTTCGGCAAATTTCGGTGTCAGCATGCTTACAAGTCTCATTACCTCCCTGTCCATGGCAATGCCCTCAATGTCCTTATGGGCAATATGCAAAACTGTTGCAGCCGGAGTTTCATAGACGCCACGCGATTTGATCCCAACGAATCTGTTCTCTACCATGTCAAGCAATCCTATCCCATTTTTACCGGCGATCTCATTAAGGTAAACAAACATTTCATAAGGATCCTCTTTGACAGTTCCGTCCTCCTTGTTTATTAACTTAACAGGAAGACCGTTCCTGAAATGCACAACTATCCGGGTTTCTTTGTCGGGTGCGTCCTGCGGCATGACCATTTTCTGAAGCATGCTTTTATTAAGGGTGTACATCGGATCCTCAAGGATACCTGCTTCATGACTGATATGCATCAGATTTTCATCTTCGCTGTATGGCTTGTCAATGCTTGCTTTTACAGGAATCTTTTTCTCGGAAGCATATTTGAGCAGATCTGTCCTTCCCTGGAACTGGGCAAGAAATTCCCGGTCCTTCCATGGTGAAATGACTTTTACTCCTGGCATAAGAGCATAATAACAAAGTTCAAATCTCACCTGGTCGTTGCCTTTGCCTGTGGCTCCATGGGCAACTGCAGTTGCTCCCTCCTGCTTTGCCACCTCGATCTGTTTCTTGGCAATCAGTGGTCTTGCCAAAGCTGTCCCCAAAAGGTACCTGTCTTCATAAATAGCATTAGCCATAATGGCTTTGAACACATAATTCTCAACGAATTCCTTTTTAAGATCAGATATTATCACTTTTGACGCTCCAAGAAGCAATGCCTTTTTCCTGCACTCATCGAAATTCTCAGCCTGTCCGACATCAGCCACATAGGCCACCACATCATAATCCTTTTCAATAAGCCATTTCAGAATCACTGAAGTATCAAGCCCTCCGCTGTAGGCTAATATCACTTTTTCTTTCATTTTGTTGATTGTATTAATAGTTAAAAAATTATTGGTTCACATATCCTGGTTTGCTTTTCTTAACCTGCTCATGCAGTCCCGGCAGGATGATCTCAAGGCATGTGTGTGCCTGTGAATTTGAAATGCCATCTCTCGGAATTATGAGGATTGTATCATCACCCGCGATCGTCCCTGCAATCTCATATCTCGATGTATTGTCAATATAAAAAGCTGTATTGCTGGCATTTCCCGGGAGTGTTCTGATCACGATAAGCCCTTTAGCGTCAACAATATCTCGTATAACAGGTAGCAGCTGAATATTGGCCGGCATAGAAATTCTTCCGCCCGGATTGTCTGTTATTGCATATTTGTATCCTCCCTTTCCATCAACTATTCTTCCTGCACCCAACTGCCGTAAGTCGCGCGATAAAGTCGCCTGGGTACATCTTATACTTCTCGCCCGAAGCTTTCTCAGAAGCACATCCTGGGAAGAAATATTCTCATCCGTAATTAACTTCTCTATCACGGAAAGACGTTTAGCTTTTTGCATATTTATTCAATAATTTTGCAAATATATTCATTTTTTTTGTCTGCCAAAATGCTGTTAAGATTTTTTATACTATTTTTACCCCAAATCAGAGAGATGAGAGACGACATTAAAAAAGTTGTTATACTGGGATCAGGCGCACTTAAAATAGGTGAGGCGGGAGAATTTGATTATTCAGGGTCTCAGGCATTAAAAGCGCTGAGAGAAGAAGGAATAAAGACAGTTCTGATAAATCCGAATATTGCTACAGTTCAGACGTCGGAGGAGCTTGCAGACAAGATCTATTTCCTTCCCGTGACCCCATACTATGTCGAACAGGTAATAAAGAAAGAAAGACCAGACGGCATACTTCTTTCATTCGGCGGGCAGACAGCTCTTAACTGCGGTACTGAACTTTACAGGGCAGGCATCTTTGAAGAATATAATGTAAAAGTTCTGGGAACTCCGGTATCGGCTATTAATGACACCGAGGACAGGGAACTCTTTGTCAGAAGGCTCAATGAGATCGATGTAAAGACTCCCCGCAGCATTGCTGTATCCAACACTGATGATGCACTTAAAGCTGCAGGTGAGCTTGGCTACCCTGTGATAATCCGTTCAGCGTTTACCCTTGGCGGCCAGGGCAGCGGATTCGCTTCATCATCCGATGAACTAAAAACCCTTGCATCGAGGGCATTTTCCTATACAAACCAGGTCCTTGTCGAAGAGTCACTGAAAGGATGGAAGGAAGTGGAATATGAGGTTGTCCGTGACAGGTATGATAACTGTATTACAGTCTGTAATATGGAGAATTTTGACCCACTCGGGATACATACCGGAGAAAGCATTGTGGTCGCTCCTTCACAGACATTAACAAATAACGAATATCATAAACTAAGGGAGCTTTCAATAAGGATAATCAGACATATAGGTATAGTGGGAGAATGTAATGTCCAGTATGCACTTTCTCCTGATTCGGAGGATTACAGGGTGATCGAAGTGAATGCCCGATTGTCCCGCTCCAGCGCTCTGGCTTCCAAAGCAACCGGTTATCCGCTTGCTTTCATCGCTGCAAAACTTGGTATAGGTTACGGGCTTCATGAACTTAAGAATTCTGTAACAAAGACAACAACTGCCTGTTTCGAACCTGCACTTGATTATCTGGTCTGTAAAATACCAAGGTGGGACCTGAATAAATTTCAAGGGGTTTCCCATGCCATTGGAAGCAGCATGAAGAGCGTAGGCGAAGTAATGGCCATCGGCCGGACCTTCGAAGAAGCCATCCAGAAAGGCCTCAGGATGATCGGAATGGGTATGCACGGTTTCACAGGTAACAGGGAATTACAGTTCGATGATATTGAAAAAGAACTTTCCGAACCTACGGATATGAGAATATTCTCAATAGCTGAAGCTCTTGATAAAGGCATGCCGGTGGATAGGATCTATGAACTAACGAAGATCGATAAGTGGTTCCTCTACAAACTCAGGAATATTATTCTGATAAAGAATGATCTGTCCTGCTTTAAGACTATAGAAAGCATCCCCGTTGATCTGCTTGCTCATGCTAAAATACACGGTTTCAGCGATTTTCAGATAACACGTCATGTGCTCCATTCTCCTGCCTCAAAGATCGACGACGACCTGATGAAGGTGAGAAAATACAGGAAGTCCCTCGGTATAGTACCGTATGTACGGCAGATCGATACTCTTGCTGCTGAATATCCTGCTGTTACAAACTACCTCTACCTAACCTACAGTGCATCAGAACATGATATTAATTATGAAAATGACGGAAGATCTGTTATAGTCCTTGGCTCAGGCGCCTACAGGATAGGTTCCAGTGTCGAATTTGACTGGTGTTCAGTGAATGCAGTCAATACTATAAGGAAGGAGGGATTCAGATCGATTATGATCAATTACAATCCTGAGACCGTAAGTACAGATTATGATACCTGCGACAGGCTTTACTTCGACGAACTAACTTTTGAAAGGGTACTTGACATAATTGACCTCGAAAAACCCCGTGGAGTTATACTGTCAGTAGGCGGACAGATCCCTAACAACCTCGCAATGAGGCTTCACCGGGAAAAAGTTCCTGTGCTTGGAACATCCCCCCTTTCAATTGACAGGGCAGAGAACCGGCATAAGTTCTCAGAGATGCTCGACATACTGAAGGTCGATCAGCCCCGGTGGAAAGAGCTCTCATCAGTCCAGGATATTTATGATTTTGTAGACCGGATAGGGTTTCCAGTGCTTATAAGGCCTTCATATGTATTGTCGGGAATGGCTATGAACGTAGTATCCAACAGGAATGAGCTCAGTCATTTCCTGGATCTGGCTGCCCAGGTTTCAAAGCAATATCCGGTTGTTGTATCCGAATTCATCGAGAATGCGAAGGAGATTGAAGTGGATGCTGTTGCCAGGGATGGAGAAATACTTGCCTACGCAATAAGTGAGCATGTGGAGTTTGCAGGTGTCCATTCCGGTGATGCTACAATAGTATTTCCCCCTCAGAAGATATATTTTGAAACAGTGCGTCGGATAAAGAGAATATCCAGGCAGATATCAATGGAGCTTAAAATAACCGGTCCCTTTAACATACAATATCTTGCAAGGGATAACGATATCAAGGTGATAGAATGCAACCTGCGTGCCAGCCGCAGCATGCCTTTTGTATCAAAAGTGCTTAAATCTAATCTGATCGAGCTGGCCACGAAAGTAATGCTTGGGATCCCCGCCGGTAAACCTGATAAATCAGTCTTTGAACTTGATTATGTAGGCGTCAAGGCTCCCCAGTTCAGTTTCTCCCGCCTGGCTAAAGCCGATCCTGTTCTCGGCGTTGACATGTCCTCAACCGGAGAGGTGGGATGCATAGGGGAAGGTTTCTATGAAGCTATCCTTAAAGCAATGTTTTCCGTCGGTTACAGGATCCCTGAGAAAAGTATTCTCCTCTCAACCGGTCCTGCCCGTTCAAAAGTGGAGTTGCTCAACAGTGCAAAAGCTCTCCGCGAGAGAGGTCATAAACTGTACGCGACCCGCGGCACCCAGCAATTCCTTAAAAACGCCGGAGTTGAAGCTCATGTCGCATACTGGCCCGATGAGGATAAATCTCCGAACACTATTGAACTGATAAGATCGAAGAAAGTCGATCTTGTAGTCAATATACCAAAAGATCTCAGTGCGTCGGAGCTTGATAACGATTATTCAATCAGGAGGAATGCGGTTGATTATAATGTACCGCTTATAACCAACGCCAGGCTGGCCAGTGCGTTTATCCTGGCTTTCTGCCGGCTGGGAGCCGATAACCTGGCTATTAAGAGCTGGGACGAGTATAAATAACGGTAAAATGGTGCAACGGCGCAACGGCGCAACGGCGGAATGGCGCAGACCATAATTGGCAGTTGGTAAGGTTTGGTCATTCGATGGTCATTCGATGGTCATTCAATTGTTTGACAATGAATGACGGCACGCAGCGCCCAATGACGGCCGAAGGCCCAATGACAGCGAAGCGAATGACGGCGAACCGCAAATGACTTCGGACTTGCAATTTCCGACTTCAGGCTTTAATTCCGGGCAAAATATTCTTGACTTATTTCCATCTGTTTCTTACCTTTAACATATTACTGGGAAAAATAATAATCCATTCCTAACAAATCCATAGATGGCACACGATGTTTTTATAAGCTACTCCAGCGTCGACAATACAGCTGCTGAAACTGTCTGTTCCATCCTGGAACAAAACGGCACCTCGTGCTGGATAGCACCGCGGGACATCACCCCGGGAGTACCCTTTGCTGAAGCCATTATCGATGCCATAAAAGAGGCTAAGGTTTTTATCCTCGTTTATACCCAGAATTCGAACAGCTCTCCGCAGGTTGTCAAGGAAGTGGACCGGGCAGTGCATAACAAATTGGCTGTCATCACCCTGCGCCTTGAGGATGTGCCAATGTCAAAGCAACTCGAGTATTACATCAGCGATGTCCACTGGCTCGATGCATTCACTCCTCCCCTTGAACAACACATAAACCGTTTATCAAAAGTGGTTAAGATGCTGCTGTCGAAGGATGAGGTCAGGGATGACGAAATTGAAAAAGCTATCAAAACCGGTACCCTGAAGCTGGGAAAGTCCGGTAAACCAGGTTCGGGAACGGATCGTTACAGATCCTCATGGGTAAAGGTGGGAGTACCGGTGGCCTCAATAATTATTTTACTGGTTGCTGTACTGTTTCTTGTGCCATCTATCAGAAGGAATTTCCTGGGACAGATGGGACCACTTGACAAGTCACTTGCAGTACTGCCGTTCACAAATCTTAGTCCTGATCCAGACCAGCAGTATTTCAGCGACGGGATGATGGATGAGATCCTTGACCGTCTTTTCAAGATCGGCGATCTGAAGGTTATCTCGCGCACATCTTGCATGCGGTACAGGAATACAGAGCTTTCTGTAAGGGAGATAGCCAGAGAACTGGGAGCCAGGGCCATTCTTGAGGGAAGTGTAAGAAGGGTCGGGAACATTGTCAGAATAACCGTTCAGCTTATTGACGCCAGAAACGACACACATCTCTGGTCAGAGACATATGACGGTGATCTGAGCGACCTGTCCAACATTTTTTCCATACAGAGCAAAGTGGCACAGACTATTGCAAATGAGCTTAAAGCTGTAATATCCCCTGAAGAAAAGCAGCTTATTGAGAAAATGGCCACAGAAAACACTGAAGCTTATGATGCATGGCTGAAAGGTATGTTTTACTGGAAAAAACTGACCCCGAATGACCTTGAAACAGCAATGAAATACTTCGAACTGGCAATAGAAAAAGACCCGGAATATGCCCCTGCCTATGTCGGAATTTCTTTTGTCTGGGGTGGATTAGTGCAAATGGGACATATTTCCCCTGAAGAAGCCGGACAAGGAACAGATGCACTAATGAAGGCCATTGAACTTGACAGCACGAATGCTGAAGTATTATTCGCACAGGCATGTGGGAACACATGGAGTTTTTGGGATTGGGAAGCCGGAGAATCGGCATTTAAAAAGACACTTGAGATCAATCCCAATCATGCGGAAGCACGTGCATACTACTCACATCTCCTGAACATATTGGGGAGAACTGAAGAGGCAATGGCAGAGATTGAGACAGCCCTGAAACTGGATCCATATAATCCTCTTATAATAAGTCTGTACAGTATTGATTTACTATTTGAGCGTCGTTACGAAGAAACGATAAAAGCTGCTGAAAAAGCCTTGCGGATGGAACCAACTGCTCCGGTAGCTCTTTCAGCGCTCGAGTGGGCTTTGCACATTACAGGAAGATACGATGAAGCCTGGAAAGTAATTAAAAAAGACTACGGGGGAATAGGTTTGGGAAACTATTTTAGTCAGGACTTTAATGAAACAGGATACGCTGTTGCATTGAACAAAGCTGCGGAAGTTATTAAAATATCAGCGGATTCGACTTTTGTCAATCCATTTGTGCTGGCAAATCTGTATATTTTAGCAGGTAACATAGAACCAGCCCTGGAATATATGGAAAAGGCCTACGAAATACGTGAAACAAACCTGCCTTATCTGAGAATGCCGATTTTTGATATTATTCGCGATGAATCCCGCTTCCAGGAGATAGCCCGGAAGATGGGGCTGCCGTATAAATAACGGTACAACGGCTCAACGGCGTAACGGCGTAACGGCGCTCGAAGCGAAGCGGAGATCGAAGCGGAACAAAGTGCAGCATAGATTCCGAGAAATCGGAATTCCGCGATGGCGGAAAGCGGAAGTGGTTTAAAGGGGTAATGGCTTTGCGGCATATAGGCATAATTGAAGAAACAGGTTCTCCGCATAAAGGCATTTCATTGTTCCTGATCTTTCATAATTCTTTCGATAATACTAAATATATGTAATTTGATTACATATTTTGTGTTTTATTCACTATCTTTGCTAAATGAAGGAGAGGATTTCAGAAAAAATAGTGAAAGATTTGCTCAGTGGATTTCCCTGTGTGGCGATATTAGGACCCAGGCAGGTTGGGAAAACAACCCTGGCAAGAAAAATCCAAAAAGAATATGAACTCTCAACATATCTCGATCTTGAGTTTCAAAAAGACTATTTAAAGCTTGAAGATGCTGAGACATACCTCAGACAATTTGAAAATCATCTTGTAATCATTGATGAGGTTCAGAGGAAAAAGGATTTGTTCCCTGCCCTTCGTGCGCTCATTGATCTGAACAGACGCCCTGGCAGGTTCCTGATACTTGGTTCAGCAAGTCCCGACCTTTTAAGAAACAGTTCTGAGTCACTGGCAGGCAGGATAGCTTATCACGAATTAACCCCTTTTCTTTTGCCGGAGCTGGGGAAGAGTTTTAAGATCGAGAATGTATGGATGTACGGAGGGTTTCCCGATGCTCTGATGAAAAGCAAATACTGGCTGAACTGGATGAACAATTATGTCAAGACATACTTTGAGCGTGACCTTCCCAATCTTGGATTTCCTGCCGACAGTCTGACAGGTGAAAGACTATGGACTATGCTGGCTCATTATCACGGCAATCTGCTTAATTATGCCGAACTTGGAAGAAGTCTGGAGCTTAATATAAACACAATAAAAAGTTATATAGGATTTCTTCGAAATGCTTTTCTAATACGGATAATAGAACCTTTTTATACCAATATTAAAAAACGCCTGGTGAAATCTCCCAAAGTATATATCCGTGATTCAGGTATTATGCATTATTTATCTGGCATTGAAAATCCGGAACAACTTACTGGCCATCCCAAGCAGGGCGCATCATGGGAAGGTTTTGTTATTGAGCAGATTATTCCTCTGTTGCCTGTAAACAGGAAAGTCTGGTTTTATCGAACTCACGACGGAGCTGAACTTGATATGGTGGTTACCAGGGGCAATCGTCCGGTGGCTTCGATAGAAATAAAATACGGATCAGATGCCCGACCGACAAGAGGTAACACAGAAGCAGTACAAACCCTTAAAACTTCTCATAACTATATTATAATAAAAGATGATGATGATTACCTCCTATCAGGCGGCTTCAGAGTCTGCGGATTAAGAGTCTTTCTTGATAAGTATATAAATAGCCAATAAAAGATCACAGTAATGCAATTGAATTACTTTGCCGGCATCATGGCCGGGTCACGGTTTATCATGTTATCCTGCTTTTAATGTAATCAATGGTTTTAATAATATTGTTATGATCTCAATAAGAAAAGCTACAAGGGAAGACGCAGAAACAATTATCTACTTCCAGATTAATATGGCATGGGAAACAGAGGCCATGAAGCTTGTACCTGAAATAGTTACAAAGGGGGTCCAGTCAGTTTTCGAAGATCCCTCAAGAGGACAGTACTACATTGCAGAAGATAAAGGACGCAGAATAGCTTCCCTGCTGATAACCTATGAATGGAGCGACTGGCGCAATTGCAATGTGTGGTGGCTCCAGTCGGTTTATGTGGTGCCGGAATTCCGTCGAAAAGGCGTATTTAAGAAAATGTACAGCTATATCAGACATCTTGCCGAGGAACAGGATATTGCAGGATTGAGGCTCTATGTTGAAACCAGAAACTCAACAGCTCAAAAAACCTATGAGGCTCTTGGAATGAGCTCCGGGCATTACAGTTTTTATGAATGGATGAGGAAATGAAATGGAGTGGCTTTCACTCATATTGTTACTGCCATATGCTTATCTGCTGTTAAGGATATATTTTTTTCTGCGAAAAACCGGAACATATCACCCTCAAGACCAGTCAGATATATTTGTATCAGTATTGGTAGCCTGCAGGAATGAAGAAAAAAATCTTCCTGTTCTTCTTTCATGCCTTGCTGCTCAGGATTATCCGCAGGACTCTTTTGAAGTTATCATTGTCGATGACAATTCAACCGACAATACATGGCAGACTGCAGCCTTAAACTCAGGTATAAAAAATCTTAAGGCTATTAAGAACAAGGGGACCGGAAAAAAGAAAGCGATCAGAACAGGTATCGGGGAGTGCAGAGGGGAGCTGGTTGTAACAACTGATGCTGATTGCAGACCGGGGCAGGGATGGGTCAGTACAATAGCATCCTTTTATTCAGAAAAAAAGCCCGCAATGATCATATGTCCTGTTGCGATGAAAGGCTCGGGTGGTTTTCTCCAGAGGTTCCAGGAGATTGAATTTCTGGCTCTCCAGGGTGTTACTGCCGGAACTGCAGCTGCCGGAAATCCGGTGATGTGCAACGGAGCCAATCTTGCATTTACAAAAGAAGCTTACAATAAATATTCACGCAGAATGCATGAGGAGAAAGTCAGCGGAGATGATATTTTCCTCCTTCACGGTATCAGGGAAGGAAAAGGCATGATTTCCTGGCTTGAATCAATGAAAGCAATAGTAACGACCTCAACTTCACCGAAGCTTTCTTCATTTATTATGCAGAGAGCCCGGTGGATCTCAAAGGCAGGAGCCTATCGCGACAGTCATACAATTATCCTGGCATTTGTAACATTTGTTACAATTCTGATTTTGCCTGGCTTGCTTCTCGCCGGAATTTTTAATCCTGTTTTCCTGATAGTTTTTTTTGCAGCCTTCATTCTGAAATCTATTCCCGATTCCCTGATACTGATGAATACTTCTGAACGATATGGCGTCAATGGCCTTATGAAATGGTTCCTGCCATCGCAGTTATTCTTTATATTATATGTATTGGTAACTGTCCCATTGTCATTTTATAAAGGGAACAGGTGGAATTAGACACGTTTATTCTTCTTCAGGGCTTTCTGTCAGTTTCCCATTTCAGAAAGGAATTTGATCCTCATCAGCCGGATCTCCTCTTCTTCAAATTCGTTTCCCAGTTCCTTTATAGCAGCTTCAAGAGAATCTGATTCCGCTTCTTCCCTGAAATACGAGTAAATATCGTGCTGACGATCTTCGTCTATAACCGTATTAATATAATAATCGAGGTTAAGCCTTGTGCCTGAATTTACTATTGCTTCTATCTCTGATATTACTTCGGCTATTTCAAGTCCTTTAGCCTCAGCAATATCTTCGAGCGGCCGTTTCATGTCGATGCTCTGGATGATATAAACCTTAATTCCCGATTTGTTCACAACTGATTTCACCACCATATCGAGTGGCCTTATTATTTCCTTTTCCTCGACATACTTTTTGATTATTTCTATGAACTCCTTTCCGTATCTCTGAGCTTTGCCGGCTCCGACCCCTGAAATATTCTGCAATTCGTCGAGTGTAACAGGATATTGTATCGCCATGTCTTCGAGCGAAGGGTCCTGGAATATTACAAACGGAGGCACATCCTTCAGCTTTGAGATCTTTTTCCTGAGATCTTTCAGGATGCTGAAAAGTTCTTCGTCAACTGCAGCTGTTTTTGCCCCAAAAGCATTTTCCTCATCTGTTGTGTCGGCATAATCGTGATCCTCGGCAAGCATGAAGGAAGACGGATTCTCAATGAATTTCATTCCTTTATCGGTGATCTTGAGGAGTCCGTAATTCTCAATGTCCTTTGTAAGGAATTTTGCTATCAGTGCCTGCCTGATCACCATGTTCCAGAATTTCTCATCCTTATCCTCTCCGATTCCGAAATATTCAAGTTTATTATGCTTGTAGGATTTGACCGCAGATGTAACTTTTCCTGAGAGGATATGGGCTATATGATCGGCCTTGAATTTCTCTTTCACCGCCAGGACTGTTTCGAGAACGTTGACAACTGCTTCGCTTCCTTCGAACTGATCTTTGGGATGCAGGCAATTGTCGCAGGCTTCACAATTATCATTTGGATACTCCTCTCCGAAATAATGAAGGAGGAGTTTTCTTCGGCACACTGAAGATTCGGCATATGAGACTGTTTCAAGAAGAAGCTGTTTACCTATCTCCTGTTCAGCTATAGGTTTGCCCTGCATGAATTTTTCGAGCTTTACTATATCATTATAGCTGTAATAGGCTATACAGTTCCCTTCTCCGCCGTCACGACCGGCCCGGCCGGTTTCCTGGTAATATCCCTCGAGGCTTTTTGGTATGTCATAGTGAATTACGAATCTGACGTCAGGCTTGTCGATACCCATTCCGAATGCGATTGTGGCTACAATAACGTCAGCTTCCTCCATCAGGAATTTATCCTGATTCTGGGTTCTTGTTGCGGAATCCATCCCTGCATGATATGGCAGTGCTTTTATGCCATTTACCTTCAGAACCTCGGCCATCTCCTCTACTTTCTTCCGGCTCAGGCAATAAATAATACCTGATTTGCCCGGATTGTTCTTTATGTATTTAATGATCTCCTTTGTCACATCCTGTTTTGACCTTACTTCATAATAGAGGTTAGGCCTGTTGAATGACGACTTATAGACATCAGCCTGCAGGATCCCGAGGTTTTTCTGGATATCATGCTGCACTTTAGGGGTTGCTGTTGCAGTAAGAGCAATGATAGGCGAACGCCCTATCGTGTCGATCAGAGGTCTGATCCGGCGGTACTCAGGCCTGAAATCATGTCCCCATTCCGAAATGCAATGTGCCTCATCTACTGCATAGAATGAAACCTTCACATTCTTAAGGAATTCTATATTCTCTTCCTTAGTAAGCGATTCAGGAGCTACATACAGGAGCTTTGTATCCTGGGTCAGTACATCGTTTTTTACCCTTGCGATCTCAGTTTTTGTAAGAGATGAATTAAGAAAATGGGCAACATCATCATTTGTGCTGAAGTTACGCATTGCATCCACCTGGTTTTTCATCAATGCAATAAGCGGCGAGATCACTATGGCGGTCCCCTGCCCCATTACTGCCGGTAGCTGATAGCATAACGACTTACCCCCGCCTGTCGGCATAAGAACAAATGTATCCCTTCCTGCCAGAACATTCTTTATTATCTGTTCCTGGTTGCCTTTAAAAGTATCAAATCCAAAATACTTTTTTAAATATTCATGTATCGTGTGATCAGTTACCATCACTAAAACTCTCCGATTTCTCTGACTTGTCTGTAATGTTTTTTATTCATTCTTATAAATATATGAATTTTCCATATCATAATCTAATATTTAATAATCATTAACAAAAATGTGCCACTTTATTCAACATATCATAATGTTGATATTGTTTTACATAAGAAGATTTATCATCTTTACACGCTGAATTTTTAACAGAATCCGGTTTTGTACTATGGCATTGAAATGGAAAAGGGGGAAGAAAAATGATGGGGAGATGTCGTTCCTGGAGCATCTTGAAGAATTAAGATGGCACATCATCCGTTCACTGATCGCGATAGTAGTTTTTATGCTTGTCGCCTTTGTTTTTAAGAACATTCTTTTCGACAGAATCATACTGGCACCAAGAAATTCTTCATTCATAACAAACAGGTTATTATGTGAGTTCAGTCATTTTCTTGCCACAAAATTGAATTTCAGCAATCCTGAGATCCTTTGCATCAACAAACAGGAGCTTAACCTTATAAGCATCAAGATGGCCGGTCAGATAACCACTCATATAGTAGTTGCCCTGGTTGCCGGAATTATCGTTGCTTTTCCTTTTGTGATACGCGAATTCTGGGCCTTCTTCAGACCCGCTCTGCATGCCAATGAAGCCAGACATGCCCGCGGTGCTGTCCTTGCCTCTTCGATGCTGTTCTTTTTAGGTGTGTTATTTGGTTATTTCCTTCTGGCGCCTCTTTCAATACATTTCCTTGGCTCTTACCAGATAAGTGAAGAGGTCGTTAACCAGATCAATGTCAGATCCTATATTGGCACTCTGACATCGATCTGCCTGGCGACCGGATTGATATTTGAACTCCCTATAGTCGCCTTCTTCCTTACAAAAATTGGGGTGCTCACACCCGATTTCATGAAGAAATACCGCAAACATGCAATTGTTGTGATCTTTATTGTTGCTGCTATCATAACTCCTCCTGATGTGTTCTCACAGATGCTGGTGTCTATTCCGCTTCTTCTGCTTTATGAGGTCAGTATCGGGATATCTGCCAGAGTTATAAAGAATAAGGAAAAGGCTTTTAAAGAATTCATGACAGACGATACTTCCGGAGAGACTGCAAAAGAGACAAGCTGATATCGCATGAAACTCTATACCGAGAATCTTGTTAAAAAATATCACAACCGTGCTGTTGTCGATCATGTTTCAATTGAAGTGGAACAAGGGGAAATAGTTGGTCTTCTTGGTCCTAACGGTGCAGGGAAAACGACTTCCTTTTATATGATTGTCGGCCTGATCCGCCCCAGGGAAGGAAAGATCTTCCTTGATAATGAGGAAATTACTACTCTTCCGGTTTATATGAGAGCCCGCAAAGGAATCGGATATCTTGCACAGGAGGCTTCTGTATTCAGGAATCTTTCTGTGGAAAATAATCTGAAGGCTGTTCTTGAAATGTCGGACTTTTCAAAAGCTGAACAGGCTGAAAGGCTTGAATCCCTTCTATCTGAATTCGGACTTCAGAAGATAAGAAAAAGCAAAGGTATTCAGCTTTCGGGCGGTGAGAGAAGAAGAACGGAAATCGCGAGAGCTCTTGCGTTAAAGCCAAAATTTATCCTGCTTGATGAACCCTTCGCCGGCATTGATCCGATAGCTGTTGAAGATATACAAAGCATAGTATCTCATCTTAAAAATAAAAATATCGGGATCCTGATAACGGACCATAACGTTCATGAGACCCTTTCAATAACCGACCGCGCTTACCTGCTTTTCGAAGGAAGTATACTGAAATCAGGCACAGCATCTCAATTAGCTGAAGATGAGCTTGTAAGAAAAGTATATCTTGGCAAGAGCTTCGAATTGCGAAGATAAGCGCCTCTGTTTGTTATTTACTTTATTTTCTATACTTTTGCGGGGATTTTTTCGCGGATGTGTCGTAATTGGTAGCCGAGCAAGACTTAGGATCTTGTGTCTTAATGACGTGGGGGTTCGAGTCCCTTCATCCGCACAAACTTGACAAACCGCCTTTAACCTTATCATATCAGCGTTTTGGCGGTTTTATGATCTATAATAAATTGTATTAAAATGATTATTACCAAAGAAAACATCGATGATCTGAATGCCGTTCTGAATATACAGATCGAAAAAAATGATTACGAAGGAAAGGTTGAGAGTGTTCTTAAAGACTATCGTAAAAAAGCAAATATCAAGGGATTTCGCCCCGGGATGGTACCAATAGGCTTAATAAGGAAAATGTACGGAAAAGCTGTCAAGATAGAGGAAATCAATAAAACAATATCTGAAAACATACACAAATACCTTTATGATGAGAAAATAGAAATACTGGGAGATCCTTTGCCAAAAACCGATGAAATTGACAATATTGATTTCGATGCTCAGGATGAATTTAAATTCTCCTTTGATCTCGGCCTTGCCCCTGTTTTCGAACTTCCTCTGAGTAAGAAAAACAAAGTAGATCAGTATGAGATCGTCATAGACGATAAAATGAAAAATGACTACATATCAAATTATACCCGCCGCTATGGCGATTTCATAAATGCAGAAGTATCTGAGGAAAAAGATATTCTTAAGGGCAGACTGGAATCACTCGATGAAAAGAATGAGGTTCGTGCCGAAGGTACCCTTGTGGAAGATACTTCCCTTGCAATAGATATTATTAAGGATGAAGAGATAAAGAAATCATTTACAGGGAAGAAAATCGACGAAACAATCGATTTCAACATCAGGAAAGCTTATCCGGATAATAATGAAATCGCTGGATTACTCAGGATCGATAAAGATCAGGTTGAAAAAATCCAGGATAATTTCAGGTTTACAATAAAGGAGATCTCCAGGTTCCAGCCGGCTGAAATCGGGCCCGATCTTTTCAATAAGATATACGGAGAGGATGTGGTAAAAACTGAAGATGATTTCAACAAAAAGATCGAAGAGGAGATCAGGGCAAGTTTGAGCCGCGAATCAAACTATAAGTTGATGCACGATGTCAAGGATTTGGCAATCGACAAAACCGAAATGAAATTCCCTGAAGAATTCCTGAAAAAATGGCTGCTCAAAGTCACTGATAAAGCCACTCCCGAACAGATCGATAAGGATTTCGATTCCTTCAGAAAGGATCTTAAATGGCAGCTGATCAAGAATAAGGTCGCAAAAGATAACAATATTAAGATAACGGAAGAAGAGCTTCAAAAAGAAGCCGAAAACATTACACGATTTCAGTTCAGCCAGTACGGGCTCTACTACGCTACCGATGAACAAATATCCAATTATGCCAAAGAAACTCTTAAAAGAGAGGATGACGCAAAGAGGATAGCCGATAAGATACTGGACAATAAAGTCATAGAAATACTCAAAGAGATCGTTAAAATAGAAGTAAAGAGTGTGACAGCTGAAGAATTCAATAAGCTTTTTGAATAATAATCAGAGAATTAGATCATATTTCTTAATTTTGTATCTTTGTTCCTTAATTTCTAAAAAAATTCATATGAGCAACAGTGACGATTTCAGAAAATATGCAAGGAGTAAATTTGGACTAAGCAGCCTCACCCTTCACAGGTATTCGTCGATCTATGGAAGTTATATATCTCCGACAATCATTGAGGAGAGACAGCTGAATGTTGCATCTATGGACGTTTTCTCGCGTTTGATGATGGACAGGATAATCTTTCTTGGTTTACCCATTGATGATTACGTGGCTAATATTATCCAGGCACAGCTTCTGTACCTTGATTCTGCTGATCCCGGGAAGGACATCCAGATATATTTTAATACTCCGGGAGGTTCTGTAAACGCCGGATTGGGTATCTATGACACCATGCAGTACATCTCGGCTGACATTGCTACAATATGTACCGGAATGGCAGCTTCAATGGGAGCTGTTCTCCTTACTGCCGGCACAAAAGGTAAAAGATCAGCCCTCAAGCATTCCAGGATAATGATCCACCAGCCTATGGGCGGCGTTGAAGGACAAGCATCTGACATCGAAATTCAGGCCCGGGAGATAATGAAAATCAAAAGGGAACTTTTTGAAATAATAGCCTATCACTCAGGAAATCCGGTTGAAAAAGTTGAAGCTGATTCCGACAGGGATCACTGGATGACTTCAACGGAAGCCAAAGAATATGGGATGATAGACGAGATCCTCCATAGAAACGAACATTAACGGAAATGGACAAGTGTTCTTTTTGCGGCAGAACCAAGAAAGAGGCCAATATGCTTATAGCCGGTCTCGAAGGTCATATATGTGACCACTGTATTGAGCAGGCTTACAGCATAATGAATGAGGAACTTGGGGTTAAAAAGACATCTTCATTCGACAGCATAAACCTTCTTAAACCTTCCGAAATAAAGAATTTCCTCGACCAGTATGTCATAGGTCAGGAAATGGCAAAAAAAGTCATCTCGGTAGCTGTATATAATCATTACAAGAGATTGATGCAGAAACCCGATCCTGATGATGTCGAAATTGAGAAATCCAATATCATACTTGTTGGAGAGACCGGTACGGGAAAAACATTGCTGGCCAAAACCGTTGCCAGGATGCTTCACGTTCCTTTCACTATAGTCGATGCGACAGTACTGACCGAAGCCGGTTATGTTGGCGAAGATATTGAAAGTCTTCTGACACGCCTGCTCCAGAATGCCGATTACGATGTTAAAGCTGCAGAAAAAGGCATAGTGTTCATTGATGAAATAGATAAGATAGCAAGGAAAGAAGGAGATAATCCTTCAATAACAAGAGACGTTTCCGGTGAAGGTGTTCAGCAGGGACTTCTCAAACTGCTCGAAGGATCAATTGTGAATGTCCCGCCTCAGGGAGGACGCAAACATCCTGAGCAGAAAATGATACCTGTCGACACAAGGAATATCCTGTTCATTTGCGGCGGAGCATTTGTCGGTATTGAGAAGAAGATCGCCCAGCGCCTGAATACCCAGATCATAGGTTATGGCGCTTCAAAGAACAGGGAGAAAGTCGATAAAGATAACCTGCTTCAATATGTGGCACCTCAGGATCTCAGAGCCTTTGGCATGATACCTGAGATCATTGGCAGGCTCCCTATTGTTACTCATCTTGATCCACTCGATAAGAAAGCTCTTCGTGCCATTCTGACCGAGCCTAAAAATGCTCTTGTAAAGCAATATACCAAGCTATTTAAAATGGACAATGTGGAGCTTACCTTTGCAGACGGAGTGCTAGATTTTATTGTTGACAAGGCAGTCGAGTTCAAGCTTGGAGCCCGCGGACTCAGATCAATATGCGAAGCCATTATGCTCGATGCCATGTATGAAACTCCATCAATTGAAAAAGAGGAGCTTGTCATAACAATCGACTATGCCAGCCGTAAACTTGAGAGAATAGATATGAAGGTGCTTAAAGCATCATGATATTCTCAGAAAGCGGCACCTGGTCCCTGAATCTTACTCCCGGATTATTTCTTTCTGTCGTAAATAAAGTACGTATAGGGTACTCCTTCCTGGTTTCCCGGGTCATATACTTCCTCACATACAACCTTCCATACAGCAGGGTCTATTGAAGGAAAGAACACATCAGCCCTGGCTTTCTTATGGACGAGGGTTATATAGAGCCTGTCAGCCAGAGGCATAAACTGCCTGTAGATGCTGCCTCCGCCAATAATGAAAATATCATTATCATCTGGGCACTTTTCAAGAGCATCCTTAACAGAATAAGCTGCTATCGCTCCGTCAAAAGTCTCACCAGGAATATCAGTGAGCACAATGTTCTTTCTTCCCTGAAGGGGCCTTCTGGGAAGTGATTCCCAGGTTTTCTTACCCATTATAACAGTTTTTCCGAAAGTGAGCTTTTTAAACCGCTTAAGATCTTCAGAGATATGCCATAAAAGTTCATTATTCCTTCCAATCCCGAGGTTTTCGGATACAGCGACTATTATTGAGATCATTCCATTTAGTATTATACAGCTACTGCGCCCTTGATATGAGGATGAGCATTATAATTAGCGAGTGTGAAATCTTCAAATCTGAACTTGAAAATATCATCCACCAAAGGATTTATTTTCATTTCCGGTAATTTGTAAGGTTCTCTCGTCAGCTGAAGCTTTACCTGCTCAATATGGTTAAGATAGATATGTGCATCTCCCAGTGTGTGTATGAAATCTCCTGGCTTAAGGCCTGTTACCTGAGCTACCATCATCGTCAGCAGCGCATATGATGCAATGTTAAATGGTATGCCGATAAATATATCACAGCTTCTTTGATAAAGCTGGCATGACAATCTGCCTTCTGCAACATAAAACTGGAACATCACATGGCATGGAGGCAGTGCCATCCGGGGTATTTCACCAACGTTCCAGGCGCTGACAATAAGCCGCCGGGAATCTGGATTTTTCCTGATTTCTTCAATCACATCCTTCAACTGGTCGACTTTCCTTCCGTCGGCCGCGGGCCATGAACGCCACTGATAGCCGTACACCGGCCCCAGATTACCGTCTTTGTCAGCCCATTCATCCCAGATGCTTACTCCATTGTCCTTCAGGTATTTGATATTCGTATCCCCCGATATGAACCAGAGAAGTTCGTGAATTATTGATTTTAAATGAAGTTTCTTTGTTGTTAGAAGGGGAAATCCCTCAGACAGATCAAAACGCATCTGATATCCGAAAACACTTATGGTCCCGGTGCCGGTCCTGTCGTGCTTCTCTTTCCCGTTCTTTAATACATGGTCAAGCAGGTTAATATATTGCTTCATTTCTGTTTCCCCTTTTTCTTCCTTTGTTCAATCTCATCCCTTATGGATGCAGCCCGTTCGTAATCTTCTGTTTTTACAGCTTCATCGATCATTTTATAGAGTTCCTCATCGGAAAAAGAAGAATATTTCGAACCTGCCTTAACCTGGTTCTCCGCCTCATTCGGCGATGAGAGTTCAGTCTCAGAGGGACTGTTTGTCAGTTGGGCCTTCTCCAGAATATCTTCATTGATGTAAATAGGGCATCCGAAGCGAAGGGCAATAGCTACAGCATCTGAAGTTCTGCTGTCGATCAGATATTCTTTTTCTCCGTTATTGCATACAAGTTTGGAGAAGAAAACTCCCTCCTCCAGCTTGTCAATCATTACTTCGATAATGGCAATATTGAACTGATCTGCAAATTTTTTAAAAAGGTCATGGGTAAGGGGGCGGGGTGGTTCAAGATTCTCAAGTTTGATGACTATCGCCTGTGCTTCAAAACCGCCTATAATGATGGGTATCCTCCTGTCGCCATTCTCTTCAATAAGTAACAGCGCATAAGCCCCCGACTGTGTCTGGCTATATGATATACCCATAACTTTCAGCTTGACTCTCTTCATATCAGTTATTTATGCGCCGATAGTACATTTTTTTCTTGCCTCCGACAAATATAAAGATAATACAAGGAAATCGCAGATTATCTTATTGCTTTTTTTACAGTTTACATATACGGTTCCGTATAGTCTGCGACGAATTGCCTTTAACCTCTACGAGGTAAAAAAATAATGAGGGTTCCTCTTCAATCTACAATACTGTATCGTCTACTACGAATTATTATCTAAATATCGCGCAGCGATTACGGTATTGTAACCGGTGCCGCCCCCCTTGATATTTTCCCCTACCCTTTATACGCATCTTTCTTTTATTCTCTGCCGAAAGGAGGAGATCCCTCACTCGTTAATCCTTCGTAAACTCTCAGGATTAACTCGTTCGGGATGACACGGTCTCCATGGGGATAAGGGGGAATGAGGCGGGGCGTTTTGATTCAAATTCAATTTCTTGTAACGACTTTCCAACAAAACGCCCCGCCTCATTCCCCCATTCACCAGAAAGCACCTTGTCATTCCGATCCCGATTCATCGGGAGAGGAACCGATCCCGACTTGTCGGGAGAGCTCACCGAAGGTAATCTCAAGCCTGTTACAGAAGTGAATTAACAGATGTGTACAAAGGGTAGATATTTTCCCTGCAGGGGATAAAGTACTTTTTGACCGGCTATCTCAATGAAGGATATCGAAATTATAAAAATCAGCAGATTGATTTGTAAATAATCTATTTTATATATCTTTGCAGTCCGAATTTGGATCAATCCGCCAGGGCTTAGCGAAGTTATAAGATTTTAAATCCTATACGCCTTACGGAGTAACATAATAACAAAACAGAATGTACGCTATTGTTGAAATTGCAGGTCAGCAGTTTAAAGTTGAAGAAGGAAAAAAGATCTTTGTTCACAGGCTGGATCTGAAAGAAGGGGATAAGATCAATTTTGATCAGGTTCTTCTTGTCGAGGATGAAGGAAAGATCATTGTTGGTGAACCTGTTGTAAAAGAAGCCTTTGTAGAAGGACAGGTCATCAATCAGGTTAAAGGAGACAAGGTGATCGTATTCAAAAAGAAAAGAAAAAAAGGTTACAGGGTTAAGAATGGCCACCGTCAGCAGTTTACCCAGGTAGAGATCATAAGCATCAACGGCAAGAAAACAAAACCTGCCAAACCTCCGAAGAAAGAAGCTGCTGTTGCAGCAACTGAACCTGAGGAAGCAGAACCGGTTGAAAAGAAAAAGGCTGTATCCAGAAAAACTGTCGCCAGGAAAGCTGATGACAAGAAAGAACCGGCAAAGAAAGTTTCAGAAAAGAAACCTGCCGCTAAGAAACCAGCAGAAAAAAAGTCAACCAAAGGGAAAGCCTGATAAAGTAATCAAGAACTAAAAAATTATAATTATGGCACACAAGAAAGGAGCTGGCAGTTCAAGAAATGGCCGTGACTCAAACAGTAAAAGACTGGGTGTGAAACTTTTTGGCGGTCAGCATGCAAAAGCGGGCAATATTATTGTACGCCAGAGAGGTACAAAGCATAACCCCGGCCAGAATGTTGGCCTTGGAAAAGATCATACTCTTTTTGCTCTTGTTGACGGAGAAATTGAATTCAGGAAACAAAAAGACAACAAGATCTACGTATCCGTTAAAAGTGCAGAATAAACTGTTTCTTTAAGAGATTAAGACTCCCTTTATTCTTTTCAGCTGAGAGAAATAATTATAGGGAGTTTTTTAATACTTTTACAGCAGGCCTGAAAAGCCTGCTTTTTTATTAATTTTTTTACTATGCTTACAATAAACCTTATAAGAGAAAAAAGGGACTTTATTGCCGAACGTCTCCGCATAAAAAATTTCAACGCAGAAGAAATTCTTGACAAGATATTAGAGATCGATGCTTCGCGGCGTCAGATACAGGCCAGGGCTGATGCGCTTCAATCTGACATGAACAGGATATCCAGGGAGATCGGGGCTCTTATGAAGAGCAGGAATTTTGCTGAAGCTGAGGCGGCAAAGGAAAAGACCTATAAACTGAAAGATGAGATAAAATCACTTACAGATAAACTCATCCCGCTTGATGAAGAATTAAGAAATGAGATAATACGCCTTCCCAACCTGCCTCATCAATCCGTGAACAGAGGACGTGGAGCTGAAGATAATGTTATGATGCGTTCCGGCGGTATAATGCCGGTGCTGGATCATGAAAACCTGCCTCACTGGGACCTTATAAAGAAATATGATATAATCGATTTCGAACTTGGAATAAAGCTCACTGGCGCCGGATTCCCTGTGTATAAGGGTAAAGGTGCGAAACTTGAAAGGGCCCTGATCAATTTTTTCCTTGATGAAGGAGTAAAAGCAGGATATAAAGAGGTAATGCCCCCCATCGTTGTAAATGAGGATTCCGGTTTTGGTACGGGTCAGCTCCCGGATAAAGAAGGCCAGATGTATAATGTAACACTTGACGGATTCTATCTCATCCCTACTGCCGAGGTACCTGTCACGAACATTTACAGGGATGTAATACTCGATGCAGAAGAATTGCCAATTAAAAATATAGCCTATACACCTTGTTTCAGAAGGGAAGCCGGATCATGGGGAGCTCATGTAAGAGGACTTAACAGGCTCCATCAGTTCGACAAGGTTGAGATTGTGAGGATCTCTCACCCCGATCATTCCTATGAGTCTCTTGATGAGATGGTTGCTCATGTCGAAGGTCTTGTAAAATCTTTAGATCTGCCTTACCGTATCATACGGCTCTGTGGAGGTGATATGTCTTTTACTTCCTCTCTAACATATGATTTTGAAGTGTGGTCAGGCGCCCAGAAGAAATGGCTGGAAGTAAGCTCCGTGTCCAATTTTGAATCTTTTCAGGCTAACAGGCTTAAATGCCGGTTTAAAGAAAAGGGAGAAAAGCAGACAAAACTCGTTCACACCCTCAACGGGAGTGCCCTTGCTTTGCCAAGGATAGTGGCCGCCCTCCTTGAAAATAACCAGACAGAATCAGGGATTAAAGTGCCTGAAGTACTAGTGCCATATACAGGGTTTACGATAATCGACTGAGTGATAAGCTCGCGCCGGCCATATCTCTATGCACTTCTGGCGATCCTTTTCTGGTCGACGGTCCCGACAGCTTTTAAGATCGGATTGCATGGGCTGGATATCCTCCCCATGCTCACAATTGCTTCACTCACCTCAGCAACTGTCCTTTTTATAATCCTCCTTTCTTCCCGGAAAACAGGTTTATTGGCTTTATCCCGGCCGAAGGAACTGGCGGCTTCGGCACTTCTTGGACTAATTAATCCCTTCATCTACTATCTTATCCTCCTGAAAGCCTACTCGCTTCTGCCAGCCCAGATCGCCCAGCCTCTTAATATGGTTTGGCCAATCATCCTTGTATTTCTTTCCGTGCCTATCCTTGGACAGAAAATAAAAAGCAAAAGTTTTGTTGCCCTTTTAATAAGCTTTGCAGGTGTTTATGTAATATCCTCCCGCGGTAATCTTTTCAATCCTGGTCATTCTGATCTGAAGGGTGTTCTTCTGGCACTTGGCAGCTCTCTCTTCTGGGCTCTCTATTTCATCTTCAACGTAAAGGACAAAAGAGATGAAACAGTAAAACTCTTCCTGAACTTCCTCTTCGGCTCCATGTACCTCATTGCCACTATGATAATTACAAGGAAATGGGCCTCTGCAGTATATACTTTACAGGGCGTCGCCGCTTCTGTCTATATAGGACTGTTTGAGATGGGCATAACTTTTCTTTTCTGGCTGAAAGCTCTGCAAACAGCTCCTTCAACAGATAAAGTAAGCAACCTGGTTTACCTGGCTCCTTTTCTTTCCCTGATCTTTGTTCATTTTATTCTTCATGAACCGGTCTACTTTACTACTCCCATCGGATTAGTGCTTATAATCGCCGGTATATGGATCCAGAACCGGAAAACCGTAAAAGGATAATTTACTATCTTTGACAACATGCAGCCTTCTTATCAGTTTTCTGTAAATGAAAAAACTATATATACCGTTTTTATTATTTATTGCACTTTTCACCGCCTGTAATAAGGGTGAACCGGACCCTGATCCGGAGCCTGAACCATCGGGTGTTACTCCGGCAATGGCCAGGGATACGTTAAATGACCTCATGAAGCAGTGGTATCTCTGGTACGATCTTCTACCCACAGTGAACAAAGAGGATTATGCTGATCCATACGAGCTCCTGGAAGCTCTAAGGTACAAAGCTCGTGACAGGTGGAGCTTTGTAGCGGATTATGACGACTATAATGCCGAAATGGCCGGAACATTTGTTGGTCATGGATACAGGATCGGCATTGATACTGCTTCCATGGCAAGGATAGCCCTGATATACAAGAATTCTCCTCTTTACACAGCCGGTGTCAGAAGAGGCTGGATCGTCGAAAAGATCAACGGGGTTGATGTCGCTCCTCTGCTTATAACCGGTGGAAATGCCTATTCTGATCTTATCGGACCGGCTGAAGCGGGAGTTACAAATACATTCCTGTTTAAGAAACCCGATGGCAAAGAAGTAACTATAGTTTCAACGAAACAAAGTTTCTCCATTAATACAGTATTGCTTTGCGATACTATCCGTCTGAAAACAGGTGCAGTGGCCGGCCATATAGTTTTTGAATCTTTTATCGACGCTTCAAAACAGGAACTGGAAACAGCTTTTACATATCTAAAGGCCCAATCTGCAACTGAACTCATACTCGATCTGAGGTATAATTCAGGGGGTTATCTTAATATTGCCCAGCTGCTCGCCAGCTATATAGCCGGTAACAGCAAAGCGGGGATGGTATTTTCCAGATTGCTTTATAACAATAAAAATTCAATATATAATTCAACAGTTAACTTTTTAATGACCTCTTATTCCCTGGGGGTTCCCAGGATTGTGGTGATTACATCGCGTTATACAGCCTCTGCAAGTGAAGCTATAATAAACGGGCTGAAACCAATTATAGGTGTTGTTACAACAGGTGACAATACATATGGAAAACCGGTAGGTGCGAGCGGTTGGCCTTGTGGTAAAAAATACTGGTTCAATCTTATCACTGTCAGAATGGTGAATTCGAAAGGAGAAGGGGATTTTTATGATGGTTTTGCCCCTGACGGAAAAGCTCTTGATGATATTGTTTACGATTTTAACGACAGAAAGGAAATGTGCCTGAGTGAGGCTATCAGGTACCTTGAAACCGGATCTTTTTCAGATGATAAAAAGACTCTTCCATTTGCTCCGGTAAAAATATTTTCTGAAAAACATTCATTGATGGATAACGCAATCATAGAAAAGAATTATTAACCAGAAATTATCTCCGGCATTTGAAAACAAAAACTAAGGAAAAGATAATACTGGGAATTGACCCCGGCTCAAATAAGACCGGTTACGGGATCATAAAAGTGATCGGCTCAAAGCCTCAGATGATGGCTATTGGCGTTATCGACCTTTCAAAATTTGATGATCATTACCTTAAGCTGAAGCATATATTTGACAGGGTTACAGGTATTATAGATGAATATAAACCCGATGAACTGGCTATTGAGGCTCCTTTTTACGGAAAGAATGTTCAGTCGATGCTTAAACTCGGAAGAGCTCAGGGAGCTGCAATATCTGCAGCCTTATCCAGATCACTGCCTATTTTTGAGTATGCCCCCAGGAAGATAAAGATGTCAATTACCGGCCAGGGTGCAGCATCAAAGGAACAGGTTGCTGCTATGCTTGAGAACATGCTAAATTTCCAGGATCAGGGAATAATCCTTGATGCCACCGACGGATTGGCAGCGGCTCTTTGTCATTTCTTTCAGTCGAATAAACCTTCCGGCCACAAAACATATAACAGCTGGAAAGATTTCATGAATAAAAATCCTCAAAGGATCAAATGACTGTTGATTTTTATGTCACAGCCACTGCAATTGCTACAACACTTACCTTCACCCCTTCTGATTTAAGAAGCTCATTTGCGCAGGACTCTATCGTGGATCCGGTTGTTATAACATCATCGACAAGCAGAACATGTTTACCCCTTATTCCCTCAGGGTCAGCTACAGTGAATATCCCCTCAACATTAACCCACCGCTCATATCTCGACCTCTTTGTCTGGGTTGCTGTTTTTGTTATCCTCTGCAGGGATCTGTAATCGACCGGCAGCCCGGTAACTTCTGACAGGCCTCTGGAAATCAGGTCACTCTGGTTGAATCCACGGGCTCTTCTTTTTGAGATATGCAGTGGAACCGGAACTATAAGATCGATATCGTCAAGAAATTCTGATGCGTTCAGAATATTACCGTATATCCTTCCCAGTTCAATTCCTATTTCCTGTATCCCTTTATATTTAAGATTATGGATCACTTTGCGTATACGGCTGTCACGGTTATAGAATGAAAATGCTGCTGCTCTTTCTATTCTGCATCTTCCCCAGAAAAGTTGTTCCACAGGATTTCCCCTTTCAAGATGATAAGTAGCCCTCGGGATCATAACATAACATTCCGTACATAACAGCTTCTCATTTCTAAGCAGGTGATTCCCGCAACCGTAACACAGCCTTGGAAATAGAAGACTCAGCAGGTCGTCGAACAGATCATGGAAATAATTCATGCAGCGAGCATAATTCTTTTAAAGATAAAGAATTATTCCTGAAACAGATCTGTACGGAAAGTATATTTAGATTTTTGCTCTGATCTTTTCTGCAATTTCCTGGAATTGTCCGGGAGATAGTTTGAGCTTAGGATTTCTGAAATTCACATCCTCCATTGAATCCATCGGGACCAGGTGAATATGAGCATGAGGCACTTCAAGGCCCAGTACGGCTATGCCGATCCTGTTACATGGAAATGCTTTTTTAATGGCTGCTGCTATTTTTTTAGAGAATATTATTAAACCGGCAAGCTGATCGTCATCAAGATCAAATATATAATCCGTCTCCTGTTTCGGGACGACCAGAGCATGGCCTTCCTTGAGGGGATTAATATCAAGAAATGCAAAATACCTTTCATCTTCTGCTATTTTATAACAAGGTATTTCACCTTTTATGATTCTGCTAAAAATAGTCGCCATTATTAAAGTATTATTATGAAACAGATATTATTTCAACATGAATCACTCCTGAAGGGACCTTTATCTCTACAGTATCTCCAACCTTTTTTCCGATAAGTCCGCTGGCGATGGGCGAGTTTACAGCTATTTTCCCTTTTTTCAGATCGGCTTCGCTTTCAGGGACAAGCTGGTATTCCATTACGGTATTGCTTTTAAGATTTCTGATCTTCACTTTGTTCAGGATCCTTATCGTCGAATTATCTATTTTTGATTCGTCAATAATCCTGGATCTGGCAATGATATCCTCAAGTTTAGCGATCTTCATTTCAAGCATGCCCTGTGCTTCCTTGGCAGCTGAATACTCAGTATTCTCTGTAAGGTCACCCTTGTCAGTTGCCTCAGCTAACAACTTGGCAATCATGGGCCTTTCAACAGTCCTGAGCTTCTCAAGTTCTTCCTTGAGCTTTTGAAGACCCTCTTCTGTGATATATAAAACGTCTCCCATTTCTCCTGTTTAGTTAAAAAATAAGAAGAATTCCGTGGGATTCCGGAACTCTTCATTTAACAAATATAGCAAATTATTTTTAAAAATACAAAATAAACCTGAAAATAAGTGGATTACATTAAAAGTATTTTTATGACTTATCTTGAGTATTTTTTGCCCGATTTATTGCCTGTTCTTGCCACCATTTTTCTTTTAGCTTTATAATTGGCGTTTGCAGTCTTCATGTTTTTCTTCATCCTTTCGCGAACAACAGGTGTCTGTATCTCAAGTGATCGCTTTTGATTGTCTTTTACATATTTTGCATATTCTCTTCTGTTCTTTCTGTCAGCAGCCTCGGTTTTCTTTTTTGCCTTTTCCCTGGATCCTGGTTCCCTTACTTTAATTGTTTTAGATCTCATGGGTCTTTTACTTACATTCTTCTGGAGCCTGTGAGCCCTCGGCCGGTCAAATGACTGAGCTTCACAGACTGTAAGAGTGATTGAAAAAATCAGTAAACAGAAAAGTAACTTTTTATTGAAAAGCTTATTCATAATTCAACGATTATGGTTTCAGCCAATTTAACTCCATAGTTAAAGCAATCAGGATAAATATTTTAACTTTCCCCACAAGTTATTGACAATCATTTAAAAAGATTATAGATATGGAGGAGCGAAGAACCGACCCCGATTTGTCGGGAGAGCCCTTCTCAGACAAAATCAATATCTGTAATGATCTGGCTTATATGGACCTTTCAGTGGTACATTAATGTATTCAGCCTGTTCTTCCGACAGGATAGTGAGTTTAACTCCCAGCTGGTCAAGGTGGAGCCTCGCAACTTCTTCATCAAGGTATTTTGGAAGACGGTATACACCGATCTTGTAGTCATTCTTCCACAGATCGATCTGAGCAAGAGTCTGATTACTGAAAGAATTACTCATAACGAATGAAGGATGACCTGTTGCACAGCCAAGATTTACAAGTCGTCCTTCTGCAAGCAGGAATATTGCATGTCCATCCGGAAAAAGGTATTTATCAACCTGAGGTTTTATATTGATTTTCTGTACTCCTTTCAGTGCGTTAAGTCTGTCAACCTGAATTTCATTATCAAAATGGCCGATATTGCATACGATTGACTGATCCTTCATTTTTTTCATATGATCAACCGTGATGATATCCCTGTTCCCCGTTGCTGTAACGAAGATATTTGCTTCATCAAGTGTATCTTCAACAGTCTTAACCTCAAATCCTTCCATTGCAGCCTGAAGTGCACAAATAGGATCGATTTCTGTAACGATCACCCTGGCTCCGTAAGATCTCATTGATTTCGCGCATCCTTTTCCTACATCACCATACCCGCACACTACAACAACCTTACCGGCGATCATCACATCCGTTGCTCTCTTTATTCCGTCGGCAAGAGATTCACGGCAGCCGTAGAGGTTATCAAATTTGGATTTTGTCACTGAATCATTAACATTTATTGCCGGTACCAGCAATTCATTATTTTCAAGCATCTGGTAAAGTCTGTGGACACCTGTTGTGGTTTCTTCTGAAATACCCTTAAGCTCACTCACGGCACGTTTCCATTTGCCCGGTTCAGTTTTCTGCAGGTCTTTCAGTGTTTCGAGAATGACAGCTTCCTCTTTGCTGGAGGCTTTCCTGTCCAGTACCGATGGATCATTTTCAGCCTTATACCCCAGATGGACAAGAAGTGATGCATCGCCTCCGTCATCAACGATCAGATTTGGTCCTTTTCCGTTGGGAAAAGACAGTGCCCGGGCTGTGCACCACCAGTAATCTTCCAGGGATTCTCCTTTCCAGGCAAAAACAGGTACTCCGGCAGCTGCGATAGCTGCTGCTGCGTGATCCTGCGTAGAAAAAATGTTGCAGCTTGCCCATCTTACATCAGCACCTAGCTCCCTTAGCGTCTCTATCAAAACAGCTGTCTGGATCGTCATATGAAGCGAACCGGTTATTCTTGCCCCATTCAGGGGTTTTTCCTTCGAATATTTCCTTCTTATTGCAAGCAGTCCCGGCATCTCTTTCTCTGCAATCTCAATCTCTTTTCTTCCAAAATCTGCAAGCGAAATGTCTTTTACCTTGTATTCCATTGTAGTGGTTGCTAAATCCATTGATTATCAATATTAAAGTTCTTAAATATAAACAATACCTCCAAATTATTCAAGTGAGCAGCCTTAATGCATTTGCCTTGTCAATTTCCATCTGGCCGGCCAGTTCTTTTTCATTATTGAATTTTTTCTCATTGCGTAATCTGAACCTGAATACAATTTCTATTTCACGGTCATATATACTCTCCTCAAAATCAAATATATGTACTTCTATTGACCTGTCCCCTGGTTGTTTCCTGATCGTAGGATTGAACCCAATGCTTAACATTGCGTTATGGATGTTACCGTCCAGATTCACTTCAACAGCATAAACACCATCGGCAGGAATAAGTTTAAAATGATCGTCAGGTTTTATGTTCGCCGTAGGGAAACCCAGTTTACGGCCAATTTTACTTCCTTCAACGACCCTGCCCTTAAGGTAATAATTATAGCCTAGCCATCTGTTGGCCTCGTCGAGTCTTCCTGATAATAAAGCCTCCCTTATCAGGGAAGAACTGATCGTGACATTCCCGTCAACTATCCCCGGTAATTGTTCTACAGTGAAATTGAATGATTTTGAATATTTTGTTATTGTTCTGAAATCGCCGCTCCCCCCGTGACCGAAATGATGATCATGACCAACTATCAGATGCTTCATCCCTATCCTGTCAATAAGTATTGTCCTAATGAAATCAGGTGCTTCCATTGAGCTTAACTGGCTGTTGAACTCCATTACTATAAGGTGTCCGGCACCGGTTTTACGGAGAAGAGAAGTTTTTTCCTCCAGTGTTGAAAGGAAAGAGATATTCGCTGATCCAGATTCAAGAATAAGTCTCGGATGAGGGTTAAAAGTGATTACAACTGATTCTCCGTTTAATTCCTTCGCCTTAGATACTAACCGGTCGATAATGACCTTGTGGCCGCGATGGACGCCGTCAAATATCCCCATTGTAACCACAGGGTTCTTTAAATGAAGATTCCCGCTGCCTTTATGCACCTCCATAATCAGTAAATAAACATGCAAAATTAGCAAAGCCTCTGAATATGAGTAAACATTGTTATTTTGTTTTTGTATTTTTATTGGCAAATACGAATCGCTGAAATTTATGAGGCCCGGAAAATTCTATACGACCGATCCCTGGCTTGAGCCATTTATTTGTATAATAGAAGAGCGTATCAGAAAATGTCAGTTAAAAGAAAGGGAACTTACAAGAAGCGGATCGCTTGCTGAATTTGCGCTTGGTCATTTTTATTACGGGCTTCATAAGGACAGGAACGGTTGGATTTTCAGAGAATGGGCCCCTAATGCAACAGCAATTTACCTTATCGGGACCTTCAATAACTGGAAGGAAAAACCCGGATATGCTATGCAGAAGATAAATGATTATGGTAACTGGGAAATGAATCTTCCGCCTGAAGCGATTAAACACGGAGACCTGTTCAAGCTTTCCGTACACTGGCAGGGGGGTAAGGGCGAACGGATTCCCTCTTATGCGACAAGGGTGGTTCAGGATAGCCTTACCAAGATTTTTTCTGCACAGGTATGGGATCCTCAGAAACCTTATAAATGGTCAGTCCCCGATTTCAAACCGGCCCCCGGCTCTCCATTGATCTATGAAGCGCATATCGGAATGGCCACTTCAGAGGAAAGGGCCGGGACTTATGCTGAATTTACAAGGAATATCCTTCCACGGATCGTTAAAGCCGGGTATAATACTGTTCAGCTGATGGCGATCCAGGAGCATCCCTTTTACGGCTCTTTTGGCTACCACGTATCAAATTTCTTCGCAGCCTCTTCACGTTTCGGAACTCCCGAAGAACTCAAAGAGCTTGTCGATACCGCTCATGCCTCCGGCCTTCGTGTCATAATGGACCTCGTACATTCCCATGCCGTTAAAAATGTGAATGAAGGCCTTGGCCTGTTTGACGGCTCGCACGGTCAGTATTTCCACACCAATGACCGCAGGAACCATATTGCCTGGGATTCATTGTGTTTTGATTACGGTAAGAACAGCGTGATTCATTTTCTGCTTTCAAACTGCCGTTACTGGCTCGAAGAGTATAATTTCGACGGATTCAGGTTTGACGGGATCACAAGTATGATATATTACGATCACGGGCTGGGAAAGAATTTCACATCATACAGCGATTATTTCAACGGAGGTCAGGATATTGATGCTCTCGTTTATCTGTACCTTGCCAATAAACTCATTCATGCTTTCAAGCCCGCAGCTTTAACTATTGCAGAAGAAATGAGCGGAATGCCAGGCCTGGCTGCTGAAACAAAAAAAGGCGGCACTGGTTTCGACTACAGATTATCGATGGGAGTACCTGATCTCTGGATCAAACTGTTAAAAGAAGTACCTGACGAGAGCTGGGATATGGGTCATCTGTTTCATGAACTGACGCAGCACAGACCTGAAGAGAAGATAATATCGTACTGCGAATCACATGACCAGGCCCTGGTTGGAGATAAAACGCTTATATTCAGGATGATAGATGCAGAGATGTACAGAGGAATGACAACATCCTATCACAGTATCCCCATGGATCGTGGCATTGCATTGCATAAGATGATAAGGTTGATCACCTTCTCGACAGCCGGAAGTGGTTATCTGAACTTTATGGGTAATGAATTCGGCCATCCTGAATGGATCGATTTTCCACGCGAAGGGAATAACTGGAGTTTTAAATATGCCCGGAGGCAATGGGATCTTGTTGATAACAAAGCTCTGAAATATCAATTTCTGGCTGCTTTCGATCAGAATATGACCCGGCTTCATAATGAATTCAAGGTACTCGATAATCCATTTGTCGAGAAGATATATGAAAACTCATATGATAAGGTAATCGCATTCTCAAGAGGGGCTCTTCTTTTCGTATTCAATTTCCATCCTACAAATTCATTCACCGATTACGGAATACCTGTTAAGGGAAAATTCAGGATAATTCTTGATACTGACGATCCGGCATTCGGCGGATTTGACCGTATCGACAGAAAGAGTGTCTATAATTCAATAAGAAAAGCCGACAGGCCTGCCCTTAATGTCCCTCTGTATCTTTTTCTTTATCTGCCTGCCCGGACAGCTTTGGTGCTTAAGAAGGAACCAATCCGGAGAGCAACGGAAATTTAGTCGATCCATCTCAGAAGGTAGAAATCCTGCTTATGAGGCAGGTCCTTATGTTTGGGGTAGATCCGTATACCATAAAAGAAGGTACCTGCTTTTTCAGGGACAAGGTTAGCCCTGTAAAGGCATTTGCCACTTTTGCTGCTGACAAGGATAAAGTCCTTGCTGGCAATAAATTCATGCTTCCCTTCCTTATTCAGGTGTGTAATTACGTATTCGACGCCCACATTTTCTTTTGGGATCTTGTGAATGTTGAGAGCTATCTCAGCTTTGTAATCGTGCCCTGAATGATAAACATTCTCCTTTGGTTTCTCGAAACTGTAGTTCAACACTTCAATATTGTCCCATTCAGCCTTCATCACCTGTTTCCAGTCTGCCAGATCCTTAGCTTTTTCAAAGTTATTTGATACCAGATATTTTGTTCTTGCATAAAGCTTATTATAATATTTCTCAAAATAATCATCTATCTGGCGTTTCATTGTGAATTCAGGTGCGATCTTAACCATAGTGTTCTTGACAAGGCTGATCCATTCGACTGGAATCCCCTGGTTATCAAATGAATAATATGCAGGTATAATTTCATATTCAAGCATATTGTAAATTGTCTCAGCATCAATGTCATCCTGAAGCTCCTGATTTGCAAAGGTCCTCTTTTTCGGGAGGGCCCAGCCGGCAAATGCTCTGTAACCTTCAACCCACCAGCCGTCAAGGACACTGAAATGCAGGGTCCCGTTCATAACAGCTTTTTCACCGCTTGTCCCTGAAGCTTCCAGGGGTCTTGTAGGTGTATTAAGCCAGATATCAACGCCCTGGACCAGATATTTTGCGAGTTCAATGTCATAGTTTTCGAGGAAAATAACCTTACCGGTGAACTGAGGCATCTGGGATATTTCAAAGATCCTCTTTATCAGGTCCTGTCCTCCTCCATCGTGCGGATGAGCTTTCCCTGCATAAATGAACTGGACCGGTTTATCCGGATTATTCACTATTCTGGCAAGCCTGTCGAGGTCCCTGAACAGCAACCCAGCTCTCTTATAGGTCGCAAACCTCCGGGCAAAGCCTATTGTCAGGGCTTTTTCGTCAAGGTGTGTACTTATGCTCATAAGGGTACGGGGACTGACATGTCTGTCGATCATATCTGACTGAAGTCTCTTGCGGATATTAGCAAACAACCTCTTTTTAAGGGTTTTCTTAATTGAATAGATTATTTTGTCATCTACCGTATAAAGCTTCTCCCAGAGTTCCCTGTCTGTCTGATCAAAATTTTCAGATCCTGTTATTCTGGCATATAGCTCTTTCCATTCGGGAGCCGTCCACGTGGGGTGATGCACACCATTTGTTACATACCCGATAAAGAGTTCTTCCTGAAGGTATCCTGGCCATAGTTTATTGAACATTCCCTGGCTCACCTCCCCGTGCAGTTTACTTACACCATTCACTTCCTGCGACATACGGGTAGCCAGATAGCTCATGTTGAATTTCTTCTCCAGTTCACCTTCGCATCTTCCCAGGGCCATCAGCTCGTCCCATGTTATATTCAGCCTGCTATGGTAATGGGAAATATATTTTCGGAGCAGGTCTTCATCAAAAGCATCATGCCCTGCAGGAACAGGAGTGTGAGTAGTAAAGAGCGTCGATGCCCTGACGGCTTCGAGGGCCTGATTGAATGTAAGATGAAATTCCTCTATCATTGTCCTCAATCGTTCTAAGCTTATAAATGCCGAATGGCCCTCATTACTGTGATACAGGTCGGGTTTTAGGCCCATAGCTGTTAGTGCCCTTATTCCTCCAATACCAAGAATAAGTTCCTGCCTCAGGCGGTTTTCAATATCCCCTCCATAAAGATAATGGGTTATCGTGCGGTCCTCAGGAGTATTATCGTCGAAATCTGTATCAAGCAGGAAAAGTCTGACTTTGCCTACCATTGCCTGCCATATCCTTATCTTGACTGTTCTCCCGGGCCAGGCAAGAGTGACAAACATATGATTTCCCTTAGAGTCTTTGACAGGAGTTACCGGCAACCTGGAAAAGTCTTCGGTTTCATAGATAGTCAGCTGTTCGCCTCTCGGACCAAGTTTCTGGCGAAAATATCCATACCTGTAAAGGAACCCGACACCGATTATATTTAGATTTGAATCGCTTGCTTCCTTCAAATAATCACCGGCAAGTATCCCAAGCCCTCCTGAATATATCTTAAGGCACTGATGGATCCCGAATTCCATGCTGAAATATGCAACACTGGGCTTATCCGGATCATCCGGACGGCTTAAATATTCATTGAAGGTTTTGGTAATAGCTTCAAGATCTGATACAAATTCATCATCATCCTCAAGAACCAGAAGTCTTTTATAATCTATCTTCTCAAGAAGAAGCTTGGGATTATGTTTCACTTCTTCCCATAATGAAGGATCCATTCGCCTGAAGATAGACTCAGCTTCTGTATGCCATGAATACCATAGGTTGTTGGCAAGATCTTTAAGAGAAGCAAGTTTATCAGGCACATCGCTCTGGACGTAAATATCTTTCCAGATTGGCACCTGGTGGGGTTTGCGGACCGGGATACCCGGAGTTTCAACAAATCCGATAAACTCCCTGGGTTCTTCCCTCCTTTCAGTGCTCTTGTCAAGAGCCATTTCATAAGCTGAAAAGTAATGCTGCACCAGGCTGTCCCACATGGCTATGCGTGAGATCTCATGAGCTTTCTTCCTGGCTTCAAATACCTCATTATCATTTAATCCAATAAACATTGAGATAAAATCCCTTATCTCTTTGATAACATTGCTTTCATTATCGTCGGTTCTTTCAATTATAGCAATACCATTACCGTGTTCTTTAAAATACTCCCTCACCCAAAGTCCGAATCCGGAAAGTGATGTTGTTATTGTGGGTATCGAGAACATAAGGCTCTCCAACGGAGTATATCCCCAGGGTTCATAATAGGAAGGGAACACTGTCAGGTCAAAACCGATGAGAAGATCATAATATGAGAGATTGAAGATACCGTCGTTGCCATTAAGGTATGATGGCGCAAAGATCACTTTTACCTGAGATTTCTCGTCATTTTGGAGATTATTGGCACTTATTCTTTGGAGCACCGGATCAGTTGACGGATAATGAAGCCAGTGTGTAAGGTATGGATCGGAGGTCGCGGGGGTTCCGTTATTATAAAGTATATTGCTTATATCCTCCCGGGGGCCTTTATGGTAGGCCGGCATAAGGATAAAAGCAACACACTGCTTATTCAGTTTATCCTTCCTGTTCAGCTCTCCCATTGAATCTATGAATACATCAACTCCCTTATTTCTGAATTCATATCTTCCGCTGTTTGCAATGTAAATGCAATCATCCGGAAGTTTATAACCGAGAACCGCTTCGGCCACCTGTCTGAGTTTCAACCTGGCTGTTCCCCTCTTTGCATCGAACTGGTCACTCTCCGGTACGAAGGAATCTTCAAATCCGTTTGGGGTTACAATATCGACATCCTTTCCGAGGAAATGACTGCATTCTTTTGATGTTATGCCGCTTACAGTAGTGAAGACATCGGCTACTGAAGCTGTTATTTTTTCAAGGGATTGTTTTGCAACCACATTTGATTCGCGGGCTACCTGGATAGGGTTATATTCCTTCATCTTACCGTAAAGCGGGCGGTTATTACCTGCTATACAGCGCCCAAGGACGGTAGCATGAGTTGTAAAAGATGTTGCTATCCAGGGACACCATTTTTGAAGATACAGGATTCCTGTTCCTGTCATCCATTCGTGAAATTGTGCAATGATATTATGATGTTCGTGGTAGAATGAGGTATAACTTTCAATCACTTTACCGGCTGCAAATCCGAAAAGGGCAGGCTCTACATAGTCCCACTGACCAGTTATACTGTCGAGCTTGTATGTTTCCCAGAATCTTGCAAATATCTCATTCTGCTGGCCGAAATAAGGTGTGAAATCCAAAAGCATCACAATAGGCTTGCCTGCAATATCCCATCTCCCGGTTTTAACCCTGAGGCCTTCTGAGACAGCCCGGGCTTTCCATTCACCGAACAGGGACTCATCAGGAATAAATTCAGGGTTCTTTACGTCCTCCCTCCATACATCAGGGCCGATCAGTATATAATTATCGCCGACTGCTTCAACAATATTCAGAGCCTTTGTAGAAATTACCGTATGGATTCCCCCAACCTTGTTGCATACTTCCCAACTGGTTTCAAAAATAAATTCAACCTTCATCTTCAGATTTTATTAATAAGGATAAAATTAACTCACTCCCCGGTCTTTTTTGATTTCCTGCCTGTTTTTCCTGCAGTTTTTTTATTCACAAGGGATTTCTTAGGAGTATTTTTTTTTACTGTTTTTGCTTTAGTCTTTGCCTTAACCGATGTTTTACCTTCTACTTTCTTTTTGCGTACAGATTGTTCGATCAGCTTATGAGCGAGTTCCTGCAAAGTCGTCGAAGGTGCACCAGCCGATGATTGTCGGCCTGGCCCTTTTGGTTTTGCATTTCTTTTTGTAAGCTTTTGGATTTCAGCCGCCTGCTGTTCAATTATCTGTTCTTTTTCCCTGATCAGCTTTTCCAGATTCGAAATTATCATCTGTTCGTTTGAATCGGGGCAGCACCTGTTCAGTCTGATTTCAAAATCACTCAGGACGTTCATGTAATTCATGAAAGCATCATAGGGTGTTTCATAAGGATTAAAATATGCATGCACGGCACCATCGGAAAAGAATTTTGTCGCCATGTAATAAAAATGGTCGCTTGATTGCAGGTATTCCCAGTCTTTTTTTATCTGGCCGTCCTCGCATTTTTTGACTTTCTCGAATAAAGTGTAAAGCTTATCGAGTGCGGCAACCTGCAGTTCATTACCCTGCCAGGCTGTTATATCACGCTCCTCATCTGCCCATGATATAGGAGACGGCACGCTTATGGCAGAAACAGGTTGCAGGGTATCAGCTATTTCGGAAGGAGTCATAAACTTAAACGGCGTCTTTTTCAGTATTGCTCCCGGCAGATGTTGAAGGAAATCAAAAATACCTGTCTCTTTCCAGTTATGCTCACCAAAAGTTTCATAATCAACGAAAATATTTATCAGTTCACTTTTATTTGCAAGCTTTGTGATCCAGGAAGCATACTTGTCGGCAGTCAGTGGCCATGCACTCCACTGCCTGTTTGAAAATCTGAATGCTATATCATCGCTCAGCACAAAGTTCCTGAGCAGCACTTTCAATCTTGGATTAATTACATTACAATACAGGTAGTTGGGGCTTTTCCAACCAAGTATATGTTTAGCTCCTTCTGTCAGCATGGACTTGAATCCCATTTCAGCTACCCAGGAACCTATCTGGTCGGAATAAATTAGTTCAGTATTCCTGAAGGAAGTTGTCTCAACTCCGAGGTAAGTCTTCATCATTTCCCTGTGCAGGTTGACCTGTTCTTCAAATTGGACCTTGCTCTTAAGGGATGAGAGTGAATGCGAATCCGTTTCGGCAAGGAATTCAACCATTCCGCTTTCAGCAAGCTGCCTGAAAGAATCGAGAACTTCCGGAGCATATAACCTGAACTGGTTCAATACAATACCCGACAGGGAAAAAGTGATCCGGAATTTACCTTTATGCTTCTGGATCAGATCATAAATTATTTTATTGGCAGGCAGGTAACATTTATCAGCTACTTTCCTGAGGATTGATTCATTTGAATAATCGTCGTAATAATAGTGATCATGCCCAAGGTCGAAAAACCTGTACCGTTTAAGCCGGAAAGGTTGATGAACCTGAAAATAAAAGCAAATTGCCTTATTAGATGCTGCACTCATATCTTAATACTTAACTTATTTATGCCATATCACTCTTTCATAAATATCCTTCACATGTCTGGCTGAATTATCCCATTTAAGTCTTATAACTTCTTCCTTGCCGTTCTTTATGAACATACTTGCCAGAGACGGGTAATTGAGAATCCCATAAATGGCATCGGCCATTGCATCGATATCCCAGAAGTCGGTCTTTACTGCATGTGTAAGTATCTCAGCAACTCCTGATTGCTTGCTTATGATAACAGGAACATTTGATTGCATCGCTTCAAGAGGTGATATTCCAAAAGGCTCGGAAACTGATGGCATGATATAGACATCGCTCAGAGCCAGCATAGTAAATACATCTCTCCCCCTCAGAAAACCGGTAAAGTGAAAACGATCAGTTATTTTTAACGAAGCAGCTCTTCGCATCATTCTTTCCATCATATCACCCGAACCAGCCATTACAAACCTGACATTATGCATTACTTTCAGTACTTTGTAAGCAGCTTCTATGAAGTATTCGGGACCCTTCTGAAGAGTTATCCTTCCAAGGAAAGTTACTACCTTTTCATCAAAGCCTTTCTCCACTACAACATCTTCAGATACCTTAACCGGTTCAACAGCATTATAAACGGTCTCAACCTTATCAGGATGGACATTATATTTATTTATTACAATGTCTCTTGTCAGATTACTTACCGTGATTATTTTGGAAGCAGCATGCATTCCGTCTCTTTCAATACGGTAAACCTCAGGATTAACGTTACCTCCGCTCCGGTCAAACTCTGTTGCATGGACATGGATGACCAATGGTTTGCCGGATACTTCCTTGGCTGCTATTCCGGCAGGATAGGTAAGCCAGTCGTGAGCATGGATTATATCGAATTCATTTTCCTCAGCTATAACTGATGCAACAACAGAGTATTTATATATCTCATCCAGCAGGTTGCCTTCATATTTACCCGAGAAATCTACTGTACCTTTGTTGTTTGTATGTACAAGGATCCTTCGTCCGGTAACCTCAGAACTGACTATTTTCCAGAAATCTTCAGGTTCAACGTAAGGTATGATTCTGGAGGATATCTCAATTTTTTCGATCGGCTGCCGGATTCCCTGATAATATATTTGCTTAAATGCCACCGGTATCTTATTTGCGCCGATAAGCCTGACAGCGTTCTGGTCCTCATCACCCCAGGCTTTAGGTACAACGAATATAACTTCGAGGTCATCAAGTGAGGCCATACCTTTTGTAAGACCAAAACTGGCAGTACCTAATCCCCCTGAAATATGAGGCGGGAATTCCCATCCAAACATTAGCACACGCATACCCTGCCGTATTTATACATCTGAATAATTTCTTTCAAGCAGATCAATTATCCTTAAAACTTCGCCGACGCTCCATGCTTGCGAAATAGCTCCCCTTGGTGCATGAGGGGGATCTCCGTCATGGATTTCAGAAAGTGTCGTTATTCCGTGTTCACTCATCACCTCCTCAAGCCCATATATGAGTTTCTTTACTTTCTGCGCACCCTGCTTCCCATACACTTTAAGCCACCCTTCGCAGAAGGGTCCATATAGCCATGGCCAGACTGTCCCCTGATGATATGCCCTGTCCCTCTCTTCCTGGTTGCCACAGTAGGTTCCCTTGTAGAACTGGTTGGCTGGTGAAAGTGTTCTCAGTCCCCGCGGAGTGACAAGCTCCTTGTCCGCAATATCCAGAACACTCTTCATCTGCTCTTTTGAGAGCATTGAATAAGGTAATGAGACTGCTATAACCATGTTGGGCCGTACGAAGAAATTCTTCCCTTCGTTATCATTCACATAATCTGCAAGATATCCGCTCTTCTCATCCCAGAAAAGATCCAGGAATGATTCCTTTATAAGTTCAGGAAGATGTCCGAATTCCTTCAGAAGCTGTTTATCTTTTTCGACTTTTGCCATGTCAAGTGCAAAACAGACAGCATTATACCAAAGGGCATTTATCTCAACAGCGTAACCATTTCTGGGAGTGACCGGGACTCCATACACCACAGCGTCCATCCATGTCAGAGCTTTACCGGGAGCATCGGCATAGATAAGTCCGTTATCTCTCATATGGATATTATAGGCTGTTCCGTTTTTGAAAGCGTACAAAATAGATTTAGCAGCGTTTTCATACCTTTCACAACAGTCAGTGCCTCCGTTAAGTGTGTATTGCTGAAGGGCCCAGAAAAACCATAATGGCGCGTCAATTGAATTAAAGGCGTAGTACCCGGCTGTTCCCATATTCGGGAATAATCCGTCTTTCATCTTGTTAACCTGAGTGTTAAAGACAGCTCTGTAAAGATCCAGTTTATGCCGGGCGAGAGCTATTCCCGGAAGAGAGATAAATGTATCTCTGCCCCATGAGCCGAACCAGGGATAACCTGCAATTATCAGAGTATCATCTCCCCTCTTCTCAACAAACTGTTGGGCAGCATTTCTGAGGCAGTTAATATAACAATTACGGGGGATCTTCCCGGAAACCATTTTAGAGAATTTCCCTTTAAAACCTCTCGGATTCTCCTCATGTGTCGATGCTGAGAATATTATTACATCGCCCCTTTTTGCCTCCAGCTCAAAAAAACCGGGAGTAAAAAGATCTTCGGAAAAATCATATCCTCTTTTTTGTTCTTCAATATATTCAACACCCAGATACCAGTCCGGTACATGAACAAACTCGGCTTTTGTTGAAAACTGCATATGGAGCCAGGGGAATTTATCATACAATTTTGATTTAACGCCGTTCCTGATAAATTCAACCTTTGTATTTGCTGCCAGGTTTGCATGTGTGAGATCGTGTATCCCTCTGAATGCGAGAAAAGGTCTGATCTGAAGTTTCATTGTTTCGGAAGCTTCAAGAATAGTGTACCTTACAAGTATTTGCTCTTCATAATGCGCCAGTATCCTTTCCATCTGAAGGAGCACATTCCCCACCCTGTAAACACGGATAGGGATAACCTCTGTCGAAAAATCTTCAATATATTTATGTCCCTTGGGACTAAAATAATCACCCTTATATTTCCTAATGCCAATATTAAAGCTCCTGTCGTCGTTAATGACTGTTACATCGAGAGAGGAAAGAAGAACATAGCGCCCGCCGCCGAGTTCATCAATAGGACAAACAAGCAGGCCATGGTATTTCCTTGTATTGCATCCGACCAGGGTCGTAGACGCATATGACCCCGCTCTGTTGGTTCTTATAATTTCGCGGGCGAGTGAATATTCAAGATTTACTATCTGACTTTTTTCAAACTTAATATAACTCATAAAGCTGCTAATTTACTCCCTGTAAAAGCTCATAAGATACCAATTTTTATTTAACATTCCAAACTGATATTTTAGCTTCGTAATTTTTAGTTTTTTATGGAGAACCCCGGTAAAAAAAAAGAATAACTTTGCATTTCAATATTTATAAAATATTTGCTAAAAAATACTGGCTTGATGATGAATAAATCCTGGATATGTATTTTAGTTTTATTGGTGACCATCACCGGCTGTAAAAATAACAATATTGAGATTAATGGCAAACTCCTGGATCCCACGCCTGGAAAATATCTTTACCTTGATGAGCTGAAGTCAACTGAACTTATAACCGTTGACTCTGCAATTATCAATGAGGATGGCCGGTTTTCATTCATCAGAAAAGTGGAGTATCCCTCTTTTTACCTTCTGAAAGCCGATGAAAAGAATTACCTTACAATGCTCCTTGAACCGGGTCAGAAAATCGGACTGAATGCTTATTCCGATTCACTGAATTACCCTGTATTTGTCACAGGATCAGAAGGGACATCACTGATGGTTGCATATAACAAAAGACTCAGGAGAACAGTTGACCAGCTTTCCGGACTCAGGTCGGTTTATATGCTGAATCTGGGATCTCCCCAGCTTGTCGCAGTAATAGAAAGACTTGACTCCCTGGCCCAGATTTACCTTAATGATTTAAACACTTATACAAAAAAATATATCGACGATAACCTGAACTCGCTTGTAAGTCTTGTTGCTCTCTATCAGCAGGTTGCACCGGGTGAATATGTCCTTCATCATCAGAAGGATCTGAAATATTTTTTAAAGGTAGACTCCTCATTGTCAAAGCTCTACCCTGATTATGAACCGGTACAGTCACTGCATGCACAGGTGCAGAGCCTGTTAAGTGACCTGAATGCACAGAATTTAATGTCACCTCTTGTATCAGCCGGCAGTGAGGCTCCGGAAATCGCCCTCCCTGATCCCCAAGGAGATACAATTCGACTATCCTCAACAAGAGGGAAGGTTGTGTTGCTTGATTTCTGGGCTTCATGGTGCAATCCGTGCCGTAAAGAGAATCCTAACCTGGTAAAAGCATATAACACCTATCACGACAAAGGATTCGAAATATTCCAGGTCTCTCTTGATAAAACAAAAGATGCCTGGTTAGAAGGGATCCGGAAAGATAACCTGGAAAAATGGATCCACGTAAGTGATATAAAATACTGGAACTCAATAGTTGTTCCTCTTTATAAATTTGAAGTCATCCCGACTAATTACCTTCTCGATAAGGATGGACGGATCATTGCATCAAACCTTAGGGGGGAAGATCTGAACAGAAAACTTGCCGAGATATTTGCTGATTGAATTGTCTTGAAATTTTATTATATCTGATTTTTAATGAAAAAGTTCTTGTTACTCCTTATACCAGTTCTTGTTATTACCGGCTGTAAAAACAAAGGGATCTTCACTGTTGAAGGTACTGTCGGAGAAAAAAAGCAGGACCATATCTACCTTAAAAGAGTTGATATAGATACTCCTGTCACTATCGATTCAGCCAAAATCGGTAAAAACGGGACTTTCAGATTCCGGGTTAAGACAACAGAAGCCGACTTCTATCAGATAAGCTATTCTCCCGATGATTTCATTACTCTTCTGGCCGAACCCGGTGAGAAGATAAAGCTTGCATTCACAAATAATCTTTCGCATGATTATACTGTATCGGGATCACCCGGTTCAGAACAGATCCGGGAGCTTGACCTTAAGCTTCTCAAAACAAAACACTCGCTGGATTCGCTTAATAGTCTGTATGTGAAAGCCTCTAAAGAGCCTGATTTTGATAAAAAAGGACCAGCGCTTGAACAGGAATACCTCAGACTGAAGGAGGATCAGAGAAAATTCAACATCGCATTTGTACTGAAAAATATGAGATCTCTGGCAGCTATTAAAGCACTCTACCAGATGATTGACGATCAGACCTATGTTCTGAATACATCACGTGACCTCCAGTATATGAAGATCGTTTCTGATTCGCTGAAAGTGTACTATCCCGATTCAAAACATACAAAAGCCCTTACAAGTGATTTCAACAATCAAATGAACCGCCTGTATACAAGAAGAATAATGGCGATGGCCAATTCGGCTCCTGAAGTATCTCTTGATCCTGACCTGAAAGATGTGAACGGGAAAAGAATAAAACTGTCCTCGCTCAAAGGTAAATATGTCCTCCTGTCATTCTGGTCGGCTGATTCAAGAGATTGCATAACTGAAAACCTCCAGCTCAAATCTCTTTATAAAACTTACAGCAAAAGAGGTTTTGAGATCTACCAGATAAACCTGGATACCGACGAATCAAAATGGAGGAATGCTGTGTCATTCGATGAGCTTCCCTGGATAAACACAAGAGAGGATGATCCTTCCAACCCTGTCAATGCCAAATACTATAATGTAAGGAGCCTTCCTGCTAACTTTCTGTACGACAGGGAAGGATTGCTCATAGGGAACAATCTGCACGGAAGAAATCTGCAGATAAAACTTGAACAGTTATTCAAATAATACTTAAATAATTGACCAGTTCTTCCAGGATATTTTTTGCGTCGGACTTCCATCTGGGACTTGATGCCGGATCTGATCCGCTTGAACGTGAAAAGAAAGTTGTCAGATGGCTTAAAAGTATTGCTCCCGAAGCCAGGGAGATATACCTTGTTGGAGATATCTTTGATTTCTGGTGGGAATACCGTCATGTCGTTCCGGCCGGGTTTACAAGGTTCCTTGGCACTATATCCGAATTAACTGATTCCGGCATCCCGGTCCATTTCTTTACAGGGAACCATGATATGTGGGTCAGGGATTATCTTTCAAAAGAGTGTGGGATGATAATCCATTCAGAACCACTTACAGTCACCCTGGATGGTAAAATCTTCCATATAGCGCATGGCGAAGGACTTGGCTCAGGTCATACCGCATATAAAATCCTCCTGCGGATATTCAGGAATAAGCCGCTGAGAATTCTGTATTCGGCACTGCATCCGGCTATTGGTATGAGGATCGGACACAAATGGTCACTTAACTCCAGACTGGGAAAGGGTATATCAAAAGGATTCCTTGGCGAGGAAGAAGAGGATCTTATTAAATATGCAAATTCTTTCAAAGGTAATAAGAAGCCTGACTATTTCATTTTTGGCCACCGGCACCTTTCTATGGCATTAAAGCTGAAAAATAACTCTGAAGTTATCCTGCTTGGCGACTGGATCAAAGAAAGCAGCTATGCAAGCTGGGATGGAAAGAACCTTGTCCTTAATAAACCTGATTAAATGATTTTGTCCTCGATTCTGACCTCGAGAGTATAATATGAATATTCCTCATTGATCTTTTCGAACTGGTAGATAAGTTTTTCCCCCGATTTTCTTGCCATATCAATGAGTCCCATATTGCCCGTACTTTCAGTCGTTCCTGTCTGATGATACAACGAGCGGGTAAAAAGCTCTTTAAGACCCGCTTTATCAAGGCTGTTTATTTTATCAAGCTTGGTTTTCAGCTGATCAATCTTTTCATTTGCAATAAGGTTACCGGTCGACACTATAAAGGTATTGCCCTCGATCCTCAGGATGGCAACCGGCATCCCATACTTTTGTGAAGCTTCTCTTCCGGCTCCATGTTTAGCTACATTTTCAATTATCTCAACCAGTATGTTGAAAACCCTTTTCCGGACATTTGATTCAATATCATTTTCTGACAGTTTAGCCTCCGTAAATGACAGTACTTCCTTCCCTACCTCACTTGTAATATGTCCTGACCAGATCAGATATATCTGATTATCTGCCATCATCTTTTCCAGATCAGAAGCTGAGCTGCCGGTAAAAGGTTTCTGCCCGTCACCAAAATGGATTCCCATTCCCTCCGGATCGACTGTCTTGCTAAGGATAAAATAAGAATTCTCACCATCCAGCTTTATAAAATCATAATCGAGTTTATTACCGGTTTTCTTTGCCATCTCGATCAATCCAAGTCCTGCTCCTCCCTTGCTGCTTAACTCCGAGTTGATCAGCATCTGCCGGTAGACGCTTCTTATCTCATTAACATCCAGATTATTAATCTCATCAAGGCGTTTCTTAAGATCACTTATGTTTACTGTCGAAATAACATTTCCGGTGGTGACTGTATATCCTCCGTCAGTCTTTGAATAAACAACCATCGACATATTTGCCAGCTTCGAACTGTCACTGTGCCGAGAAACATTCTGAAGGCTCTCCAGTACAAACATAAAAAGCCTTTTCCTTCCAATGAAGCCAAATTCAGAGTTTTCCATCTCTTTCTCTATAAGCATCAGAAGAGGAATGGAATTCTCTTTAGTGATAACGCCCCTGTAAACGAACATAAGGCGTTCACTGGTCATTTTGTCACGGATCAGGTTTATTAAATACATGCAAAGAATTTCCTTCCGGATTAACCGAGGGTAAATTTAATTAAAATGATGAACTATAAGCCGGTCATTATAAAATCTTAAATAATATATGCCGGGAACTACTTCATTTCAGGAGCCTCCTGTCTGACTACAATAACTTTAGGTTGCAATCCTTCTACTGATACCGTAATACTACCTTTTCTTTCGGATGGTCCTGTATTTTCAGCCGCAATGACAGCAATCTGGCTGAAGTTCCCTCCGCTTGAAGGTGTGGCAGATATCCATGCGTCGGAGGACTTTAGTGTCCATGTTGTATTTGTTCTGACGAACATCGGGGATGCATTACCTCCTTTTGCTGTGAAGAACAGGGTATCAGCCATGATATCAAGTGTGGGAGCTCCTTTTTCCTGTGTAACAATTATTGAGACAGGGGGAAGTCCCGCTGCCTGCACGTTTACAGTTGCGGAACGCGTCTGTACTCCGGGATTGGCAGCAGCTGTCAGCATTATTGTTTTATCATTCACCCCTGACTCATCACTTAAAGTGATCCAGTTTCCTGAACCCATCATGAATCTGCGGTCCATACTTTCTGCTGGCGGGTAAGTGACCCTGATATTCCAGGCAGTTGTTGAGATAATATCAAATGAAGCCTGACTATTTTCTACACCTCCGATTCGCAGCTCCTTTGTCCTGGCTCCTGTGAATTTATCGGATTTTATCCCGAGTCCTGCTCTTGAAGAGGCCTGATTGACTGTTACAGTCTGTTCTCTCCCCTTTGTCTTGATAGTAACCACTGCGGAACGGCCTGTCCCCTGAGTATTTGCGGCAGCTGTAACTGTAATTGTATCTGAGCCGCCTGACGACCTGGAGTTAATCTTTAGCCAGTCAGCAGTATTGATCACTTCCCATTTCCTGTTTGATTTTATGGTGAAAGATGCCGAACTCCCTTCTTTTGCAGGCAATGTAAGAGAAGAAACAGAGGATACAAGCGTAGTTATATCGAAGTGTCTTGCAGCGAATTCATGGAATGCCGGCCAGTTAGGAGCATCGGTATGGCCTCCTTTATGGACCCTGTAACCTATTGTACCGTCAATATATGCTTTATCGATCACAGGAATGCGGTCGGGCGTTATGAATCCTTTTTCTCCCAGTATCCTGTAAACCGGTGAAGCATTAACGGCAGTAAGGAACACGCCAAAAGGATCGGCCCATGAGCTTGTTGATCCGCCATTCATGAAGACGGGTCTGGGAGCACATAATGCAAGAAGGGAATGGGCATCCACAGGGCATTTTTCTATTTTACGAGGCAGATATTGCCCCGGGATGAGTTCTCCTGCCCATTTAAAGAAATTACCGGCCATCCAGTGGTATTCATTGGCATCGCATGAGTTTTCAAGATCCTGGCCCCAGTGTCTCCTGTTCATTTTTGTTCCAAGACTTCCGGCATCACCGGGAAACCCTATTGCAATGCGGGGCTCATAAGCCATTGCCACAATTGTAGCCTTTCCGTATCTTGATACTCCGCTTAATCCGAGTATTTTAGCGTTTACATCCTTGTCTGTTTCGAGGTAATCGATCAGCCGGCTTATACCCCAGCTCCAGGCTACGAGAGAACCCCAGTCGGTCGGTTTGCGCCAGTTGCCCTGGTTCACAAGGCCGATCAGATAACTTGTAAGTCCTGCTCCGTTATCAGGCTGGAGCGTATTGGGATCAAACGTACAGGTTCCCCACCCTTCAGGACCAGAACGTTCAAAGTACATATCATTTACATTGCCAAAGCCGCCGAAGAAAATAATGACAGGTACGGGTTCGGTTGCCTTTGCCGGAGTTCTTAACGTTGCTTTTATTTCAGGTCTGTTTCTTACCTGGGGGTAGCGGGATATATCAATTGTACCGGTTATTTCCTTCTGCACATAGGCTGAATTGCCTGATCCGCCGGTTGATGTTGTCACGCTCCAGGTTACTGCAGGGAGTATCTCTTTTGGAGGGATCCGGCCGTACATCTGATCTTCAATATCCCTTACTATTTCAGGTCTGCGTTTTTCCCACCATTCCTCAGGAGTGGTGATAAGCTTGCCGTTTTTCATCCTGAGAAGATCGATTGGTGTATAGTTCCCCACCCTGGCCGAATCGGGGCCCGGGTAGAGACCATTGGATCGGTCGCTGTAATTATTCCAGAGCCCGAAAACAGAACGGGAAATAGGAGCGTCAGGATTCCTGAGGCTGTCGGTCCAGTTACCTTCCGGATTCTGAGGATTTGTCGGGAAAGTGTTCTTTGGAGCATTCGGGTCCTGCAGTTTCGGAGGCAGTTGAGGAAGGGTTATTCCCAGCTGAGCCAGCATCTGATCGCGATCCATCAGACTCGTTACATTGGCGGGAGGGAAATCTGGAAATTGAGACTTAGCGTTCTTTTTACATCCTGAGAATGAGAACGCGACAAGAAGAAGGATAACAAAAATTCTGATTTTCAGACAATCTGTTTTCATGGTTTTAGAATGACTGTTTAAGAGCAAATAGAATGAATATTATTGGACAAAAGAGTTCTCACTACCTGTACTAAGCAAGACGATCATTGCCTGTTTTCAGATTTCCCAATAAAAGTAGTAATTATTAATAATATTCTGTACCCCTGTTAATAAGTTCAGTTTTCAGCCTGCCCAGCCTTCCCTGTCAAGATTCCGGTAGTTGATAGCTTCTGAAATATGCTCCGCGGTAATGTTTTCCGATTCAGCAAGGTCGGCAATTGTTCTTGCCACCTTCAGTATCCTGTCGTAAGCCCTTGCTGAAAGGCCTCTCAGCTCCATTGCTGTTCTCAGGAGCCTGCCACCGGTCTCATCGAGCTGACAGTATCTCCTCTGCATTGATGGTGTCATTTGCGCGTTTGAATAAATACCGCTGATATTGGCAAATCTTTCTGCCTGTATGCCTCTTGCTTTTATTACTCTTTCCCTTACAATCTCCGATCGCTCAGTTTTACCTGAATCGGAAAGCTTGTCATATTTTACCGGAACAACTTCGATATGTATATCAATCCTGTCAAGCAGCGGACCGGATATTCTGTTCAGGTATTTCTGGACCATTCCGGGCGAGCACACACACTCTTTCTCAGGGTGGTTATGAAATCCGCAGGGGCAGGGATTCATTGAAGCAATGAGCATAAACGATGCCGGGTAGTCGCATGTAGATTTTGCCCTTGAGATTGTAATGATCCTGTCCTCCAGTGGCTGCCTCATAACTTCCAGCACTGTCCTTTTAAATTCCGGCAGCTCGTCGAGGAAAAGCACCCCGTTATGAGCGAGGGATATTTCTCCGGGCTGAGGAAATGTTCCTCCCCCGACCAATGCGACGTCAGAAATTGTATGATGCGGACTTCTGAAAGGCCGTTTTGTCATAAGGGCGGTATGGTCGTCAATCTTACCGGCTACAGAGTGGATTTTTGTGGTCTCAAGGGCTTCCTCGAGAGTAAGAGGAGGCATGATAGTCCCGATCCTCTTGGCCAGCATAGTCTTTCCGGATCCTGGAGGGCCTACCATTATAAGGTTATGATGCCCTGCAGCTGCCACTTCCAGAGCTCTCTTGACATTCTCCTGGCCGCGGACATCTGAAAAATCAACTTCATATTTGTTGGCTTCACTGTTAAACAGATCCAGCAGATCTACTTTCACAGGATCAAATTTCTTCATTCCGTTAAAAAAGCCCACAACATCTGCGAGTGTCTCCATACCATAGACATCAATACCACCCACAACTGCAGCTTCCCTGGCGTTCTTGACGGGAACTATAACCCCCTTAAAACCCTCTTCTCTTGCCCGTAGCGCAATAGGAAGGATACCCCTGACGGGTTGTAAAGTACCATCTAGCGACAGTTCCCCCATCATTATATATGACTCGATTTCGCTTCTGGCTATCTTTTCATCAGCTGCGAGAATACCTACAGCCAATGGCAGATCATATGATGATCCTTCCTTTCGTATATCGGCCGGCGCCATGTTTATAACAACCTGTTTCCCGGGCCAGTGAAATCCCAGCAAACGAATAGCTGATTCAATTCTCTGCTGGCTCTCCTTGACTGCAACATCAGGCAGGCCGACAAGGAAAAAACGTATGCCTCGAGACACATTTACCTCAATTGTAACTGTCACTGCATCAATTCCGTTCACGGAACTGGCAAAGGTTCTTACTAACATAATTATAAGTTTAGCACATTAGGAAACACTTATCAAATATAAAAAAAGAATGTTAAATGGCAAAAAAAGGTTGAAAAGTTGAAGGGGTTGAGAAGTTGAAGGGGGGAAGGGGTGAGGGGGTGATGAGGTGATGAGGCGATGGGGAGACTAGAAGAAAAAGTACTTAGAGTGCCTAAAGTACTTAGAGTACTTAGAGTTTTACCCTGCACCATGCAACCTGCACCATACCTCCTGGACCTGCAAGACTTGCACGACCTATAAAACGGAGACTCTGAGACTATCAGACTCTTAGACTATCAGACTTCATGAGTTTAACCCGGCTCAGGATCCTTTCATGACCTCCTTCACCCTGAATTTCGTTATTTTCAGGATAAGATCGAAAGGTATGGGTTTGTTTATCGGGAACTGAACAGCCCCTTTGCTGTGTTTGTAACCTGATAGTTCAGGCAGAAAGTTCCTGATCCCTGAATCAGTCGGGTAAAATCCAATATGCTTTTGAAAAGCGGCAAAATAAACAAGAGGTCTACCGTTCAGCTTATACCCGGGCATACCATAACTTATTCCCTCCCATGCATCGGGTGCAGTCTTTTTGATTAGTGAACGAACCTCCCTGAGTAATTCCCTGGTCTTCTCCGGGAAAGAAGCTATATAATCATCAACGTTGTTAAATTCAGTCCGCATAAGTAATATTGTATTTGGTTCAGGTCTGATTTTGCTTCTTTCTGAAAATCCTTTTTCCAAACTTTATCAGGATAAATCCGACTATCAGTATCACAATTACAGCAATCACTATCGGGATGAACAGGGATAATACTGATGTGCCGAATGCTGCTGCATGTTCTCCTGTAGCAACAACAGGGTTCCCTGCACCGGCAGTAAATTTTGATGATGCAAGTCTTGTCATTGCAGTTCCACCCTGTACCACTGCAGCTGTGCCTCCTCCGAAAATGAAACCTGTAGCCCATTTAAGAAAATCACTGTCGATCGGAAGTACGGACGTAAGCAGGAGTGTCCCTGCTCCGACTGCCAGCGGAGTTGTAATTGTATCAAGAAGATTATCAATAAAAGGGATATAGTAAGCAAGTATTTCTACGGCCGAAGCAGTACCAAGAGCAATTATTGCCGGCCATCCTGCCAGCCACTGGAAACCTTCATTCAAAGGAATCAACCCAACCTTTGCAGCTATGCTCGCTACAAGCATCGGAACAAACACACGGAATCCGCAGCTGGCACTGAGCCCAATTCCTATTGCAACTGCAATAATTATTTCCTTATTCATGAGCACATTCTTAAGTTTATGTTTGGAGCCACGAAAGTTTTTTCCAATTTAATATTTTCTTGTCATAATCAGTGATTAAATTGATTATCTTGGTAATATATTTCATGACCTGATATTTTTTTCTAAAGAAAACTGACCTAAAATTTAAATTATTATGGAGGAACAGACTAACAAAGGACCTGAAGAGCCGAAGGATGAGCGTCTTCGGGATAAAGCAAAGAAATTTATTGATAAAGCTGACGACTTTATTGATGAGAATGTCGAGAAATTGAAAAAAACAAAGGCATTTGAAAAAGTCGCTGATGCAATGGACAAGGCCGGTGAATTCGTTGAAGACAAAGTTGAAGAAGTAAAAACCGGGGAAGCTAAAGAAAAGATCAAGGCTTTTGCAGACAAAGCTGAGGATGAAGCAAAGGAAAAGCTATCCAAAGCAAAAGAATTTGGTAAGAAAGTTGCCGGGAAAGTTGCTGATAAGCTTGATGATATTGCCGATGATATCCGGGATAAGGCAAAGAAAGCGCCGGAATCTGACAGCTCTAAAGCGTAATTCTGGTCTCAATTATTCTTTAAGCCGGGAGGTGCAGAAAGAACTGCTTTTTATCAGGTTCTTTCTGCACCTTTATGCATTTTATTATTTCTCAAGAGGCGGTATAACAAGCACCTGTCCCGGATAGATCAGGTTCGGATCTTTCAGCATGGGCTTATTTGCCTCAAAAATGACCATGTACTTGTTGGCATTGCCGTATACCTCCTTTGCAATTTTTGAGAGGTAATCTCCTTTCTTTACTGTGTAGAATTGTTTTTCCGGAGCCGGTGGTGCAACAGCAGGAGGATTCCTAACAACCAGCCAGTCGTCAACGGCTGCAATACCTTCAACATTACCGGCTGCAACAATTACTTTGTTTTTGTTTTCCTGTGTGTCTATCGTTCCGCTCAATTTAACACGGTCGTCATCCACCTTGACCTGTATGTCGCTCGTGTTAAAACCGAATTTTTTAATGTGAGCTGTAATAAGATCAGCCTTTTCCTGTTCTCTTTTTTCTTCAGATTTGAAGAGCTTGTCTCCTGCGTTCTTAATAAATGAAATTAGTCCCATGATGATTAATTTTAGTTAGTTTCCTATGATACTATTAATTCATTACTTCAAAAGAGATCTTTACGTTGACCCGGAATTCAGCTATTTTATTGTTCTTTACCACCACACTATGGTCCTGAACATAAACAGATTTGATTCCTTTGACTGTTTTTCCGGCTTCTTTAACTGCAACAGCGGTCGCATCTTCCCAGCTTTTTGGGGATGATGCCATGATTTCAATAACTTTTAGTACTGCCATAATTTTAGAATTTAATTAGTTAATCAGGTAAATATTGATAATTGTCAGTCTAAGATACCATCATATCTTTCCAACATAATTTCGTCCTAATTTAAACAATTTAGTCGGGATTCAAAAGTAAAGGAAATTATTCTTCGGAAATTTTTTATAATTAACTATGTTTGCACCGATAAATGTGGATCTGCGTTTATTGTTTGTACTGAAAGGCAGCCAAGAAATGATTTTGCGTTAATAATTTAAAGTATTACTGAAATTTTAAATGAACTAAACATTAACCTGTGTTTTTTTGATTTATTAATAACTAATAGTGATTAAGATTAAGTTAATAATACAACGAGACAAGTGAAAGATATTGATATTGATTTTACTCTAGAATACAAAAATATTAAGCCCCTTCAGGGCTTACTTCGGGAGAGATAGCCATACCTCCGGCTGCACCGGAGGTTATTCATATTCAGTCATTTAATGACTGCTTCGTTAAGACCTTGACAGGTCTTTGTATCTGGGTTAATTACCGTTCACTCAAGGTATAGAGGAAGGTTAGAAATAAGGAAACCCTTTCAATAACCTGGTATTGAGGCGGGGCCGTCTCAAAACGTTATTGAAACGACTTTTTTTCTTGTTACCGCAATTTTAGATCTTTAGGATGCGCGAGGGCTATTCCGGAAAAGGCGCGAACCGGGTTCTGTTTTTTGGAGCGGGAAATGGCTATGCGCAATTGGCTAAAAACAGACCCGGTTGTCTTTTCCGGACTCTTTTTGCTCACTGTGTTCGTGAGCTCGGCCTTTCAGGGCTTCGGTTCTTTGGTTACTTTCTTTTGGAGGAACAAAAGAAAGTGACATAATTAAAAAAGAAAAGGGTGCCATTTTGAGATACCCCCTTTCTTCGTTATTGTAATAAGCATTTCAGCAAATCTTATTTAATATTAAGATTGTAACATTTGTTACAATTTTAATAAACCTTAATTCATACTTTTGTGTGGAGTAGATGAAAAGAAATTAACCAAATAATAACTTAATCAATTAATTATGAGCATGTTTTGTTTTCAATGCCAGGAAACCGCGAAAGGCATCGGATGTACAATATCCGGAGTATGCGGAAAAACAGATAAAGTAGCAAATATGCAGGATCTGCTGATATTTGTCCTGAAGGGAATATCAATCTACAGTACTAAAGCAAGATCATTGGGAATAGAAACAGACGAAGTGAACAGGTTTGTAGTTGAAAGTCTCTTCATGACAATAACAAATGCCAACTTTGATCACGACAGGTTCGTAACAAGGATACAGGAAGGTCTCAGGCTGCGCGACAGGATCAAATCTGAATATTTGAATGCAGGTGGTAAGCTTCCTTCTGTACTTCATGAATCAGCAACATGGAGTGGCAACTCTGTTGAAGAGTTTGCTGCAAAAAACATCTCTGTCGGTGTTCTTTCTGAGAAGAATGAAGACATAAGATCCCTGAAGGAGATGGTAGTCTATGGATTAAAAGGTATGGCAGCATACACAGAGCATGCTCTGAATCTGGGTTTTGAAGACAAGTCAATATATAAATTCATCCAGGAAGCGCTCGTGGCCACAACAGACAATACCCTTACGGCCGATCAGCTGGTAGCCCTTGTAAATGAGACCGGGAAATTTGGTGTCACAGCAATGGCCCTTCTCGATAAAGCAAATACTTCAACTTATGGTAATCCTGAAATTACCAAAGTAAATATAGGTGTCAGGAACAACCCGGGCATTCTTATCAGCGGCCACGACCTGAGAGACATGGAAGACCTGTTAAAGCAGACAGAAGGAACAGGCGTTGATGTTTACACACACAGTGAAATGCTTCCTGCCAATTATTATCCGGCTTTCAAGAAATACAAACATTTTGTCGGCAATTACGGAAGTTCCTGGTGGCGACAGAAAGAGGAATTTGAGACTTTTAACGGTCCGGTACTTTTCACTACCAATTGTATTGTACCACCGAAGAAAGATGCTACATATGCAGAAAGGGTTTATACTACAGGTGCAGCAGGGTTTACCGGATTCAAACATATCGCTGACAGGCCGGCCGGCGGACAGAAAGATTTCTCAGAGATTATTGCTGTTGCTAAAAAATGCAAGCCTCCCGTTGAGATCGAAAAAGGAGAGATCATAGGAGGATTTGCTCACAATCAGGTTATGGCTGTTGCCGACAAGGTAGTTGATGCTGTAAAATCGGGTGCCATTAAGAAATTTTTTGTGATGGCAGGATGTGATGGCAGGATGAAAGACAGGAATTACTACACTGAATTTGCAGCTGCATTGCCGAAAGATACTGTAATCCTTACAGCAGGTTGTGCAAAATACAGATACAACAAGCTTCCTCTGGGAGATATCAACGGTATCCCAAGAGTGCTTGATGCAGGCCAGTGCAATGATTCATATTCACTTGCTGTGATTGCTCTTAAGCTGAAAGAGGTATTTAACCTCAAGGATATCAATGAATTACCGATAGCTTTCAACATTGCCTGGTATGAACAGAAGGCAGTGATCGTTTTACTTGCCCTCCTTTACCTTGGTGTAAAGAATATTCATCTGGGGCCGACACTCCCGGGATTCCTTTCTCCCAACGTTGCAAAAGTGCTTGTTGAGAAATTCGGTATAGCCGGTGTGGGAACGGTAGAAGATGACATTAAACTCTTTATGAAAAACTAAAAACTATAGCTGTTCGGTGAAATCCGGGAAACCGGATTTCACCGCAACAAGCTTAAGATTACCCACTTCTTTTTAAATTGCTGATCCTCCCCTTTCTCCGGTCCTTATCCTTATGCACTCCTCAAGGGGTGTAATGAATATTTTTCCGTCACCAACCACTCCTTCTGTACCGTTGGTTTTTGCCGATCTGAGAATCGCATCAACAGTAATATCAACAAATGAATCATTTACTGCAATCTCAATTTTTATTTTCGGGATCAGATCCGGGATGATCCTTTGGCCTCTGTACATCTCTTCAATTCTCTGCTGTCCGTGACCTGAAACGCGGCTTACAGTTATTCTTGTTATTTCTGCATTTATAAGTGCTTCCCGGACCTTGTCGAGCTGCACTTCCCTTATTATTGCTGTTATGAGTTTCATAGCCTTAACTTTATCATGTTAGATTATCAGCTGGGATTGAGCATGCCATAGCCCCTTTCTCCATGGTATGACCTGTCAAGACCCGCCATCTCTTCATCTTCTGTGGATTTGAATTTCATTGTTTTATCAATCAGGAACAATATACCAAGTGTCATGACAGCCGCAAAAACTATTGCAATCGTTACTGCCAGTACCTGCACGCCAAGCTGGTTCCAGATACTCCATGAACCTCCGGATGCAGCGGCAGCTTCTTCCATCCACGATTTTCTGATGAAGAAAGTGAGAAAGATAGCTCCGACAATCCCTCCAACCCCGTGTATGCCAAATGCATCAAGGCTGTCGTCATAACCAAGCTTATTCTTTATCTGAATCGCTTTATAACATGCAAGTGAGGCGATTATTCCAAGTATCATCGCACCATAGGGCTGGACAACTCCGGCAGCCGGTGTGACAGCAACCAGTCCGGCCAGTATACCGCTGGCAAATCCAAGTGCAGTGGCTTTTGTCTGATGGAAACTCTCAATAATTATCCATGTAATAGCTCCTGATGCAGCTGCAACCTGAGTGGCTGTAAGAGCCTGAGCCGTGCTCAATCCGCTTGAGATGCTGCTCCCGGCATTGAAACCAAACCAGCCCACCCAAAGGAGCCCGGCGCCAAGCATAGTAATTACAAGGTTGTTGGGCCTTATTACCTGGTAAGGATAACCACGCCTTGATCCAAGGTAAATAGCAGCTACAAGTCCGCTTATCCCGGCCGATATATGTACCACCGTTCCACCGGCAAAATCTATTGCACCTTTTGCACCAAGATTAAAAAGGAAACCATCAGATGCCCATACCCAGTGGCATAAAGGATTATATACAAGAATGCTCCATAAAACAATAAATAAGCAATAAGCTTTAAAAGATACCCTTTCTGCAAAGGCTCCGGCGATCAGTGCAGGAGTAATTATCGCAAATTTCCCCTGGAACATCGAAAAAACATACTCCGGTATATGTGCATTTATTATACTGTTATCAATTCCTTTCAGGAAGAAATAGTCTTTGTTCCATCCGAACCAGCCACCGAGAACATTCTGGCCAAAGCACATACTGTAACCAACAATAACCCATAGAACGCTTATAATACCCATTGCCACAAAACTGTGCATGATCGTTCCAAGAACGTTCTTGGAACGGACAAGTCCTCCGTAAAACATCGCAAGACCGGGGATCATCAATAAAACCAGCGCGGTGGATGTCAGCATCCACGCTGTTGCACCGGTATCAATCGCTGCTCCGTCAGAAGCATACAATCCTGTCAGACCAGAAAAAATAAATACAATAATCAACAGGATCTTTCTTAATTTCTTTTTCATATAAGGTTTAAATGAACAATATTTAAGTTTTCGGGTGTAAACCTATATATTTTAAGGGGTATTTACAAATATTTACATGTTTTTTTATTCTTTCCCCCTAATTATTAGGGTCATATTTAATATTTTTCCTATTTTCTATATTACACCCCCCTTTTTTTATTCAAGTTTAATGGCATATCTAAACTGATTCGCTTCTGCTAAAGAAAAAAAGAGGTGCCGTTTTCAGACACCCTCAGGAAAGAAGTCATTTATTAACATTATAAGGCCACGCTTACAGGTGACCATGATCAGACTTATTCAATCAACCGGGGACTTAATGCGAGCAGGGCTGAAAAGGCTGATATGGCAGCAAGAAGAAATAAGACAAATACTGTGTTATAGATATTGAAGTTTTTGTTCTTCGAAGTTATAATCAGAAACACAGGCAGGAAGATCACAAATGGAAACGGGATAGCAATGGCCAGAGCTATATCGGCTCCCGGCCAGTGCATTATCTTGAACAGGGCTGAAATAAGGAATACAAAAGAAGTAACCCATGTTACAATATAAAGTATCAGATTCCCCCGTTCACCTTCAGCCATAAAGTGATTCCTGAGAGCAATCGGGAGAAATATGAATACAAACGTCAGTACTCCAACAGTTAAAAGGTAACCGGCTCCGGGCCAATGGTTGGTTTTGAACAACAATCCGAAATAAATTATTACAGTGGTTGCCAGTCCAAGTATATATATTTTCTGCTTCATGATACTAATTATTATTGATTCGTTATTATTGTAATCAGGACGGAAGGGATCAAAATAGCCAGGGAAGCTATCAGTAAATAAATATATTCTGCTTTAACATTTTTTTCATCTTTCCATTTGATCCAGGTATACAATGGAAGAGCGATAACGAACAGGATAGTCATACCTGTTGTCAACAACAGACCTGAATATGGCCAGTGCTGGATTTTAAAAAGCAATCCCAGCATATGCAATGTCACACCAGTAAATGCAAGGATGTAAGCCGGCCTTCTGATTTTTCTTTCCTTATCCTTTAACATACTGAAAAATAATGCCGGGATAAAGAAAATAATCCCTGACAGATAAGACAGTGATAACATCACTCCGGCTCCCGGCCAGTGCTGTACCTTAAACAATATCCCCAGGATGAAGAACATCCCTGCAAAAAATGCTGAGATAAAGAGAAATAATCTCTTACCGCTCTTTGTCTCTTTCCATAGTACTCCCAGAGCAGAAGGCAGAAAAATCAGAGCCAGGCAAATGGCTCCAAGTGTCATCATGATCCCGGCAGAAGGCCAATGATTGATCTTGAACAGCGAGGCAAAACCGAGCAGGACAGTGCCGGTAATCGCCGAAATTTTCATTGTGTTTTTCATGTGTCTGTATTTTGTGTCAACTACATATAGTGTCTCTTCCTGGATTTCCTTAAGCCTTCGGGATCCAATTTTAAGCCTGACCTTTTCATAAGCTTCTTCGAAATCAAGGTCTGATTGCATTTCATTTTCGATATCACAGCATATATGGTCGATCAGTTCTTCAAGGAGATGCGGAAAAACTATCTCCTCCTTCTGGATATCATTGCTTACCTGGTCAATATTCTGCAGAGTAAGATCAGGCATAGCTTAATCCCGGTTTGAGTTCAATTATACTCTGAAGTGACTGGATAAATTCCTTCAGCTCTTCGATTTTTTCTTTTACAACCGAATGTCCTTTCTGTGTAAGGGTGTAATAAATACGCATCCGGTTATTATAGATTTCGGAAGTCGTAACCAGTACCCCCTCACTCTCAAGCTTATGTAATACAGGATAAAGAGCTCCATAGGTAAGCTTGATCTTCCCGCCGGTTAACTCCTCAACTTTCCGCGTAATCGCGTAGCCATGCATAGGCCCTTCTTCTTCCAGAATTTTCAGGATTATTGTTTTCAAAGATCCTTTCAACAACTCACTTGCTATCATATTTTTATATATTTAAGATTCTTATATATTGCAAATATAAAATATTTAATTTTAATAATGCAAATATTTTTGAATATTTTTCTGGAGTTGTTCGCTTTTTAAGGAAGATTAAGTAATCTTAATTACATTTGGACTTAATCTTTTATATCATGAAATCAGAGATCATAATTCACAATTCAATCAGTCTTGACGGATCACTTACCGGTTTCATGCCCGATATGGAGCTACATTACAAGATTGCCGGTGATTATAAACCTGATGCACATCTGATTGGTGCCGATACTGTTATCGCAGGAAATGAAATGTTCGGGAACGGCATCCCTGATGAGTTGCCTGCTGATTTCGAAAAACCAAACCGTGATCCTTCACTCCCCTGGTGGATAATTACTGACTCAAGAGGCAGGCTCAAAGGGGCTCTGCACACCTGCCGCAGATATGAATACTGCCGCAATGTTATTCTTATTGTTACAGAATCCACTCCTGCTGATTACATTGAACATCTGAAAGAGAGGAACTATAGTTTTATATCGATAGGAAAAGAAAAAATCGATATTGTACAGGCACTCAGAAGATTGAAAGAGGAATTCGGTATCTCAAAAATATTAACTGATACAGGAAGAACTCTTGGTAACACCCTGCTTAATATGGGGATAGTTGAAGAGATAAGTCTTCTTATTCATCCGATTATTGTAGGAGAAAAATGTTACCCGATCTTTTCGGAAATTTCTGGTAATATTTTAGGGAAACTTAAGAAATCCGAAAAATTTGATAATGGCTGCGTCTGGAATGTATATACGCTTTAACCTTATTATATATTGGCGTTGAACGTATCTCCCTGGTCAAAATCACCTGTTGTATACCCTTTCCTGAACCATTCCTTTCTTTGGGCTGCCGTGCCATGCGTGAAAGAATCCGGCGTGACACGTCCCTGGTATTTACGCTGAAGCACATCATCACCCACAGAAGCAGCAGCTGTCATCGCCTCTTCAACATCACCCTGTTCAAGAGAGTTAAACATCTTTTGATCATAATGAGCCCACATTCCTGCCAGAAAGTCAGCCTGAAGCTCAAGCCGTACCAACAGTTTGTTGGCACTGGTCTCTCCCATCTGTGATCTCTGCCTGTTTACCTGATCAAGTATCCCAAGCTGATTCTGGACATGATGTCCGATCTCATGGGCCAGAACGTATGCAACAGCAAAATCACCGTTTGCGCCATAGCTGGTCTTAAGAGCATCAAAGAAATTAAGATCGATATATACTTTCTCGTCCCCGGGGCAATAAAATGGCCCGCTCGCCGCCGTTGCATATCCGCAGGCGGATTGTACCTGATCCCTGAACAGTACCAGAGTCGGTTTCCTGTAGGTCATTTTGGATTGTCTGAATATCTCTGTCCAGACATCTTCCGTACCAGCCAGTACAACACTAACAAAGTTGACCATTGCCTCCTCTTCAGGAGTTGAAGAGACCGGTCCGGATTCTGTTCCGGCATCCTGTTGCATTGTGTTGACAACCTGCGAAGGGTCTCCTCCAAGCAGAAGAACTATAAGTACAATGACAACTGTTCCGATACCTCCGCCAATGGCCATTTTACCTGTCGACATACCCCTGCGATCTTCTATATTATCGCTTGTGCGCCTGCCTTCAACTTTCATTTCTTTAGTTTTTTAGTTAGTCTGATTTAGTATAACAAAACTAACTTATTTTAATATAAATTCAACTTTTTTTAATCAGGGACGTTATCTGTTAAAATGTTAAGTAAAGATAAATGAATCCGCAAATCCATATTTCAAAAACATATCCCGTGACAGGCATGTCGTGTGCTTCATGTGCGGCAAGGACTGAAACACTTGTTAAGTCACTGCCGGGTATCAGCAGGGCTTCTGTCAATTTTGCCGACACTTCGCTTTATGTAGATTTCAATCCTCATTCGATAACTGCGTCTGAGATAAAGAAAGCCGTTCAATCAATCGGCTACGATCTTATTATTGACGAGACCGGGGCTGACAAGAAAAAGGATGAGGCATTTAATGATCACCTTAGATCATTAAAATTCAACACAATATCATCGGCTATTCTGACTATCCCGGTTGTTATTATCAGCATGTTCTTTATGGATATTCCATATGCCAACTTCATTATGCTTGCAATGGTCATTCCTGTTCTTTTCTGGTTTGGAAGGCAGTTCCCGGTAAATGCCATAAAGCAACTGAGACATCATTCGGCTAACATGGATACCCTGGTAACCCTGAGCACAGGCATAGCATTTATCTACAGTACTGTTGTAACATTAGCCGGTAGATGGTTATCGGAAAAAGGTTTCCATGGCCATGTCTATTTCGAAGCCTCTGCTGTTATAATCACTTTTATTTTGTTCGGAAGGTTCCTGGAAGAAAAAGCCAAGTCAAAAACCTCTTCAGCATTGAAGAAACTTATCGGGCTCCAGGTAAGGAGCGCTATACTTGTAAATGATTCAGGGGAACAAAAAGAGGTACCTGTGAGCAGTGTTATGCCAGGTGATATTCTGCTCGTCAGGCCCGGAAATAAAATACCTGTCGATGGTTCAGTTCTTTCAGGAAGCTCATTTGTAGATGAAAGTATGATAACAGGGGAGCCTATGCCGGTTGAAAAAGTCATGCAATCGAAGGTCTATGCAGGCACACTCAATCAGAAAGGCAGTTTCCGGTTCCGGGCTGAAAAAGTAGGTGGTGATACAGTCCTGTCCCAGATAATAAAGCTTGTCAGTGAAGCCCAGGGAAGCAAAGCTCCGGTACAGCATCTTGTTGATAAAGTTGCGGGGATATTTGTTCCGGTTGTAATTATAATAGCCCTGCTTAGCGGGATCATATGGATACTCTCAGGGGCTGAAAATGCCCTGATCCACAGCCTTATGGCAATTGTTACAGTACTCATTATAGCTTGTCCCTGTGCTCTTGGTCTTGCAACTCCTACAGCTATAATGGTGGGGATCGGGAAGGGAGCTGAGAACGGAATACTTATAAAAGATGCTGAGAGCCTTGAGACAGCTCATAAAGTAAATGCCGTTGTATTTGACAAAACCGGGACCATAACAACCGGCAAACCGGTTGTTCATGGACTGGAATGGAGGGATAAAGATGATCCGGCAAAGTACGGGAATTTACTGTTCAATATTCAGAAGAACAGCGAGCATCCTGTTGCTGAGCCTGTAGCCCGCTACCTCGAACAAACAGCTGCAAACCTGAATGATATTCCGGTAAAGGTTGAAAGCATTGCAGGAAGAGGAATAAAAGCATCATTCAATGAACAATCATTTCTTGTCGGGAACAGGAAATTACTGGAAGAGAATGGGATCTCAACAGGCCCCGGGCTGGAGAGTATTGCGGAAAAATGGCAGAAACAGGCAAAAACTGTCTCATTTTTTTCAGACATGAAAGAGGCTATAGCAGTTATTGCGGTTTCTGATACGATAAAAGAATCATCCTTACCGACTATCAGGAAGCTTCTTGATCTTGGTATTGAGGTCCATATGCTCACTGGGGACAATGAGTTAAGCGCCGGTGCTGTGGCAGATGCTGCCGGTATACATAGTTTTAAAGCAGGCCTTCTTCCAAAGGATAAATACGATTATATAAGGCAGCTTCAAAGTGAGGGAAAAGTTGTTGCTATGGCAGGAGATGGAATAAATGATTCCCAGGCTCTCGCTCAGGCTGATGTAAGCATAGCTATGGGCAGGGGTTCGGATATTGCAATGGATACGGCAAAAATGACAATTATATCATCTGATCTGTCGCGGATACCGAAAGCTATCAGGCTCTCAAAGCTTACAGTGGCAACAATAAAACAGAATCTGTTCTGGGCATTTATCTATAATATTATAAGTATCCCGATTGCAGCCGGTATACTCTATCCTGTTAACGGGTTCCTGCTTAATCCTATGATAGCAGGGGCTGCCATGGCACTAAGTTCCGTAAGTGTAGTTAGTAACAGTCTGAGGCTTAAGCTGAAAAAAATCTGAATTCTCAGACTAGTCCATAAGGTTCAGCAAGGCTCGGATGCGGTTTAAAATTAAAAAGACAGTCATTAAGGTTTGCACCAAGGATATTTATCTTACTCATATCCCCCTGCCCCATTCCGGCTTCATACATTGAAGCGAGATAGTCAACGATTAATGGGTCAAACCCCATAATCCTGGTCCCGACAAAATCAAGTGCAAGAGGATCGACGCTTGCAAGTGCAAGACGTGTATCAACCGGTGTACCCTGATGAGGACCAGCCCCTTCCATGGATTCAAACGCATCTATTACACCTAAGTCAGGAAAAACATTCTGTGCCATGTGAAAAAGATTGTAATGCAGTACCATATCCTTGGTAATGCTTATTTTTAAATCGCTGGCATCCATTTCGTTCAAGCTTTTTGTTGGTCTTGCATTAATAAAAGGAGAAGCTGTACCGGTACCATGCATAAGGAATTTGTCGTTTTGAGTGGAATAGTCGTTTTTCGGACATCCCATCAGAATATTTTTAAGCGACAAAGTGACCAGTACACAGTTATGCGTTTTCATTTTCCCTGCGGAAATAAGGTACTGGTCATTGTCAAGAAATTTTGAAATTATTCTGATAGGAACAGGTTTATTGCCAACATCACTGAAAACATATTTGACCTCATGAGGTGTCTGGTTCAGGTCAGTTAACGTCACACCATATTCCTTTTCAAGGGGAAGATAACCATAGTCTCTGAAACCACCCATGGTACCTTCTGTTCCGGCATTCCATCCATTTGCTCCTGAGACTGTCGCTTCTCCTATTTCTATCGGACCCCTGAAGCGAGGTTTTATAAAATCCAGAATCCCGCGTACAGCTTCCACTTTAGTGGCACATAAAGGATTATTTATAAACACAAAATTGGGCTTTATAAGCACTCTCTTTTTCCCTTCCAGGCCGGCCATGATCTCATCTTCAATCTTTTTTAGTGCATTAAAAACGTTATCACGGGGATCATTGCCTTTTATAAGGCTTACATCCGAAGGTGCAACGACTTTTTCCCATGTCGCCTTTTTGCCATGACCCGTTTTACCGGCATTAACCTGTCCTGCTGGTTTTGTTTCATATTTACAGCCTGCAGCACCAACTGCTAAAGCTCCCAATGCCAAGGTTTTAATAACACTGCGACGATTCATTTGCAGATTTTCTTCATTCATAATTATCATTTTTAAGGTAACACCTATTTAATATTTTGTAAAAATCCCTCCTTATTGGTCCTGATCTTATATACATTATTGTAACACGTTAAATAAAGTGTCTTCATGTCATCATCTCCGAAACAGACACTTACAGGTAATATGGGAGTATTAACAATGCCAATAAATTCACCTTTTGAAGTGAAGATCTGAAGACCAACAGCGGTACCAACATAAATATTACCTTCCTTATCAATAGCCATTCCGTCGGCATTTGACGATTTTCCCTTAATATCAAGCATGTCTTCACGCAGGAAGAGTTTTGCGAACTGACGGCCATTGGTCAGTGTACCATCCTCTTTAATATCATAAGCCCATACATAATTCTCCTTATTACTATTAACCGGATAACCAGGATCGTCATCATAACAGTTGTTTATGAATGCAGTTTTCCCATCGGGTGACAGGAAAATTCCATTTGGCATAGCAAAATCGTTAGGTTCAATTACCCTGATCAGCTTGCCACCTGGTGTAATATAATAAACAGCACGGCCGGGCTGGAATTTAACAGGATCCAGAGTAAACTGCGGATCAGTAAAATAAATACCTCCCTTTGGATCAACAACAAGATCGTTAGGACCATCAACCGGCTTCCCATTGAATATGTTGGGATATACCTTAACAATCTGCCCTTTGGTAGTCATTTCAACAACCCTGTGCCCCATCATGTCACAGGCTAAAAGATTACCTTTATATGGATAAAGACCATTGGTCTGCATCTTTCCATAACTGATATATCTGTAAGTGCCATCAGGATCCATTTCCACAGTAGCACTTCTTTTAGGATCACCATTCCAGGACGCATCGAAATACATGCTTGAAAAATAAAGTTTCCCGTTCAGCCATTTGGGTCCTTCTGTAAAGATCAGTCCCGGTTTTGTCTTCATCCCGTCAATTACAAGTTCTACTTTTGCATCTTCCGGGATAAATTCACGGAAAGCTGCTTCTCTTGCCTTTGCCTTTTCAGCATAGTCATTACGTGCAGGCCAGAAGATGTCGATCATATCACAACCAAGAGGACCGACTTTTGCACCATGGACCATATTGCCAGGTAGCAGAAGCAGGTCATTTTTCTCCACGTTTTGTTCTCCTTCAAGGATAATTTCGCTGCATCCTCCGCGCAGAACCATCATCAATTGTTCCGCCGGATGAATATGACGTTCAAATGTCGATCCCGGTTCCATTGACAGGAAACTTATCTGGGTATTCTTACCTGTTATAACCCTTGAATTAGCACCAGGGGCCAGTTCAGTATATTGAAGATCGTAGATATCATAAACAGTGTTTGGCCTGATATCGGGTTCAAGCTGTGTTTTGATATCAATATTTTTTGAAGGGATTTTAGTTATTCCTGCTTTTTGCAGATAATCCAAACGTACAGGACTGTAAACTTCGAACAATTTAGCTCCTTGCGGACCGGCTTTTACAGCATTCCTGCTGCCTTTTTCCAGGTAAACAAAATCTATCCGGGGTGTTCCGCCATGAGTACCATCAATTGCTTCCCGCTTTTTTGATAACATAGTTACAAAATCCCCGTCAATAAGCTGATCAACAGATCCTTCCATTACAAATACAAAACGATCTGAAGAAAGAACTTCCTCGGGTACCTGGGCATTTGGTTCAAGTTCAAGAATTCCGGCAAGACTGCCTTGTCCCCAGTATAATTTTGCACTAACACCTGGATAAAGATTTACACTGCTGATATTATCCAGGTTTGTAACTTTAGCAGGTTCCAGGTTTGAGACAATTTTAGTATTTGGAATATCCGGGGCCTTTACGACTGTAAGACCATACTGATTAATGAGATCATTATTCTTTTTTTGCCATTCCGGTTTGCCTGTGCACTGTGTGAGAATTACTGATGATAATACCAATAATACTGCTTGCAGAATAGTTTTTTTAATTGAGTTTGTTTTCATAACAGTCTGTTTGGATTATTATTTTAATTATGGTCATCTTAGTAATGCTGGATGTTCTAATGTTCATCAATACTTTTTCTCAGTTGTAAGCGATCTGGGGCCGATTGGATCTGCTACCTGGTCCATGCCCACAACATCATAGCCGCGCCATTCATAACTTGTAGCCAAAGCTGCCGTTTTAGCCCATGCAACATTATGTGCCTGGGTCCTCGTCCACATCAGGCGGTGCTGCTCAGTATCAAACATTAACTCCATCTGGTAGTTGAATTTTGAAGCAGCTCCACCTGTCCTTTTGGCCTGGTCAGGAGGATATACGCGTATCAGTTTTGATCCGAGATATCCCACCTGCTGCCTGAGAGCAGGAATATAGGTTTCCGAGTAGTTGAGCTCAAAAGCATCACATTTTTCAGGAGCTACCTCAAAAAACATCTGAAGTTTAATCATTGTTAATGGAACAGCGACTTCATCAAGCTTGCCTTTCTCCAGTGCGACGCCGTATATCATAAGTTCCAGCGGTTCATTTGAAGTATTTTCAATTGAATGAATTTCGCCTGCATAAACCGGGATTGCATCTCCCCACACAATTTCAGCCATTTCATGATTTACACGTATTTTTCCCTTCCCTCTGGTAACCAGGTATATTTCTTCAACACCGGCATGATAGTGCCTGCCTACTGATGCTCCTGCAGGTATCAGCAGATGGTCAAAGAAGGACCAGTTCGAAGCAAAGGCAGATGAGCCAAGTGCTCTTCTGTAAAAAACAGTATCCTTCCCTCCGTTCATTTGATAAACAGGACTCATAATATTTTTTGTCATCGTGAGAGTATTCATGAAAGTTGGCAGTTTATCAAGAGTAACCCCTACACGGCCATCTCTGAGATCGAAAGCACCCGATCCCGGATCGGCAGAATAATTGTAAGCATTCCTGGGGCCCGAACCATATGGATTATCGATCGTCGGCAATTTTACCTGAAAATTCAGCCACGCGACAGGTTTATTTGTAGGATTGTAGATTGCGTGAGAATTTCCTGATTTGAGTGGCACTCCGGCCGGACCTTTAATAAGAGCCGTACGGCCGTTTATTGTAAATTCAGCCTCTCCATCCAGGATGAGAAATAATTCATCGGCATTGTTATGGAAATGATGGCCTATTCCGCTTTTAGGATTAATAGGACCACAATGCATGAAAACCAGGTCTTTAATAGTACCTGCACCAAGGAGTGTCTGGTAATTTAAGCTTCCCGGGCCTCCATGAACACTATTCATCTCAGGCTGTTTTGCTTTATCATAGTGACCTATGCGTTCAGCCAAAGGGTAAATCCTGGATTGCTCAACCCCCGGGCCAGAAGGTCTGTCCTGCCTGGCGGTCTGAACCTGTGGCTTGTCCTGTTCTGAACAAGAAACTTCTTTATTACTATTAGTAAATGAGATTGTTACCAGGGCTAACAAACTCAAAAAGAGAGTAATTCTTAATTTTAATTTCATAGTTCTGGATTTTTGCTAAAAGTTAATTGAATTTAGTTTATCCTGAGATAATTTTCTTTGGTTATATAATACTCTTCAAAACAAATTTTCTCATATTCAAATTATAAGAACAATATCCCCTCAGTCAGAAAACTTCTCTATGTTAATATTGCTGTATGATAAATTTGAAATAATAAACATGTCTGGCTAATCAAAACAAGTCAGCTTTAACGTGAAAGCTTTTTTATCATCTAACCGGCACCCTGAATATCATAAAATAACCGATATTTGAATAATTCATAATCTGAAAAATTGGTTTTATGGAAAATGCATCAATCGATAATAAACCGGATATTCTGCAGAGATTCTTTTCACTTAAAGGGAAAGTTGCACTTGTTACAGGTTCTTCAAGCGGAATAGGACGGGAAATTGCGGTCTCACTCGCTGAAGCCGGAGCAATCTTAGCGGTACATGGAAGGGATCATGACCGGATATTGGAAACATGCAAAATTATAGACCGGAACCATGGAAAAGCGTCGCCATTTAAAGCCGATTTGATGGAAACCGAGAATTGCAGAAAACTGACAGAAGATATTTTTAAAGCTTTCGGGAGAATCGATATACTTGTCAATTGTGCATCTATAAATCGCAGAAAACGAATAAGCGACGTTTCGCCGGAGGATTTTGATGAAATCGTGTCTGTGAATCTTAAAAGTCAGTATTTCCTTAGCCAGGCTGTTCATCCGATAATGAAATCCCAGGGTGGAGGAAAAATAATCCACATCGGTTCATTAAATACTTTCTACGGACTGGATACGGTCTCAGTTTATGGAATGACAAAAGGTGCAATTGGTCAGTTGACAAAGGTTATGGCAGTCGAATGGGCAGCTGATAATATCCAGGTCAATTGTATTGTACCTGGATTTTTTACCACTCCGCTGATTAAACCTTTACTTGCCGATGAAAAAAAAGAAAAATGGCTTCGCAATCGCATACCCGCGCGCCGGATCGGTAATACAAATGAACTCGTGGGTGTAGCTATTTTATTATCATCAGATGCATCTTCATATATAACTGGTCAGAATTTTGTGGTAGATGGTGGTTTTCTTGCCGGTGGTTCCTGGAATCGTGATGAAGTTTAACTCATTCAAAATTTCAGAATTTTAAACTATAAACAGATTAAAATGAAAACAGGCCGGTTTCTTTTATACTGGAAACCTGAAAAATGATTGTCCATAGTACCTGTAATGAAAAACTATGAATCTGACTTCTTTTATATAGAAAGAATAATCGATTACACTGTTCCTGGTCCATTCCAGGGAATGGCAATTCCTGTAGCAATTTGACTTTTAAAGGATCAGAATTTCACGACTTCCCAGAACACTTTTTTAGGCTTCATGTCCACATCAAACAATAAGGGGTAACATTTACCTGGCCCTCTCCTGTCGCGCCAGCTGGCCCTGTCGGATAAATTCCAGAAGGTCACGCTGTTAATAACATTTTTCTTTTCGCGGAATACATTAAAGGCCATCTTGTACAGATCAATCTGCTTCTGCTCTCTTTCAGGAGTAAATCCTATGTTAAGAGTATCTGCTCTGTCGGTATAAATAGAAACATCAAGCTCGGTTATCTGTACCTTGAGGCCAAGAGATGAGAATTTATCAATTGTTGCCCTTAGATTCTCTTCCGTAGGATCATTGATACTCCAATGTCCCTGTAGTCCTACAGCATGCACAGGCACACCTTCATCAAGCAATTTTTTAAGCATGGTATAGATCCTGTCTCTCTTACCGGGGTTTTCTGTATTATAATCATTATATACGAGTAAAGCGTCCGGATCAGCTTCGTGTGCCCATTGAAATATTTTTGCGATATATTCTTCCCCGCATATTTTATACCAGGGGGTTTCCCTGTATGGATTCTTTGCAGTATCGCTGTCTACTATGGCTTCATTAAGCACGTCCCATGCATATACTTTATCCTTGTATCGTGTCACTACTGTTGTAATGTGATCTTTCAGTCTGGCAAGGGCTAACTCCTTCGAAGCCTGGTTCCCCGAAGCATCTTTAAACATCCACTCTCCTGTCTGCGCATGCCAGCACAAGGTATGCCCACGTACTTTCATTCCATTCGCTATGGCAAAATCGACAATCTTATCGGCATTCTCCCAGGAATATCTGTTCTCTTCCGGATGAATCAGAGCCGGTTTCATAACATTTTCAGCTGTAATACTGTTAAAATGTCTCTTCAGGAATTCTGCATCTGCACCCTCAGTATGTTGAGGTGCTATAGCAACTCCGATGTCAAAATAGCTTTTATAGAAGTCTTTAAGGCCTTTAGTGGAATCAATTGAACCCGTTTTTTTGCCTCCGGCTCCGGTACAATTGCTTAACAGGGTTATTACGGTGCCAAAAATAATTACGGATATTAATCTAAAGAGTAACCTGAGGTTTAATTTTCTTGTTTTCATAGGAATAAGTTAAATGGTTAAAATAAAACAAATTACTTAAAGATTTCATGACCATTTCTTTTTAAGGCAGGTAAGAATATCCCGGTTATAATTCTATCGGGAATTTTTGTTTGATCCTGATTACCTGTTGGGTCAACTGATTTTGATCAGGCATGAACGGACCCGGGAATGCTGATGTGGCTTTTCCATTCATAACATCCCCTAAACTCTGACACTGAGGGAGTTTGCCTTCAATAGTAAGCTCCAGTTCACAGGTTTCTGCATTGAAATCGGCTGTTATTCTTGCCTGTGTTGAATGAGAATCAAGACCAAAATACTGCTGCCAACCGGACAGATTCTGCCATACGATGGGTTCAGGATAGTTTATCAGGAACGATCCCTGATCATTCCGTGAATCATAAAGGTTCCCGTCAAAGAAATTATCATATTTCTTAGCCATATAAACCCTGTTAGGAGTATCGAAAAACAGATTATTGACTATTTTATTTGCAAATCCGAGACCTGTTCTTCCAGCAACAAGCCTGTCTGATTGATAGACATTTAACGATACGGCATGTCGCGATACTTTCCCAAAGAAATTATGTGCCACTACCATTTTTTCGTTGCAGTCGGCACGGATAGCAGTCCCGTTACCAAAAGCCCATTGCCCTGGTGTCGGAGTTGCCCCGTCATTTTCCACATCATTATGGATATCCCAGAAGATATTCTGATCGATCAGGTTCTGTTCAAAGTTTATTTCCATCCAAACACCTCCGAACAATGTTTTGATATCGGTAAATACATTATTAACGATCCTGCAATTTACCGCAGCTATATCATACCATATGCCGCTGGCATGGTGTATATGACGGAATATATTATTCCTGAGCAGTGTGTTATTAGGACCGTGAAATTTAAGACCGGCCGATTCGCAATTTCTCTCAATGTTCAGATGACCTATGTATTCGAAGATATTCTTTTCAATCAGAACGTGATCAAGAGCAGGGCCGGCTATTCCACAAACCCCGATATTTCTGAGAATATTGTTCCTGACAATAAATCCGACTCCTTTTGTGGAACGGTCAGCAGCAAAATCCTGACTGCCAAGATCAATGCCTTCGGCATTGCACCATTCTATCCTGTTATTCTCGATGATCCAGTGATGGCCCCTCGTAGAGCTTATAGCTGCTCTCTGAGGTACAGGAGGTCCGTCGGCAGCGTGTTCGAATTCAAAACCGCTTATTCTTATATATCCCAGCCCGAACTCCTTAGGGGCAAATATCTGTTCTCTGGCTGTCACTTCAAAAGATACACTTGAAGGATCCACCCCTTTCGATAAACGTATATGCAGTCTTAATCCCGGGTCCTCAGCCCAGAAAGCATTCTCATTCTGAGCCAGTTCAGCCGGGCCAAGAACCTGTTTAAGCGGTTTACCATCGGCATAGACAGCGCCGCGGTATAATAATGCTCTTGCCAGCCATTCCGGCTCACCTGCACGACCCCATCTGGAAATATACCTGTAAGTGTTTCTTACTGTAAACGGGTTATAGCCCTGAAAGAAGCTGGCAGGCATTTCTGCCATCCATACCCTTGTCTCTTCAGCAGCAGGTATTTCACCTGCAGCTACCGGAGGACCCATCCTTATAGAAAACCCTGTACTCGGACGAAATACCGGTTTCCATGCTTCTGATCCTTTTACGATAACTTTTTCACCTTTGGCAACTTCATAGGCAATCATTTTGTCTGGAGAAGTACCTCCTCTTGCCGGTTGGATGCATTCACGGTAGATACCTTCATGAACAATTACCTTTTCACCCGGTTGCAGGAGCTGTGCAGCTGCATTGATTGTCTTCAAAGGTCTTTCCGGTGTGCCGGGGTTGTCATCAGATGCCTGGGGATTATTCATGGCAACATGCAGAACTTTTGTATATGTTGTCTTATCCTCCCAGAAAGCAAATCGTTCTCCGTTTGGAAGAAGATCAAAGTCCGCAGCCGTCCGGGCAGGTACCACAACCTTAGATTTCTTCTGTTCAGAATATGAAAAGTCCGGCGCCTCAGCTTTAATAATGAACGCATTACCGAAAATTAAGATTGCCATTATTATCATCCCGGAAATACTAACTTTCAAATTTGAGTTAAAAATCATATTTTTCATGATTCATACTATTTTGGATCAATAAAATTGTTGTAGCGACGGAATATTTGCCGTCGCTACAAAACAATTCTTATTACTCAATAAATCCTGCTTATTGGCTTTCAGGATCTTAAAGAGCAATTTTAACATAAGGGGCATAATTAGACCTGATAGTCCCAACGCCCGCCTGAGATGCCTTAGCACCTACCCTGAAATAGTAGTTTCTGTGCACAGAGAATACAGAGGCATTAGCTGCAAGATCGATAGACAAAGTATAAATTGCCTCCGGATCAATTGTAGCCGCAGGTACAAAAGATCTTACAGGCACACCGGTACCTGCTGAAATTGTTTTCTTTACATACTCTCCTACAAACATATCGGTAAATACATATAAGGTGATACTGGAGAGTTTCACGGTAGGTTTCCCGGCCTGGAGCTTAAAAGAAGCATTTATTTTTTTCGCTGTAGCATCATGGGTTATAGACAGATCCTTGATACGGATGAAAGGTACAACCTTGAAATCGATCTGATTGGGACCCGGATTAATAACCAGTGAGGGTATTGTATAAGGGAAGAAGTTGCAACTCATGAACTCGATCTTGTACGTATTCGAAAATACCAGATTGTTGCGATATTCTCCGTTTTGCATTACTACCCAGTTTCTCAATTCAGGATTCCCTGCATATTCCCCAAGCTCATAAGTCCCTATTTTTGAGCCGTTCACCAGATCAGTCTCAACAAGTCCTCCTCCTACACTGTCCCTTATCGCTCCAAAAACCTGAGCATCCGGCCCGGGGAAGTTATCTTTCTGGCATGAAGTTGCTCCGATCAGAAGACCTGTAATCAGAAATATCAAATAATATATCTTTTTCATAACTATAATATTTTACAGTTTAATATCCCGGGTTCTGTACTAACTTATTGGAAGCAACTCCGGGAATTTCGAGATAATAGGATCTCGGCTGAAAGGTCCTTCCGTTTGCAGCCTGATCATAATAGTTGGTTACCCTCAGGAACAGGTACTTTGGAGGATTAATCCGCAGATCCATTATCGGGATCAGAGAAGTTCTTTTTGTCGAGTTAAATACCAAATGATAATCTCTGCGTCTTATAAGGTCCCAGGCACGTGTACCTTCAAAAACACACTCTATTCTACGCTCTTTAAGTATGTTTTCTATTGTGGCAGGGATCTCATCTGTGTGTCCGGCTCTTTTACGTATAGCATTCAGGTAGGTCTTTGCAAGTGCTGCATCACCCTGGTTGCTTTCAATAACTGCTTCGGCATAATTCAGATAAACCTCGGCCAGCCGCATATCAACATATTGCTGTGTTGAACCGCCGAGAGCCTTAGTACTGACATTTTTGGTATCCTGTAAGGTTTTCCTTAAGGCGAAACCTGTGCTGCTGTAATTTGCTGCAGCTGTACCAAGAAGGCCGAAAGCGGAATATCCGGCTTCGTTTGGGGAACCATAGGTATAATAGGTGTTTCCGTCAGGTCCAACCGCAGTACTTACCGTATAGATCACCGGTTTACCATCAGTCTGAACCAATCCTCCCTGCATATTGATCAGAGTCCCCTGAAATATGGAACCCGGTAAAATAACACTTGCCTGCAGCCTTGCATCCTTATCCTTAAAAATATCATATTGATTATCATAATGAATAAATGGCTGTGTCAAACTTGTCAGATTTTTCGGATCACTTATAAAATCATCCTCAATCCCATCAGTCCTGGTTTTAACCGGTGCGCTCTTACCTGTACCATCATCGGTATAATCTTCATAGAGGTCTACTATATCCAGAGTAGCTCCAAACCTTGAAGACATATAAAGATTATGGAACTTACACTGTTGAGGATATAACCAGAAATCCGTATCGTGACCCTGCTGACCTGTAACGGCACCATCGATATATGCTTTCATGAAAATAATTTCATCCCATGCCATTGATGGTGTCTCGAATATGTCCTGGTAATTCTTGGCAGCTTCAGCTTTATTAACAGGATTAGGCTTATACAGAGTCTTACCGGAATTATCGATGAGGTCCTTTGATGCAGTTATACAAATCTGATAGTAGTTATTGGCATCTGCTGCTGTCATTCCTCCGACAAGTTTTTGGGTAACAGCATCACCTGTAAGTGCAGCCTTATCCCAGTATTTTGCCACTGAAGCTGCATGAAGAGCTGCCCTTGACTTAAGAGCCAGAGCTGCCCATTTGGTCGCCCTGTAGATTCCGTCTGTCGTGGACCATGATGTTGGCAGATTGGCTATTGCAAGATCGCACTTGCTGAGAACGAAATCCCAGGTTGCTTTCTCGGTGGAACGCGGAACAAACAATGCGGAATTGTCGCCACTTTCTGAGAGTTTCTGAACCTGATCAATCAATGGGACACCACCGTAGCGCCGAGCCATCTGAAAATACATATATGCAAGAATAAAGTGACCTTCACCGTAAAGTGACTTATATGTTGCTTCAGCCAACTTACCTTCGTTTTTCAGGTTCAATATGGCTTCCAGGAACTGATTCACCTGTCTGATTGAGGTATAATCCCAATATGCTCCCAGGGTGCTTCCCGGCTGATAACCTTGATTACCTTCAAGAACAGCTTCATCGGTCATTCCTGCTTTGTGCCATCCTCCGAATGCCCCTCCGGGATGTTGATTCCATCCACCCACGGTCCAGTTGAAGTCTTCTACCGGCATCCTCTGATAGATATTAGCCAGAACAGTTTTAACTCCGGCAACATCTTTAAACAGGACTGTTGCTGGGGTCTTATCAAGAGGTTCAATTGTCAGGAAATCTTCGCATGCTGCCAGAAACAGAAAGCAGGTGAAAATTGTTATATACATTAAAATCTTTCTCATCTCTTTAGGTTTTAAAATTTAACTTCCAGACCAAAATTGAACGTTCTCATTAAGGGATATGTATTGCTTGTTGCATAAGCTCCTTCAGCACGTTCGGGGTCCACATCCTTAAGATTTTTATTACAGAGAGTAAACAGGTTAAAGCAATTGATGAAGGCCCTGACATTATTGAGCTTTATTGCATTAACATACTTTAAAGGCAGATTATAACCAAGTTCTATTGTTTTGAGTCTTAAAAAAGTCGCATCCATTCTCCACTTATCAGTTGTCAGGTTCGAGGTCTGATTAGCATCGTTTGCTGTAAGAGCCTCCCATTCACCAGGTATCCAGACAGTTGCGGGATCAAAAGGATTATCAGTCGGATTTTGGGTGTGCCATCTGTCAAGATATTTTGACCATTGCATTGGGTATCTGGTACCATAACCCCACTGGTCGTATCTTGACTTGTTCATAGAAAACAAACTGGCTCCCGATAAACCAATAATGAGATCAAAATTGTAAACATGGAAATCCAGGTTCATACCATACTGCAGAGGAGGGTTCAGTGCATCACCGAAGAATCCCGAACCGGCCCATGCACCTATAATCTGATCATTACTGTCTATTATCCCGTCTCCGTTTACATCAACTATTCTGTCCATTCCGGGTAACATAAGAGAGTTACCAAGGGTAGTACCCATTAAAGGTACACCTTCTTCAAGCTCTGTTATGCTGGTCCATATACCATCTCTGTCATATATCCAGGCTCTGCCCTGAATACGTCCGTCGCCGTCTGTTCCACTCTTCCACCTGCTCCAGGTGCTTCTGTAGGGTGACTGCTCCCTGTGCAGATAATATAAGCGGGAATAAGTCATGTTAGCGTTTACACCATAAGTCAGTTTCCCAATTGTGTTCCTGTGCGAGACCATTAACTCAAAACCTTTTGTTTCCTGACTGTTAAGGTTTTCCTGGGGGAAGCTTGCACCAAAAGTATTTGGCACAGTGGCAACACGGGTAGCCAGCAATCCATCTTCAAGCCTTTCGAAATAATCAGCCGTAAATCCTAATTTTCCTTTCCATAACTCAATATCAATACCCAGATCCAAACTTGTTGTATGGACCCAGGTCAAGTAATTATTTACTACTCCCGGCGGTACCATTCCTAATGTAAGTACTCCATCACTAAAGGCGTATCCTCCGCTGACTCCGGTAAATGTATAGCCTTCAACATATTCGAATGCGTTTCCGGCATCGTACCCCGATTTGCCCCAGGTTGCTCTGAGCTTCATGTCAGATATTATTGGAAAATTATTCTTTATAAAACCTTCCTGCCCTATTCGCCATGCTGCCTGAAATGCAGGGAAAAATGCCCATCTTCTTCCCGGAGCATAACGGTATGAGCCATCCTCCCTGAAGGTGAATTCAAGAAGGTATTTACTCTTATAGTCGTAGTTAAAACGTCCAAGGAAAGAGACATAAGCCTGCTCAGTGCGATATCCTGTCGTTGATGCATTTGTTAAACTACCCTGATTTATGATATCCCTTGTATACAGATCATCATATTGTCTCTTGCCGCTTAGATTGTTGTAATCAACTTTTCTGATCTCATTCACAAGTGTTGCACTAATATTATGAGCCTGTGCGATATTGGTCCTGAAAGATATCTTGGGTTGGATATTTTTCCTGACCATATGTGTAATAGTATTTTGAAATGTTGCTTTACCGGGAGTACCAACAGGTGCATCAGTTTTGTAATCATACAGCTGATACGGTGTATTTAATAATCTGTTGTCACCTACCAGCCCGTCATAAGCACCCAGAATTCCTAATGATAAGCCTTTTAAGAAAGGTGCTTCATAATTTACATCTATAGTTGACTGGTATTGGAAATTTATAGTCTGATTATATCCACATATATCTTTGGTAAGCTCGGCCCAGGCATTAGTATTTTCGGCAGGGACCCTGCTGAGATGACCATTATTAGCCAGAGTATATGCTCCATATCCGCGGTCGGCAGCAACTATTCGTTTGAATATCCAGAAAACACCCTGTGGAGGCTGAGTCTGGTTTTCATATCTTCCTGAAAATGAGAATCTCGCACTTAAGCCTTTAGACAGCTTAGCATCAACATTAGTCCTGAAAGTATATTTCTTATATCTCTCAAGCTCATTCTGTTGAAAATATCCCTGGTCAGTCATATATCCAAGGCTTGAGAAAAAGGTAATAACATCATTACCTCCCCTTGCCGAAAAGTTCGCTTCTTCCGAAGTAACCCAGTCCCGGGTAGTTTCTTCAAACCAATTGTAATCAGTATAGCCCGGTTCGGTCCCGGCTTTCCATTTTGCCAGATCACTTTCACTTGTAGCCAGCGGAAGGTTTGAATTCCTCAGCATTTCGTTGTTCATCACTCTTAATGTGTAAGCGTCGACAAGGGATTGATACACATTAGTAGTAGGCTGTTTTGCTGTATAGATACCAGTAGCTGTGAATTCTGTTTTCCCGGCGAATCCTTTCTTAGTAGTTACGATCAGAACGCCATTAGCTGCATTCATTCCATAGATTGAGGCAGAAGCGTCTTTCAAGACGGAAATACTTTCTATATCGTCTGCATTAAGTCTCTCAAAATCTGACATCCCGTCGCGTACTACCCCGTCAATTACAAGTAAGGGTTCACCAAATCCCCTGATGCTTATTCTACTGTTAAATACACCAGGTTCACCCGTTTGTTGCCGGATCTGAACACCTACGATCTTTCCTTGTATTGCTCCTGCAAGAGTAGGGGTCTTTGTAGCTACAATAGCATCTGACTGAATTTGCGCTACTGACCCTGTAAGAGTTTCCTTTTTCTGGGTTCCGTAACCGATAACTACTACTTCCTCAAGACCTATTTCCTGGCTGGAAAGAGCAACATCGATTACATTTCTGCCTTTGATGGCAATTTCCTGTTGATTGTATCCTACAAACGAGAAGACCAAAACAGCATCACCGGGAACTGCCGGTAAAGAGAATCTTCCGTTAATATCTGATATTGCTCCCAGTGTAGTCCCCTTCACCTGGATATTTACTCCAACCATTTTCTCTCCGGTCGTTGCATCTGTTATTGTCCCGGTTACTGATTGCTGCTGCAATATCAGATCTTCAGGATTTCCAGGGAGAAGAGAGGTTCGAATGGTTTTGGGTTCAGGAGCCAGATAATTTATACTGTTGCCTGCAAACAGATTTGCAGGGATCACATCATGTGACCGATCATCTGCAATTAAGTTAACATTATAATCATGGTTAGTTAACTTATCCTTGAAGAGAAAAGAGAATTCGCTTTCCGCTGTAAAATTTTCCGATGCTATCTGAGGTCCGGTATCTGAAAATTTCAACGAAAGCCTGGTATCCTGCGAGTATGCAACAAAAATGTTTACCTGCAGAATCCCAAGAAAGAGAAGTGTAAAAGCATAACGCATAATTAATTAAGATTTTTCACAGGTTTGTAATATTCAATTTTGATTATAAAGCGATATTACTAATGAGACCTGATCAGTGGTCTCTTACTGATTCTATCAAGGACCATTTATACTTTCCATTGTATTCTTTTTAAGGTTAAACATTGAACAATTATTATTTATAATTGGATATTGTTTTCCGACATCCAGGAAATTTCTTATGTTGATCAAGGAGGCCAACATTTTTTCGATGCGTAAAGCGGGAAATACTGGTCGGGAACCAGGAGCTTAAATTATTCCCGGGTAAATCAATTTTTGATTAAAATACAGATGTGACGAGAGCTGCTCTCCGAAAAAATGATCTGTAATATTCTTCTTCATAATTATACTTCAATCATGAAAAATAAACTTATAATTACAAATCTTTAATATACAATAACATGCTGGAATTATAAGATCATAAGACAATCTTTTTCATTCCAGGTTAAGACATAGGTTTCAGGTTCTTTATAAAAATAAGAAAAATTTCATAACCTGCAAGTTTTTTATCGGGCATTTTAAAATTTTTAAATAATAATCCAAAAAAATTGGTTTTGCAGAAAAATTATTTTAATTTTGACCATTCGGTTAAATCATTTGGTTTAATTAATTAGTTTAAACAGATATTTAAAAACATGACTGAGAACGACAAGCTGACTGAGGAAAAGATCTTCGAATCTGCAACTGAAATATTCATCGAAAAGGGGATGGACGGTGCCCGGATGAAGGATATAGCAGATCATGCCGGAATAAATAAAGCACTGCTCCATTATTATTACCGGACAAAAGACCATCTCTTTAATGCAGTTTTCGAGAAAATGGCGGGACTGATGTTTAAGAAATTTGCCCCTGTTTTCGACGAAAGACTGTCATTTGAAGACAAAATTAAATTCTTCTTCAGGGAACATATAACCTTCCTTCAGCAAAATCCCCGCCTTCCGGCATTTATACTATATGAACTAAGCCGGCATCCCGAAAGAATAAAAAAGCTCATTCAAAACCTTGATGTGGAAAAACTCTGGGAGACTCTTGAAAAACAACATGAAAAAGATCTCAAGAAATATAATATAACAAAAGAGAACATCCCTCAGTTCATGACATCCGTCGCAGCAATGAGCGTGTTCCCTTTTCTTGCCAAACCAATTATTTCCGGTGTAATGGAAAAGATCGGATACAATTTTGACGAATATCTCGAACAAAGAAAAAGTTATGCTCCCGAGTTCATTCTAAAAGCTATAAGTAAAACAAACCGGGATGAACTCACCTTAACTTAATTGAGAAAACAGATTAAAAAAGCACAGAATGAAAAAGTCAGTTCTCATTTTGCTGATTATATCGATGCCTGCAACGGTATCGTTAACCGCACAAAAGGCAATCACCCTTAAGGATTGCTATGAGAAGGCAGCTGAGGCAAGTTCCCTGGCAGGTGAAAAGGATTCCTATTCTTCAATCTGGCAGCTGAAGGATAAAAACTTTACAAGAGGATGGCTCCCCAGCCTCGATGCCAGCGGGAGTTTCTTATATAATTCGGAAGTGATCGATCTGAGTAATTCACTGGGTTCAATCCCTATACCCGGAATTGCGGATGCTATCAAGCCCCTGCCTCACGAACAGTATAAATTCACGGTTGATATCAACCAGGTCATTTATGACGGCGGAACCATTAAGGGTGCACGCCTCATTGAAAAATCCGATCTGCAGCTTAACCAGAAACAGACAGAAACTGAATTATATAAGCTGAGGAGCCAGATAAACCAGTATTTCTTCAACCTGCTTCTGCTTGAAAAACAGGAAGAATTGCTGAAGAATTACCTTAACCTGATTGAAAAGCGAATATCCTCAATACAATCCGCTCTTGTCAATGGGATGGCACTGAAATCGGATGCCGAGGTAATGACATCCGAGAGGATCAAACTCACCCAGCAGCTAAAGGAGAATGAGATCAGGAAAGAATCCCTGCTCAAAATCCTTAATGATCTCACCGGTATGGAGATCGATAGTTCGTCAGAACTTCTTATGCCACAGATTGAGGAGGACATAAATCCTCAGTTGGCAAGGCCGGAGCTTGAGGTTTTTGATCTCAGGAAAGAACAGCTCTCTGCAGGTCTGAGGCTGATCGACAGTAAAAAATTGCCTAAAGTATTCGGATTTGCCACATTAGGATATGGGAACCCTCCCGGCAATAATTTTTTCAGGGATGAATTTGCTCCATATTATATTCTCGGGGCCGGCGTCAAATGGAACATTTTTGACTGGAACAAGGCAAGAGATGAAAAACAGATAATAAACCTCCAGAAGAGAATAATCGATAACAGAAAAGATGATCTCACCGATAACCTCAACAGACTTCTTGAAGGCAAGAAGTCAGAGATAAATTCACTTAAATCGCTTATCGGATCTGATACTGAACTTATAGCTCTGAGAAAGAGCATTACTCTCTCGGCGGAATCGAAATATGAAAACGGTACCATTACTGCCACTGAACTTCTGAATGAGATCAATTCGGAAAAGCAGGCAGTAATTAACTATGAGATACATAAAATCAACCTGGCACTCTCCCAGGTGGAATATTTAAATATTTGCGGAAAGGATATAGAATGAAAATAAGAACATTAATGTTAATCGGAGCTGTAATGCTGGCCGGATGTAATAAGAATGACAACCAGGCTGATGCATACGGCAATTTCGAAGCTACGGAGGTTGTAGTTTCTTCTGAGACCAGCGGGCGCATACTTCAGTTTAATGTCTCCGAAGGTGTGGATATTGATGAAGGTAATATAATTGCACTCATCGACACAACTCTGTTCCATCTTCAGAAAGCAGAGATAGATGCAGGAATGAGAAGTATCAGAACACGTATAAATTCAATAAACGCCCAGAATGATATACTGGATCAACAGATCGCAAATCTTAATGTGAATATTGCCAGGATCGGCAATATGCTCAAAGATGAGGCGGCAACACAGAAGCAATATGATGACCTTGCCGGCCAGCTGGCCGTTCTTCAGAAACAGATAGCAGCCAATAATACACAGAAAGCATCAATCGCTGCTGAACTTTCAGTGTATGAATCTAAAAAAGCAACAGTTAATGAACAACTTCTGAGAAGCACTGTAAGAAGCCCTCTTAAAGGAACTGTTCTCGAAAAATATTCCGAAGCAGGAGAAATAACTGCAGCAGGCAAACCTCTTGTAAAAATCGCAGATCTGTCGGTGATAAGGCTAAAAGCTTATGTGAGCGGAACCCAGCTGGGAAGCATAAAGATCGGACAGGAGTGTTCTGTCAGGATTGACGATGGCAGAAAAGAATACCAGACCTTCACCGGTAAAATAAGTTATATCGCAGACAAGGCGGAATTCACACCCAAGATCATTCAGACCAAAGAGGAGCGTGTTACACTTGTGTATGCCGTTCTGATCGATGTAATAAACGATGGCAGCATAAAATCAGGAATGCCCGGAGAAGCAATATTTGACAAAGTCTAGAGATGCAGAAGATTATCGAGGCATCAGATATAAATATGAGTTTCGGGGATGTTAAAGCCCTCCGGAATATCTCCTTTGATGTGAATGAATCTGATATTTTTGGATTCATTGGACCTGACGGAGCAGGTAAAACAACCCTTTTCAGGATCATTGCAACACTTCTCATTCCTGATGAAGGTGAGCTGAAAGTACTTGGACTTGATTCTGTTTCGGATTATAAAGAATTACGGAAAAATATCGGTTATATGCCCGGGAGGTTCAGTCTTTATCAGGACCTTTCGGTCGAAGAGAATCTGAATTTCTATGCTACCGTGTTCGGCACAACAGTAAGTGAGAATTATGATCTGATAGCCGAGATCTATTCGCATATCGAACCATTCAAAAAAAGGCTTGCAGGTAAACTCTCCGGAGGGATGAAGCAGAAGCTGGCTCTTTCGTGTGCCTTGATCCATAAACCAAAGCTTCTCATTCTTGATGAACCCACCACGGGAGTGGATGCCGTCTCAAGGGTTGAATTCTGGGAAATGCTCAGGAAACTGAAAGAATACAATATAACAATAATTGTTTCAACACCTTATATGGATGAAGCCATGAGATGTAACCGCGTTGCCCTGATCCAGAATGGATCGATCCTTTCAATAGATGACCCTCAGAAAATAAAGGAAGGATTCAGCAGAAAACTTTTCAGCGTCAGGGCTCCGGAAAAATTTAAGCTTATTAATGTCCTCCGTGATTATCCGGGGATTGTTACTGCCTATCCATTTGGTGATTCTGTCCACATTACATTCCACACCGACAAATTAGACATGACATTATATGATCATCTTAAAAAATCGGGTATTGAAAACGCAGTTATTACTGAAACTGATCCGGGCATTGAGGACAGGTTTCTCGAGCTCATGTTAAACGAATGAATTCCCCCTTTGAAAGGGATGTAATAAACGGTGCAACGGTGCAACGGTGCAATGGCACAACGGCGAAGAGAAAAGAGATATATTTTAAAGGTAAAAATGACAAGGAACACAGTTATATCGGTCAAAAACCTGGTTAAGAAATTCGGAAGCTTTACAGCCAACGACAACCTTAACTTTGAGGTTTTCGAAGGTGAGATTTTCGGTTTTCTCGGGGCTAACGGGGCGGGCAAAACAACCGCCCTGAGGATCCTTTCCGGACTCTCCTCTCCTACCTCCGGTGAAGTAATTGTTGCTGGATATAATGCAAGAAAGGATCCGGAAAAAATTAAGAAGAACATCGGTTACATGTGCCAGAAATTCTCTCTTTACAATGACCTTACAACAAGGGAGAACATTACTCTTTACGGCGGGATCTATGGCATGCCAAAGGCCTTAATAAAGAAACGGACCGAGGATCTGTTTGAGAGGCTCAGCTTTCATGAATACAGCGACAGGCTTATTTCGTCACTTCCCCTGGGACTAAAGCAGAAGCTTGCATTTTCAGTTGCAGTGCTTCATGAACCAAGGATCGTCTTTCTCGATGAGCCGACAGGCGGTGTTGACCCGATCACAAGAAGACAGTTCTGGGAGATGATATATGAAACAGCTGACAGAGGGATAACTGTTTTTGTTACAACACATTACATGGACGAAGCAGAATATTGCGACAGGGTTTCAATAATGAGCGAAGGGAAGATCGTAGCACTTAACTCCCCGGCTGAACTGAAGAGACTTTACAACGCAGAATCTGTAGAGGAAGTTTTTGTAAAAATAGCGAGACCGGCTGGCACAAAAACATTATCTCCCGAAGTGAAGTCTGAAAACAATTAAACCAGAATTTGAGGATCATGAAAAGATTCTTAGGATTTGTAAAGAAAGAGTTCCTGCATATTTTCAGGGATTTCAGGACATTGATTATAATATTCCTGATCCCTGCTGCTGAGATCCTTCTGTTCGGATTCATTGTAACAACTGACCTCAGGAATGCGAACATAGGCATACTTGATCTATCACATGATGAAATAACAAGGCAATTGTCAGATAAGATCTGCTCATCAGGATTTTTCATAAAGAGCGAAGATTTACTCAATTACTCAGAGATTGACCGCGAGCTAAGAAAGAATAAGATAAAGGCTGTGGTTATCTTTGAAAACGGATTCGGCCGGAAATTAATAAGCGAAGGTAAAGCAGTAATGAACATTATAGCAGATGGTTCCGAGCCGAATATGGCAAGTCTTGTAACCAATTACATTACTGCTATTACAGCTGATTTCAACAGTGGGCTGATCCAAAAACCGGGATCGGGCAATATCCTTGTCCGGTCGGAAGTGAGAATGTTCTATAATCCGTCACTAAAAGGTCATTTTATGTTTGTTCCCGGTGTGATCACAATAATAATGACTCTTGTATGTGCTTTGATGACCTCCATCACAATAACGCGTGAAAAGGAATATGGGACAATGGAAGTGCTGCTTGTCTCTCCGCTGAAGCCAGTTCAGATAATCGTTGGTAAAGTAATCCCCTATTTCATCCTCTCAATAGCTGATGCTATCCTGATACTTATCCTGTCATGGTTCGTTTTCGGGCTCCCCGTAAAAGGAAGCATAATACTCCTTCTTGCCGAACTGATGTTGTACATTCTGATGAGCCTTTCAGTAGGGATTATGATATCGACGGTCTCAAAAACGATGCAGCAGGCCATTTTCATAACACTTGTTGGCCTTCTTCTTCCAACTATCCTTCTGTCTGGTTTTATCTTTCCCCTTGAGAATATGCCTTTAGGTTATGAATGGTTCAGTATGCTTTTCCCTCCCAGATATTTCATCACAGTAATTAAAAACATTATGATAAAAGGAACAGGATTACTCTATGTTTGGAAAGAGACTCTGATACTAATATTTTTTACTGCAGTTTCAATATGGTTCAGTATCCGTAATTTCAGGATAAGACTTAATTAAAATGACACCCGACAACAGATAATTTGTGATAAATGAGAACAATCTTATATCTGATACGGAAAGAATTCCTGCAGATCTTCAGGGACAGGTTTATAGGAAAAGCGATTTTCGGGGTCCCTATTGTTCAGATGCTGCTGCTTGTACCTGCTGTGACTTTTGAGATCAAGAATGTGAAGCTTTGCATTATTGACAGGGATATGACGACTGAATCGAGAGAACTGGTGAGCAGGCTTGAAGGATCGACATTCTTCAAGGTCAGGTTTTCGACATTTTCAGAGCCGGAAGGCAATGACCTGCTTCACAGGGGCAAATGCGATATGATCCTTCAGATACCATCAGGTTTCGGTAAGGAACAAGGTCTGGCACAGCCAGGCAAAATATTTGTTTCAATTAATGCGATTAATGCTGTAAATGCTCAGCTTTCGCTTGCATACCTTACAGGAGTGATTCGCGATTACAACCTTAAAGTACTTACTGATAATACAGATCCGGGGTTTTTACAGCTTCCCCCTCAGATAGAAGTGACAAACAGGTATTGGTACAATGAACTGCTCAATTATAAATTCTATATGCTACCGGGAGTACTTGGGATACTGATACTTGCTATAGGATTTGTCCTTGCAGGGCTTAATCTGGTAAAGGAAAAGGAGAGCGGGACAATTGAACAGATCAATGTAACTCCGGTAAAAAAATACCAGTTCATAACAGCAAAAATGGTCCCTTTTCTGATAATAGGGCTGGTTGATCTTTCTATAGGTCTGATAATTGGAAGACTGGCCTTTGGAATACCGTTTGAAGGAAGCATCGCCCTTTTGTTCCTGTGCTCGGCTATATTCATGACAGCCCTGCTGGGGCTCGCACTTTTAATTTCAACTTTTTCAGGAACCCAGCAGCAATATATGTTCAGCGCTTTCTTATTTATAATCGTTTTTGTACTGATGAGCGGTGTTTTTACTCCTGCAGACAGCATGCCGGTCTGGGCTCAAAAGATCAATCTCATAAATCCTGCTGCCTACATAATGCGTATCAACAGGATGGTCATGCTAAAAGGATCAACCTTCCACGACCTCGGCAGGGATATTATATCTCTTACAATGGTTGCAATCGTTTTTACGACTCTGGCTGTTAATCGCTACAGAAAGACAGCCTGAAACTTTCACTTGGGATAAGGTGTAAGGATGAACCGGAAGGGATCTTCCGGATATCATTTCTTTTGTGATAAAGACACTATTGCTTCTACCGGCCAGTGGTCAGAAATGAATACCCGACGCTCTTTTTTCACGAATACCCTGTGATCCAGAACTTTTAATCCATTTCTGACAAAGATATAATCTATCCTGTTTGAACTGGAGGTATCTGAAAACCCATTGTATGTGTAAACTGGTCCCTCGGGATTTTTTTCAGAGATTTCCTTTGCATCCATAAGCAGAGGAACACTTTCGGCCGGTCCGGTCAGGATGTCATATGGCTCACTGCCGGGGAGAGAGTTAAAATCGCCTGTGACAATAAAAGGATATGTAGTGGCAATTGTGTCGATTCTGGATAAAAGTAATTTCGCACTCATTATCCTCGCAGTATCTGAATCATGTGCAAAATGCGTGTTGAAGAAGAATAAATGATCATGGGTATTTTTATTTGCAAGTTCCACCCAGGTGACTATTCTCGGAAGTGATGAGTTCCATGCTTTGGATCCCGGCACCTCAGGTGTTTCGGACAGCCAGAAAGTAAGATTCCTGACAAGATCAAAACGGTCTTTCCTGAAAAAAACCGGATTCATTTCCCCTGCCCGGACTCCGTCTTCACGTCCGGCAGCTGCCGACGCATAGTCTATAAGAACCGAATCAAGATATACATACTGACTGAAGAGTACTTCCTGCAATCCGATCAGATCAGGCTTTTCCTTATCAAGGAACCCGGTTACTAAAGGCGCTCTGAACGGCCAGGCATTTAAACTGTCGCCAGGATTATCATATCTTATGTTCAAAGTGATTACCTTCAGCTGATCACTGCCGGATTTTTTCGAACAGGCAGTAAATATGAATAACAGGATAATGAAAAATAATACTGAGCCTTTCTTCATTTCATCATAATATAATTTTGATTTTAATGGCATGATGGAACCGCACATGACTGAGAACTATATATTTATCGTATTTGTGATTGAGGTCAGTCATGTGGGTTTCATTATATTTCTCCAAAGATAAGAATATGAAAGATATTCTGAATAATCCGGACGAGTAACTGTAGCAGCAAACCTCATCCGTCAATTATTTATATATTTGTGAAACCAAGTCCGGATAAATAGCTGAAACTATATATCAGACTCTGAATCAAACAGATAATCAGTACTATCAATACATTCACAGATGCCTGACATAATAAAACTGTTACCTGATTCCGTAGCCAACCAGATTGCTGCAGGTGAGGTCATTCAGAGACCGGCCTCGGTGGTGAAGGAATTAATTGAGAATGCAGTTGATGCAGGAGCTGATAATATAAATGTAATCATCAGGGATTCCGGGAAAACGCTTATACAGGTAATCGATAATGGCTGCGGGATGTCAGAGACCGATGCCCGGCTTTCATTCGAAAGGCATGCTACATCAAAGATATCATCAGCACAGGATCTGTTCGCAATAAGTACAAAAGGATTCAGGGGAGAAGCACTGGCATCCGTCGCCGCCGTAGCCATGGTCGAACTTAAGACAAGAAGAGAAAATGATGAAACGGGAACTCTGGTAATGATCAGCGGTTCGAGGGTACAGGCACAGGAACCCTGCAGCTGCCCAAAAGGTTCTTGCTTCACTGTTAAAAACCTGTTTTACAATGTCCCCGCAAGAAGGAAATTCCTGAAATCCGACACTACTGAACTCCGGCATATAATAAATGAGTTTCAGAAAGTTGTCATTGCCCACCCGGGAATCAGGTTTACTCTGAGCCATAACGACAGTGAAATATACAATCTGCCAGCTACCAATTACAGGCAACGGATCGTCGGAGTATTTGGCAAACAGATAAACCAGGAATTAATCACTCTTGAGACAGAAACCAGCCTTATCTCGATCAAGGGGTTCATAGGCAAGCCTGAGAATGCCCGAAGAACCTATGGCGAACAATTCTTCTTTGTAAACAACCGTTTTATGAAGCATCCCTACTTTCATAAAGCGGTAACTGAAGCTTATCAGAATATCCTCCCTGCAGATACAATCCCGGCATATTTTATTTTCATGGAAGCCGATCCTGCTTCAATTGACATCAACATCCACCCTACTAAAACGGAGATCAAGTTTGAAGATGAAAGTGCCATCTGGCAGATATTGATGGCCTCGGTCAGGGAGGCTCTGGGTCGTTTTAATATTGTCCCTTCACTTGATTTCGAAAATGAGGTCCTGATAGATTTACCTGTAAGGAATTCATCCGACACCCTGCCGCGGCCTCCGGAGATCAATATAAATCCGGATTATAATCCTTTTGATAAAGAGGATCTGAGCCTTCAGAGACCTGATTTCATCGACCGGTTTGAAAAGGCCAACAAGGAGAACTGGGAGAAGCTATATTCATCACTTGAAAGAGAAAATGAGGATCCTGATAACTTCCTGACAAGAACTGAGAAAAACCGCAAGTTTTTTCAGATCAGAAATAAGTATATTGCCTGTCCTGTGAAATCAGGATTGATGTTCATCGATCAGAAAAGAGCTCATGAGAGGATACTATATGAAAAATTCCTTGATTGCCTCGCAGGTAACACACCGGCAAGCCAGACTGAATTATATCCCGTGACAATTGAACCCAATCCGGCAGATTATTTATTACTCAGGGAAGCTGCCGGAGATCTGAAACAGCTTGGCTTCAGCTTAGAGTTTGCCGGCAAAAATAAGATCCTGCTGAAAGGCAGGCCATCTGATGCAGGTTCTTCTGATCCGGCTGAAATGCTTGAGACCATCCTGGAAGAATATAAAAGTGCCGGCGGTGATCCGGCCCAGGGAGCAAGAGAGAAACTTGCCGCTGCAATGGCATGCGCTTCTGCGATACAATATGGCAAACCACTGATGCAGAACGAAATGGAAGATCTTTTTGACACTCTTTTTGCATGTTCGGCTCCGAATTATTCTCCAAAGGGGAAACCTGTTATAAACATAATCACCCTTGAAGAACTTGACAGGAAATTCAAATAAGGAATATCTGCCGGTTGGACGTTTAAAAAGTAACTGTTAGCTTTGCCACGAAAAATAAAGCAATAGAACAATACTTTAGAAATATATGAATTCATACGGAAGAGGTTTTTTTTCAATGCCCCCTGTTGTAAAGAACATCATAATGATCAACATATTGATGCTTCTTGCATATTATGCTGCGGCAAATGTCTTTTCAGTCAACCTTAACAGCACCCTGGGACTGTATTTTCCCAAATCAGAGAACTTCAAACCCGTACAGATACTTACCCATATGTTCATGCATGCCAACTTCTGGCATCTTTTCTTCAATATGTACGCATTGTTCATTTTCGGACAGGTTCTTGAAAATGTCTGGGGGCCAAAACGTTTTCTTATCTATTATCTTGTATGCGGACTTGGAGCTGCTCTTACCCATGAATCTGTAATTGCCTACGAATATGCAAGGCTTGTCAATAATATCACTCCTGATAATCTTGAGCTGGTACTGAATGAGGGATCTGCCTATTATGAAGCCGGCAAGGTATTCAGTGATTCAGGTATGCAAAGCCTTCAGCTGCTGCTTAACACCCCTACTGTTGGAGCTTCGGGTGCAGTGTTCGGCATATTGCTTGCATTCGGAGTTCTGTTCCCGAATACACAACTGATGATAATATTCCCCCCTATCCCTATTAAAGCAAAATACTTTGTCCTGATCTATGGCGGAATAGAACTCTTCCTGGCCTTCACGCAGCCCGGCAGCAACATAGCTCATGCTGCTCACCTGGGAGGTATGCTGTTTGGATTTATTCTGCTCAGATACTGGCGGAAAACAACCAAGACATTATATTGATGAATATCTGGAACGATATAAAGAAAAACTTCAGTACGGCAAATACCCTTACCAGGCTGATTTATTTTAATGTTTTTGTTTTTCTTGTTTTTCTGATCTTTGCAATTCTCAGCTTCCTTTTCGATAATCCGGATATTGAATCCACACTTCTTGATCTGTTAGCTATTCCCGCTTCACTCAATAAATTCCTTGTAAGACCCTGGACCCTTGTAACCTATATGTTCACTCATAAGGATATCTGGCATATTTTATTCAATATGTTATGGCTTTTCTGGTTTGGAAAGATATTTCTTGAATATCTTGACCAGAGAAAGCTTGTGGCTGTTTACCTCCTTGGAGGAATAAGCGGAGCTATAGTCTATGTTGCTTCTTTCAATATTTTCCCGGCATTCACGGGAATGGTTTCAGATTCTGTTGCAATAGGGGCCTCGGCATCAGTCATGGCAGTAGTGATTGCAACAGCAGTTTATGTCCCTGATTATGCAATTGTTTTTTTCCTCATCGGAAGAATTAGGATCAAATATGTTGCACTGGCAATATTCATTCTTACATCATTCATGGATTTCTCGGTTAATTCAGGAGGTAAACTGGCACATATCGGAGGAGCAATCTTTGGGTTCCTTTATATGCTGAACCTGAGAAAAGGTCGTGATATAGGAAAGGGATTCAATAAGATAATCGATTTCTTTGCCACTTTATTCAAACCGGGGAAAAAACTGAAGGTAAGCTATAAAAAGCCAGTAACGGATTATGATTATAATAAGGTAAAAGCCGATCGCCAGGCAAGGATCAATCAGATACTTGATAAAATATCAAAAGGTGGTTACGACAGTCTTACAAAAGAGGAAAAAGAGTTGCTTTTCAGTGAAAGCCAGAAAAAAAATTAATCACAGGAATAATTCAATTGATTTACATGAAGCAGCATCTGATCAAAAAACCTGGTTCCCCGGAATATTTCCCCCGTAATAAGGGTAACTTCGTATCAAAATAGGCTTGTTTGAAAAAGTTCTTCTATAAGATCCTGCTTACAGTAAATGGAATATTTGCATTATCCCTGCTGATATCCTATCTCGCTGTCCATATCAGTCCGGAGTCATTTGCCCTGCCTGCATTTTTCGGACTTGCCTATCCCTACCTGCTGCTTGTAAATGTTTTACTTGTTTTAATCTGGGCCGTCCTTCTAAGATATGAAGCAATAATATCAATCGTGGTAATTGGTATCGGATTCAGTCACTTCTCCAATTATATCAGGTTCAGCAGATTCCCGGGGAAAAAAGACGGGACCTTCAAAGTAATGAGTTATAATGTAAGGCTGTTCGATAATTATGAGAAACGCAATGCAAGCTCAGAGAAAAAGGTGATCGAATTTCTCAGGGAACAAAAACCTGATATTCTTTGCCTTCAGGAGTTCTATCTTACAGGAGACCCGGACCAGAAAGAATCTGAGATCAGGAAGGCTCTGGGAGGATCCTATTATTCTCATGTAAAACTTATAAAATCCGGAAGAAACAATTATTACGGAATAATTACCTACAGCCATTTCCCAATAATCAGGAGAGGCGAAATAATTCATCCGAATTCGTCAAGCCTGTCAATTTTCACCGATGTCCTTATTAAAAAAGATACTTTCAGGATCTTCAACAACCATCTGCAATCCTTCAGACTGAGAAGAATGGAGAATTCCTTCCTGGAGGAAATGACCTCAACAAATAACAAGGAGACCTTTAATACCGTGAAGAACCTCTCGGTAAGTCTCAAGCAGGGATTTGTAAGGAGGGCTCGTCAGGCTGCTGCAGTCAAGGCGCAGATGGATCTTTCCAAATATCCGGTAATTGTTGCCGGTGACTTTAATGATACGCCCGTATCATTCTCATACAGAAAGATCCGTAAAGGTCTTAAGGATTCATTTGTCGATTCCGGTTACGGTGCTGGATTTACTTACAGGGGAAACTATCCGGCCAACAGGATAGATTATATCCTATATGACGAATCACTTGACTGTGATTACTTTGACATTCTGAAAGTAAAATTCTCGGATCATTATCCTGTTGCAGCTTATTTCAAACTTGCTGACTGAAAGGTAGTTTCCGGAAATCTACATTTCCCCCGCTTATCATAAGCCCGGTTTTCCTCCCTCTGAACTTATCGGGATTTTCCTTTATAACTGCAAGCACAGTTGCTGAAGAGGGTTCAATAATTATTTTCATTCTCTCCCATACAAGCAGCATGCATTCAATAATTGATTCTTCGGTAATCGTGAGTATCTCGTCAACATTCTTCCTGATTATCGAGAAAGTCAATTCACACAGAGAAGTCAGCAAGCCGTCTGCAACCGTTTTCGGATTATTTGAAGGCACCAGTCTGCCTGTGGTGAATGACTGCCAGGCGTCATTTGCATTCAGCGGTTCCGCCCCGATTACTTTTATCCTGTCATTTATTGCTTTAACAGCAGTTGATGTGCCGCTCATAAGTCCTCCGCCGCCTATTGGCGCAATGACTATATCCAGATCGGCTATATCCTCAAGAAGTTCCAGAGCGGCAGTACCCTGTCCGCAGATTACATTGAAATTATTATAGGGATGGATCAGCACTGCACCTGTTTCCCCGATTATCATGCCCGTCGTTTCCTCGCGTGACTGAAGAGTGGGTTTGCAGAAGGTTATATCGGCTCCATAGCCTGCAACTGCATTTTTCTTAACAACCGGGGCGTTTTCAGGCATTACGATGCGGGCTTTTACACCATTCATTTTTGCAGCCAGAGAGAGCGCTGCCGCATGGTTACCCGAAGAATGGGTCACTACACCCCTTTTCTTCTCATCATCATTCAGACAACGTATGGCATTTGTTGCTCCCCGGTATTTAAATGCACCCACTTTCTGGAAATTCTCACATTTGAAAAAAAGTTCACAGCCGAAAATCGAATTCATCTGGCTGGATGTCATTACAGGAGTTCTGTGAATAAACGGCCTGATACGGTTATGGGCGCATTGAATATCTGCCAATGAAGGGAGTTGCATCGGATAGTTTTATTACAAAAATACATAAAATGGATACATGAATATATTATCCTGTCCAGGCTCCGGCCGCGGCTGACAAAAAAAATCCCTTCACTGCAATAGCATAGAAGGGATTTTTAAGTGTAAAATATATTCTGTTAACCAAATATGCTGAATGCAACTGTCAGTCCGGCAAGAACGACAGACACCATTGACATAAGCTTTATAAGAATATTAAGAGCCGGGCCAGATGTATCTTTGAAAGGATCACCGACTGTATCGCCAACGACAGAAGCCTTATGAGGTTCGCTTTTCTTGCCGCCATAGTTACCTCTTTCAATATATTTCTTGGCGTTATCCCATGCTCCGCCTGCATTATTAAGCATACTTGCGAGAACAAATCCTGCGGTCATCCCGCCGGCCAGAAGGCCTATTACACCGGGTACTCCGAAAATAATACCAACTAAAAGAGGAACTGCAATAGCCATCAGTGATGGTACGAGCATTTCACTCTGAGCGCCTGCTGTTGAAATTGCAACACATTTTGCGTATTCCGGTTTTGCCTTTCCTTCCATTATCCCGGGGATCTCACGGAACTGACGTCTTACTTCTTCCACCATCTTACCTGCAGCGCGACCAACAGCTTTCATGCTCATTGCACTGAAAAGGAAAGCCATCATTGCACCGATGAAAACACCTCCGAGAAGTATCGGATTGAAAAGTGTTATATCATAAGCAGCTGTAAAATCCCTGATTGTAGCGGAGGTTATATTTACAGCATTCTGCCCGTCAGCTACAGCCGGTACTGAAGAATTATAGAACAATGTATCGCCTATTTGTTTAAAACCTTCCGGTGATTTATCAATAAGTCTACCGAGCCATAATCTTACCTCTTCCATATAGGCAGCCATAAGAGCCAGAGCTGTAAGTGCGGCTGAACCGATTGCAAAACCTTTTCCGGTTGCGGCTGTTGTGTTGCCAAGTCCGTCAAGAGCGTCTGTTCTTTCCCTTACTTCTTTGGGAAGTTCCGACATTTCTGCATTACCTCCTGCATTATCAGCTATAGGTCCGAAAGCATCAGTAGCCAGTGTTATACCAAGTGTTGAGAGCATCCCTACGGCAGCGAAACCTATTCCGTATACGCCCATTGCGAAATTATGGAAGCCTCCTGCAAAACCATAGGCGGCGATAATACCAAGAACTATTGTAACAACCGGGATCCATGTTGAGAACATTCCAACAGCCATCCCTTCGATTATAACTGTTGCCGGTCCCTGCTGAGCCTGTTTGGCTATTCCCTGGGTTGGTTTGTTGCCGTCTGATGTAAAATACTCAGTAGCCTGTCCTATAATAACTCCGGCGACCAAACCTGAAACAGCTGCACCGAAAACGCCCCATGTGATCCAGTCTAAAGCAGCCAGGACAGCTAAAACAACAAGTATAAGTGCTGAACTGCCGCCTGTTCCGAGGAGCAGGGCACGTAGCAGTGCTTTAGGAGTCGCAGATTCTTTTGTACGTACCAGATAAACGCCTGCTATCGATAACAATATACCTATTGCAGAAACAAGCATCGGGGCAATCACTGCTTTCAACTGAAGGTCACCTGTGACTGCCGGTAACGCTGCTCCAAGTGCAGCAGTGGAAAGAATTGATCCGGCGTATGATTCATAAAGGTCTGCTCCCATTCCGGCGACATCACCTACATTATCACCAACATTATCAGCTATAGTTGCAGGGTTACGAGGGTCGTCTTCAGGTATACCAGCTTCAACTTTTCCAACAAGGTCAGCACCAACGTCGGCAGCTTTTGTAAATATACCACCACCTACACGGGCAAAGAGAGCCTGAGTAGAGGCACCCATTCCGAATGTAAGCATAACTGCGGTTATCTCAATGAGTTTCTCATGGTCAGTAGTACCGGCATGAACGAATGTAAGTCCCAGAAAATCCATTCCATTCTTCATATGCTCAGGGGTAAATACCCATCCGTTAAGAATAAGGAACCAGAGTGCTATGTCGAGAAGTCCGAAACCTACAACAACGAGGCCCATTACGGCACCACTTCTCAAAGCCACCTGCAATCCCTTGTTCAGCGATTTTGAAGCAGCCCATGCAGTTCTGTTTGAAGCAAAGGTAGCGGTCTTCATTCCCAGATAACCGCACAGTCCGGAGAAAAATCCACCGGTAAGGAACGCAACGGGTACAAAAGGATTCTGAATACCAAAATATGCGAGTATTGCCAGCAGGACAACAAGTATACCAAACACTTTGATTACAACTGAATACTGGCGTTTCAGGTAAGCCATGGCGCCTTCTCTTACATAGGCAGCAATCTCTTTCATTCTGTCAGTACCCTCTTCCTGAGCCTTCATACTTCTGTAAAATATCCAGGCGAAGAGCAGGGCACAGAGCGCTGAGATGGGAACAATCCAAAAAATACTACTTATCATGATCTGAATTTTTAATTAAAATTATGGGTTTCTAACCGGAAAAAAATTCCGCTACAAAAGTAATCTTGTTTTTCATTTATGCAAATGAAAAAAAGATATGATTATTGGACTATTGATGTTAATCATTCACAAGAATACCATGTTGAGATTAACAAAATCATTAATCCCGGGATAAACAAGCGCATTGATGATTTTTAAATTTCTCTGAAGAATTCGTAATTGATATCTTCGAGCTGTTTCATATCCGGATATGGATAGAAAAGAATTTCATCCTTTGACCCTACATAGAATCCGCTTTCAATTGTCCTGTAAAGAAGGGTGCCTGAAAATATCCTCTGGACTGTCTTCATATGCTTTTCATATTCGCCCTTGAGTATTTCAAGACAGTCCCTCAGATGCCCGATGTTTGGATAAGGCAGGTGTTCTGCTGAACCGCTTAGAGGATTTGTTGCGAGTTCCCCAAGCTTCAGATCAACGAAAAACAGCTTAGGAAGTACTATAGGTGTCGAACCGTCTGTCAGTCTCTTCAGAAACTGAGAAGGGGCCAGGCCGCTTGCTACAAGAGGATTTACCGGAGACAATTCCTGATAGAGATGAAGTTCATTTGCCGCTTCCTTGTTTTTATCATAAGCGGCCTGCTTCAATTCAAGAACACAACCATGGTCGGTAGTCAGGTACAGGCTCTTCAAAGCCGGAAGAGGAACCATCTCAAGAGTACGGTATACCGAAAGGTAAACAGAACTCTTTGGGCTTCCATCCTCCTTGGCAACACAACGCTTTTCCAGACTGTCTACATCGATTATGTCCTCTATTTTGCCGAGATCGACTTCAAAAAAGATCGTCTGACCTTTGTTTCTCTTTTTGGTCCCTGTCGAGAGATACATTCCAAATCCATCCGGGGGAAGCATCGAAGCCACAAGAGCTTCGGGAGTACTTGTTAAATAGACGTATTTGCTCATAGGAATATGTTTTAGGTGAAAAATATACTTCCTGAGGAGAAACAAAAAAAAGAACTGAGAATAAAACCTATATCAAATTTAATCTTCTTTTGTGAAGAATGAAAGGGAATATATATTTATTTATACCTTCTACTTTTATTACATTTGCCCCATTAAAATTTTAAGTACAGGACCAGGATGAATGATTTTTTTGATGACAAGATTTCGGAAAGGCTTGGAGGCGCAAGCTTTGGAAAATCGACGGTAATATACAAGTTCGAACTGATCAAAAGAGCTAAGGCAGCAGCCAGAAAAGCACATCCGGAACTGTCTCTTATCGATATGGGTGTTGGCGAACCTGACTGGCCTGCTGATGAAATTGTCGTAAAGACACTGGCTGAAGAAGCAGGCAAACCTGAAAACAGGTGGTATTCCGACAATGGCATTCCCGAATTCCAGGAAGCTGCAGCCGGATACCTCGAAAAGGTCTATGGAGTGAAAGGTCTTGTCCCTTCTGAAAACATAATACACGGAATAGGATCCAAACCTGTACTTGCTATGCTCCCCATCTGCTTCATTAATCCAGGCGATCTGCTGCTTACAACTGTTCCGGGATACCCTGTCACCGCAACCTATACAAGATATCTTGGAGGAGAAGTATACAACCTGCCTCTGCTTGAATCAAATGATTTCCTGCCTGACCTGGATTCAGTGCCTCCGGCTGTTCTGAAAAAAGCAAAGCTTCTATATATCAACTACCCTAACAATCCTACAGGAGCAGTAGCAACCCGGGAATTCTTCAGGCATGCAGTCGATTTTGCCTTGAAGAACAATGTCATAGTAATTCATGATGCAGCATATGGCGCTCTTACATATGATGGATACAAACCTCTTAGCCTGATGTCAATCGAAGGTGCAATGGATGTCGCGATTGAAGTCCATTCCCTCTCGAAAGCCTTCAACATGACCGGCTGGAGAATAGGTTTTGTATGCGGTAACAGCAAGGCTGTAAAAGCCTATGCGACTGTTAAGGACAATACCGATTCCGGCCAGTTCAGGGCAATCCAGAAAGCCGGCATAAAAGCATTCAATAATACAAGCATTACAGAAAAAACAATCTCAAAATACTCCAGGAGATTCGATCTTCTTGTTGATGCCCTTAACGAGACAGGATTCAGGACAAAGAAACCAAAAGGGTCTTTCTACTGCTATGTGAAAGCTCCATCAGGAACAGAGGATGGAAAAGTGTTCAATACTGCATCCGAATTCTCCGAATTTCTCATAAAGGAATCCCTCATATCAACAGTTCCATGGGATGATGCCGGAAAATATGTCAGATTCTCAGTTACTTTCGAAGCAGAGGACATCGGGAAGGAAAGACAAGTAATTGACGAGATGAAGAGAAGGATAAAAAAGCTTAAGCTTAAATTTTAAATTCAGGTCAATATCTGCCGGCTGCCTGATTTCTGCTTCCGGCTTGCTGTTTCAGGGCCTCAGTGAGGCCTAAACTATTAAAGATACAAAAAATGTCTGAAATATCCGCGGTTATTATAACATTTAATGAAGAATCTTATATTGAAAAATGCCTCAAATCATTAAAGGATATTGCAGATGAGATCGTTGTAGTTGATTCATTTTCGACTGATTCAACTGAAATCATCTGTAACCGGTACAATACAAGGTTTATAAAGCACAAATTTGAGGGTTATGTGGAGCAGAAGAATTATGCAGTTTCACAGGCAAAAAACAGATATGTCCTGTCTCTTGATGCTGACGAAGCGCTAAGTGATGAGTTAAGGGAATCAATCCTTAAAATAAAAAACAGCATCGGGTATGACGGCTACTATTTCTACCGCCGGAATAATTACTGTGGTAAGTGGATGATACAATCCCTCTTTGTACCCGACAGGCATATGAGGTTATTCGACAGGTCAAAAGGCAAATGGACAGGGTTTAATCCTCACGATAAGTTCATTCCTGATACTGGTGCCAGGACGAAAAAGCTCAGGGGCGACCTGCTTCACTGGAATTATGCATCGTTTACGGAACATAAGGAAAGAATGGATCGCTACTCTACGATTGCTGCTGATGCGTACTTTAAAAAAGGGAAGAAAGCCGGTCCGTTTGCCGGCCCCCTGCACATGATCTGGAGGTTTTTCAGGTCTTATATATTGGAAGCAGGATTTTTGAATGGCTATAAGGGATACGTCTTCTGTAAAATTACGGCATTGTCAAGTTTCCTTAAATATTCGAAGCTCAGAAATCTCTATATAACGACAAAAAATCAATAAATCAGCATATGCTTTTTGATGAAGATATAAAGAACGCTTTAAATACCCTTAAGAACGGAGGTGTTATCATTTATCCCACAGATACAATCTGGGGTATTGGCTGTGATGCCACTAATCAATCAGCAGTTGAGAGGATTAATACGATAAAACTGCGTCGGGAAAGTAAGAGTCTGATCATTCTTGCAGATAGTGTGGCGATGCTTGAAAGGTATGTAAGAGAGGTGCCCTCTGTAGCTTATGACCTGATTGAAGTATCGGATTCGCCGCTTACGATAATTTACCCGGAAGGAAAGAATCTTGCGTCAGGGATTTGTAGTGATGATGGTTCCGTCGGAATAAGGATTTGCCGGGACGATTTTTGTTCTGAGTTGATTACCCGTTTAAGGCGTCCGCTTGTGTCGACCTCGGCAAACAGAAGCGGGGAGCCCTTCCCGTCTGATTTCTCCGCTATAGATCATGACTTGTTGAAAGAAGCAGATTACGTGGTAAAATACCGGCAGGAAGACCGGCGAAAAAATTCGCCTTCGCCGGTCATTAAAATCGATAAAAAAGGAGTAATTGAAATTATAAGGAAGTGAAAGTCTTAGTCAGCTGACCTTATATGCCCTGAACCTGAGGCCCTTGAATCAATTCTGGGATTACCTCTGTATGTTATGTTACCGCTACCCGATATTCTTGCTGTCAGAGAATCGCCCGCCTTACAGAAACAGCTGCCGCTGCCTGAAACGCTTACATCAAGGTGATCGATCTCAAAATCCCTTCCGGTGTAATTTCCTGATCCGCTTATTGATATATCGCCCCTGTCGGCACTGCCTTCTCCCTGGATAAGAATATTGCCTGAGCCCGATATGCCACAGTCAAGATCGTCAACTTCGATTCCCGCCGTTGTAAGCTTTCCGCTACCGCTTACACTAAGAGACAGATCGTCAATATCCTTGATGTCATCAACTATCTCTGCCCTCCCCGATCCGGAGACACCGAGACCTTCGAGTTCGGGTAAAGTAATGTAAACATCAACCCTTTCGTCAAGATCAGAAAACCGGAATCTGAATGTCTCCCTCTTGATTACGAGTCTGTCTCCCGTAACTTCGGTTATCACTCTTTCAACATCATCTTCTTCACCCTCAAGTACGACACTGAATTCAGGACCGATCCTGACTGTAAGATTACCCGAAACACCATAACTGATCCTGGTGAATCCCTTTACATTACGCTTATCTTTAATGGCTGAGGCAGCAAGCACATTTCCTGTAATAATGAATGCGCTTAACAAGAACAAAAGAACTTTTTTCATCTTATGAATAGTTTGAATTGAGAAAACTTTCAATAAAGACGAATTAAAAGTGAAAATGATGCAGCAAAAATGAAGTTTTAAATTGCTGCCTGTAAAAAGAATCGTTGAATTTAGTGTTTTATGACTGTTTTTCCGACTAAAAGGGAGAGTCAGTTAAGTTCTGTCAGTCCCTCCGGGAGATCCATTGTGATGATCTTCCTCCGCCTGTCAATCCTGCTTATCAGGTTTTCATGAAGAGGGATGAGCACAGTATTTCCGGAGCCCGTATCAACATTAAGAAGGAGCTGCCCGGGGTTTTCAGTTATTCCCGTAACTTTACCTATGAGCTTATTATCAATTGTATGAATTTTAAAGCCAAGGATGTTTTCAGGATCTCTTGATTTTGTAATGCCGGTGGTTTTTTGTGTAAGGAACACCTTACAGTTCAGGAATTCTTTCACCTTTTCAGATGAATCATATCCTTCAAACCTGAGGAGGAGGGTATCTGAACCTGAGTATTCGGATCCAGATATTAAAAAAGGAACGGGTTTCCCTTCAATTTCGAGGAAAACCCATTCCAAAACCGGTAGTTTATTTCTGAAATCATTCCCGAGCTTTATTATCACCTCACCCTTATGACCATGCAGTTTGATAATATGCCCAAGTAATATGTCAGCTTTATAAGCCATTGGATTGCTGATCGGATTGATCAGGGTTTATTCCTGTGGCTTTGCTTCTTCTGCAGGTTGCTGCTCCGGTTTGTCTTCAGCAGGAGTACTTGTAGCTTCAGCAACCGGTTCTGTTACCGGAGCTTCAGCCTGAGCTGCAGCTTCCTCCTTTGCAGCAAGTTCAGCCTGTTTTTTGGCAAGCTTTGCTGCTCTGGTTTCGTTGATTTTCTTTTCTGCCGCGAGCTTCTTCACGAGTTCATCATCTTTGGATTTCTCAAGGCCTGATTTTTTTGCCTCGATCTTTGCATCATTCTGCTTCATCCATTCTTCAAAACGCCTCGTTGCTTCAGCATCATCAAAAGCACCCTTTCTGACTCCTTCAAGAAGATGCTTTTTAAGCAGAACACCTTTGTAAGACAGGATAGCCCTGCATGTGTCTGAGGGTAATGCGCCATTTTGCAGCCAACCGAGAGCCTTGTCGAAATCGAGTTCGATTGTGGCGGGGTTAGTGAGCGGATTGTATTTTCCGATCTTTTCAATATATCTGCCATCCCGTGGCGACCTGCTATCTGCTACCACAATGTGGTAATAGGCCAGTTTCTTGCGGCCTTTCCTAGCTAATCTGATTCTAACTGCCATTAATTTAAAACGCTTTTATTTAACCTCTTTAAAAATTGTGGGTGCAAAGATAACAGTAAATATTTACCGGACAAACGAATGACGCTAAATTATCTTCTTATAAAGCTCCGGTTACTTCGCAACATCCCACCATACCCTGTCGGTTATTGTAAGTCCGGCTGGCATGTTCTCACCATTATATAATCTCTCCTCATCAGGATAGGGATACCTTCTGGGGATCTGATTAATCACTGCTCCTGTTGCAAGGGTTAGTGACGGTATTCCTGTCCTTCTCCAGTCGGTCCATACCTCAGGCTGCAGAAATGAACTTAAATACTTCTGGGTCAAAATATTCTGCAGGGTTAAAGATGGAGCATTGACCTTGTTGGAATTATACCATGTGCCATCTCCGTAAACACCCTCCCTCTGCAGTGAGGCTTTAATACCTTCATTGCAGGCATCAAGTGCCAGAGGATCTGAGGCATTAAGTTTAAATCTTACCTCAGCTTCGATGAATTTGACCTCGGAATAAGAGATCAGATCAATTGGAGAATCTGTTGAAGCGTATCCCGGGCCTATTGAAGCTGCGTCCAGATTTGGATTCCCTGAGGGAGATCCTTCGTCGCCATAGAAATAGACAGCTTTTCTCGGATCATCAGTTGCATCAAGCATTGTTATTAATGTTGAATTGGCTGAATAATATCCTGCCCTTTCAGATTCATACTGGTACATGGGATTTGAGTTGTTGTAGGCAGTCCCGAACGGAACTCTCATGTTATCGGCGTTACTTGAAAAAGAATTGGCGACTGCAGCAAGAGCATCAGTCAGGGCAGAGTTCCCTTTTCTCTTTTCCATATGCAGGCTGAACCTTGCTTTAAGCGCATAGGCAGCTTTTATCCATTTGTCAAGGTCCCCTCCATAAATAAGATCTTCAGTATCCGGACTGAAGAGACTTTCGGTTGCATTCAGATCAGTAACTGCCTCACTCAGAAGAGTAAAGATGGTAGTATAGATCTCCTCCTGGGTATCGTATTCAGGAGTAAAATCACTTTCATACCCCTTGAAAGCATCGGAATATGGGATGTCCCCCCAATGATCGGTAGTGATCCCGAGAAGATAAGCCATCAGTACCTTTCCTACTCCGGCAAAATGAGGTGATTCCTTCTCTTCTGCTTTATCAATCATCAGTTTGACGTTCATCATTGCAGGAGTATAAAGTGTCCAGCCCCAGGCATTTGTCACATCTGCCTCATTCAGTATATATATATCGGCATCTGCCGCCTGGCTTTGAAGGCCCGTTATCTGCTGCATCCATGCACAATCCCATCTGGCAATCTCACCTCCAACCACATATGCGGCATTTACTTCAGCCGGGGCAAGAAGCTGTGCCATTGAGACATCGGAAGGATTATTAGGATCAATGTTTATATCCGGATCGATCCATTTTTCGCAAGCCACTGACAAAAAGGCGATTACGATAAAAGAAAATATTAGTTTTTTCATCTCTTTACTGTTTAAAATTAAAAATCGACTTTCAGTCCGAATACATATGACTTTGTATTGGGCATGTTGAAATAATCAAGCCCCTGTGCATTGAATGCCCCCATAAGGTTTGTCTCCGGATCAATACCCTGATATGGAGTTGAAAGCCAAAGATTGCGTCCTGTAGCGTATAATGTTAATCCTTTTACAAAAGGCTTTTTAATGATTTTATCCAGATCATAGGAAAGTGATACTTCACGCAGTCTGACCCAGTCAGTTTTTTCAACAAACTGTTCCTGGGCAGGACTTGAACCGCCTCCGATAACTGTATAATAATACTGGGAATATGTTGCAGCAATATCATTTGCAGCTCCGGTCGATATGATCTCCCCGTCAGAATCAAGATGACCCTTAACACCATCAAAGACAGCAGTCTGACCTCTGTTCTCGGTGATCTTGGAGGTCCCGAAACCCAGCAATCTTGATAAAGTGCCGTTCCACATTATGCCTCCATGCTTTATGTCGACAAGGAATGAAAGGGTTGCGCCCATGAATGAGATCTCATTGTTTATTCCCATTGTCCATTTGGGAGCTATCTGCCCCAGCGATTTCATCGTCTCATCCTTGATCGGATACCCATACCCTGCACTTTCTTCATCATCATTAATAATCACATTCCCTTCATTATCTTTAAAGAAACCTGTACTGAACATACTGCCGTATGCCTCCCCGACAACTACATTTATTGTAGTTCCTGTAAATCCCCCCAGCCCAATATCTGTTACACCGGGAGCCAGCGATAAAACTTTGTTTACGTTCTTCGTAAAGTTCACAGTCAGTCCCCAGTTAAATCCGGGCCTGGACACAGGTACTACGTTTCCCATAATTTCTATTCCCTTGTTTTCCATTGTAGCAGCATTCATGTACTGGGCGTTGAATCCTGAGCTCCCTGTTATCGGAACCTGTATGAGAAGATCCTTGTTCTGGTTATTGTAGTAGGTAATATCGAAATTGATCCTGTTCTGCAGAAGTTTCAGTTCAAGGCCTATTTCACGTGACATCATGCTTTCGGGCTTAATATTAGGATTTGCCAGGACATTATTCGGTGAGAATCCTGCAATTCCGTTAAAGGGAAATGAATCACCTGTTGCCCAACCATCAACAACGGTCGCCGACAAAAATGTATTAATTGTATTGTAGGCTGTAGCATGATTGGCTATCTGTGCATATGAAGCCCTTATTTTACCATACGACAGGAACTTATTATTCTTCAGGAACGGAAGTTCGCTGAAAATAAAGCCAAAGCTTGCCGATGGAAAAAAGAAGCTGTTGTTCTCCATTGGCAGAGTTGTTGACCATTCATTCCTTCCAGTGAAGCCAAGGTAAAGCATACTTCTGTATGACAATTGTATATCACCATATAATGCGGCGGTACGATATTTTGTTGTTGTTTCCCTCACAAGCTGGGAAGAAGTGTTTGACATATGGTAGAAATCCGGTACGACAAATGTATTTCCCTGTGTATAAAGCTGCTGGTTAAGGCTCTGGAACATATTCTGACCTACAGTAATGTTAGCACTGAACAAAGGGAAAAGCTCTTTGTTGTAGTTGATTGTAAGATCAGAGTTAATGTTATTATTGTAGTGATGATCCTCTTCCTGCTGGCCGTCAGGAGCATTGGCAGAAAGTATAGCCATATGCCCGCTTCTGCGGTCGAAATAAATATCCTCACCCAACCTGTATGTGACAGTCATATCTTTTAGAGGATTATAAACCAGCATAGCATATCCGATAACCCGGTCGACCTTATCTGTAAACTGATTCTTGTTCACGGTCCAGTAGGGATTGTCATAAGAGGCGGTATACCTGCGCGGCGAACCATCTTCATACATATAAGAATCAGGATATTTATATCCGTCCGGGCCATGCCCGTTGGCGTTGTCGAAAGTGGGGGTACAGCGCAGCAAAGTAAGCATAACACCTGAGGTATTGGAGCCCTGTTGCTGTCTTACACCTCCTGAATGGATATAATTGGCACTGGCCGATGCCCTGATCTTGCTGCCAATCTTAGTTTCACCGGATAACTTAACAGTAGTCTTTCCGAATTTGTTCCTGGGTACGATGCCTGTTGATGAATTATTCCCGACTGAGAGAAGGAAATTTGCATCAAGGGTTCCTCCCGATAAGGTCAGGTTATTATTAAAAGTCTTCCCTGTCCTGAAGAAATCACCTGCGTTATCGTAAGCCTTTGCCAGCAGGTTTGCTTTTGCGGTCGGATCAGTGGCCAGTACCAGTTTCCCGTTCCTGTCGCGCGGATAATCTGTAGCTCCGTCAAACCTCATGTCTGAGATCCTGGGCCCCCAGGAATATGGAGTTGTGGTGCTGTATGTACCATTTAATCCCTGTGCGTACATCATCTGCATTTCAGGTAACTTGTTAACCTCGTCAAATGCTATTGAGGAAGAGAAGCTTACTGCTATCTTGCCTCCTGTATCCGCTCCCTTCTTGGTTGTAATAATGATAGCTCCGTTACCGGCTCTCATCCCGTAGAGGGCAGTAGCAGCGCCTCCCTTAAGAACAGAAACACTTTCAATGTCATCGGGATTAAGGTCTATAGCCCGGTTGGAGTAGTTAACCCCCTGGGTCAGGTTATTCCTTCCGTCATCAGGATTACCTGAATATTCCATTGAATTATCAATCGGTACTCCGTCAATAACGAACAATGGCTGGTTATTCCCCGAAATTGAATTTTGTCCGCGGATTGTTATGAATGAAGCAGCTCCGAGTACACCGGCAGAACTTGTAATGTTCACACCTGCCACTCTTGAGGTAATGGCAGCAAGCATGTTCCCGGTCTTAGCCTTATTGATCGACTCGCCGGTCACATCCTGTACGGCATATCCAAGGGCTTTTTTCTCCCTTGAAATACCGATTGCTATAACGACTACCTCATCAAGACCCAGAACATCCTGTTCAAGAGTCACATCAATAACAGAACGGTTCCCGATATCAACTTCCAGTTTTTTCATACCTATGTAAGTAAAAACCAGGGTAGTGGCATTATTGGGAACAGCCAGAGAATATTTACCGTTAATGTCTGTGGTTATCCCAATGGTGGTCCCCTTAACAAACACTGATACTCCCGGCAAAGCACCCTCTCCCGGAATGGAAGAGGTTACACTACCTGTAATGGTCTTCTGCTGAGCATTCGCTGATAAAACAAACACCCAACAGACCATAAATAGCAAGAGAAGTTTTCTCATGTCTTTTAATTTAGGTTAATAATAAAAATTGAGGAATACTAAGATCCCTTTACTGTCCGGATTGAAAATTAAACAAGGATTTTTACATAATCCCCCGCCACTTAATGGATGGTTGAAACGGGTTTATAATTGGTAAATAACGGTATACGGAATATTTTACCGCTTATCAACAATCTGCTTCCGGATAATCCTATTTTAAGTATTTTTGTTTGCTGGCCAATTATTCTAAAGAATCCATCAGATGACTGATTTTGCTCACTTACATGTCCATACGCAGTACTCAATCCTTGACGGTGCTGCAAATATCCAGTCACTTGTTGAGAAGGCCAAATCGCTGGGGATGGAAGCTCTTGCAATAACCGATCATGGAAATATGTTCGGAGTAAAAGAGTTCCATAATATTGCCACAAAAAAGGGGATCAAACCTATTATCGGATGTGAGATTTATGTGGCAAAGAGATCAATCAAAGAGGTGACTGTAAAAGAAGACCGCTCTGGAGATCATCTTATTCTTCTAGCAAAAAACCTCACCGGATATAAAAACCTTATCAAGCTTGTTTCGGTTGCCTGGACTAAAGGATTCTATTACAAGCCAAGAGTTGATAAAGAACTCCTGCTCAAATACCGCGAAGGGCTCATTGCTTCATCTGCATGCCTTGCAGGTGAGATTCCCGATGAGATATTGAATGGCACTATAGAAGGTGCTGAAACAGCTCTTAAAAGCTACCTTGACATCTTTGGTGATGACTTTTATCTTGAGCTGCAACGTCATGAGACTTACGATCCTGACGCTGACATGAGCGTATTCCCTCTTCAGCAGAAAGCAATAGAGGTGATGAAGAAGCTTGCTCTAAAATATAAGGTTAAGCTTATTGCAACGAACGATGTTCACTTTATTAACGCTGAAGATGCTGAAGCTCATGACAGACTGATCTGCATAAATACTGCAAAGGACATTGATGATCCTGACAGGTTAAGATATTCAAAACAGGAATACCTTAAAACAACTGAGGAGATGGCCGGGATATTCAGTGATATCCCGGAAGCAATTGAAAATGTTGCTGAAGTCATTGCAAAAGTTGAAAAATACAAGCTCGATCATGATCCTGTAATGCCTGAATTTGAACTGCCTGAAGGATACACTGACAAAGATGTGTACTTAAGGCATCTGACATATAAGGGAGCTGAAAAAAGATGGGGGACACTCACAAAGGAACATACTGACAGGATTGATTTTGAACTTGACACTATCGCCAAAATGGGATTCCCGGGATACTTCCTGATTGTTCAGGATTTTCTGGATGCTGCCAGGAGGATGGGAGTTTCTGTTGGTCCGGGAAGAGGCTCTGCTGCAGGTTCTGCTGTAGCTTATTGTCTAAGGATAACCGACATCGATCCGATCAGATATGGTCTTCTCTTTGAGAGATTCCTCAACGTCGACAGAATCTCTATGCCTGATATTGATATCGATTTTGATGAAGACGGCAGGGAATCGGTGCTGAAATATGTAGTGAATAAATACGGCCATGATAAAGTTGCACATATTATCACTTTCGGGTCGATGGCAGCTAAAATGGCTATAAGGGATGTAGCAAGGGTGCAGAAACTTCCGCTGCCTGATGCCGACCGGCTGGCAAAACTTGTACCCGAGAGGCCGGGGATCACACTTACACAGGCTTATGCAGAAGTGCCGGAACTAGCAAAAGAAAGAGAATCATCCAATAAACTTATATCACAGACACTTAAATATGCAGAGGTCCTCGAGGGTTCGATAAGGCAGACAGGAGTTCATGCATGCGGGATCATAATCGGAAAGGACTCTCTCGACAACTATATCCCGATCTGCACAGCGAAGGATACTGAGTTATATGTTACTCAGTTTGAGGGGACCCATGTGGAATCTGTGGGCCTGCTCAAAATGGATTTTCTCGGTTTAAAGACCCTCTCAATTATAAGGGATGCCGTAGAGAACATTAAAAAATATAAGGGGGTTGAGATTGATATTGAAAGGATACCCCTCGATGATAAAAAGACCTTCGAACTGTTCAGCAACGGCGAAACTACGGGGATCTTCCAGTTTGAATCTTCAGGAATGAAAAGATATCTGAGAGAACTGATACCTAATCGTTTTGAAGATCTTATTGCAATGAACGCCCTCTACAGGCCGGGACCCATGGAATACATCCCGAAATTCATCAGACGAAAACACGGCACGGAAAAGATTGATTACACTCTCCCCGTGATGGAAAAATACCTGAATGATTCGTATGGGATTACAGTATATCAGGAGCAGGTCATGCTTCTTTCACAGGAACTCGCCGGATTTACAAAAGGTGAAGCAGATTCTGTCCGTAAAGCGATGGGTAAGAAGAAAAAATCCATCATGGATGAGCTGAAGATCAAATTCATTGAAGGCTGTGCAAAGAATGGTTATGATGAAAATATAGTTAATAAGATCTGGGCCGACTGGGAAGCTTTTGCTCAGTATGCCTTCAACAAATCCCACTCGACATGTTATGCTCTTGTAGCATATCAGACCGGCTACCTGAAGGCTCATTACCCTGCTGAATTCATGGCTGCTGTCCTCAGCCGTAATATCAGCGATATTAAAAAGATAACTGTATTCATGGACGAGACTCGCAGGATGGGGATGGAAGTGCTGGGACCGGATGTCAATGAAAGTAATGTGAAATTCACAGTTAACAAGGATGGCAACATCCGTTTCGGACTGGGTGCAATAAAAGGAGTCGGCGAAGGCGCTGTTCTGCAGCTTATAGAAGAACGAGAGAAAAATGGATTATATAAAAGCATCTATGATCTTGTAGAAAGAGTCAACCTAAACTCCCTGAACAAAAAGAATCTTGAAGCAATGGCTGTGGCCGGAGCATTTGACTGCTTTCAGGAGATAAGCAGGGCCCAGTATTTTGCACTCGACACAAAAGGTTCCAGCTTTATTGAAAGCCTGATCAGATACGGGAATAACGCCAAGACGATCAGGAACTCATCAATACAGACACTGTTCGGTGATTCCGGCGGCGGTTTTGAGCTTATCAGACCGGAACCGACTGTCTGCCCCGACTGGCCCAAGCTTGAGAAACTGAACAGGGAAAAGGAAGTTATTGGAATATATCTCTCTTCACACCCGCTTGATGATTTTAAGCTTGAGCTCGATACTTTCACTACGGCTACTCTCGCCGATCTTCAGAATATGAGGGAATATCTCGACAGGGAGGTAGTTGTGGCAGGTATGGTCTCGGAAACAAAAAACGGCATAGGCAAGAACGGAAAACCATATGGCTCATTTACACTGCAGGACTATACCGATTCCTTCAGATTCATAATGTTTGACAAAGACTATATTGATAATAGTAAATTCTTTATAACAGGATATTATCTCCTTGTTAAAGGAAGAGTCCAGAAAAGAAAATTCAGAGAAGATGAACTGGAATTCAGCATCAAAAAGATCAATCTGTTATCAAGCGTAAAAGATGAACTGATCAAAAGCGTGACTCTTAAAATTAATGCTGAAATAATAAGCCCTGAACTTATAAATGATTTGAGAGAGCTGATACGCCAAAATAAAGGTGAAACAGAGCTTAAATTCATGTTTATAGATAATGAGGACAAGATCTCATTACCAATGTTTTCGAGAACCATGAGAGTAAGGCTGAACAATGAGTTTATTTCTTACCTCGATGATCACCCGGGTATTGAATATAAAGTTAATTAGCTATCTTTACGCCCGGCATTTTTACTGATATTTTTAATACTTTTTTTTATGGCAATAGAGGTTAATGATACCAATTTTGAAGACGTCGTGATAAAATCAGACATACCTGCAATTGTTGATTTCTGGGCAGAGTGGTGTGGCCCGTGCAGAATGATCGCACCATCCATCGAAGAGATGTCAGGCGAATTTTCAGGCAAAGCAGTGGTGGCTAAATGCGATGTCGATAACAGCCCTCAGGTAGCTATTAAATACAGTATCAGGAATATCCCGACAATACTTTTCTTTAAGGACGGTAAGATTGCCGATAAACAGGTAGGAGCTGTTCCTAAAAATGTCCTTGTAAATAAACTGAAAAGCCTTCTTTAAGACATCAATCTGATAATTCCAACCCACCCGGGAAAATGACGGTTTGTATTTTTGCTGCATCCAGCAGCAGGATAGATAGCAAATATGCAGAAGCAGCCTCAGAGCTTGGTTCCTTATTTGCACGTTCGGGAATAGACGTTGTTTTTGGAGGAGGAGGTATCGGACTGATGGGAAAGATCGCCGACGCCATTATTTCTGAAGGGGGAAATATTACCGGAGTGCTTCCTTCATTCATGAAAGAGGAAGGATGGGGTCATCACGGGTTGGATGAAATGATCATTACAAATGACATGGGCGAAAGAAAAAAGAGGATGTTTGAGATGTCCGATGCAATTGTTGCCCTGCCCGGAGGTATCGGGACCCTTGAAGAACTGACTGAGGCCATTACATTGAAACAGCTGAGCCTTTTTCGCGGACCGATAATTGTACTGAATACCCTTGGCTTTTATGACCGGTTCTTTCAGTTTATAGAACACATGGTCGAAAGCAACTTTATGAGGCTTGAACATAAAGGCATATGGGAGATCGTCAATACGCCGGAAGAGGCAATAAATGCTCTCGGGAAAAGAAAAAATGACGAAGACTGGCGTAAAATTGCCAAAATCTAACGTGCCGGTATCCTCATTCCAAGGAACAGCATGTCATCTACCTGTGGCAGATCGCCTTTCCATTCCAGGATAGTTCTGCTTATTATTTCGTGTTGTTCCCCGACCGGTAGATGATGTATCGCGAGTAACATTTTTTTAATGTTCCCTGATTTGAATTTCTTTACTTCATTCGACCCGAACTGATCAGCATACCCGTCAGAGCACATGTAAATCATATCACCCGGCTTGACATCAATTAACTGGTTAATGAACGTTTTCTCTTCCTGCTGTGTCGACATTCCGATCGGGAACCTGTCACCTTTATAAACAGAAAGCTGACCATCACTTACAATATAAAGGGGATTGAAAGCTCCGGCAAATTCCAGTAAATATCTCCTTCGGTCAAAAACTGCCAGGGCAAGATCCATACCGTCGTTAATCGTTTCCTCATTCCGCTGTTTAAGGGCTTTGACAACTTCTTCATTCAGCTTATCAAGTATCTCTCCGGGATGTATGATCCCATACTCTTTCACTACTTTGTCGAGGGAATTATGGCCGATTATCGACATAAATGCACCGGGAACACCATGCCCTGTACAGTCGCAGGCCGCTATGAACTGAAGATCACCCGTGGAGTACATCCAGTAAAAATCACCGCTTACAATATCCTTTGGCAGATAGAATACGAAAGTATCCGGGAAGGTGTTCTCCATCGGAAGCATCGCTCTCTGTATCCTCTCTGCATACCTTATACTTGCTGTAATGTCCCTGTTTTTTTCCTCAATTTCTTTGCTCTTCTGAACTACTTCCGCTGTCCGCTCCGCGACTTTAGCTTCCAGGATCTTCTTTTCCCTTATCAGGTTTTTCTCGCGTATTTTTATATAAATGATGATCCCTGCGGCTGCCAGTATGATTGCACTCAGAATGAACCAGGGGCTCTTATAGAAAGGAGGTTTAATGACAAATGAATACTCAACAGGTTTTTCATTCCAGTAACCATAACCGTTGGAAGCCATTACCATGAAAGTATAATGACCCGGAGGCAGGGAATAATCCTGCATTGTCTCACTGCTGGCATGTTTCCATCCCGGATCGAAGCCCCTGAGCATCACTTTGAATTTGACAGCATCCGGCTCCATGAGACTTACACAGTAGTATTTAAATACAATCGAATTTTCCTTATAATTCAGTCTCAGTCCATTTTCCATTGTTCTTGGACTATAATTCACTTCCATCCTGCTTATGTGCACGACCGGTTCTTTGCTCACCGGAGGCATCAATCCGGGGTTCAGCATTGTAATGCCATTGGCGGTACCGAAACACAGATTACCACTATTATCAGACAGCGAAGCATTAAGATTCGTCTCTATACCGGAAAAACCATTTCTCCTTGTGAAAGAAGCAATAGTGCTGTCCCTGAGATTGTACCTGTTCAGCCCCTTATTTGTTCCAATGTAAAGATAGTCCTTCCCTTCAGGCTGCAGCAGTTTGACATTGTTTGAAAGAAGTCCTGTCTCTTCAGTGAGGTTCAACACAATAGTATCGTTACTAAGTGACAAAAGGCCGCTGGGCGTTCCGATCCAGATATTTCCGTCTGCAGTCTGGGTAATGGCCTTTGGAATATATTCTTCTCCGATATTGATCTTCCTGAATTCCTTTTTCTGGGAATCGTATTTCGTAAGACCTGACTTATTTTCTGATCCTATCCATATATTATTGTCCCTGTCGCAGAAAAGTGCAGTGATCGATGTACCAGCCAGCCCGTTCTCCTGTGAAAAATAAGATATTTCGTCTTTATTCCTGTCAAACATTACAAGCCTGTCCATATTCCCGATCCACAGCCTGTTGCTTTTATCAAGAACGAGTGCAGTTATTATGGCATTGATATGCAGATAACTGTTGATCCTGGTATCATAAGTAAACCGCTTTGTGTTCATATCATACCTTGACAATCCTGATCCGTCGGTACCGATCCAGATTGTTCCTGCCCTGTCGGATTCAATAAATCTTATTTTTGCCCCGGCTGAGCTGAAAAACTGAACGTTATTTCTGCCCAGGGCAATGGGTGTGTATACTGATATCCCTTTGTTAGTACCAATCCAGTATCTTCCCAGTTCATCCTGTTCAACAGCAAAAACACTTTTGTCCGGCAGAAATTTTTCATCACTCCATGTCAGAAAATGATCTCCCTTATAAATGCTGATCCCGTTATAGTGATCGGCAATTATCATATTTTGCTCCTTATCCTCGATAATACAATGGATTGAAGTTGCTTCCAGTCCATTTGACTGGTCATAAACCTTTATCTTTTCTCCCTCAAATACAGTTATACCGCCTCCAAAGGTCCCTGCCCAGATATTTCCCCTATAGTCTTCGGTAATGTAAGAGATCATATTCCTGGATAATCCGTCCCTCACATCGAAAACCCTCATTTTACCTGAATCGACATCATATTTGTACAAGCCGCCGTTATGGGTTCCGTACCAGTAATTGCCTTTGCTGTCCTGGAACATAACTATGACATTAAAGAATTTTGTCAGACCCGGGGGACTGAAGGTTTCGAAATTATTCCGGGAAGGGTTGAATTTTTTTATGCCTGCATAAGGTGTGATACAATAAAAATTATTTGCATTATCTATGCAAACTCCTGATATCTGGTCACTCAGGCCATCTTTACCCAGATACTGGGTTCCTGACAGAACTGTATCACCTCTTCGGGGGAAAGAGGTCAGAATGGCGCCGTTATTCATTGTGGTGATCCAGATCTTTCCGTTAAGCTGCCTGATACCTGTAATATCACCATCAAGTGATATCGAATCAAACTTGAGCTTGAAGAAGGTCCCCCTGTCATATAAAGAGAGTCCTCCGTTGAGGTGTCCGAACCATATTCTTCCCAGGGTGTCTTCTGTCATGCAGAAAACACCTCCCCCGGCCATATTCTGTGCTGAAGTGAAATTTTCAAATCCTGATCCGTCGAATCTGGAGACTCCGCTTTCCGTTCCGAGCCAGATCCAGTCGTTCCTGTCCTGGATCACAGTATATACTTTCGATGATCCAAGTCCCTGTTCAACACCATAGCTCTCAAAAAAACAGGTTTGCGCCTGAATGATTTTCCCTGAAAACAGTATCAGGAAGGTCAGCAGACAGGTTACACTGATGGCCTTTTTGGAGCAGAACAGATATGTCAGATTCATTATTTTTATTTTGCTATAAAGAAGAATGTACCATCTTCATCTTTCAGTCCGGTTATCTTACCGAATTTTGGTTTTTGCTGATTATTACTACCGACAGCTGTTGCCACTTTCATAACTATTTCTTCAATGGGGATACAAGCATTTGGATTATTTGTAAGTGCTGAAGCAAAGGTCCTTGTAAATTGCGAATCGTCAACTGCAAGCTCATACCCTGCTGATGAAAATACCTGTGACGATTTGAACTGAGTGGCCTGCCAGTCGTCGCAGCTTCTCTTTTTCAGGTCGGATCTCATTGCCTGGTAGAAACTCGGACCGGACTCGCATGCATCAGTCACAACCAGAGTATGTGTAAGATAAACAAGATATGGCTCCATTGATGCCCTTAATGTATTGAGGTTAAAATAAGTGAACTCATCATCCCTTTTTGCATCTACAGGGATCCAGTAACCGACATCATTGATGAATTTCCCATGACCGGCATACCAGATGAGAAGAGATTTAACCTGGTTTGTTCTTATAAGATCCCTCAGCTCAATAGAGAAGAATCTCTCCATTTCGGCCTTTGTCATGTTTTGCTTACGTATGTAATTATGGATCTGATAGCCGGAGAATGCCTGCATCATTAAATTATAGTCCTTCAGCGGCCCGTCGAGACTGGCAAATGTTGAATACTTTGAATTTTCGATAAAAATCACCCATGTTTTACCCATTGGGTTGGTCTGGGCAAGATTTGCGCCTTCCCTGTTAAGATCGAATTCATTTGACTGTTTGTTACCGTAAATATCCTCAACTTCAACGATAATTTTATTCTTATTCAGTATATCAACGGTGGCAGTGAAAACCGGATTCAGTTCGTTCAGGGGATAACTGGCGGTAACTCCTTCTATGAATATTGATTTTATTTTGCTCTCATCAGTTATCCTGCCCTGGATGAACAGTGAAGGAGAGTTATTATCAAGGTAGATCCTGCGGTCATCCGAAGCATAGGGAGCCATTATGCTGATCTGCGGTGCATTGGTTTCAGTACGGAAAATCCTGTATGCAATCTTACGGGGATTATCATAATCATCATATGCTATTAGTTTTACTGAATCGATCCCGGTGACATTTATATTTGAGAAGAATTCATATTCTCCGTTTTTCTCTATTAATGTAATGGGATCATTATTGATTGATAAGGATTTTATCTTGCTTTTATCCCTTATTTTTCCGGTGATAAGCATTGTATTATTGTCTCCCCTGAGTTCTATCTCACCGTTCAGGGGAGCAGGATTGACGACGATGATCTCTGGCGGAACGTTTTCCCTGTTCAGCTCATATAGCCTGTTTTGTGATTCCTTAAGCAGTTTACGCGCCTGCTGGTTGAATTCAGAAAGCTCGGTGATCTTCCTGTAATCATCCATCGCCTTGTCAAAATTCATAATATCTTCAAATGATTTAGCCCTGGCAAAATAGGCATCAGGATTATCAGGATTCATTGAAATATATTTTGAATAATCATTTATCGCATTTGTGGGCTGGTTGAACTCCTGATAACAATTCCCCCTGAAGAGATAAAAATCGGCATTACCCGGGTCAATAAGAATGCTTCTTGAGATATCATTAATAGCGCTGACATGATCAAAGTTCTTCCTGTAAACTTTGCTTCTCATCAGATATCCTGAAGTATTCCTTTCATCATTTTTAATTATTTCATTGCATTGTTTCAGTGCCTCTTCCGTATTATTGTTCCTGAGCAGCAGTTCAGCCAGGGCAAGTCTTGGTTCTGCAAGTTTCTTGTTCTTCGATATAGCTTTCTCGAACTCTTTTTTTGCAAATACGTCATTGTTAAGCTTTGTATAAATTATCCCGCGATAATAATAATTCATAGGGGTGTCCCTGGTAAGTATTGCAGTATCAGAAGCTCTCAGAGCCTGATCATATTTTTCAAGACCGATAAGAGTGATAACTTTTTCCGGATATATGGCACTGTTCCTTTTATCAATAGCAGAAGCTCTGTTCAGGTGAGACAAGGCTTCAGGGAACTTGCCGAGCCTATTGCACGTTGCCCCAAGATCAATCAATGCCCCGGTATTCCTGGGAGCAAAAACCAGTGCCTTTTCAAAATCAGCCTTTGCCTCTTCGTATTTCTCCAGCGATATATATGATCTCCCCCTGGCACAATAATAATCAGGATTTGATGGTTCGGCAGATATCGCATCCGAGAACTGGGCAACTGCATCTTCAAATCTCATCTTGTCGTGAAATTCCTGCCCCGCCTTATAAAATCTTTTACCAGTCTGACCGAATGAGCAAACTTCTGAAACAATCAGCAGTATTGTAATAAGAATAATTCTATTATTCATGACTTATAATATGATATAAGATTTTCTTATATCAAAATTAGAATATTTATTGGAATTATCAAGTAGGGAAAAGGTTAACCGGGTTCATTTACAATCACTTTAAGAGTACTTTTGCTGAACACTTCATTTGAAATGATCTTCCCTGCTATTTCGGGAGCCTGCACACCGTTTTCATAAATATCCCTGCCGTAAAAGATCCTGGCTTCATCCCAGAATCCTGTAGATATAAAATGTTCCAGGACCTTGTAACCTCCCTCGATAAGTATTGACTGGATGCCTTCTTTGAAAAAATAATCAGCAATCTGCTTCGATGATATCTGTTTTTTATCAAGGGCTATAGTAGTTGCACCATTGATCTTAAGTGCTTCATCATAAGTGAAAACCAGGGTAGTTCCGGGAATTTTGAATACTGAATAATTCGGACCTATCTTACCCGAACCAGACAGTATTGCCCTTACCGGGTCATCACCTGTCCATTCCCTTACATTAAGCCTTGGATTATCCATCTTAATTGTTCTCGCACCTGCCAGGATCACCTGTTCGTCACATCTCCATTTATGTACAAGTACCCTTTCAGCCTCACCTGTAATCCATGCCGGTTTCTGAATATTTCTATCGTCTCTTATGAAATCTATAAATCCGTCTGCGCTCTGTGCCCATTTAAGAATTATATAAGGCCTCTTTTTTTCATGAAAGGTAAAAAAACGCCTGTTTATCCAGCGGCACTCATCTTCGAGTATACCCGTAATTACGTCACATCCGGCTTTTTTAAGCTTAAGGATCCCATTCCCTCCTACGTTTCCGCTTGTATCTTTTGTGCCAATAACTACTTTCCTTATTCCGGAATTGATAACAAGATCAGCACAGGGAGGGGTTTTTCCAAAATGTGAACAGGGTTCAAGGTTAACGTACAGGACTGAGCTTTTTAACAACTCTCTGCTGGCTACCGAACCTATTGCAATGACTTCTGCATGCGGCCCTCCGGCCTTGAGGTGATACCCTTCCCCGATAATAGCTCCGTTATAGACAATGACGCATCCAACCACAGGATTGGGAAAAGTAAATCCCAGAGCCTTATCTGCAAGCTCCAGGCACCGTTTCATAAATTTAAGGTCTTCGTCTGCCCCCATTCTGACGAAAGTGTTAATTTTGATTTATGGGCTTCAAGATACAAACAATAAGAGATATTAAGGACTGGTTTACCGGGGAACTTAAGGACCTATATCCGGAAACTGAAATAAATGCTTTCATTAACATCATACTTAAAAGTGTCCTGGGATCATCAAAATTAGATACTCTTGCGTTCCCTGAAACCAGGCTCACAACAAGGCAATCCCATGAAATTATAAGTATCTGCAGGCAACTCAGAACAGGGAAACCAATACAATATATACTGGGAGAGACGAATTTTTATAATCTGACAATTAAGGTAAACAGTCATACCCTAATCCCCCGCCCTGAAACTGAAGAGCTTGTAGATCATATCATTAAGGAGAACAAAGGATTCAGAGGGACAATTGTCGATGCCGGCACCGGAACAGGATGTATAGCAATTTCTCTTGCAGTGAACCTTCCGGGAGTACTGGTATCCGGTTTTGATATATCAGAAGAAGCTATAACAACAGCAAAAGAGAATGCCCGGATTAATAATGCTGCCGTCAGTTTTTTTAAAGCCGATATCCTGAATCCTGATCTCAATCTGTTCAGTAAGGCAGACATCCTCGTCAGCAATCCGCCATATGTTACTGAATCCGAAAAGAGGCTGATGAACGGGAACGTACTTGATTTTGAACCTCATACTGCCTTGTTCGTACCTGATAACGATCCTCTTGTTTTTTACAGGGCCCTGATAAACCTGTCTGAGCTGATCCTTGTTCCGGGAGGAAGAATATATTTCGAAATAAATGAGACAATGGGATCACTCATCCTCAAACTCCTGGATTCAAACGGGTATGTAAGAACTGAAATTATTAGAGATATCAATGGTAAAGACCGAATTATAAAAGGGATCCGACATGACTGAAAATAACCTGACCACAATTGCCGCAAAAAAGGCAATGGATTTGTGCTCAAAGAGGGAATACTGCGTTTCTGAGATCAGTAATAAGTTGAGATCATGGAGTCTTTCAGAGAAAGAAACGGAGAAGATAATCAGGGTTCTTATCCGTGAGAATTTCATCAACGAGCGCCGTTACTCAGAAGCTTTTGTGAAAGATAAATTCAATCACAATAAATGGGGGAAAGTAAAAATTGCATCCCATCTGCGGGCAAAATCAATCCCCGATGAACTTATCCGTGAGGCATTGGAATCAGTCGATGAAGAACAATACAGGAAACGGGTAAAAGACACAGTGCTTCAGCACCGGAAATCAATTAAAGCAAAAAACCAGTTCGACCTCAGGGGAAAACTCCTGAGATACGGTTTGTCAAAAGGGTTTGAAAGCAGTTTGCTTTATGATATTCTTAATGATATGGAATAACTTTTTTAATTCAAAGCCACCTGAAGGTATTGATAATAAAAGGCATGAATGTTAGCAGGAATATCAGTGAAGAACCAATAATATCGGTAATTACCAACTGTTTACGCAGGTCAGGATAATTAAAATAATAACGTGAGAAAAAGACACGAAGGAAAAGCTGTGATATAAAGAAGATAAAAACTGCCAGTCCGTTCTCGTTCCATTTATTGGCTTCATCAATCCTGCCTCTCATGATAAGCGACAGGCTGTGGGAAAGACCGCATGAAGGACAGGGTTTTCCCGTGATCTTCTCATGTATACATACAACCGGATAATTATTTCTGTCAGGGGAGAACACAAGAAAATACACGAGAATTATTAATACAATCCCTGCGAGAACAATATTGACTGTCAGGTAGGGATCATTTTTTATCCTGATCAGCATCCCGGCACTTCTGTCACTTTGTTCCTGTAACCGTATCATCAGGTAATGTTGTTCCTTGTTCAAGTTCCTCAAGGGTCTGTTCTTTATCCTTCTTGCCCTTGTCAACATTTATTTCAACCTTATCATCGCCGTTTTGGACCTTGATTGAAACACTGGCATCTTCCAGTTCTTTGACTACGTTACCCTGAACTTCTTCAACCAGCTTCTCAATATTCCTGGGCCATTTATCGGCAATTTTACCGGCGATGAGATACTGTGACAGCGAAATAACCGATGCCACTATACCTATTACCAGGCCGGCAATAAGTACTCCCCGGGGAGAATCAGATCTGGAAGCCTGGGATAATCCCACAGAAGCCAGAACGATAGCAATGATACCGGGGATAATTGCAATTAATCCAACACAGGGAATAACAGCAATAACGAATGTGATTATTGCAGTGATCAGAGCAGCTATCCCCAGTGTTTGTCCCGAATTTTTCTTTTCCTCTTCCATAATTGTAATATTATATTGTTATTCATTCCTTTGTAAGGATATTTAGAATATCCTGTTCTAAAGACGTTAGCGGATTTTCAATGATGCGTCCGGCTTCAACATTATTTTTATATATAATAAATGTAGGCACCCTTTGAATATCCAGACCAGGGTATTCTGCAACCGGTGAGAGTTTTGAATCATCGACACCAATATATGTAACCCGGTCCGGAGGGAACTTCCACATATCGATTATTTTAATAAAGCGGGGTACTTCCCTTCTGCTGTCAGGGCACCAGGTTCCCAACACGATTTTTATTGTAATATTCTCGGTACCGATATCTGTTAATTTATTAACAGTAACCTGATCAGGCGTATATGTGTCATATCCTTTAAAATACCACTCGCTGTGAGGTGCTCTTTTGATCCTTTCAGGGGTGAAATATCCCAGTACCCATGTCATCTGATCAGAGAAATTTGTCGGTGAAGCATGGTCTTCAATAACAGTTCCTGATGTACTGGAATGAATAAGAGGCTGCTTTGTCCTGCAAGCCAGTGCGAGGAAGGTAATTACCAGTATAAGGGTTAACTTATTCATCTCAAGGCAATATGTAAATTATCATTTCTTCTTATAATGATCTGAATGTAAACCAGGATCATGAAGTAATATTTCCATGATCTGTATTGCAGCTTTAGAGACTGATGTTCCTGGCCCGAAGATTGCAGCAACTCCTTCATCATACAGGAATTTGTAGTCTCTGTGTGGTATTACACCTCCGGCGATCACGAGTATGTCTTCTCTCCCGAGGTGCTTAAGCTCCCTGATCACTTCCGGTATAAGGATTTTATGGGCAGCTGCAAGGCTTGATATCCCAAGTACATGGACATCATTCTCAATAGCTTGTTTTGCTGCTTCCTCCGGAGTTTGAAAAAGAGGTCCTATATCGACATCAAATCCGATATCGGCATACCCGGTTGACACAACCTTGGCACCTCTGTCATGGCCGTCCTGGCCGATCTTTGCTATCATTATCCTGGGTTGCCGGCCCTCTCTGCCGGCAAACTTTGTTACCAGTCCCCTGGCCTTTTCCAGATCCTTGTCGGATCCGTATTCTGCGGAATAAACGCCTGATGTAGTTCGTACCACTGATTTATACCTCCCGACTATTTTTTCACATGCATAAGAAATTTCACCAAGACTTGCTCCTTTGGAAGCAGCATGAACAGCAAGCTCAAGAAGATTACCCTTCCCGGTTCCTGCACATTCTGAGATAGCGTCCAAAGCAGCACGGCACTCATTTTCGTTTCTTTCAGACCGTAGTTTTTTAAGCCTTTTGATCTGTGAATCCCTCACAATTGTATTATCCACTTCCAGGAAATCAACGGGATCCTCTTTTTCAAGCCTGTACCTGTTTGTTCCTACAATAACCTGCTGACCTGAATCGATCTTTGCCTGGGTTTTTGCGGCAGCTTCCTCGATCCTCATCTTCGGAAGACCGGATTCAATGGCTCTCGCCATCCCTCCAAGTCTCTCTATTTCAACTATATGCCCCCAGGCTTTGTGAGCAAGCTCGTGGGTAAGTGATTCAACATAGTATGAACCGGCCCAAGGATCTATTGCCTTGCAAACATTTGTCTCTTTCTGGATATAAATCTGTGTATCCCTTGCCAGGGCAGCAGAAAAATCTGTGGGTAGGGCAATTGCTTCATCGAGTGCATTTGTGTGAAGGCTCTGAGTGTGGCCCATGACAGATGCCATAGCTTCAATGCAGGTCCTCCCTATATTATTAAAAGGATCCTGCTCCGTAAGGCTCCAGCCCGATGTCTGGCAATGAGTCCTCAATGCCATTGACTTCGGGTTCTCAGGGTTGAACCCTTTTACTATTTTAGCCCATAATAAACGTCCTGCCCTCAGCTTTGCGATCTCCATGAAATGGTTCATGCCGGTGGCGAAGAAAAACGAAATTCTCGGAGCAAAAAGATCAATATCCAATCCCGCTTTCAAGCCTGCCCTGAGATACTCAAGTCCGTCGGCAAGAGTATATGCAAGCTCAAGGTCGCATGATGCACCGGCCTCCTGCATATGATATCCCGATACACTTATGGGATTGAATTTAGGCATTCTTGTTGATGTATAAACCATTATATCAGCAGTTATCCTCATCGAGAATTCAGGCGGATAAATATATGTATTCCTGACCATAAACTCTTTGAGGATATCATTCTGGATGGTCCCTGAAAGATTTTCAGGCTTTGCTCCCTGCTCCAGCGCAGTAACAATATAGAATGCCATGACCGGTAACACGGCCCCGTTCATTGTCATTGACACTGATATCTTATCCAGGGGGATCTGATCGAAGAGTATCTTCATATCAAGAACTGAATCAACCGCTACACCAGCCTTTCCGACATCGCCTTTGACCCTCTCATGATCAGAGTCATATCCCCTGTGTGTTGGCAGGTCAAAGGCAACCGAAAGGCCTTTCTGCCCGGCGGCAAGGTTACGTCGGTAAAAGGCATTGGAATCCTCAGCTGTTGAAAAACCTGCATACTGACGAATGGTCCACGGCTGTAACACATACATACCTGAATAAGGGCCGCGTAAAAAAGGAGGTATCCCGGCAGCATAATCAAGATGCTCACAATCCTTCAGGTCATCCTTAAAATAGACCTTTTTAACAGGGATCCCTTCATTAGACAGATATGCCTTCTCAATGTTTTTTATTTCCTTGCTTAAGCTGGTATGGTTCTTCGGATATGCCGGAATTTTGAGGTTATCAGGTTTAAATTCCGGACGCCACACTGGTTCCTGCCATCCTCTGTCATTGTTTATATCAGTCTGACTGATCCTCGGAAAAGAGACTGGTTTCTTCAGGCTATTTTCCTGTTTCAGAGCAGATTCAGTTATTTTATCCTGTATCAATCCTTCTTTCAGAGCCTTGAGATAACCCCCTTTTGCCTCAATTTCAAGGAATAATTCCCAGCTTTTTTCAGCAATGAGCTGTGTGAGTTTCTCTACATAATATGAACCTGCAGAAGGATCAGCAACTGCTCCGAATAATGCTTCCTCCTTCAGAATGAGCTGCTGGTTACGGGCTATCCGTTCCGAGAAAATATCAGGTTCTCTTACAACAATGTCGAAAGGTTCAACCGTAAGTGAATCAGTGCCTCCCAGGATGGCTGCCATCGCCTCTGTCTGAGTCCTTATTATGTTCTGGTTCGGATTATCAATCCGCTTGTTCCACCGGCCCGTCACACAATGTATTTCCATAGCCGGAACATCCGTTGATCCCGGCATGAAACCTCTTAACACTGCCGACCATAATAAACGGGCCGCTCTCAGTTTTGCTATTTCAGGAAAATAGTCTGATCCGATACCCATCGAGAAACGAATTTTTGATGCAGCTGTCTCGGGACTGACATTCCTCCCGACCAGGCGGACAATATATTCCATTCCCATTGAGACAGCAAATGCCAGTTCTGTAACAATACCTGAACCGGCGTTCCGGAAAACTGAAGCGTTTATATGAATAGCCCTGAACCGGGGGAATGGTGCTGTTAATCCTGCTACTGCGGCCAGATAATCAAGACCCTGACTTACAGGTATGCATAAAGTGCCATTTACCATCAGCCTTCCCAGGGGATCTGTCTCAATTGCCCCATGGATCTTCCCGGCATCAGCGCCCTTTCTTTTTATATGATCGGTAAAATATTCTACTATTTCTTTTGCTTTGCCGCCGGGAAAGAAATTTATCTCTGTCGCTTCAAGGTTTATGCCCTTTAAAAGATGATCTATGTTTTTTCCGGTGACCGATTCAGGATCGATAATGAATCCCAGGGAATCGATTCCCTTCTGAAGGAGATCAATTGCTTTTTTGTTTGCTTCTTTATAATCAGTGACTTTTAGATCCTGCCTTATATGCCATTTATTATCAGGCTTTTTACCTCTCAGAAATGGAAATTCTCCGTGCGCTGAATCGAGGTATTTCAGATCCTTCAGATCTTCCTTCCTGTAAAAGGGCATAATATCGAGTCCCTCGTTTGTCCGCCATATTAATTTTTCCGCAAAGTCGGCACCTTTCAGATCGGCTATGATCTTTTTCATCCATTCTTCTGAAGATACCGGAGGAAACTGGTCAAAAAGTTTTTCTTTTGCGGCCATAAGGTAAATGAATTCAGTTACAAGATACTAATATTTTGATTGACGGAATCCGGTTCCTGGTGTACGTTCAAAGCAAAAAAAACTTACTTCCCGGCGAATTCCATAAGGTAGGCTTTTATGAAATCATTCAGGTCACCGTCAAGTACCGCCTGTACATTTCCGCGCTCATAACCGGTTCGCAGGTCCTTAACAAGTTTGTAAGGATGAATTGTATATGATCTTATCTGTGATCCCCACTCAATTTTCTTTTTCTCACCTTCGATCTTCGCCTGTTCCTCCATCCTTTTTCTGAGCTCAATCTCATAAAGCTGGGATTTAAGGATCCTCATAGCGTTCTCCTTATTATTTAGCTGCGATCTTGTTTCCTGATTTTCGATCACTATTCCTGAAGGATGATGTCTTAACCGTACTGCAGTCTCGACCTTATTTACATTCTGACCTCCTGCCCCGCTCGATCTGTATGTTTCCCAGGTAATATCGGCAGGATTGACCTGGATCTCAATATTATTGTCGACAAGTGGAGATACAAATACTGAGGCAAATGTCGTCTGGCGTTTTCCCTGGGCGTTAAAGGGTGATATCCTTACAAGTCTGTGTACACCGTTCTCGCTCTTCAGATAGCCATATGCCTGTTCGCCGTCAACCTCTATTGTCACTGATTTGACACCTACTTCATCACCCGGCTGAAAATCAAGCTCCCGGGTCTTGTAATTGTTCCTTTCTGCCCATCGGAGATACATTCTCATAAGCATTGCTGCCCAATCATTGCTCTCGGTCCCTCCTGCTCCCGAATTGATTTTCAGAATAGCCCCCAGCTGGTCCTCTTCTTTTCTCAGCATATTGCGAACCTCGAGATCCTCGATCAGAGACAGACAAGTATTATATTGGTTTTGAAGCTCCTCTTCTGTAGCTTCCCCTTCCCGGTAGAAATCGTTTATAACAAGAAGATCGTCAGTGGCTGTATTTACTTTGTCGAATCCGTTTGTCCAGATCTTTAGTAATGAAATGCTTTTAAGAAGGTCTTCTGCAGTTTTGGGATCATTCCAGAAATCAGGCTTCTGGGATTCCAGTTCCTTTTCTTTAATGAGGTTTAATTTGCCTTCGATGTCAAAGATACCTCCTTAACGCATCCCGGCGCCCGGCAAGTTCTTTTATCTGTTCAACAGTTATCATAAATGAAATTTTGGCAAATTTACTCAATTATTTATCTTTAAAATATCAGTTATCATTACTGAAATGTTAAAACCATACATGTTCCATAATCTCATTGAGGCCGGCTGCGACGAAGCCGGGAGGGGATGCCTTGCCGGACCAGTTACTGCAGCAGCTGTAATACTTCCGAAAAGGTTCAGGCATGATGTTCTGAATGATTCAAAAAAACTGACTCCAAAACAGAGAGATATCCTTAAGGATGAGATCATTGAAAGTGCAATTGCATGGAATGTGGCGTTCGTCGGCAATATTGAGATTGATGAATTAAATATACTGAGGGCATCGATCAAGGCGATGCATATGGCTATTGAAGGGTTGAAGAAAAAACCTCAGTTCCTTCTTATTGACGGGAACACCTTTTTCCCATATAAAGACCTGAAACATAAGACAATAGTGAAAGGTGACAGTCTGTTCTTTTCGATAGCTGCTGCTTCAGTCCTGGCAAAAGTCTTTCGTGATGAATTCATGATAAATCTGCATAACGAATATCCCCAATACGGATGGAATGAGAATAAAGGCTATGCAACACTATATCACAGGCAGGCAATTCTAAAATATGGGATATCACCCTATCACCGGAGATCTTTTACACTGACAGATACTCAGTTGACACTTCAGCTTTGAGGTTAAAAAACATTAAGAACGATTTTTAGCACAGTTTATTACATCCAAAAAAACTATATTTGCAGCCCGGTTATTAATTACTTAAAATATTCTGAATGAAAAAAATATTTGCTGCCGTAATACTTCTTATGTCTGTCTTCAGCTTCACTGCCAGGGCTGATGAAGGAATGTGGATTCTTCCCCTTATCGAGAAGCTTAACATCGGGCAGATGACAGAAATGGGATTGAGACTGTCAGCGGAAGATATTTACAGCCTCAATAAAGCAAGCATCAAGGATGCAATCGTTTCAATACCCGGATGCACGGGAGAAATAGTATCATCCCAGGGATTGATGCTTACCAACCATCATTGCGGATACGATGCTATCCAGTCACATAGTACTGTTGATCACGACTATCTCACCGATGGGTTCTGGGCAATGACTAAAGAACACGAGCTCCCATGTAGCGGTATGTATGCAAACTTCCTTTTGAAAATAGAAGATGTCACTTCAAAGGTCATGGAAAATGTGAAACCGGGAATGAGTGAGTCTGAAAGATCATCGGCAATAAACGACGCAAGAAGAACAATTGAAAAACAGGCTTCAAACGGAAACAATTACAGGACATCTGTCACTTCCTTTTTCGGTGGGAATTATTATTATCTTCTTGTTTATGAAAGATATACCGATGTGAGGCTAGTTGGTGCACCCCCTTCTTCAATAGGCAAATTCGGAGATGATACCGATAACTGGGAATGGCCCCGTCATACCGGCGACTTCAGTGTTTTCCGGGTCTATTCCGGACCTGATGGCAGACCTGCATCCTACTCTTCGGGCAATATCCCTCTTAAACCAAAATACTGGCTTCCTGTTTCTCTCAAAGACCTCAACAAAGGAGACTTCACAATGGTTTTCGGATACCCCGGAAGGACACAGAGATATTACACATCTTATGAAGTAAATGAACTATTGGCAATTACAAATCCGAACCGGATAAAGATAAGAGGAATAAAACAGGAGATATGGATGGCGGATATGAAGGCTGATCATAAAATAGACATCCAGTATGCTGCCAGTTATTCTTACTCGTCCAACTATTGGAAATACTCAATAGGACAGAATATGCAGCTTGAAAAAAACAATGTCCTGGAAAAGAAGGAATCTATTGAAACCCGCTTCAGTTCATGGATCAAAGCTGATCCTGACAGGCAGGCAAGGTATGGGGAAGCGCTTAACCTCATCAGGTCTTCAATACAGGGCAGGGCTCCTTATCTGAACGCTCAGCAATATCTCAGTGAATGCATGCAGGGTTTTGAATTACTTGGATTCAACCCCTATGGTTCTTTGTTACTTTCTGTGCTAAGATCGGGTGATAAACAGCATATTGCTGAAACAGTCAGACGGACTAAAGAAAATCTTGGTGAGATATACAAAAACTACAGCGCAGCTACCGACAGAAAATCAACAAAAGCAATGCTCAGGCTTTACAGGGCTGATGTTCCTGAAAAATTTCAACCTGACTTTTTCAGTAAAATTGTCGACAGGAAGTTTGGAGGTGACATAGATAAGTTTGTTGATGATATGTTTGACAGATCGATATTCACTAATGAATCAAAACTGACAGCATTCCTTAATAAACCTTCGGCTAAGATTCTTGAGAATGATCCGGTAGCCCTTGTTGCCGAATCATTCAACAAGGTTATAGATTATGTATCAACAGAGGTGAGCAGATTCGATGAAGATCTGACAAAAGGCAGAAGGCTATGGATAGCAGCCCTCATGGAAATGGATCCCGGTAAGACATTCTACCCCGACGCAAATTCAACAATGAGAATGTCTTATGGCACTATACAGGATTATGACCCGCGTGATGCTGTTACATATAAATATTATACGACAACCGATGGTGTCCTGGCTAAATATAAGCCTGGTGATTATGAATTTGACCTCCCGCAAAGGTTCATCGAGCTGGCAAATAAAAAGCAGTTCGGACGATACGCCTCTTCCAAAGGTTATATGCCGGTCTGTTTCCTGACAACAAATGATATTACAGGAGGTAACTCAGGCAGTCCTGTGCTGAACAGCAAAGGCGAACTTATTGGTCTGGCTTTTGACGGGAACTGGGAAGCAATGAGTGGTGATGTGGCTTACGAGCCGTTGCTCCAAAGAACAATTGCCGTTGATATAAGATACGTTCTCTGGATAATGGATATCTATTCGGGAGCCGGACATCTTGTTGATGAAATGACAATACGGGAGTAATGTTTATCTTTGCAGGAAATTCCTGAATATGCATATCGACTTTCTGGAAATACTTGGGGCTTTTATGGTATTATTTGCCATAATTGATATACCGGGGTCTATTCCCATAATCATTGATATTAAATCAAAAGGAGTGGTGGTGCATCCTTCAAAGGTCACCCTGGTCTCCCTGCTTATTTTCCTTGCGTTCTTATTCATTGGCAGTCCTTTGCTCGGTGTTTTTGGGATTGACGTATCATCCTTTGCGATCGCCGGTTCATTTATCATCTTTCTTATAGCTATGGAAATGATACTTGGCATCGAGCTTTTCAAACAGGATGCCCATGGCAACGGCGCAATATTCCCGATTGCTTTTCCTCTGATAGCTGGTGCCGGATCAATTACAACAATACTGTCACTTAAGGCTGAATACGAGACTATCAATATCTTTATCGCTCTCATTCTCAATATGGTGGTTGTATATCTGGTCTTGAGGCTTACCTCTGTTTTTGAAAAGATCCTTGGACAGGGAGGTCTTCAGATACTTAAAAAAACTTTCGGAGTTATCCTGCTTTCAATTGCAATAAAACTATTCCTGACAAATACCGGAATCAGTCTGCCCTATGCCAGGTGAAATAATCATTTACACTGATGGTGCTTCCAGAGGTAATCCCGGGCCGGGCGGTTATGGTACCGTACTGGTATCAGGGAAGCACAGGCTTGAGAAATCTGAAGGATTCAGATTGACTACCAATAACCGGATGGAGTTGCTTGCTGTAATAGCAGGCCTTGAAGCCCTGAAGAAGCCCGGAAGTAACGTGACAATTTATACCGATTCAAAGTATGTTGCAGATGCTGTTTCAAAAGGATGGCTCCTGCTTTGGGAATCAAAAGCCTTCAAAAAAAAGAAAAATCCTGATCTCTGGAAAAGATTCCTTGATGTCTATCGTAAGCATAATGTGAAAATAATCTGGATAAAAGGACATGCCGGACATCCTGAAAATGAACTGTGCGATAAACTCGCAGTTGAGGCATCAAAAATGGAGAAATTATCTGAGGACTATGGATTCAATCCTGAAGATCCTGACTCTGAATTATTCACAGAATCAGAATAAAAAATTTTTGCATATAGAAAATATTAATGCAACTTTGTAAAAACACCGGCAAATGCAAAAATTAATTATTGATCCGACAGTAACTACTCCAGGGATCTGCTTTTCACCGGACAATAATCAATTCTACATACGGGGCGTATCGTCTCCTGAGGATGTCCGTTCACTGTACTACCCTGTCCTTGAATGGATAAAAAAGTTCGTGGATGAGATCCTTGCTGCCAAGCATAAAATGTATAACAGGGACAATCCCCTCAGATTTCAGATCGATCTTGCGTATTTCAATTCATCATCGGCCAAGTTCTTTTATGATATCCTCATTGAGCTGAAAAGGCTTGATTCTGCAGGGTACTCTGTTAAAATTGAATGGTTTTACGATGAGGAGGATTCAGATATGAAGGAAGCAGGTGAGGATATATCAATGCTCGTAGAAATGAAATTTGACTTTGTTCCAAAGCCTCCCCAGGAATCATGAGAGGTCAGAAAGAACTTTACGATCTGCTGAAAAGTCTCTCAATTGAATTTGAATATCATGAGCATTCTCCGGTTGCCACTATCGATGATGCGGAGACTTACTGGAAAGATATAGACTCCGGGAAATGCAAGAATATTTTCTTCAGGAATCATAAAGGGAATCGTCATTACCTTGTGATCCTTGAACATCATCGCCTTCTTGATATACACGATCTTGAAAAACGTCTGCGGCAGGGTAAACTTACTTTTGCTTCCGATCAGAGACTGATGAAATATTTAGGACTGGCGCCTGGTTCTGTTTCTCCTTTTGGTTTGATAAACGATAGTGAAAAGCATGTTCATCTTTTCATTGACGAAAAACTGAAAGAATCTGACAGGCTGGCTTTCCATCCGAATATTAATACTGCAACTCTTGTAATCTCATTCTCCGATTTTATCAGGTTTCTTGATCATCTCGGCAATTCATACGAATTTATCAATCTGTATAAATAAAACATTGCGAAGACCCGCAGTGCTCATGTGGAATTAAGATTCACACAAATAATGCAGATCTCCGCAATGTGATTAATCAGAAAACCCTTTCCAGGTTAGAATTTTCTTTTACCGTGGTCTTTGTAAACCGGCTGGTGCCAGGCTTCCATTGGTTCGAATTTGCTCATAGCGGCCCAGCGTATGCCTCTTTTTGTTATTTCCAGGACCTCAGGAACACTGAAATCAGCAATAACATGTCCGAGGGATGAATAAAATACCCTGCCTATTCCATATGCTTTCTTCCAGACAACAGGAATGATATTCCCTCCAATCCATGATGCATTCTTGTCAGTAAATGTAGTAGTTGCAAGTACTTTCACATTTGGATCAACATGAACAAAATATTGTTCTGAATGCATTGCAAAATCCTTTAGCCCTTTCGTAACGGGATCTTTTTGATCAACTATATTAACTGTATAATCTATTACACCTCCGGGATGTGCCACCCACTGGCCTCCTACCATGAACTGATATTCAACATTATTCCTGAAAGAATCACCTGTGCCTCCATGCCATCCTGCAAGACCAATGCCTGCTTCTTTCACCGCTGCCAGAAGTGCAGCTTCCTGTTTACGGTTTATTGTGCCCTGTGTCCAAGATTGAACTATAAGGTCGAAATCCTTCTTCAGGTCATTGTTTATATATGCATCAAGTGTATCAGAGACCACTACCTTTGCTCCTTCCGATTCGAGCCATGGAACGAAAAGATCACGGCATTTATCCGGATCATGTCCCATCCATCCTCCCCAGACATACAGGACCCTTTTCCCGTTTAACACTGTCTCCGGAGCCGGTGAAGCGGCAGGTTTCTTATCCCGGCCAAGAACTGATGGTGCTATAACTGCCGCTGCTGCTGCAGCAGCGCTCTTTGTAATGAACGATCTGCGTGTTATCATGCTTATTGATTTTTTGTTAAGATAATACTAAATAACCTTGTAATTTAAGAGACTGTTAAGATAATAAAATGTCCCAAGCTTTGATGTTAATAATTAATAAAATTAATTTAGAATTATTATAAATAAATTTTAGCTGCAACAAACCGGAACTTCATCCGTCCTTTTACCAGATTAATTCCACCGAGAAAACCATGAAAAAGCTCATTTATCTCATTTTAATCATTTCTTTTGGATCCTTTTTGACTTTTGGACAGACAACTGAAAAAGAGGATATTGTACGAAAAAAATACAAGGCTACCAGAACCGAAACCGCTCCTGATATTGACGGTATCCTGAATGAAGAACTCTGGAATATAGGTATATGGGAAAACGAATTTACTCAGAACCGGCCTTATGATGGCAGGCCTTCGAAGCAAAGGACTGAATTTAAAATACTTTTTGATGATAATAATCTGTATGTTGGCATTAAATGCTTCGATACAAGCCCTGACAGCATTGTGAACAGGCTTACAAGAAGGGACCAGGCAGACGGGGATCTTGCCGGTGTTATAATTGACAGTTTCCACGACCTTCGCACAGGGTTTGTTTTCGGAGTAAGTTCGTCTGGTGTAAAGTATGATATGCTAATGTCAAATGACGGTTCGGATGAAGACAATTCCTGGGATCCTAACTGGTGGGTAAAAACTTCTATCAATGAAGAAGGATGGATTGCAGAGATGAAGATCCCCTTCAGTCAGATTAGATTCGATAAGAACTCAGGAGACGTCTGGGGATTTGATGTCGCAAGGATCCTTTACAGACATAATGAGCAGGCTTTCTGGCAAGCTATCCCACGGAACGCACCCGGAGTCATTCATCTTATGGGCGAGCTTTATGGTCTCGATGAAATAAAACCGAGAAAGATCCTTGATGTAACCCCTTACGGTGTTGCTCAGGCCGAAACTTTTAAAAAAGAAGCCGGAAATCCTTTCCGGGAAGATGGAAGGAAATACAAGCTGAACGGAGGGATCGATGCCAAGATCGGGATAACAAATAATATGACTATGGACCTTACAATCAATCCCGATTTCGGACAGGTTGAAGCTGACCCTTCAGTTGTTAACCTGACTGCTTATGAAACATATTTCTCGGAGAAGAGACCCTTCTTCATTGAAGGAAAGAACATTACAAGCTTTAATATTGGTTTAGGCGACGGAGATTCTGGTAATGATAACCTGTTTTATTCCAGGAGAATAGGACGTAATCCGCATGGACATGCGGATCTGGAGGATGGATGGTACGCCGACAGACCAAATTTTACAACAATCCTGGGGGCAGCCAAGCTTACAGGCAAAACAAAGAATGGATTATCACTTGGCTTCATTGAAGCCATAACTGCTGAAGAAAAAGCTGAAATAGATACCGGTGGCGGCAGGATATACCAGACTGTGGAACCTCTTACCAGCTATCTGATCGGAAGGGTGCAGAAAGATTTTAAAGAAGGGAATACTCTCCTCGGCGGTATGTTCACAAGTACGAACAGGGATCTCGACCAGAACCTTGGTAGTTTTATGCATAAATCAGCCTATACCGGCGGATTGGATTTTACCCAGTATTTTAACAAAAAGAACTGGATGTTCAATATCAACCTTGCATTCAGCCAGGTCGCGGGTACAAAAGAAGCTATTGCCGAAACTCAGAGATCATCGGCAAGATACTTTCAGAGACCTGATAATGATCATACCGAATTTGATCCTGAACGTACTTCTCTCATGGGAAATGCCGGCCGGATACAGCTTCAGAAGCAGAACGGACACTTTAACCTTATGTTATGCAGCATCTGGAAGACCCCGGGATTCGAAGCAAATGATCTTGGTTATATGCAGGAATCTGATGAAGTTTTGTCAGTGATCTGGGCTGGCTATCATGTCTGGGACCCCAAAGGGATCTACAGAAGTTACAACTTCGGGGGAGATGTATATGTTGTCAATAACTTTGGAGGTGACATAACAGGAAAAGGATTTGAGTGGAACGGAAATATGAGCTTCAAGAACTACTGGAGTGCATGGACAGGCGGCAACATAAGTACTTCGCATCCTTCAACGGGATTACTCCGTGGCGGTCCTATGATGGAGATCCCCGGCAACATAAGTCTTCGCGCCGGGTTTCAAACCGATTACAGGAAGAAATTCAATGTTGAGATCTATGGAAATATATCGAGAGGATTTGAGAAATACCAGAGAAGCAATTACTCAGAGATCTCTTTTACTTATAAACCGACAAATTACCTGGTCTTCACATTCAGTCCATCATACAGCACTTCCAGAACTGATCTGCAATATGTTACCAATAGGAATTACAATGGTAATAATAGATATATTTTTGGCAGTATCGACAGAAAGACGATCAGCGCATCTTTCAGAGTAAACTTTAACCTCAGTCCTGACCTCACTCTCCAGTACTGGGGCCAGCCTTTTGTTGCTTCTGGACGTTACTATGACCATAAATATATTACCGCGCCTATGGCTGACAGCTACAAAGACAGATTCCATGTCTATACATCTGCCGAGAAGAGCTTTGACGAGAGTAATATCTATTTCGATGAAAATTCAGACGGTACAGTTGATTATTCAACAGGGAAAAGAGATTTCAATATTCAGGAATTCCTTTCAAATCTTGTCCTGAGATGGGAATATAATCCCGGCTCATCTGTTTATTTAGTCTGGAGCCAGACAAGGAATTATTCAAATAATACCGGGGTGATGGATTATTTTGATAATATCGGCGACCTTTTTAACAGAGATAATAATATCCCCCATAACGTATTCCTTGTCAAATTCAGTTACCGTTTTGGTTTAAGATAAATCATCGACATACTTATTTCTCTGTAAAAGAGGATATTAATACTTAATGTCCTCTTTTATATTTATTACCCTGCTCACGACTTACCGCTCACTACTCACTATCTTGCACCCTGCATCTTGCATCCTCCATCTTGCACCATCCTGATTATTTTGTTACATTTATCTTTTCACCTTCTTTCTAATACAGGTATTATGAAAAATAATCGGAGGCATTTTCTGAAGCTTACAGGAGCTGCCAGTCTGGGCATTGCCGGGAACAGTTTCTTTAAGAATCTCCCTTCCCTGAATGGAAATATTCCTTTTTCGTTTAACGATCCGGTATATTCAGATCTGGCCGGCAATATATTACAGGCGGGCTCAGCTGATGAAACAACAAGCATTATAGGCGCCTACGGGCAGTGGGCAGCAGGATTATCATCAAAGGAACTTCCACTGTTGTCGTTCCGGAGAGATAACTGGAAAAATCCTGATAAATGGAGGAAGGCAGCCAGAAAGATGTTTGCGGAAAGATTATCCATGCCGGAAATCTCAGGCCTGCCGGAGGTAAGAATATTAAAATCATACAAATACGACGGATTGCTGATTGAAGAATTACAATGGAACCTTCGGTATGGTAATCCGGCTGAAGGGATTCTTTTAAAACCCGCAGATGCTACCGGGAAGCTTCCGGGTATTCTTGCATTTCATGATCATGCCGGCAATAAATATTTCGGAGCTAAAAAGATAACAAAGACCTCTGATGATCAGCATCCAATGATGGTAACTCATCAAAAGGATCTATATCAGGGATATGCATGGGCCAATGATATTGCCAGGAAGGGGTATGTGGTCCTGGCTCCTGATGCTTTCCCTTTTGCCAGCAGGAGAGTTATGCTTAAGGATATACCAGTCGGACAGCGGCAGGGATTATCAGATCCCGGTCCTGATGATATTGAGGGCATCAGGGCATATAACAGCTGGGCCGGGCAGCACGAAAATATAATGGCAAAATCGCTTTTCAGTGCAGGGACCACATGGCCCGGAGTATTACTTGCTGAAGATATCAAAGCTCTGGATATACTATGCTCAAGAGATGACGTGGATACACGGAATATAGGATGCTGCGGTCTTTCAGGAGGCGGTATGCGGAGTGTTTTCCTCGGAGGCTTTGACGACAGGATAAAATGCGCTATACCTGTGGGCTTTATGACTACATGGAGAGATCTTGTCCTCAATAAAGCAACAAGCCATACCTGGATGGTCTATGTGCCGTTATTACCGAAAGAGCTCGATTTTCCTGAGATCCTTGGATTACGGGTTCCATTATCTAGTCTTGTCCTGAACAACAGCGAAGATCCTCTTTTCAGCCTTGAAGAAATGAAAAGAGCAGACGAAATGCTTAACAATATTTTCGAAAAAGCCGGTTCAGGAAGTAATTATAAATGCTCGTTCCACCCGGGTCCTCATAAATTTGACAGATCTATGCAGCTTGAAGCCTTTGATTGGTTTGAAAAATGTTTGAAATAACCGGCACTCAAAAGTATATATTCCAATAGAATAGCAAGTTCACAGGAACCCCATATAAGTGTACAAACGACACTTAATATTAAAGCTTTTGTAGAAAGAGTTTAACTATATAAATCCTGCTACCAGAGATCCTCACCGTATGACCAGCCTTTACGTACAGGTTCCTTGATGTACTTGTCGTAATCCTTATGATTCGTGACCTTCATTTTCTTCTCATCATATTCAATCCGGGTATTCATCCTCTGTGCAAGGACACCCAGTGATGCCATTTCGGTAAGCCTGGCCGAGTATTCAAAATTCGATCCTGGTTCAGGACCTTCACCTTTTATAGCTGCCAGCCATTCTGCTCTCGGGCCTCCCTTTACGCGCGGGATCCTCTCCGGAGGAAGGTTCTTTGTGAAAGCGTCCCAGTCTTCCTTAGGCAGCAGAAGTTTCGGATCATTGGGCCTTCCGCCGGTCATCAATGATACTTTGCTTCCAACCATTATCATACCCTGAGATGGCAGTTCGGGCATACCCCATTCCGGACGGTTATCAGGTTTCAGACCACCTTCATACCATCTAAGGGTAACGGGAGGTTTCTTACCACGCGCTTTGAATTCAAATTTCAGGATTGACTGATCTGATACGTATCCGTCAGGAGTATTGGGAGTTTTGAAAACTGAATCAACCGATACGGGCATATCAAGATCAAGCGACCAGAAAGGAGCATCAAGGGTATGGCATGCCCAGTCACCAAGTTCACCGTTACCAAGTTCATACCATCCTCTCCAGAATCTGGGTATATAAAAATGGCTGTAAGGCCTGACAGCTGCCGGACCCAGCCACAGATCCCAGTCAAGACCTGCCGGAATAGGTTCTTCCTTTGGAGGATATGCATCAGGTTTCAGGAAATAACCGCGTGGAGTAAACTCAGGACCGTCAAACCAGGCAAACACTTCCTTAACATCACCGAGAATACCGGCATCATACCATTCCTTGACATACCTGATGCCCATTGTGGCATGGCCCTGATTACCCATCTGGGTTATTACCTTGTATTTTTTTGCAGCTTTACGCAGTGTGCGTAACTGCCAGATATTATGAGCAAGCGGTTTTTCGACAAGAACATGTTTCCCTCGTTCCATAGCTGCCATTGCAGCGGCAAAATGAACATGATCAGGGGTGGCAACAAGTACAGCATCGATCTGATTTGCCATTTCGTCGAACATTACCCTGAAATCTTTATACCTTTTTGCATTTGGGAAGGTCTTAAAACCGTTGGCTGCTGCTGTTTCACTTACGTCACACAGTGCCACAATATTCTCCTGCATACATTCCCTCCAGTTTGACTGGCCTTGTCCGCCAACACCAATCACTGCTATATTGACCTTGCCGTTGTCTCTTCCATTTCCATATTTAAGAATACCCGGCAACATCAACGTTCCGGCGGCTGCGGCTGAAGTTCTTGTAAGAAAAGACCTTCGGGATAGTTTTTTCATAAATGTTATTTTAATGAATTAATACTTGGTTGATTTTAGCCATTATCGTTGGTGAAGTTGTTCCTTTCAAATGGTGCTTGTCATCATGGATAAGGTTCTGCTAAAAATAATATTTTCTTTTATTAAACCGGTAATTTTAAGATTTTTTAAGATAGTTTAAATCCATATCTTAGCAATCTGTGTATAAAAACACAAAATAAAACCTATTTTATGAAGAAAAATTCCCTCAGAACAGTTTTTATCTGGTCCTTAATTGTTGCTTTAGGTGGCTTCCTGTTTGGTTTTGACACTGCAGTTATATCTGGCGTCGAGAAACAGATCCAGGAGTTATTCTCTCTCTCTTCCTTTATGCATGGCTTTACGATAGCATCAGCACTTATCGGAACAGTAACCGGTGCATTGATAGCTGGTCGACCAGCCGACAGATTCGGGAGGCGGCCGGTGCTGGTGATAATTGCACTGATGTACCTGGTCTCTGCAGTCGGATGCGCTGTTGCTAATAATGTAACCTCCCTGATAATATTTCGGTTTATCGGAGGGATCGGGGTTGGCGGTTCTTCGGTAGTGGCGCCAATGTACATTTCGGAAATATCGCCTGCTTACATAAGAGGCCGGATGACAGCTTTATTTCAGTTCAATGTGATTTTCGGGATACTTATGGCATACGTTTCCAATTACCTGCTTCGAAGCGTCGGCGCAGAACCCTGGAGATGGATGCTGGGAATTGAGGGAGTTCCGGCATTTATCTATTCTGTGCTTCTGTTTATTATACCTGAAAGTCCAAGGTATCTTATCAAGATCGGTCAAATTACAAGTGCGAGGCTGGTTCTTGAAAAAATTATAAAATCGTCTGTCGATCAGCAGGTCGAAGAGATCAGAATGAGCCTTGAGAAATTATCGGAATCGACGAACAGACTTTTTTCAAAAAGATATTTTAAACCAGTTTCAATAGCTTTCCTTGTGGCAATGTTCAACCAGTTTTCAGGGATCAATGCTATCCTTTACTATGCTCCCCGCATTTTTGAACTTAGCGGGCTTAATTTTGCTGATTCGCTGTTCCAGTCGATCCTGATAGGTATCACCAACGGTATCTTTACAATCGTCGGGATGATCCTGATTGATAGGGCCGGACGGAAGATCCTCCTTATTGCCGGTTCGATCGGGATGTCGGTTTGTCTGGCTCTTGTGGCAAGAACCTTCTACACTCAGGATTTCGGCGGCTTTGTACTGCTGATCTACCTCCTTATATATATTATGTTCTTCGCATTTTCGACGGGAGCAGTTATATGGGTTCTGATAGCCGAGATATTCCCGAATAACATCAGAGGTAAAGGCCAGTCGCTTGGTAGTTTTACACACTGGTTCTTCGCTGCGCTTGTCACATTCACTTTCCCTGTAGTTATCAAGGAGATTGATTCAGGTGCTGGACATACATTCATGTTTTTTTCAATTATGATGATTGTGCAGGCTATTGTTGTATGGAAATACTTCCCTGAAACAAAAAGAAGGACACTTGAAGAACTGGGACAAAATCTTTAATCAGACATAACATGTTCCGAAATTTAGTTTCAAAGATCAAATATCATTACCCGTTTATCAGAGATCCGCGAAGAAAAAGTATTCCGGTAATGATATTTGAATATCTGAAATTCAGCATAATGAATAAGAGTATTGCCGAGCAATATTTCGGGAAATACTTTTACCGGAAGGGATCAAAGGATTTTAATCATTATTTGCTGACTGATAATATTGAAAGAAAAATATGGGGTTTGAATAATAAGGTATACATTCCTTTGATGACTGATAAATATCTCTTTGAACAATATTTTTCTCAGTACGGATTACGAGTAGTAAAGAGCCTGGCGCATAATTATAATTCAATTTTTTTTGTGAATAGCAAACTTAAACAGATAAATACTATTGAAGAATTCACAGATTTTTTAAAGTCCCTGTTAAGTGAAGAAATCTCTAAAAAAGGCATATTTATTAAAAGGACCTGTGATTCTTATGGCGGGGCAGGTACCTACAGGATATTGCCCGAAGACCTGGAATCAGATCATGCCAGGGGGGAGAATTTGTTTAATGTTGTTCTGAATTCTCAATTCCTGTTCCAGGAGATAGTTGTTCAGAATGAGAGAATGAACCTGATCAATCCTTATTGTATAAATACAATCAGGATTGAGACGTTTTCAAACAGGTCAGATGAAATAAAAATAGTTTCGGGCTTCATGCGGATAGGGATAAACAAGTCTCATGTTGATAATATATCATCCGGAGGAATTTTTGTCGGAATCGATATCGAAACAGGTAAATTATATCCTGAAGCCATCTCAGATCCGATTTATGGCCAGGGGGAAATTTATACCCGTCATCCGGATACTGGATTTTCATTTGAAGGATTTCAAATTCCCTGGTTCACTGAGGTAAAAGAGCTGGTGCTGAAAGCAGCAGGGCTAGTTCCGCAGTTAAAGATAATTGGATGGGACGTTGCTATTGACCCTGAAGGCCCTGTCCTTATTGAAGGTAATACGACACCCGGGATGACAATTTCTGAAATTGCCCAGAAAGGGTTTTATAATAACCCGGTTTTTCTGGAAATACTGAATGAAATAAAATAGGCAAATGATCTTTATTTTAGGTTCCCCGGGGTGAACAAGAATAAATTTGACTTCAACATTCCTGTTGTGTATCTTTGAAATAATGAAATAAATCTTTAATCTGGTGAATAAAATCTGTATTCTGGCAATCGCCTTTATTTTTATCACTGCTTCTGGAACTGCCCAGTACAGAGTCAACAAATTGAAGTATGATTATCACGATTACACCAGGAGTGCTGGAGACAGATACGACCCAATAGTAGCCGGTGTAACATCCTCTCTGTTACCCGGATTGGGACAGATCATCTCAGGTGAACCGGGAAGGGGCTTTGTCTTTATGGGCGCTTTTGCAGGATGCGCTGCTATCTATATAACCGGAATTGTAAGAACATATGATGTTCTCGGAGCGGGGATTAGCGGTGAAGATGTTAAGGAAGGCGGCCTTTCAATGATGTTACTGGGAGGTACTGCAACCTTAGGTATTATGGTTTGGTCAGTCGTCGATGCAGTAAGGGTGGCAAAAGTAAATAACCTTGCATGGCGTGAGAGGGAATTATCATCCATTTTTGAAATAGAACCTTTTATAAATTTTGTCAATTATACTCCGGTTTCATCTGTTCAGACAGGAGTAACATTTAAACTAATATTTTAAATGTTGCTCTGCCAATTAATCTCAGCCTGACTAAAGCCATAATACAATCATTAATATTTAGTTCTGGAAATATCCCATAAGATATTTTTAAAGATATATTTATCACTATCCACATGATTATTTGGTACTGAGCATTTGCAGAGATATTTCTGATTGTTATCTTTGGCAATCAAAAACAATTTTCATCCGATAAGTCCATCTTCTAAGTTTCCAAAGACAATGATGTTAAAATTCAGCCTGATTCAGGCTTTTATCGTTATCAGTTCATTAATTCTTAATGCACAGGACTATCTTATTGCTTTTAAGGGGACAGGGGCGGCTGCAACTATTGATAGTGTGAAAATTGAAAATCTTACCCAGGCGACTGATCTGACAATAAACGGAGGCAACGTTTTACATCTTGTTAATAAAATCACAGATATTGTACCTGTGGATCAGGATCCATATAACCAGGTCTTAATATATCCTAATCCTATGACAGATTATGCAAGGCTGGAATTTACTCTTCCGGAAGCAGGAATGACATCGATTGCGATCTATGATTTTTCGGGCAGAGCCCTAAACAGGATCAAGGAATATCTCAATAAAGGTCTGCATACATTTTCAGTCTATGGTATCAAAGAAGGAATTTATTTTATCAGGATTGTTTCCGGAAATTATTCAATTGGGTCAAGGTTAGTATGCTCAGGATCAAATGAGAATAATGTGGTAATTAAACATGAAAACTCATACCAGACAGGCGAACTTATTCAGGGGTCAAAAGGGACTCATGCTGAAATATTTATGCAGTATAATGAGGGGGACAGATTAAAAATTACTGGTTATTCAGAAATTTACAGCACTGTGATTGTTGATGTTCCAACAGAAAGCAAAGATCTCTCCTTTGAATTTATTAAATGTACGGATGGGGATGAAAATAATTATCCGGTTGTGAGGATCGGGGATCAGATCTGGATGGCTGAGAATCTTAAGACGTCAAGCTATAAAAATGGGACATCAATACCTCACGTAGAAAATGGTACCGAATGGGCGAATCTCACTGCTCCGGGTTACTGCTGGTATAATAATGAAATAAGCAATAAAAATATTTATGGAGGTCTTTATAACTGGTATGCAGTAAACACGGGAAATCTGTGCCCTGCAGACTGGCATGTTCCTTCAGATAATGAGTGGCACCAGATGGTACTTTACCTTGATGCAAACGCTACTCTGCTGGAAGAAAGGGAAAGCAGGACCGCTGCCGACAATCTAAAAGAAACAGGGATTACACATTGGAATTACCCTAATGCAGGGACTGATGATACCGGATTCACAGCCCTTCCGGGCGGTTACAGACGATATACAGGAGAATTTGGCGGAACTTCCGACAATGGAGACTGGAGGACATCAACACAATATGATGCAACACGGGTATGGTACCGTTACATGTTCACAAATTCCGGAGATGTCTACAGGAAAATAACAAATATGCAGGCCGGATATTCTGTAAGATGCATTAAGGATTAGTTTTCGTACTGTCAGGAAAGTAAAAAGTCGATCATTCTGACGTCTTGAGAACTGTTATTGTTGTTTTTAAGGGCAGCTTACCTGCAACAAATGTTTCTGAATGTCCTGCATATTTAACATCATAGGCAGTACCCACTGCCTTAATGAAATCTTCAACTGACCCAAGCCTGAAACCACCTGCAGGTGCATCTGCGGGCATATAATGCATGGGAACTACAATCCTGGGCTCTAGTTGTTTAATTACTGTCAAAGCTGATTGAAGATCAATAGTAGGTCCGGTTCCAACCGGTATCAGTAGAACATCTGCTGACCCGATAGCTGCAACCTGATTCTCATTGAGCACATGACCAAGATCTCCTAGGTGAACAACCTTTGCTCCCGGTAATTCAAAAACGAAAATTGCGTTCTTCCCGCGCTGGCTCCCTCCCTGGTTGTCATGAAATGATCCGACAGTATAAACATGAATACCCTTAAATACCGTATCAACTTTGGCATAATCGGATCCTTTGAGTCCATGTATTATAACCGGATTCCCTTTAGCCATGGCAACATAATTGTGATCTCCATGTTCATGCGATATTGTCACCAGGTCAATAATATCCGGTACTTCGGCTTTTACCATACCCGGATTTACAGGATCCATTAGAACTTTTACTCCATCACCTGTACTCATAAGGAAGGTTGACTGACCAACCCATGTAAGACTGACGGTGCTTTGACTGATCACTAAACCGGTGTTTACTAATGCTATAAGCAAAATTCCGGATAACTTTTTCATTGGATTGATTTTAAAGTAATATTCCAAAGATAATCAAATAATTATTTTATATTTAAAGGGCTTATTATTATATCTTAACCAAACGGAATACATAATTCAAACGAAAAATCTCTAACTCCAGATTTAAATCATTACAGCATGAAAAAGACTATACTTTTAATTATTTCAATCTTAATTGGAACAATAGGTTGCTTTGCTCAGGCGAAACAATCTGCTAAAGCCAAAACAGGTGCTGCACAGGTAAGTACAGCTCAGAATACTCAATCTCAGTTAAGAGTAGGTGCAGCTAAGTTGAACGTAACTCCTAAATTGGAAGAATTAGGCGCAAATTCATTAGGGATTCACGACAGCGTCTATATCAGGGCAATTGTAATTGACAACGGGGAAACAAGATCTGCATTGGTTACTGTAGCTGGCAATCAGAATGAACAGTCATGGAAAGCTTCAACCGAACGGATGGAGAAGGAACTGGGTATTCCTGTTAAAAATGTTGTACTATCGAGCACTCATTCACATAGTGTTGGTCGTATCGCCGCCCTGGATGAAAAGATCTTTACTACAGTAAAAAAGGCAGTAGATAAACTGCAACCTGCTAAAATTGGCTGGGGTACAGGTGTTTCCTATATCAATGTGAAGAGAGATATAATTGATCCCAAGACCAGGACATGGTGGGAAGGGGCTAACTATGACGGACCTTCTGATAAAAAGGTTTATGTTATTACATTTAAAGCGCTCGACGATACCCCCATTGCAGTATATTACAATTACGCAATGCATGCGGTTATCATGGGCCAGTTTGATATGGTTAGTGGTTGTGTACCCGGTGCCACTTCAAGATATATTGAAGATTCATTCAATAATAAAATTGTCGCAGTTTGGTCATCAGGCGCCCATGGCGATCAGAACCCGATTTATTTCCAGCAAACCTTTGATTTAAGAGACATAAGGATCAAAGAATATGCTTCAAGAGGTATAGATATCAGTAATTCAATGCCTCCCGGAGGTACAGGTTTAGACAGAAAAGATCCTGTCGTTCAAAGACTTATGCATGAACAGGAATTGATTAATGATGCTATGGGTGTTATGCTTGGCGAAGAAGTAAAACACGTGATGAGAGGCGTTGATCGCTGGTTAGATAAAGCCGAAATTAAAGCCTCACAAGAGGTTATCTCCTTGCCGGGTCGCAGACGCACCAATCAAGGCAGAGGTGGCATTGAAGGAACTTATGAAGATGCTGATCCGGTAACGATCAGAATTGGTGTACTAATGATTGGGAATATCGTTCTTGGTACGGTTAACGGCGAAGTATATAATGCAATTGGAACTCAGTTTATGAAAGAATCACCGTATGCCAGAACAATGATGGTTACAATTGCCAATGGATCGGCAACCACAGGTTATATACCTGATGATGCTTCATTCGGAATGAACGTATTTGAAGTATTATCATCCAGGGTAAAACCCGGTTATGCTGAAAGAGGAATAATTGATGGTATTCTTAACCAGATGGAAAAACTCAAATAAACCGGATTGCATCATACAATGATCGAAAAAATCAAGCAAAAACTCCCCTGGAAACCTGTAGAAATCGCGGATACAGAAAGCATACCCAAAGGGGATATGCCCGGTGATAAAGTAAATATAGGTCCCCAGCTCATTCAAAAAGCCACGGTGATTTTCCCTAAATTACTGGAACTGCTTATACCTGTGCTTGATGAAAGCCCTTATCAGCGTGCGGTTGTCGTTGTCTGTGGTGGATCAGGAGTGGGCAAGTCCGGGATTGCATCGCTTATCTCATACTATCTTAAAAATTTGGGTCTGGGCAGTTATACCCTTTCTGGAGATAACTACCCTCACAGGATACCAAAATACAATGATGCTGAGAGACTCCGTGTTTTCAGGAAAAGCGGGATAGATGGCCTTATTTCGGACGGACAATATACTGAAGAAAGGCTGACCATTTTAAAAGACCTGCAGGAAAGCGGAAATGATTCAAACAAGGATTTCATTAATCGTTACCCATGGCTTGCTGTATACCAGACCGCAGGCCGTAACGGTCTTAAGAATTATCTGGGAACCACAAATGAAATAGATTTTAAAGAGCTCACCGGGATCATATCACGGTTTAAAAACGGTGAATCCAGAATATTTCTTAAAAGGATGGGCAGAGAAGAGACGGAACTCTGGTATGATCTTGTTGATTTCAGCGATAAAAACGTAATTATTATAGAATGGACCCACGGGAACAACCATAACCTTCAGGGTGTTGACATCCCTATCTTGCTTAACAGTACACCCCGGGAAACACTTGAACACCGCAGATCACGTAACAGAGATGGTGCTACCGATAGTTCCTTTACAACAATGGTACTGGAGATAGAACAGGATATGCTGATTTCCCAGGCGCCGAATGCAAAGTTGATTTTGTCAAAGAGCGGTGAAATATTGTCTTATGATGATTTTGTAAGACTCATGATCCAGGAACAGGTTTAGGAGGAAGGGAAAACAGTGGACATAAACACTAAAATACCGGCAAAATCAGAAATTAAGGCAGGTCCTATGCTCAATGCATATCCTGATAGCATTGGAGGAACATTAGGGGATATTATTAAATTTTTGCAAAAACCTGAACTGGAAAATGTATTTCAATCCTTTTACATACTACCGAGCCTTTTCAATACCGATCTGGACAGGGGATTTTCAATTATTGATTATGATCTGAATGAGCTTTATGCATCACAGGCAGATCTTCAGGAACTGAATAAATTGGGAATTGCTCTCAAGTTCGATTTTGTGTTAAACCATTCTTCAGTGCTTTCCCCGCAATTTCAGGATATCCTGAAAAATGGGGAGAGTTCAAAATATAAAGACTTTTTCATTGACTGGAATAAATTCTGGGAAGGTTACGGTCAGATGACAGATGAGGGTTATATTCAACCGGACCCTGAATATATCAGGGATATGTTTTTCAGAAAACCGGGGCTGCCCATACTTAATGTACGAATGCCGGATGGGAAAGAAGTGCCTTACTGGAACACCTTTTACCAGGAAATAAAATATCAAAATATTGATGCCCAGGACCTGATAAGAGCTATGGATATCCAGTACACCCTGGCTGATAAGCTGGCAGAAACTGTAAATAAAGCTCTAAGCGAGGGGATGAAACCATCCGCGATCGATTTCGGCAAATTTAACCGTTATAGAAAAAAAATTATCGATATGCTCGAATCCGGGAGAAAATATCTGGGACAAATGGACCTGAATATAAAATCTCCATTGGTATGGGAATATTATGAAGATACTTTGAAAAAGCTTGCAGGATATGGGGCGGAGATAATAAGACTTGATGCTTTTGCATACGCACCTAAAGAACCAGGAGCCAGGAACTTTCTTAACGATCCCGGAACATGGGATTTGCTTGAAGGAGTAAAAGAACTGGCTGACAAATACGGCCTGACACTTTTACCAGAGATACATTCAAGATATGAAGAGAAAATACACGAAAATCTGGGACAAAAAGGATATATGATTTATGATTTCTTCCTTCCCGGATTGATAATTGATGCTTTTGAAAGGAATACAAATGAATTCCTGATCAAATGGATCAATGATATACAGGAAAAAGGACTCAAGGTTGTAAACATGCTGGGCTGTCACGACGGCATACCTCTGCTTGACCTTAAGGGGCTTTTATCTGATGAACAGATACAAAAACTGATTGATATTGTTGTTAAGCGCGGCGGTTATGTTAAATATCTTCACGGTAAAAAGAACACATATTACCAGGTAAATGCAACTTATTACAGTGCATTGGGAGAGGATGACTCAAAGCTCCTGTTAGCAAGGGCAATCCAGATATTTATGCCGGGAAAACCTCAGGTATGGTACCTGGATCTTCTTGGAGGAAAAAACGACTATGCGGCCGTTGAAAAAGCGGGACCTGCAGGTCATAAAGAAATAAACAGGACAAACCTGAAATTGGAACAGGCCTGTAAAAAACTTAAGAAAAATGTTGTAAGCAGGCAGCTTTCTCTTTTGAGATTCAGGAACAGTTTCCCGGCATTCGGTTTTGATGCAAAATTAGAAGTCCTCAATTCCGATCCGGAAGTATTGAAATTATGCTGGGAGAAAAATGGTTACAAAGCAACCCTGGAAGCAAATATGAAAGACTATTCCTGCAATATAACTGCGACTGATAAAATGGGGAAGATAGTATTCAATTTCCGATAAAGATTCCAAAGATCACTATAATTGATTTAATAATATTCAATTTACTAATGAACAATTTCGTACAGAAAGGAAAACATAAGCAAGGTCAGGTCTAAATTAACCCAATAATCAAAAATCTATGAAAACAAGCTCAAATACAGAGAGTTACCAAAATTTAACAATTATTAAATGGCTGACTTTCTTGATGTTTCTTATGTTTGCCATGACCACCGATGCGGTGGGTGTCATCATTCCGGAAGTTATGAAGCAGTTTAAACTCAGCATGACTGCTGCAGGATTGATGCATTATTCTCCCATGGTAGCAATTGCACTTGGAGGTTTTTTTCTGGGATTTGTTGCTGACAGGCTTGGCCGGAAAAAAACTATCATTATTGGTTTAAGTCTGTTTGCTCTTAATTCATATTTATATATCATAGGAAATTCGTTTGCATTTTTCCTTAGTCTTATGATTGTTGCAGGAATTGCAATCGGCATATTTAAAACCGGGGCATTGGCTCTCATTGGCGATATATCTAAATCAACAACTGAACATACCTCAACCATGAATAATGTTGAGGGCTTTTTTGCTGTTGGTGCAATCATCGGACCAGCTATCGTAACCTACTTTCTTTCAATCGGAGTCGAATGGAAATGGCTGTATGTTGTCGCTGGGACTTTATGTTTAATCCTTATAGCTATTGCTCTGTTTGTTAAGTATCCAGTGACTATTAAGAAAACCGAAGAGCCCGTTAACCTGAAAGGTACCTGGCTAATGTTGAAGGATCCTTATGCAATTGGATTTTCTATAGGAGCATTTCTTTATGTTTCTGTTGAATGTGCAGTATATGTCTGGATGCCTACCCTTATTTCAGGATATGAGGGTAATGCTGTTTTCATAGCAACATATGCACTTACAATTTTCTTTGTACTTCGGGCAATTGGAAGATTTTTAGGATCATGGGTGATGGCTAAGTTTAACTGGGCACTGGTATTGAATATTTTCTGTTTTCTGATTCTGGTTTGTTTTATTGGCAGCGTTATTTGGGGAGTAAGAGTGGCTATAATACTGCTGCCTCTAACCGGCTTATTTATGTCGGTTATTTATCCTACTTTAAATTCAAAGGGAATAAGTTGTTTCCCAAAGGCAAAACATGGTTCAGTCGCTGGTATTATTTTATTTTTCACTGCTTCAGGTGCTGCTTTGGGACCCTTGGCAATGGGAGCTGTCAGTGACATATTCGGACATATTAAATATGGCTTTGTACTTGCATCTGTTTTTGCAGGTCTGTTGTTCCTTGGTGCATTGTTGAACTATGTTCTTAATCCTACTAAACAGAGACTACAGCAACTTGATCAGAGTGAGTATTAGATATCTGCGGGAAAACAGCTCAATTAATACAAAGAAAATGAAAAAACTACTATTTTATCTGACCTTAACTCTTACCCTTGTCTCAGGTAGTGTCTCTGCGCAGCAGGTTATAAGACTATATGAAGGCAATACTTCCGGCTCATCAGAAACAAAAATTGAGGAAAAAGTGACCTATTCTCCATCAGGTGAAATAATGAGCATTAGTAATGTTGTTGATCCTTCAATCACAATTTATCTTCCCGATTCTAAAAATGCCACCGGCACTGCAGTAGTTTTATGTCCCGGAGGCGGAATGCGTATGCTGGGTTGGGGCAACGATGTGATAAAAATGGCAAAATTTCTTAATGACAAGGGCATTGCTGCAATTGGCTTAAAATACAGGCTTTATTCCATCGGCATGCAGCAACCGCCGCAAAGAAATAATCTCCCGGCCCAGAGTGGAATGGCATTTAATTATTCTGTAACAGAATTTGATAAATATGTAAAAGCAAATGCCAATCCGGCTCCTGGCAAAGAAACGACTGAAGGGGTTTACAAGGCTGCTGATGATGCCCTTGAAGCAGTTCGTATCATCAGAAAGCATGCTAAAGAATGGAATATCAACCCTGAAAAAATAGGTTTCCTGGGTTTCTCAGCCGGAGGTGGTGTTGCAATAGCCGCCGTTGTAAGAAGCCGGGATAAAGAATCGATGCCAAATTTCCTGGCAACAGCTTACGGGTCCTCACTTGTTGATGTAATTGTGCCGGTCAATGCACCCGGTTTATTTATATGCACAAATGCAGAGCATACAAATGTTGCTGCCGGGTGCCTTGCCTTGTTCCTCGAATGGAAGAAAGCGGGTATCCCCGCTGAACTCCACATATATGGCAATGGGAAAGGCGGATTTGGCATTGACAAGCAGGGTCAGAACAGCGACACATGGAGCGAGTCTTTCCTTACCTGGCTTAAAACACAAGGATTTTAAAACACAAAAGGTTGACCTATATTATGAAAAACAAACTAAGCCTTTTCCAAAGCATTAAAAAGCAAATAGTATTGTTGCAGCCAGATTACCGAAAGAAGACAGGTTTTATTAATTAAAGAAAGTGATTTATTGAAATCAGGAATAACTGAGGGAAGTTGAGAGTAAAGACCTTCTAATTAATAACAGGGTCCCCCGTCTTAGGTTCTGCCAAATATTGTAAATTGCATATATCTAGATCCAGAAAGAAATATCATTAATATTACAGTGAGTTAATTTTTATTTTTATCAATTATGAAATACCTTAGTTTGCTTTTTATTATACTGCTTTCTTTTTCAGTTAGTTTTGCACAGAACACCCAAAGATCTGTTCCGGGACAACAGGCTGCATTAAAGAGAATGCAAAACCTGTATGATTCCCTATCCCCTATGCAGAAAAACATGTTTCTGACTGAAATAAAGCATATAATGGACCCTGAAGTGACTATTGTAAAACCTGGCAGAACAGATGATGATCCTCCTTCAGATGCAATCATTCTGTTTAATGGCAATGATCTGAATAAAGAATGGCAGGAATCAGGTTTCGGGCCTGACAGAAAGATGACTTTAAAACCTGCTGTCACCTGGATTGTTAAAGATGGCGCTATTGAATCCTCACAGGGTTCAGGTTCCTTAACAACAAAACGCAGTTTTGAAGACTTCCAGTTGCATATTGAATGGAAAACACCATCGGTAATAACAGGTGAAGGACAGGGAAGAGGCAATAGTGGTATATTAATACAAAGTATTTATGAAGTCCAGATACTGGACAGCTACAATAACCGTACATACCGGAATGGGCAGGCTGGTGCTGTTTATATGCAATATGCACCATTGGTAAATGTCAGCAGAAAACCTGGTGAATGGCAGAGTTTTGATATTATTTACACAGCTCCCCGTTTTAAAAATGACTCTACGTTCTTTACACCTCCCAGGGTAACAGTCTTTCATAATGGAGTTTTAGTACAAAACAATGTTGAAATACAGGGGCCAACAGTCTCACCAGGTATCCCTCAGTATATGATAAATGCACATGGACCCGGTCCGATTTCGTTACAACAACACGGTAATCCTGTGGCATTTAAGAATATTTGGATAAGAGAGTTATAAATTATTTAATAGATAATGTTATGGATAGTTTTAAAAAAATTCTGATTCAGGCATTCCTGATTTCTATTGTAAGTTCGGTTTTAATATCTGAACTGCCAGGGCAAATTACAGTTAAATTACCACGAAGTACTCCCGAAACAGAAGGAGTGTCTTCTCAGGGAATAATTGATTTTCTGAATGCTGCTGACACAGCAAGCAGGGTGGAACTACACAGTTTCATGTTTCTCAGGCATGGCAAAGTTATAGCAGAGGGCTGGTGGGACCCGTTCGGACCTGATAACAAGCATCTGCTGTACTCAGCAAGTAAAACTTTCGCTGCAACAGGAATTGGTCTGGCAGTATCGGAAAACAGACTGAAGCTTACTGATAAAGTTTATTCTTTTTTCCCTTATTCTCAGCCCGACATACTAAGCGATTATATGAAGGAAATGACAGTACAGAATCTTCTGACAATGTCGGCCGGACAGGATCCTGAACCCAGGTCAATGGGTGCCGGTGGCGATTGGATCAATACCTTCCTCGGCACTGAACCGGTCCATAAACCAGGAACAGTTTTTATGTACAATAATATGGCAACATTTATGTTGTCCGCCATTGTTCAGCAGGTTACCGGCCAGACATTGTTTGATTACCTGATGCCAAGGATCTTTCAGCCACTTGGGATCCGCGGGATCGACTGGGATCTCAATCCACAGGGAATAAATCTCGGAATGATCGGACTAAGACTTCGTTCAGAAGATCTGGCGAAATTCGGTCAGTTACTTCTGCAGCAGGGTGTCTGGAATAAAAAGCAGCTTGTACCTAAAGAATGGGTAAAAGAAGCCACTTCATTTAAAATCGAGAGTAAAGGTGGTTCTCCCAAACTATCCAATGATGAAAATGACTGGGCTCAGGGCTACTGCTACCAGATGTGGCGCGGGAGGAACAATACTGTTCGTCTTGATGGAATGGCCGGTCAGTTTGTTGTTCTGATACCTGACAAGGATGCCATTGTCGTTCTGACTGCAAATGCAAGAGATACACAGGATGAGCTGAACCTTGTTCATAATTATCTTATTCCGGCGATTAAATCGAATACATCTCTTCCTGCAAATCAGGGATTTTACAGTGAATTACAAAAGAAACAATCCTCCCTTAGCCTGAAAACAACTGTTTCCAAAACAACCAAATCAGATTTTGAAACAAGAATTTCAGGAAAGGAGTTCAGTTTAGAGGAAAATGATTACCGGATCCAATCAGTGTATTTTGCTTTTAACAGCGATGGATGCAGCTTTGGTTTAAAAAGAGATAACCAGATCTCCGTGTTCAAAGCCGGACAGGGAAGCTGGAAAATAACAAAATCAGCATCAACTTCCCTCCTGTCTCCTTCACGTAATCCTTCATCAAAATCAATAGATGCCAATTATAGTTCACCCCAGACATCATTCATAGCTGCTGCAAGTTATGCCTGGACTGATAACGCAACACTGGAAATAACAACCAGGTTTGTAGAAGAAAGTCTTGGACCTCAAACAATAGTCTTCAGATTTTCAGAGCTTAACGGCGGGGTGAGAATCACAATTGAACAAAGTACATCCGGAGCCCAGGCGCGGGGCCCGGCAGGAGCACCTCCCCGTGTTCAGTTAAGGGGCAGTCTGGTAGAAATAAAGTAATTATTTGTAAAGAATTGTTTTATCCGGCAGCCCAGCCTGTCATTTATTTTCCTGCCAGATATCGATATTCCAGTAATCTGTGATTGCTTTCAGCTCCTTCATTGTCAGATGTGTCACTGCACCGTGTTTAGGACGTTCGAAATTAGTTGTCTTCATTACACCCTCATTGCAGTGGCCCAGGTGGGTGTAGGATACAAAATCGGCGGTTTCGCTGAACCCCATGTTATTGGGCCTGGCACCATAGACATCGTACATGAGCACCCACCTGTCAGTACCAAGTCGCCTGAATAAGTTTGGCGCTTCGGTTGAGACCTTTTCAGGATCAATACGGTTGGGTTCAGAAATGTAGCCCTGTGTGAGCTTGTCGGAGACTGCATGGAAAATTTTGGCATCCGATACTATGAACAGATGGTACTTATCTTTTACCTTAGTAATGTCGCCGTCTATCCCTCCACCGTCATAAAGGCGGACCGGCATTGTCTCCAGCCTGGTAAACGCATCGTCAGTATATGAATAATATATATGGCAATCTCCGTTACCGACCCTTATTGTGAAGTAAACCATCATTTTCCCTTTCTGATCATCATAGATTGTCTCAGGTGCCCACGAGCAACCTATGTCGCCCAATTCCGGAAAAGCTTTGTCAACACGGAAATCCGAATGTGTCCAGTGTATAAGGTCGTATGATTTCATAAGCACAATAGCGCGGTTGTTCCCCCAGCCATATTGTTCCTGCGGCCGTTCCCATTGTGTATCACGATGACCAGCACGTTGTCCGAAGATATGAAGATCAGTCATGGCAAGATAAAATGCTCCGTCAGGTCCTCGGGCTATATGAGGATCCCGTACACCTTTCTGCTCTGCAAGCTTTGTACCATCAAATATCGGTTCCCCGCCGTTGAGATCAGTGAATGTATAGCCATCATGGCTGACAGCCATATAGGCTGATTGAGTCTGGTCCTTGAAATAGACCATGAGGTAACCTGCCAGTTTCTTCTCTTTTGGCATTCTGGCCTTCCCCGGCTTATGCAGTTCAGGAACTATTACAATACCGGGCTTGCCGGAATCACCCTTGTCAGTCTGTGAGAAACCTTCAGTAATGATGAACAATGCCAGTGAGATTAACAAGGCTTGAGATATTATTTTCTTCATTTTGTAGCGTTTAATATATCGGCAATATTAATGTAAAATAATGTTATACCAAAGCGTGATGCAAGCATTCAGGTGGCTTTGTTTTATCCTGCTTTTAGTCTGATTTATCACATTCTTGCCCCTATTACCAGTATATCAACTCTCTGAGGATGCTTGCCCATCCAGTTATTAAGGGTCTGTTCCAGTATATCCTTTTGTTCATATTAATCTCTTTGTTTGATAAAAAATACATTTTTACCACCATATATGCCACCAATCAAAGCAAAAGCCCCTGATTATCAGGGGCTTTCTGAGGTCGGTGGCGGATTCGAACCGCCGTAAATGGTTTTGCAGACCACTACCTAGCCACTCGGTAAACCGACCATTTATTCATGTCGACCGCTGTAACCGGTTTTGTCCCGAGTCCTCGGGACTAGCCGGCCACTCGGTAAACCGACAATTAACTTTGCCTGGACTAAATCCAGCATGCAAAAATAACAAAAATTGTTATAAATAAAACCATTCAAACTCTCACTGTATGAAACAAGATCGTTAACGCGAAAGCTCGACACTTACCCTGCCTATCTTCCCTCCCATAACAGGATTCAGTTTTGAAACCTTTACAGTTGCTTTTTTTATGCCGCTTAACTCTCTGTACAGGGCGTCAAGGATCCTGGTTGCAATATGCTCCAGCAGATTGGATGTCGTCTCCATCTCCTTCTTAACAACAGAATAAGCTTTCTGATAATTCAAAGTATCCCTCAGATCATCACTCTTTCCTGCCTTATCTGTATCTGTCTCAAGAGTGATATCTACCATAAAATGACTGCCTACTATCTGCTCTTCCTTATAATGCCCGTGAAAAGCGTAAAATTCCATTCCTTCTATCTGGATAAGTCCCATGGGAGTAGTGATGTTATAAATTATTAATACGTTTTTTTAAAGTACTTAGAGTGCCTAAAGTGCCTAGAGTACTTAGAGTTAGAGTTTTTTTAAGGATTGATGAAAATTAATTGTTAAAATATTTGGTTTATATTATAAACTACTTTATATTTGCAATATGTTTATGTTTACAATTCCTATTACAATTTAAAAATAACCATTATTATGGAAAATGAAGAAAAAATTATGACCGGAGAGGAAAGTCTTAAGATCATAACTGATATGATCAATAAGACAAAAGTCAGTATCCGCCAGAGCAGCTTCCACCTCCTCTTCTGGGGATGGCTCATATTCGCATGCAGCCTCACCGAGTACCTTCTGTTGAAATTCACTGACTTCGCTTCTCCCTGGTATGTCTGGCTATTTGTAATACCCGGGGTGTTCGTATCTCTTATCTATGGCTTCGTAAGAGGCAGGCAGGAAAAAGTCAATACATATGCAACAATAGTATATGTCTGGACATGGACAGCATTCCTTATAGCAGCTGTTATAATGTCTGTTATCCTATGGAAAAAGATGGGATCATTTGCTCCCCTGATCCTCACCATGGCAGCAATGCCAACATTCATCAGCGGTATAATACTTAAATTCAAACCTCTGATAATTGGTGCAATAACATTCTGGATTTTTGCTCTTATAGCACATTTCGGCGGAAATGAAATATCCGGTCTGGCAGTTCCGGCAGCAATGCTTACAGGTTATCTTATCCCGGGTTATCTCTTAAAAAAGAAGGATGATCATGACGCCTTTTAAAGATCTTGATCCGATACTGCATTCGCAGTTAAGGTTAGCTGTAATATCCCTGTTAATGAGCGCTGAATCTGCAGATTTCACTTTTATTCAGAAGCAGACAGGGGCAACAGCCGGGAACCTGAGCATCCAGATCACTAAACTCAAGGAAGCTGGTTATATTGATGTAATAAAAAAATTCAGCAATAATTATCCCCAGACGCTTTGCCGCATTACACCACTGGGAAAGAAGAAATTTGCCGAATACGTGAACGCTCTGAAAGATTATCTTGAACCGGATCAACCAGACCAATACTGATACATGCTCTTCCACCCTGCACCTTGCACCCTGCATCTTGCATCATGCAACATTTTTTACATATGGGGAAAATTTCACCGCCCTTTCATCGCCGGTTCTCAAATTCATCCTATTTTTGTAATCTTAAATTTGTCAGGATGAGTGATGAGATCAACAGAGGGAAAGAAGAACCGAAACCTTCTGTAAGCTTTATTGAACAGTTCATAATCGACGATCTGAAAGAGGGTAAGAATAATGGAAGGATACACACCCGCTTCCCTCCCGAGCCAAACGGATACCTTCATATAGGTCATGCAAAAGCTATATGTCTTGATTTTGGAATGGCTCAGAAATACGGAGGCAAATGCAATCTTCGTTTCGACGATACAAATCCGGTTAAAGAGGAAGTGGAATACATTGATTCCATAAAAGAAGATATACGCTGGCTTGGTTTTGACTGGGAAGAAAGAGAATTTTATGCTTCGGACTATTTCGGTAAACTGTTTGATTTTGCAATCGACCTGATAAAGAAAGGACTGGCTTATGTCGATGATCAGCCTGCTGAAGTAATATCAGCTCAAAAAGGCACTCCTTCCCAGCCCGGTACCGAAAGCCCTTTCAGGAACAGGCCTGTTGCTGAAAACCTTGATCTGTTCTACCGGATGAATGAAGGCGAATTTGATGAAGGCAGCAGGGTACTCAGGGCAAAGATCGATATGAAGTCTCCCAATATGCACATGAGGGATCCGATAATTTACAGGATATTGAAATCTCCTCATCATCGCACGGGAGATAAATGGAACGTATACCCCATGTATGATTTTGCACATGGGCAGTGTGACTATTTTGAAGGTATAACCCATTCTCTCTGCACATTGGAATTTGAGGTACACCGTCCGCTATACGACTGGCTGATTGATCAGCTTAAGACATCCGATTACAGACCGAGGCAAATTGAGTTCAACCGGCTAAACCTTACCTACACTATGATGAGCAAGCGGAAACTTCTCGAACTTGTCCAGGAAGGCAGAGTAAGCGGCTGGGATGATCCCAGGATGCCGACGCTTTGCGGATTGCGGCGCAGAGGCTATACTCCGGAGTCTGTAAGGAAATTTATCGATCTCATCGGTTATACCAAATTTGAGGCTATCAATGATGTCTCCCTCCTCGAACATGCTGTCCGCGATGATCTTAACCTTAAGGCTCCAAGAGTTTTTGGAGTACTTGATCCCTTAAAAGTGATCATAACGAACTATCCTGAAGATAAAATTGAAGATGTGGAGGTCATTAATAATCCCGAAGACGAAAGCATGGATTCAAGGAAAATACCCTTCGGAAGGGAGATCTTTATCGAACGTGATGATTTCATGGAAGAACCACCGTCAAAATTCTTCAGGCTTGCTCCGGGCAAGGAAGTAAGACTTAAAGGAGCCTATATAATAAAGTGTGAGTCATTCCGAAAGAACAAAGACACAGGGATCATTGAAGAGGTTCATTGTACCTATGATCCCGGAACAAAAAGCGGAGAAGGAAGTTCAGGGAAGAAAGTCAAAGGGACTCTCCACTGGGTAGCTGTCCGTTATGCATTGGACGCAGAAGTAAGGCTTTATGACAGGCTCTTCGATCACGAAGATCCGGCCGGCCAGAAAGATGAAGACTACAGAAAATTCCTTAATCCAGATTCTCTCAAAATACTTAAAGGGTGCAAAGTGGAGCCATCTCTGCAGTCGGCTAAACCGCTGGATAAGTTCCAGTTCCAGAGACTGGGCTATTTCTGCGTCGATTACGATTCGACTCCTGGCAGCCTTGTCTTTAACCGGACCGTATCCCTCAAGGACACATGGGCAAAGATGAATAAATAATCCTGCATCGTTCGTCAAAATATTTCCTTTTACAATGATTACGGCATAGTTTTTGTCTCTGTTAATGAGATAATTAACTTTTTCAGTAGTAGTTCAAATCCGATTAATATGAAAACCCTGATATCATTTTGCAGTATCGGGCTGTTTTTCCTTGCGGTTTTCTTTTTTTCTTCCTGTGAAAAGAAGAATAATGAAAATGGCACAGGAACAGCTGAGTTTTCCATTGGTTCGCTGGAAGAAACAGATGCAAAATCAGTTCTTTCAGACGACAGCTCTCAGGTCTCTTATCAGATCATGTTTTCGGTTGAAGATACCGAAGGTAACCCGGTTTTTACCGATAAGCTTATTCCTCTCTACAAGTTCGGGACAGGATTTGTAAGCGAGAATGTTGAAATTGAGGCAGGTGATTACAACCTTATCAAATTCATGATAATAAATCCGGAAGGCAGTGTAATTTTTGCTGCACCTCTTGAAGGTTCACCACTGGCTTATCTTGTTAACGATCCACTTCCAGTTGGTTTTAAGATAAATCCCGGTGAGGTTACACGCATTACTCCTGAGCTTCTGCCTGTGGGGGACAATCCTCCGGAGAAATTCGGATATTTAAGCTTTGGTATACAGATAATAAGGCCTCTTGCTTTCTGGACAATCTGTTATCTTGATAACCCGATAATAACTCCACCGGTTATTCCGACAACTGCCAGGCTGACTGTTTACGGATCCAATGGCTGGCATTATTCATTCAAACTTGAAGCAACTGTAAACCACCTTATTATAAGGGGTGGATCCAAGAGTTACATTTTCGTCCTGGAAAAAGAGGGTTTCCAGCCTCAGAAGATGGAGTTTGCTGCCGAAATTCTCAGATCTACGACCAAAGAGAATCCTCTGGTTCTTAAAATACCTTATGGGTCTCAATATTATAAAATAGAACTGCAGCCCGGACCGGCAAGAGGCAAGGATGCCATGATCTCAAATCTCGAAGCTGACAAAAATTTCGGAGATCATAAATACTTTGAAGCTACATTTCTCAGTGAGCCGGTTCTAACTGTGATGAGGTCGAACAGGAGTCTGATCGGATTTAATCTCGATACGCTGCCAAAATCTGCGACGATAAAAAAAGTCCTGCTGACTCTCTGGTATGATATACCGATACCTTTTGATCCGGAATATCTTAAAAATACCGATCCTTCTGCGGGTACTGTCTGGTGTGGTGCGGTTTTACAGAAGATCGTAGAACCATGGGATGAGCATAAAGTCACCTGGAACACCCAGCCTAAGACAATAGAAGCCGGGCAGGTGTATCTTTCACCTTTCATAAGGAATGTCAATATGATAGAGCTTAATGTGACGAGCCTGTTCCTCTCCCCGGTTGCATCAACTACCGATGCGGTGACTTATCCCAATTACGGTATGTTTTTCAGACTATGGCCCACTGAAAGATTTCCGGGGTTCAGATTTGCTTCGAGTGATTATCCTGTTGCATTGATGCGCCCAAAGCTGACGATTTATTACACATTACCATAAATTACCTGATATAGTAGCTGAGGGCGTTGCATGCAACGCCCTCACTATTTTGATATGAGGGGTATTATTTCATTGAGAATTGTTTATATTTGCAAACTCAAAATTGCTCTGTGGTGTAATTGGCAACACGTCTGACTCTGGATCAGAAAAGTTCAGGTTCGAGCCCTGACAGAGCAACCAGAAAGCCCCACTTAGGCGGGGCATTATTATTTTGCGATGTCAGGGCGAGAAGTTTATCCCGAGAGCGAAGCGACTCGGGAAGCCCTGACAGAGCAACAAAAAGAATGAGAATCCTCCTTTGCAGAGCTTCGGAGGACGGAGCGGGAGCCTCACTTTTTTATTCTCACACTCACACTATCATCAGTCGGAGGACGAAGATGGAGCCGTAAAACCGCCATTTCAACAAAAATGGTGATAAACAGACAAAATAATTGATCATCGTACCTTAGATTTTGATAAAGGATTTCACGGTTACCCGGCCATTCTATAATTTTGAACAATGCTTAAATAACTTATAACTGATAATTTCCCGGGATCTCAGACTTTAATAATATGGATGAATTTTCAAGTATCTCAATCGACCAGACTGCAAAAACACCTCAGATTGATTTTAATCATCTCACAGGAGAACTTATATTATCAGGAAAATCAATTCCTGAAAATGCTGCAAAATTATATGAACCCATTCTAAACTGGGTAAATAAATACATTATTAATTCAAAACCGGTAACCAATCTCCGGCTCAACCTTGAGTATTTCAATACCGCTTCATCGATCTGGATATCGAAAATAATAAAGACGCTGACTCAAATCAATAATCCCGACAACCTCCTGATAGTTCATCTGTATGTCCCTCTTGAAGAATATGACGACCTGAATGAGATAGACGACATAAAGGATTTCTTCGGACCCATCACCAATCTCTTCCAGAATACTATTCCGGGTGTCGGCCTGAAACTATATGCTACGAACGATAGATCGGAAGTTGTCAAGGACACGATTGTCCTGATGTAAAAAAAGCAGGGCGGAAAATATTCTATTTATTCATCACACAAATATCATTCAATATAAGGTTCCTGTATGATTTACCCACGGGAACTGTTTTAAGAGTGTTTCCCAGGTTTATTTTAAGGGAGGACTCATCTATTGTCTTGATAAGTTTCTTATTCACAATGAACGATCTGTGTATCCTGAGAAATAACTCTGGAGGCAATTGACTCTCAATTCCTTTCATTGTAAAATGCAGAGTGAATTTCTTATCAATCGTATTCAGAAGGATGTAATTTTCAAGCGCTTCAATATATGCAATATCCTTTACATTCATCTTAACAAGGGCTGTATCCTTCCTTACGAAGATCTCCCTGTCGGGTGTAACACCTGATCCCCTCTGATTATTAATTCTGAGTGTCTTATCAATTGCCCTGTAAAACCTTGAATGAGTTACCGGTTTTATAAGATAATCAATACAATTATAATCAAATGCCCTCAGGGCATATTTACCATCTGCCGATACAGCAATTACACTTGGAGGATTGTCAAGTCTGTTAATCCTCTCAAAACTATTCTGCCCTGCAGTATTGAAATCAACAAATGCCAGATCAATTCCATTTTTATTTGACAGATGATCGAGGGCATCAGTTGAATTATTGAAAATACCTACAAGATTAAGGCTTGGACATTTGGCAACCAACTTGCCAAGTTGCTCAGTATCCTCCCGGTTATCTACGATAATACAGTTAATCATGTTCATTGCTTAAGGTGATGTGAGTATAAATTTGCAATCATGAACATGAAAATCTGATGAATTTTAAGATAAATTTTCTCATAACCGGAAAAAATCCTGTTCATTAATTTATTCTTTTCATGCCTTGCCCGTTTTTCTGTATGTATTTGTCAAAAAAAGTTGACTTGAACGGTTAATTATCTTAACTTACAATAATTTATGCGGTTCTGTTAAATTTAAATCCCTGAAGTATGAAAACACAAAATCCCAACATCTGTGCAAGTATATCCGGGGCATTCCCGAAGCTTATTCTCAAAACAAAGCTTAGAAAACTGATCCTGTCTATACTTTTTACTTTTAACTTTTTTATCTTAGTACATGACAAAAAATAGTAACTAATTGATTGTTAATATATTATATGATTATTGTTAATAAATACATGTTCTTTTATTAGGTTAAAACCTTGATAATCAATATGTTG